>Ga0209698_10003491_pt1 | contig 17519 bp, 15 predicted proteins | sample LitLauG_LLR_2012_FD_187203 | JGI IMG/M metagenome (GOLD analysis project Ga0209698, IMG submission 187203) | Freshwater sediment microbial communities from Pennsylvania, USA - Little Laurel Run_MetaG_LLR_2012 (SPAdes) (version 2) | ecosystem: Environmental > Aquatic > Freshwater > Creek >...
TCCGGCCCCACCGGGCCATCCACACCCTAGAGGCGTCGTGGCAGGGCGGCCCGGCGGCGGCGGCTCAGGTGGCGCCGGGGCGGGCGCAGGAGCGTTGCAGGTCGGGTGCCCCCAGCGGGGCGATGGCCAGACCGGCCCTGACCAGGGCCAGGCCCAGCCGGACCCGCCACCGGGTCGACCCGCCGGAGGTGCCGGGCCGTCGAGCGCCGCTCAGCTGGGTCACCAGTGAGACGGTGGCCCAGTGATGCTCGTCGGCGGCGTGACGGTCCATCGTCCCAGTCTCGGACGGAACGTCGGGGCGGACCACCGAATTATCGCCGGGCCCGGCGCCGACCGGGCGGTGGCGCACCGTCAGTCGCGGATCCGCCGGTCCATGTTCTCGTGGTAATGGGCGATCTTGCATTCCCGCTCCGAGAGCACGTTGCGGGTATAGCCGCTCGATCGCTTGGTCCGGGCCAGCTGGTCGTAGATGGCGATGTCCTCACCCACCACCGCCTTGAGCTCCTCCCAGTGGCGCATGGTCTTGTCGTAGTAGGCGGCGTACTCGGGATCGGACCGGTCGCCCGCGTAGATCAACTCCCAGCACAGGAAGCGGGTCCGGTCGACGTCGACGGGGATCGGGTTGAACACCTGGATGTGCGGCGGGTTGCAGTTGAAGACCGTGTTGGGGAACACGACGTAGTGGCAGATGGCGTAGCGGTGGTGATCCCAGTCCTCGGCCAGCAGGTCCAACGTCTCGGTGCGGGGCACGAAGCACATGTAGTTCTGCCCGAGGATATGGAAGGAGGTCTGTCGGAACGTCTTGCTGCGCTGCGGCCCGACGTGGTGCAACTCCGTCACGTGGTAGACCTCGTTGAACCCGTCGACGATGGCCTTGTAGCTCACCGGGACCTCGTACTCGACGACGTCGTGGAGGATCATCTCCTCCATCTTGTAACGGCCCAGGTCGGCCATGATCTCCGGACCGATCCAGTCGGCCAGGCTGGGAGCGGCCTCGGGCCCGGCCAGGTTGATCCAGATCCACCCGCCCCACTCGTCCACGGCCACGGCCGGGGCCCGCAGACCGGCGAGGTGTTCGGGTGAGAAGTCCTCCCGCTCGGGCACGCCGACCAGCTTGCCGGTCGTGTCGTAGACCCACCCGTGGTAGGGGCAGGTGAACCGGCGGGCGCCGCAGCCCCGCAGCTCACCGACGATGGCCGGACCGCGGTGCTGGCAGACGTTGTGGAAGGCGGCCAGCGACCGGTCGGGCTGGCGGGTGATGACCACCGTCTCACCGTGACCCTCGAAGGTCGTCCAGTCCCCCGCCGCCGGGATCTGCTCGGTACGCCCGGCGAGCAGCCAGCTCTTGGCCAGCACCCGGGTACGCTCGAGGTCGTAGCGGACGGGGTCGGTGTAGACGTCGCGGCTCATCACGCTCGGCCCATAGTCGGGAACCTGCTGGACGTCGGGTCCGAGGCGGACCGGGACATCGCCCCGGGTGGGCACGTGAACCATGAGTTCCCTCCACGTTGTCGAAAGCCTAACGTTTGTTATATAACACACGGACTAGCATTGGGTCAATGCCCCGGGTGGTCGACAGCGAGGAACGCCGACAGGAACTGACCGACGCGGCGGCCCGGCTGATCGCCCGTGCCGGGATCGGCGCCGCCACGATGCGTGGGGTGGCCTCGGAGGCCGGCTGGACGACAGGGGCGTTGACCCACTATTTCACCGACAAGCGGGAACTGCTGCTCTCGACGTTCAAGGCCTCTCTGGAATCGCGGCACCGCCAACGGGCGGCCCGCGATCAGGCCGGTCCGGAAGCGGTGCTGCGGGCCACCCTGACCGCCGCCCTGCCCCTCGACGAGGACAGCCGCCGGCACTGGATGGTCACCGTGGCCTTCTGCGCCGAGGCGGCCGGCGACGCCGAGATGGCCAACGCCCAGCGCGACGCCTACCGGGACTTCCGGGCCAGCGTCGCCGTCCTGGTCGAACAGGCCGCGCCGGTGCGCGGACCCGCCGCCCTGGCGGCCGCCGAGCGGCTCATCGTGGTCACCAACGGGATCGCCCTGCAAGCCCTGTTCGATCCGGTCAGCTGGCCCCCGAGACGCCAGCTGGCGGCCCTCGAGGAGGCCCTCGAGGTCGGGCCGGCGGCCGTTCTGACGCCGAGGAGGCCCACCTCCGAAGGGTTCGACGGCACGACGCTCATCGCCGGCTAAACCGTTCGGACCGGCGGCCGGGCGGCGGGATCGCCCGGACATCCTGACAGCTACGGCCCCGCCGGGGACGCTACAAGTGGCGGGCCACCGCGGCGGCGCCATGAACGGCGGCCTGGATGGTGCCCGTGCCGTTGACGTCGCCCACCAGGTGGACGCCGAACCCGTACCCGTCGAGGTGGTCGGCCAACTCTCGGTTGGGCTCGTGGTAGGTGACGATGACCACCGTGTCGGCCGGGACCCGGCGCGTCAGGTCGTTGCCGATGCCCCGCACGTGCACGCCCGACGCGGTGATCTCCCGCAGCGCCATCAGCGGAACGAAGTCGACACCAGCGCCCAGCAGGCGCTCCCGGCTCGCTTCCACCGTGGCCGGCGGATAGGGGATGTTGGCACCCAGCTGTTCGAGGCGGCTGACCACGGTCACCGCCAGGCCTCTCTCGACCAGGCAGTCGGCCACCGAGATGGCTTCGAACGTACCGGTGTCGTCGAAGACCACGGCCCGGGCACCGAGCTCGGCCCGACCGCCGAAGCCGAGCACATCCCAGCTGGTGAACACGTGGGGCAGTTCCGCTCCGGGCACCGGGCGCGACGGCGCGGAGAGCTGGAACCCGTCCCGCCGGGGCGAGGAGCCGGTGGCCACCACGACCTCGTCGGGGTGGGCGCTGATGACCAGTTCCGGGTCGACCGGCGTACGGAGATGGACCCGGACGCCGAGCCGGGCCACTTCATCGGCCAGCCACCGGGTCAGGGCCCCGAGATCAGCGCGGTGGGGGGCGGACGCGGCCATTCTGACCTGCCCACCGAGCTCGGCGGCCATCTCGTAGAGCTCGACCTCGTGACCCCGGAGGGCGGCCGTACGGGCGGCTTCCAGACCGGCCGGTCCGCCCCCGACCACCAGCACCTTCCGGCGGACGGCGGCCGGTCCGGGCGTCTCGAAAGGGACGGTGGACTCCTTGCCGGCGGCCACGTTGACCACACACTGGATGCGACCGGTGGTCATCAGCTGGGCCACGCAGCCCATGCTGGTGCCGATGCAGGGACGCACCTCGGCCTCCCGACCGGAGCGGGCCTTGGCCACGAGGTGCGGATCGGCGATGAGGGCGCGCACCATCGACACCAGGTCGGCCACGCCGCTGCTGACCAGGTGGCTGGCGTGGTCGAGGGTCATGATGCGGCCGGTGACGATGGTCGGGACGCTGACCGCCCGGGTCACCGGCTCGCTCGTGGCGATCTCGTAACCCAGCGGGTCGTCGAGGGTCGAGAGGAACTTGTGGAACCGCCAGTACGAGGACATGGAGACGTCGAGGAAGTCGATGGCCGGCTCGATCAGCCGGGCGATGGCCACGGCCTCCGGCGGGTCGATCCCACCCTCGATGAGGTCCGTGCCGGAGATCCGCACCCCGACCGGGAAGCCCGGGCCGACCTCGGCCCGGACGGCGGCGAGAACCTCGGCCAGGAACCGCACCCGCTTCTGCGTCGACCCTCCGTAGTCGTCGTCGCGCCGGTTGGTGGCCGGGGACAGGAACTGGCCGAGGAGATAGCCGTGGGCGGCGTGCAGCTCGACGCCGTCGAGCCCGCCGTCGCGGCACCGCCGGGCCGCCGCCGCGAAGGCACCGACCTGCTCGTCGATCATGGCCGTCGTCATGGACCGTGGCACCACGTTGATGGCCGGGTTGGGTACGGCGCTCGCCGACATCGGCTGGCCGGCCCGGCCGTAGGCGGCGCCGCCGTGCCACAGCTGCTGGAACACCTTTGTGCCATGGACGTGCAGGCGCCGCGCCAACTCCTCGTAGAACGGCAGCACCCGGTCGGTGTACACGGGTAGGGCGTTGGCCGAGCTGGGATGCACCCCGGCGATCTCGAGAATGGCCAGACCGACGCCGCCCCGGGCTCGCTCCTCGTGGTAGGCGATGAGATCCTCGCCGGTCATGCCCGTGGAGTGGGCCGTACGCACGATGCGGTTGGCGACCGTGCAGTTACCGATCGGCAACGCCTGGAACAGGTTGTCGTAGGGCAAGGTGCCTTCCTCGGACGGAAAGGACGGGCGGGCCGGCCGGGCCCGGTGGCCCGCCGCTGCAGTCTGCCCGCCCGCGGCTTCAGGCGCCGAGGACGGCGAGCTGCGCCTCGATGGGCCCACCGCCGGGCGGGGCACAGCGGCGGGCCGGCCCCTCACCACTCGGACCCGCCGACCGGGGACGAGGGAGGGCCGGGCACGAGCGCGGCGTGGGCGGCCCCGACGGCCACGATGAGCCGGCGGGCCGCCCGGGCCGCCAGGGCGGCCACGGCCGCGGCGACGGCGGCGGCCCCCAGGGCCGCCGGCATCGACACCGCCGCCGCGGCGGCGACCGGTAGACCAGCAGACGAGGTGACCAGCCACAGGGCCCACCAACGCCCGACGAGACGCCGGTCGGGGTGGTCCGGTGGGAACAGGTCCAGAGCCGAGCGGTAGGGGAACCACAGGTTGACCACGGGGACGAGGAAGCCGACGGCCGCCCAGTTGGGGGACCGGCGCGACGGCAGCCCGGCCCGGTGGGCCAGGGTGGCGGCCCGTTGGAACCAGATGAGGAACAGGACCCCGACGACCAGCAGAGCCACCTCGGCGACCTGGGCGAGGGTGGCAGACACGACGGCGACGTGGGGCGGCACCGGCGGTGCGCCCGGGCCGTCGCCGGTGGAGCTGAACGAGTCCCGCACGGCCCGGATGACCCGGCCGAACAGCAGGGCGCCCGCAACGTACTGGCCGGCGTAGACCACGGCCCCGGCAACGACGGCCCCCGCCGCCGTCCGGCCGGCCCCGCGCTCGGCGTCCAGGTCGGCGGACGCCGAGGGCGGCGACGGGCCGATGGGTGGCCGGGCCGGGGCGAACGGCCGGGTGGCGGCCGTCCAGGCCCAGCCGTCCCACCACCTCAGCTGCCCCGGACCGGCGGGATCCGGGTACCACCCTGCCGCCATGGGCCGAGCTTCCCACCCCGCCCCCCGGGCGGCGAGGCGGCGCTCAGCGGCGCCGCGGCGCCGGTCTCGGCTCGGGCTTGGCCGTCTCCTCCCGGGCCACCAACCGGTACCCGACCCCGGCCTCGGTGATCAGCCGCGGTGAGCCCGGGTCCTCCCGCAGCTTGTTGCGCAGCTGGCTGGCGAAGGTGCGCAGGTATTCCGTGTGGCCGATGGCCTCCGGTCCCCACACGTGCTGGAGGATGGCCCGGTGCGTCACCACCTTGCCCTGGTTGCGGGCCAGCAGGGCCAGCAGGTCGAACTCCTTGGGCGTCAGTTGCACCGTCTCGCCCGCCACGTTGACCCGCCGTTGGCTGGTGTCGATGAAGACGTCGCCGACCTCGTAGACGGTGTCGTCGATGTGGGGCCCGAGGGCCCGACGGTGACGGATGGCCACCCGCAGGCGGGCCAGCAGCTCGGGCATGGAGAACGGCTTGGTCAGGTAGTCGTCGGCGCCCTCGTCGAGAGCCAGCACCTTGCGTTCCTCCGCCCCGTCCGCCGTGACGACGATGATCGGGGACCGGCTCCACCCCCGGATCCGGCGGCAGACCTCGACGCCGTCGATGTCGGGCAGTCCGAGATCGAGGATGATGACGGCCGGGTCCTCGGCGGCACTCTGGTCGAGGGCATCCTGGCCGCTGCGAGCCACGGAAACCTGGTAGCCGCGGGCCTGCAAACCGGCGCTGATGATCCGGGCCATGCGACGCTCGTCCTCGACGATCAGGACCAGCTCGCCGCCGCTAGCCATGTCGGATCGGCATCGTGAAGGTCATTCTGGCACCCCCGCCGGGTCCTGCGCTGGCGGTGATGAGCCCGCCATGGGCCTCGACGACAGCCCGGCAGATGGCCAGACCGACCCCGGTCGACGTGCTGCCGTTGGCCGTGCGGAAGGGTTCGAAGATCTGTCCCCGGAGGTCCGCCGGGATACCCGATCCCTGGTCGGTCACCCGCACCTCCACCACCCCGCCGATCTCCGCCGCTGACACGTCGACGACTCCGCCGGTCGGTGAGTGACGGGCGGCGTTTTCCAGCAGATTGGTGAGGACCTGGTCCATCTGCACGTAGTCGACGTCGACGAGGGGGAGATCCGGGGGCACGTGGAGCTCGACCGTGACGTCGCCCAGCACCCTGGTCAGTCGCTTGACGAGGTCGGTGAGCATCTCATCGAGGGCCACGGCCTGGCGGTCCGGCCGCAGGGCACCGGCCTCGATCCGGCTCAGGCTGAGCAGGTTGCCCACGATCCGGTCGAGTCGTTGCACCTCGTCGCAGACCATGTCGAGCAGCTCCTCGCGGATCTCGGCCGAATGGTCGGCCCCGGCCCGCAGGTCGGTGACCACGGCGAGGACGGAGGCGAGCGGGGTCCGCAGGTCGTGGGACACCGACCGCAGCAGCGCCGAGCGTTGCTCGTCGACCCGTTCGAGGACGGCCACCCTCTCGGCTTCCTCCTGGAGCCTCTCCCGCTCCGCCACCAGGGCCCGGAACCGGGCGTGCATCTCCTCGATCTCGTCGGCCCGCTGTTCGGCGGCCCGGCGACGGTCGGCCTCGAGGGCGACGAGGCTGCCGACCGAGACGGCCACGATGGTGAACACGCCGAGGGCCACGGCGTCCTCGGAGACGGCCACCCGCAAGGTGCCGACGGGGGGGATGAAGCCGAGGCTGAACGCCACACCGGCGCATCCGGCCGTGGCGATGGCCGCCGACCGCCCCCCGAGGATGCCGGCCAGCACGACGGGCACGACCAGGATCAGAGCCGGCGAAGCCCGGCTCATGTCGCTGCGGAAGGGCAGCAGGATCAGCGTGACGGCCACCACGAGGCCCGCACCGAGCCCGAACCCGACCAGCGGTAGCGGTTGTCGGCGACGGGACGGCACCTCGGCATTGTGCCTGGCCCGCCGGCCGGCCCGACGGGCGCCGGCGGCGGGGACCGACGGGCCGACCGGGTCGGCTCCTGTCGCCTCGACTACGGCGCCCGCGCCCACCCCCATCACTCGGCCAGGCTGTGGAGAATGGCCCGTGCGATTTCCGCCCGGGCCGGGCCGTCGCCGAGTTTGGCTCCTCCAGCATCGCGAACGTAGAAGGCATCGATGGCCTGGTGTCCCCGGGTCTCGGCGCGGGCCGACCGGATGTCCAGGTCGAGCTCGAGCAGCGCTCGGGTGACCCGGTAGAGCACACCGATGCCGTCGGCCGCCAGGACGTCGATCACGGTGGCCTCCGCCGAGGCACCGTCGTCGAAGGACACCCGGGTGGTGGCCAGGCCGGCCGATGCGAGCCGACGGTGGGCGTAGCGGTCGGCCCGTTCCGAGACGCGGGCGTGGAGGGCCAGGCGCCCGTCGAGGGCGAGGTCCACGTCGGCTCTGACCCTGTCCCACGGGGCGGCCTGGCGGACCGGGTCGTGCACCCGGAATTGGGCGAGGGCCCGTCCGTCCTCCGTCGAATGAGCCGCCGCGTCGATGATGTCGAGGCCGTGGAGGGCGAGGACGCCCGCCACCCGGCTGAACATGCCGGGCCGGTCGTCGTTGATGACGGTCAAGGTGGAATCGCTGACCTCGATGCACCGACCGCCGGCCGCCAGCCGGGCCAGCTGGGCCGGCGTGGGGAAGGAATCGTCGACCACGGCGGCCAGCTCACCGCCGGCCAGGCGGTGCTCGACCCGCTCGACGAGCTGTCCGACCAGCTGGGCCTTCCAGTTTCCCCAGGCCGACGGGCCGGTGGCCAGCGAGTCGGCTTCCGTGAGGGCGGCCAGCAGCCGGAGCAGCACCGGGGAGCCGAGCGTCGTCGCCACCCGGTCGATGGTCAGCTGGTCGTCGAGGTCGCGGTGGGTGGCCACATCTGCCAGGAGCAGGTGGTGCTCGACCAGAGCGGCCAGGACCGAGAGGTCGGCCTCGGGGTAGCCCATGCGCCCGCCGACCCTCCGGGCCAGGCCCACGCCGACCTCGGTGTGATCGCCCGAGAAGCCCTTGCCGAGATCGTGGAGCAGGGCGGCCACCACCAGCAGATCGGGCCGGTCGACCCCTCCGGCCAGCCGGGCTGCGTTGGCCACCGTCTCCAACAGATGGCGGTCCACGGTGTAGCGGTGGTAGGGGTTGCGTTGCGGCCGCGCCCGTACGGCACGCCACTCCGGCACTATGGCCTCCCACACGCCCCGCTGGTCGAGGGCCTCGATGACCCGGATGGCCGGGGTCCCGGTGAGGAGGAGCTCGACGAAGGGCGCCCGCACCTCCTCGGGCCATGGTTCCGGCGGGACGACCGTGGCCGCGCCCAACCGGACGAGGCTCTCGCTGTCTATCACCGTGTGGTGGACGGCGGCCGCCAGGCCAGCCCGCAGGGCCAGCGCCGGTCCGAACGATGTGACCGGGACCGTATCGACGTGGACCTCGCCGTCGCGCAGGGCCACGCCCCCGCCCAGGCTGCGGGTGCGGGTGGCCGCCCGACCGAGCGGACCGCGCAGCGAGGAGCGGATGCGACGCCAGGTGTCGTCGCTCGTCCAGGCGATCCTTCGGGCCGCTTCGGCGACACGGTGCATCAGCGCATCGGCGTCGGCGTCACCGAGGGCGACGGCCACGGCGTCCTGCTCCTCGAGCACCAGGGCGTTGCCGGGCCGCCTGGTGCGCCGCTGCAACTCGACCCGGGCGTCGAGCAGCACGCCGTAGGCGTCGCCCAGCCGGAGGGCGTCGTCGTCGAGCAGGAACAGCCGGCTGGCCTGGGCCCAGCCCAGGGCGTGGACGTCGCGGAGGCCCCCGTAGCCGTCCTTGAGGTCCGGCTCGAGGAGGAAGGCGACCTCACCGGCCAGCTCGTGGCGTAACTCGACCCGGCCGCCCAACTCGGTCAGCCATCGCTTCGACTTACGCTCCCATTGACCCCTGCCCCCGTCCGCCAGTTGGGTGCTCAGCCGCCGATCGCCAGCCACGTGGCGGGCGCTCAGCAGCGCGGTCGCCGTGTCGAGGTCATCAGCGGCCAACTCCAGGGCCTCGCGCACCGTGCACACGCTGTGGCCGAGGTGGATGGCCTCGTCCCAGATCGGGTACCAGACGCGATCGGCCACCTCGCCGACATCTGACCGCCGGTCGTGCACCAGCATCACGTCGATGTCGCTCTCCGGGCACAGCTCCGAGCGCCCGTAGCCGCCCACCGCCACGAGAGCGACACCGTCGACCCCTGTCCCGGCCGCCCCGTCGAGCAGTCCGGCCAACCAGCCGTCGATGAGGGCGCTGTGGGCCGTGCACCACGCCGCGCCCTTCAACGAGTCATCGGCGAGCAGGGATCGACGCAGAAGCACCATCAGCGCTCAGGATACGGCTCGCTCCGACCCCACCCCCACCGGACTCCGCGGTCACACGCCCGTAACGTGATCGACGCAGAGACGACACGCTGACGTGATCTTGGCGACATAAGGATTCCGTAATGTTCGGCGTCATGATCCGCACACGCCTCCAACGACTGAAGTTGAGAGAGACCCGTCGACTCATCGCCATCCTCGTGGGTGGGAAGTTGCTCGGCCTGGTCGCTCTCCTGGCCATGATGAAGGGCTTCTTCTGGTTCTTCGACACCGCCGCCGGAGCCTCGCCCTCGGCCGTCCACATGGCGGCCCACGCGGCCGACGACTTCGTCAGTCCGATCAACACCGTGTGGGTCCTGGTCACCGCCTTCCTGGTGTTCTTCATGCAGGCCGGGTTCATGGGTCTCGAAGCCGGGTTCGCCCGGTCCCGGGAGACGGTCAACGTCCTCATGGAGTGTGTCTTCGATACCTGCCTGTGCGGGATCCTCTACTGGGCCTTCGGCTTCGCCTTCCAATTCGGCAACGGCAACGGCATCATCGGTCATCAGTACTTCCTGCTGCACGGCATGACGGCCGCCTACGGGACGACCAAGGTGGCCTTCCTGGCCTTCTTCCTGTTCCAGTTCGCCTTCGCTGACACGGCGTCCACCGTGACCTCAGGGGCCATGGTCGGCCGCACCGGTTTCAAGGGCGACATCTTGTACTCGACCATGGTGTCGGGCTTCATCTACCCGATCTTCGGCCACTGGGCATGGGGCCCGGGCGGCTGGCTGGGCAACACCATGGGATGGTTCCACGGCTGGACCGGCAACGCGGTGTTCCGTGACTTCGCCGGCTCGACCGTGGTCCACACCGTCGGCGGCTTCATCGCCCTCGGCGGCTGTATCGCCCTCGGCCCCCGTCTCGGCCGGAAGTTCAAGCGGGACGGTGGCGGTCCCCTCCCGCCCCATGATCTGACCATCGGCGCTATCGGCGGGGTCATCCTGTGGTTCGGGTGGTACGGCTTCAACCCCGGTTCGACCTTGTCGGCCATGGACTGGGGGGGCATCGGCCGGGTGTCGGCCAACACCACCCTGGCCGCCTGCGCGGCCGGTCTGTCGGCGGTGTTCTTCGTCTATCCCCGCGCCAAGACCTGGGACCTCGGCATGTCGGTCAACGGGTTCCTGGGCGGGCTCGTGGCCATCACCTGCCCGTGCTACTGGGTGTCACCCTTCGGTGCGGTCATGATCGGCGCCGTCGCCGGCATCGTCGTCCCCCTCGGCATCGACTTCATGGAGCACATGCGCTGGGACGACCCCATCGGGGCGGTGGCCGTGCACGGCTTCGCCGGGATCTGGGGCACGCTCAGCCTCGGCCTGTTCGCCACCGGCCAATACGGCGTGCCCACCGCCGACGGCTTCGACACATCGACCGTGGTCCGAGGCCTGTTCTACGGCGGCGGCGGCGAGCAGCTCTTCGCCCAGTTCATCGGCAGCATGACGTGTGTGGTGTGCGTGCTGGGCATCACACTGCTGATCATGTACGCCATCAAGGCCATCCCGGGCACCTGGAATCTGCGGATCTCGAGAGACGGCGAGCTCGAAGGAATGGACATCCATGAGCACGGCACACCGGCCTACCACGTGGAGTTCGGCCAGGGCATGACCTACTCCTCGCCACCGAACCTTCCCCGCAACGGCGATCATGAGGAAGCGGTCGGTACGGGGGAACACGAACGGGTGTGAGCCGTTCAGCCCGTTCCGTCCCGGGGGCGGAGCCCACGCGGCCCGCCCCCCTTGTGCCGTATCAACGACCGCCGCGATCCGAGGAGAGCTTCCGTGCCCCACCTGATCACCGCCATCATCAAACCTTTCAAACTGGACGACGTGCGAGAGGCCCTCAGGGCCTCCGGCCTGCTCGGCATCACCGTCTCCGAGATCCAGGGCTACGGTCGCCAGGGCGGCAAGACCGAGAGCTTCCGTGGCACCGAGTACAAAATGGAGTTCGTACCGAAGGTCAAGATCGAGCTGGTGGTCGAAACCAGCCAGGTCGACAAGGTCATCGACCTCATCGCCGCGGCGGCCCGGACGGGCAAGATCGGCGATGGGAAGATCTGGGCCTGTGACCTCGATCGCCTCATGCGGATCCGTACCGGCGAGCTCGGTGACGACGCGATCTAGCCGCCACCGGGCGCCGGGCTCTCCCCGGTTGGGACCGGCCATCACCGGTGGCCGGTCCCAACCGCTCAGCACCGGGGCTCCGGCCGGCGACCGCCCGGCGCCCACCCGGGCCGCGCCGCCGCCGGCCCCGGCCGGGACCGACCGCGCCGCGGCCCACGACGTGGTGGTGTTGGCCTGGCCGGAACAGGCGGCCGAGGTGGACCGGCTCCGCGACCTTCGCGTCCCCCGGCTCCTGCTGGTGGCGGCCGACGCCGAGCCGCCGCGGGGGATGGACAGGCTGGCCGACTGGGTGCGGGTACCGGCCAGCGAGACCGACGTGGCCGCCCGGGTGGTGGCCCTGATGCGCCGGGTGGGCGAGCTCGCCGACCCGGCCGGGCAACGTCCGAGCGTCGACGGCCACGGCCGGATCGTCTTTCGCGACCGGTGGGCCGCTCTGTCACCCATCGAGACCCGCTTGGCCAAGGTGCTGTGCGACCGGTTCTCCGAGGTGGTCAGCGAGCGGGAGTTGCGTGACCACGCCTGGCCGCTCGGAGGGGCGATGGCCCCGAAGCCCAATGCCCTGCGAGTCCATCTCCACCGTCTCCGCCAACGCCTCGGCGTCCTCGACCTGCAGATCGTGTCGGTCCGGGGGCAGGGTGTGGTACTCGAGCCGGGCGGCGGCCCCCTCGGCCAGGTCCCGATCGGTCAGGTCGGCTGATGCAACACCGCACCGCACCACCGCGGTCGGCTACCCCGAACGGCAGGTAGGGCCCAATGCAAACGCTCATCGGACTTGTGCTGCTGGTGGCCATCACCACCGGCGTCAAGATCGGCGTCCGCAAGATCTTCCGCCGACCGGTCGAGCCGGGACCGACGCCGCCCGCGGTCGCCGTGGCGTCCCGGACCGGACGGGGACAACGGCCCTCCCGTGATCGTCCCGTCAGTGCCAGTCGAAGTCGGACGGCTCCGGCTCCCGCGTCCAGGACCAGTAGTCGATCAGTCGCCAAGGACTCAGCACGTGGATCTTCCCGGCGGAGTTCTTGAACCAGGAATGGGTGACCGCCGGGGACGACCACACGAGACCCGCCAGTTCGCGCTGGGTCCGCTGGTAGTAGGCGTCGTGGACATCGACCCGCGGCTCCATGGACGAGTGGGGACCGGCGGCCACCAGGGCCGAAAGACAGCCCGAGATGTAGCGGATCTGACACTCCGAGTGGAAGATCAGGCTGCCGCCGTGGGCCAGGTTGGTTCCCGGGCCGTACATCAGGAACAGGTTCGGGAAGTTCGGAGCGGTGATCCCCAGGTAGGCTGAAGGCTCGTCGCCCCACTGCTCGGCCAGCTGGACGCCGTGACGCCCGACGATGTCCATCGGCCACAAGAACCGGTTGGCTTGGAACCCCGTGGCGCAGACGATCACATCGACGGGGTGGCGGGCGCCCGATGCGGTCACCACCGCATCGGCCTCGACATGGTCGATGGGTTCGCGGACCAGCTCGACGTTGTCGCGCCGCAGGGCGGCCAGCCAGCTGCCGTTGTCCTGCAGGGTGCGCTTGCCGGTGGCCGGGTAGTCGGGGATGACCTTGGCCAGCAGATCGGGGTCGTCGCCGACCTGGCTGGTGATCCAGGCGGTGAACAGCTGGCGTGTCTCGTCGTTACGGGCGCTCACCGCCCGCTGCTGATCGGGCCACTCGGGGTCGATGCGGGCGCCCGGGAGACTCCCGTCGCAGGCCGGCCAGAACAGCAGGAACCGGTACCAGCGTCCGTAGAAGGGAAGGTGGCGGATGGCCCAGGGGACCCCGGGACCGACCTTGGCGTGGTAGTGGGGGTTGGGGAACATCCACTGGGCCGTGCGTTGGAAGACGGTCAGGTGGGCTACGTCCCCGGCGATGGTCGGGGCGATCTGGAAGCCGCTGGCCCCGGCCCCGATCAGCGCTACCCGCCGGCCCCGGTAGTCCACGTCGTGGTCCCACCGGGCGGAGTGGAAGCACGGGCCGGCGAAGGTCTCGAGTCCGGCGATCTCGGGCAGCTTCGGGCGGTTCAGCTGGCCCACCGCGGCGATCACGGCGCGGGCCCAGACCGTCTCGTCGTTACCGGCCGGTGTGCGCACGGTGACTTCCCAGGCCGCCGAGTCCTCGTCCCAGCGGGCGCCCACCACCTCGGTGCCGAAGCGGATGTGGCGCTCGAGGTCGTGTTTGCGCATCACCGACTCGAAGTAGGCCCGGAGCTCGGGCTGGCGGGCGAAGAACTCCGTCCAGTGGTCGTTCGGCTCGAAGGAGTAGCAGTAGAAATGGTTGCCGACGTCGACCCGGGCACCGGGATAGGAGTTCTCGTACCAGGTGCCACCGACGCCGGCATTCTTTTCGAAGATGGTGAAGGGCAGACCGGCCTCGCGCAACCGGATGCCGGCCAGCAGGCCCGACTCGCCGCAGCCGATGACCACGACGGGGAAGGCCGCCCGGTCGGCCGGCGGGGCGTCGAGAGCGACCCGCCGCGCGTCGGTGCCGTCGAGCTCCATCTCCTCGAGCAGCATGGGCAGGTACTCGGCGGGAACCTCCTCCGCCACCAGCCAGTTCATCATCTCCGAGATCAGCTCCGGACCGGGCTGGGACGGCAGCGGGCAACCCTCGTCGCGGTACCGGCTGATCACCGTGAGGGCCACCCGTCGGGCCTCGGCCTTGTCCTCCTCGGACAGGAAGCCCTGCACTTCGTTGATGTACAGGCCCTGGGGGCGGAGCCGCCCCCGGATATAGGACGGGTCGCCGGTCATGTGCACCAACGACAGGAGCAGCGTCGGGATGCTCACGTCCTCGAGCGCAGCCGCGATGGCGTCGTCGTCATCGGTGATCGGCAGCCCGGCGTGCGGGTGGCGGGTCGACATCTCGGCACCCCTTCGGTCGAGCCAGCAGTGTAAACAGGCGAGCCGCGGTTGACCGAAGGCGGGCTCGACTCAGCCGAAATCAGCCTTGCGGATGCAGCAGTGCACGCCCTTCACGGCGTCGACCACCTGCGAGATCTCGAAATCAGCGGCCGCGCTCAGGTAGGCCATGGCCTCGGCCCGACCCATCCCGAGGGCTGTCTCCAGAAAGGTCACGGCCGCCCGGGTGGCCTTGCGCATGGCTTCGTTCAGGTCGGCGTCGAGGCCGATGGGCACCCAGTGGGTGTCGGTCTCGACGAACGGGCGGTCAATGATCCCCACCACCCGGCGGATCTCCGCACCCTTCAGCACCGACAGCCGCAGGGTGGCGGTGAGCGGCGCCTCCAGTGCGGTGAGCGCCACCTCACCGTCACCCTGGGCGTAGTGCGGATCGCCAACGTGGAACCCGGCCCCGGCGACCTGCACCGGCAGGTAGAGCGTCGAACCGACGTTCAACAGGTTGACGTCGATGTTGCCCCCGTGATCACCCGGCGGCACGGACGGCACCGGCTCTCGGGTATCGGGCGCCACGCCCATGACACCGAGGAAGGGGGCCAGCGGGAAGCGGGCCACCCGGCCCGCCGACCCGTAGGGCAGAACGCCGTAGGACACACCGCCGGTCACCTCCACGGCGGTGAACAGGCTCACGCTGCCGTAGCGCTCCGGGTCGGCCGCCGAGGCGTCCGGGTGGCGGACCGTCCCCTCGGGGAACTCGCCGGCCAGACACCCGAGGCCGTGTCGGTTGGAGATGACGCCGTAGGGCACCCGGATAGCCAGACCGAGGACCTCGACCTTCAAGACGTCGCCGGGTTGGGCAGCCGGCACCCGGATGGGGCCGGTGACGACGTGGGGCCCGTCATCGAAGTCGTGGGCCAGATCGGAGGCGGCGATCTGGCGGGCGTCGGCCAGGACCCCGTCCGCGGCGACTCCGAACCGACCGAACCAGGCCACCGGGTCGCGGCCCTGATCCTCCAGGATGCCCTCGTGGGACACCGTGTCGACGGTGACCACCCCACCGTCGTCCACCGTCAACACCGTCGGGGTGTCGCGGTTGGGCAACCAGCCCCACAACACGGTGTCGGGGTTGGAGCCCAGGTGGAGACCGCCCTGGGGATGTTCAGCGGCTGACTGCGACATGTCGGCTCCTCGGCTGGGGGGACGGCGGACACAAGCCGGCGGGAAGAGGCCGGGCGACGAGGGCCCGCACGGCCAGCGACCGGTCGAGGGCCGGCCGGTCGGCGGCCAGGGCCACGGTGATCGAGCCGCCGGCCTCCGGCCGCAGCTCGGCTAGCCCCCGCTCGGCCGGTCGCCCGGGTACACCGGGGTCGGCGCTGGCCAGAACCGAGCCGACGACCCGGGCCGGACCGAGGACCGCGGGACCGTCGAAACCGGGCACGCCCACCCCGATCTCGTGACGGACCCAGGGCCGACCGGCCCGGTCGGCCCGCAGGGCCACGGTGGCGCGACCGGGTTCCTCGCCGGTCCGACCGAGGGCGAGCACGTCCCGCCACCACACGTCGGCGTCGGCCGCCACGTCCAGCCGCACCTCGACGCGGTGGTCGGCCCGGCCGGTGACGATCAGCGGCTCGGGGTTCCACGACAACGCGGCGCCGTGCCCCACCACGGCGTGGACCCGGGTCATCGAGGGAGCCGGACCGGCTAGGGCCACCGAGGCGGCCACGCTGCCGATCGACAGGGCGGCACCGTCGCCGACCTCGATGCGCAGTTCGAGATCGTCGCCCCCGAGCGGTCCGCCGGCCGAACCGACCAACCAGACCTGGGCCCAGCCGTCGACGTCGGCTCGACCGGGGTACAGACCGAGCGGGGCTTCGGCCCGCAGCTCGGTGAGGGCCGTGCCCCGCCCGCCGGCGGCGGCGCGCACCACGGCCCGGGCCCGCATGCCGCTCAACCGGCCACCCGACCCGTGGCGACGACCAGCTGGGCGCTCACCCAGTCAGCGACCCGGGCGGCGCCGCCCGGGGCGACCAGGGTGGTGAACAGGGTGGGGCGGTCGCCGCGCCGGGCGGCGGCGTCGCGGCGCATGACCTCGAGATCGGCTCCCACCAGATCGGCCAGGTCCGTCTTGTTGATCACCAGCAGATCGGCGCTGGTAATGCCCGGCCCGCCCTTGCGGGGGATCTTGTCACCGCCGGCCACGTCGATGACGAAGATCTGGTGGTCGATGAGCCCGTAGCTGAAGGTGGCGGTCAGGTTGTCGCCTCCGCTTTCAACCAGTACGACATCGAGGGGGCCCTGGGACTGTTCGAGGGACTCGACGGCGTCGAGGTTGGCCGTGATGTCGTCGCGGATGGCGGTGTGGGGACAGCATCCCGTCTCCACCGCCACGATCCGATCGTCGTCGAGGACCCCCATGCGGCGGAGCGCGTCAGCGTCCTCGGTGGTGTAGATGTCGTTGGTCACCACGCCGAGGCGCAGGGCGCCGGCCAGTGTGCGGCACAGGGCGGCCACGAGGGCGGTCTTCCCGCTGCCTACCGGGCCACCGATGCCGATCCGCACGGCCCGGCCTGACCGGGTCGCCGAACCGCCCGGGCGGTCGGCGAGGTGCCCGTGTTGGCCGCCCTGGTGGACCTGACCGACGTGGGTGTGACTGCCTTCGGCGGGGACGTCGTCAGGACGCAAAGAGGCGCACCTCCCAGGCGGCGTGGCGTTGGGCACCGACGTCGCAGAGCAGGGCCGACGGCGCCGGCAGGCCACTCCAGTCGGGATCGAGGTCGGAGGCCCGGGCGGCCGCCCGGGCGGCGACGTCGTCGATGGGCGGGGCCAGACCGGCCAGCAGGGCGGCGACCGCGAACGGATCCAGTCCGAGGAGGCGGACCGCCGCTCCGGCCGGCGCCCCCACCGAGCCGTGGGCGCCGAGGAGGGCCGCCGCCGGAGGATCGAGGCCGGCCGCCCGGGCGGCGGCCCCGAGGACGACCGGGGCCAGGGCGCCGGTCGGCACGGCGTGGCGGAGGTGGTCCACCCACGGACCGGGCCAGGCCAGAGCGGCC
>Ga0209698_10003492_pt1 | contig 17517 bp, 12 predicted proteins | sample LitLauG_LLR_2012_FD_187203 | JGI IMG/M metagenome (GOLD analysis project Ga0209698, IMG submission 187203) | Freshwater sediment microbial communities from Pennsylvania, USA - Little Laurel Run_MetaG_LLR_2012 (SPAdes) (version 2) | ecosystem: Environmental > Aquatic > Freshwater > Creek >...
GCCCGGCGCGCTACCCGGCGACGAGCGCCGAGCGGAGGAACCCGAGCAGCTCCCGCCGCCGGCGCACCAGGCTGCGTGCCGTCGGCTCGAAGCCGAGGGCCCGCAGCACCTCGACCTCGGTGGCCACCCCGATCACCGCCGAGTACGCCGCCAGCAGGAGCAGCCGCGGCTCTTGGACCCGCATGGCCCCACCCTGCATCTCCAGCTCGAGGAACGACGTGGCCCGCGCGATCAACGGGTCCAACCGGGCGGTCAGACGGGTGGCGGGCGGAGGCCCGAGCCGGCTCACCTCCCGCAGCAGGCCGAGCAGCTCCGGTCGGCGCCCCGCCAGCTGGAACACGCTGCGCACCACCGCCTCGACCCGGTCCCACCCCGGGCCGGCACTGGCCAGGGCCCCTTCCAGAGCGGCGGACAGCTCCTCGGCGCCCCGGTCGATGGCCGCGTCGAGCAGGGCATCCTTGGACGGGAAGTAGTACAGGATCGTCTGCTTGCGCACCCCGAGCTCTGCGGCCAGCGCGTCGAGAGAGGTGGCGTCGTAGCCCTTGGTGCCATAGGCGACCAGCGCGGCGTCGATGACCCGCTCCCTCGTTTTCGCACCCGTCATCTACCACATGGTAGATAATGAGGGATGATCCGCCAGGCGCTCGCCGGCAAGCGCATCGCCGTGACCGGTGCCACCGGCTTCCTCGGTACCGCGCTGGTTGAACGGCTGCTGCGCGCCGTCCCCGACTGCGAGCTCCTCCTGATCATCCGCCCCGGCCGGCGAGGGCCCGACGAACGGGTCCGGCGCGAGATCGTGCGCAACGACTGCTTCGACCGGGTGCGCCAGGAGCTCGGCGACCGCTTCGACGCCGAGGTGGCCCGCCGCGTCGTGCCCCTCGCCGGTGACGTGGCGTCCGACGGACTCGGCCTCGACGACGCCGGGCGGGACGCCCTGGCGACCTGCGACGTCGTGATCCACTCCGCCGCCGCAGTCAGCTTCGACTCGCCCCTCGACGATGCGGTGGAGGTCAACCTGCTCGGCCCCACCCGGGTGGCGGAGGCGATCAACGCCGCCTGCGTCGCCGCCGGGCGCGCCCAACGGCCGCACCTGGTCGCGGTGTCCACCGCCTATGTCGCCGGCACCCGGCGCGGCCGCTCCCCCGAGGCGATGCTCTCCGAGACGCCCTTCGCCACCGAGGTGGCGTGGCGTCCCGAGGTGGCGGCCGCCCGCCGGGCCCGAGGCGATGCCGACGCCGAGAGCCGCCAGCCCCGGCGCCTGGCCGAGTTCTCCAGGCGGGCGCGCGCCGAGCTCGGCGCGGCAGGCACGCCGGTGCTCGCGGCCAAGGCCGAGCGCCTGCGCGAGGAGTGGGTCCGGGATCGCATGGTGGACCTGGGCAAGTCCCGCGCCCAGGCCCTCGGCTGGCCCGACGCCTACGCCTACACCAAGGCCCTGGGCGAACGGGCGCTCTTCGAGACGGCCGGCCCCGTCCCTTTCACCATCGTGCGGCCCTCGATCATCGAGTCCGCACTGGCCGAGCCCGTGCCGGGTTGGATCCGTGGGTTCCGGATGGCCGAGCCGGTGATCATCAGCTACGGGCGGGGGTTGCTCAAGGAGTTCCCGGGGATCCCCGAAGGCGTCGTCGACGTCATCCCCGTCGACATGGTGGTCGCCGCGCTGATCGCGGTCGCAGCCGCGGGACCGGCCGCCGGGGGTGAGCCGAGCGTGTTCCACGTGGCTTCCGGAGCCCGCAACCCCCTGCGCTACCGCCAGCTCGTCGACCTGGTCCGGGAGTGGTTCACCGAGCACCCGCTCGCGGACACCAATGGCCAGCCCATCGTCGTGCCGGAGTGGTCCTTCCCCGGGCGGGGCCGGGTGCAGCGCCAGCTGCAGCAGGCCAGCCGGCTGCTCAGCTCCACGGAAAAGGTGCTCCAGGCCCTGCCCATGCGCGGCCGCCAGGCCGAGCTCTCCGCCGCGCTCGAGGAGCGCCGGGGGGAAGCCGAGCGGGCCCTCGGCTACGTGGAGCTGTACGGCGCCTACACCGAGACGGAGGCGGTCTTTTCCGTCGACCGCCTCGTGGGTCTGTGGGAGGCGACGGGCCCCGCCGACCAGGCCGACTTCTGCTTCGACCCGGCCGCGATCGCGTGGGCCTCCTACGTGCGCGACATCCACCTCCCCTCGATCGTGACCCACGCCCGGGTCCGGCTGGCCGACGGGCACCGGGCCCGGGGCGCCACCGGGTTGACCCGGGAGGAGCGGGGCCGCAAGGCCGTCCTCGCCCCCGAGCGCCAGCTCGCGGTGTTCGACCTGGAAAACACCCTCATCGCGTCCAACGTCGTCGAGTCCTACGCCTGGCTGGCGACGCGCCACCTCGACCCCGACGCCCGCTTCCGCTTCACGGTGCGGACCCTGCGGGAGGCTCCCCGCCTGCTGGCCCTCGACCGCCGGGACCGAGGCGACTTCCTGCGCTACTTCTACCGGCGCTACGACGGCGCGCCCGTCGACCGGTTGGGTGCCGACGCCTGGGAGCTGTGGAGCGACCTGCTGCTCAACAAGTCGTTTCCCGCCGGGATCCGCCGGGTGCGCGAGCACCGCCGCCTCGGGCACCGCACCCTGCTCATCACCGGCGCGCTCGACGTGGTCATCAACCCGCTGCGCCCCCTCTTCGACGACGTCGTGTGCGCCAACCTCGGCCAGCGCGACGGACGCTTCACCGGCGAGCTCGAGGTCGGGCCACCCACGGGCGAGTCCCGGGCGCTGATCATGGCGGACTACGCGGACGCCGAGGGACTCGAGCTGAGCGAGTCCGTCGCCTACGCCGACTCGGCCAGCGACCTGCCCATGCTGGAGGCGGTCGGCCACCCCGTGGCGGTCAACCCCGAGGTCAAGCTGGCCGCCATCGCCCGCAAGCGCGGGTGGCACATCGAGCACTGGCCGAAGGCCTCCGGCGGTCCTCGCCCGCTCCTGCCGATCGGACCCCGGGCGTGAGCGCACCCGGCATGAGCGCGCCCGGCGTGGGGGCGCGACCGTGAAGGCGCTGCTCTTCGAGCGCTCCCTCCCGCGCTTCGCTGCTGCCCGGCTGGCCTCCGAGCTGCGCACCGGCGCCGGCGCACGGGTCGGGCCCCTCCGCCTCGCCGATATCGACGACCCGCAACCGCACGGCCCCGGCTGGCAGCGGGTGTGGCCCCGGCTGTCGGGCATCTGCGGCAGCGACCTGGCCACAGTGGACGGTCGGTCATCGCGCTACTTCGAGCCCCTGGTCAGCTTCCCCTTCGTGCCCGGCCACGAGGTGGTCGGCGACCTCGACGACGGCACGCGGGTCGTAGTCGAGCCGGTGCTGCGCTGCGCCACCCGCTACATCGACCCGCCCTGCCCGGACTGCGCGTCGGGCCAGACCAACCGGTGCCGCAACGTCGCCTTCGGCCACCTGCATCCGGGCCTGCAGACCGGCTACTGCGAGGACACCGGCGGCGGCTGGGGCCTCAACCTCGTCGCGCACGACACCCAGTTGCACCGCGTGCCCGACGCGATGAGCGACGACGCCGCGGTCATGGTCGAGCCGGTCGCGTGCGCCATCCACGGCGCGCTCGCCGGCGCCCCCGGCGCGGCGTCGAGCGCCGTGGTCATCGGCGCCGGAACGCTCGGCCTGTGCACCATCGCCGCCATCGCCCACCTGCGGCCCGAGATCGACACGGTCGTCGCCGTGGCCAAGCACCCCGAGCAGCGCCGGCTGGCCCGCGAGCTCGGTGCCACCACCGTCGTCGAGCCGGGCGAGCTGCGCCGCGCCGTGCGCCGGGGCACCGGTTCGCTGGTGCTCGACTCGGGGCAGCTGACCGGCGGGGTCGGCCTGGTGGTCGACTGCGTGGGCAGCGACGCGTCCCTGGCCGACGGGCTGGCGGTGGTCGAGCCCGGGGGCCGCATCGTGCTCCTCGGCATGCCGGGGGTCGTCACCGTCGACCTCACCGGCCTGTGGCAGCGGGAGGTGTCGATCGCCGGCGCCTACGCCTACGGCACCGAGGCGGACGGCCGGCGCACCTTCGACCACGCGTTCGAGCTGGTTGCGGCGGCCGGCCTCGAACGCCTCGTCTCCGCCCGCTACCCCCTCGAGCGCTTCCGCGAGGCGATCGCCCACGCCGCGCACGCCGGGCGCCGAGGATCCGTCAAGGTCGCCTTCGACCTGCGCAAGGAGAAGAGAAGGTAATGCCCCGTCCTGGCTTCGTCCTCGACGTCGACCGCTCGACCCCTCCCACGCTGGTGTGGCACGGCGAGGGCTTCCGCCTCGAGAGGCTCCCCGCCGGGAGCCGCATCGTCTACGCCCCCGAGCCGGTGGCCGCACTGAGGGACCCCGACGCAGCCGTGCGCCACGCGCTCGACCACCCCGAGGGCGACAGCGCGCCGCTGCGGGCCCAGCTGCGCGCCGGCATGCGCCTCACCATCGCCTTCGACGACATCTCGCTCCCGCTGCCGCCCATGGAGCGCCCAGACAACCGCCAACGGGTCATCGAGGCGGTGCTCGACCTCGCCGCGGAGGCCGGCGTCGACGACGTGGTGCTCATCTGCGCCCTCGCGCTGCACCGGCGGATGACCGAGGCGGAGCTGCGCCACGCGCTCGGCGACCGCATATACGACGCGTTCGCACCCCACGGCCTCCTGCTCCAGCACGATGCGGAGGACCCGAGCGCGCTCGTGCACCTGGGCAAGACCGACCACGGCGAGGACGTGGAGATCAACCGGCGGGCGGCGGAGTCCGACCTGCTCGTCTACGTCAACATCAACCTGGTGGCCATGGACGGCGGCCACAAGAGCGTGGCGACCGGCCTGGCCAGCTACCGCAGCCTGCGCCACCACCACAACGTGCGCACCATGCAGCACAGCCGCTCGTTCATGGACCAGGAACGCTCCGAGCTGCACTCCTCCAACTGGCGGATGGGCCGGCTGATCGCGGCGAGCGGCGTGAAGGTGTTCCAGATCGAGACGACGCTCAACAACGACGCGTTCCCCAAGGCCTTCGGCTTCCTGCAGAAGCGGGAGTGGGAATGGACCGCGCGCGACCGGGCCTCGTTCCTCGCGGTCAGTGCCGCGACGAAGCGCTCGCCGGCGCGGTTGTCGCGCTCGATCTTCCAGAGCATGCGGGCCCCCCACGCCATGACCTCGGTGCAGGCCGGCGAGGTCGAGGCGGTGCACCGGATCACCACCGAGCACGTGTACCGCCAGCAACTGGTGCCCGTCGACGGACAGACCGACGTGGTCCTCTTCGGCCTGCCCTACATCAGCCCCTACAACGTCAACTCGATCATGAACCCGATCCTGGTGATGTGCCTCGGGCTCGGCTACTTCTTCAACCTGTACCGGGGCAAGCCCCTCGTGCGCCCCGGGGGCGTGATCATCCTGTCGCACCCGACGCCGTGGGCGTTCCACCCCGTCCACCACCCGAGCTACATCGACTTCTTCGAAGAGGTGCTGTCCACCACCACCGATCCGATCGAGATCGAGAAGACCTTCGAGGAGCGCTTCGCCACCGACGACTGGTACCGCCACCTGTACCGCACCGGCCACGCGTACCACGGCGTCCACCCGTTTTACATGTGGTACTGGGGGGCGCACGCCCTCGAGCACGCGGGCGGGGTCATCGTCGTCGGCGGCGACGCGCGGGCGGTGCGGCGCATGGGCTTCAAGCCGGCGTCCACGCTGCGCGACGCGCTGGAGATGGCCGAGGACGTCGTCGGGCGAGAGCCCTCGGTCACCCAGTTCCACTGCCCGCCGATGATGATCGCCGATGTCGGGTAACGGGGCGGCCGGCGGGGAAAGGAGACCCGGTCGGTCCGCCGACGAGGCGGGCCCCGCGGCCTGGTCCATGGCCCAGCCCGACCCCGAGCGGCGCCTGCCCGTCAACCTCGACCACGTCCGTCGCCGCATCGGCGGCTGGCGACCGCGGGGCACCTTTCCCTGGACTGCTCCCACCCGCCCGGGCGGCGTGCCGTGGGGGCCGGTCGAGCACGAGCTCGGGGTCCACTACGACACCGCGTGGGCCCGGCGGTACCCCGCTCGCCTCGGCCGGGTGATCGTCACCGAGACGATGACCCGGCCCCTCGCCCACGCGGTGGCATCCCCGACGGTGGATGGCACCGACCGCCTCGCCCACCTCGACGAGCCGGTGATATTCGCGGCCAACCACGCCAGCCACATCGACACCCCGCTCCTGCTGTCGGTGCTGCCCGAGCGCTGGCGCCACCGCACCGTGGTGGCGGCGGGCGCCGACTACTTCTTCGACCGGCGCTGGAAGGCCGTGTTCTTCGCCTTCACCATCAACGCCATCCCGATCGAGCGCCTCCGGGTCAACCGGGCGTCGGCCAACCTGGCCGCCGAGCTGCTCACCGAGGGGTGGAGCCTCCTGATCTTCCCCGAGGGCGGCCGGACCCCGGACGGATGGGGCCAGCACCACCGCGCCGGCGCCGCGTGGCTGGCGGTGCGCACCGGGCGCGCCGTGGTCCCGGTCCATGTGGAGGGCACCCGGCGGATCCTGCCCCGGGGCGGCGGCACGCTGCGACCCGGGACGACGCACGTGACCTTCGGCCGCCCGCTGCGCCCGGTCGAGGGCGAGGACGCCCGCGACCTCGGGGTGCGCATCGAGCGGGCCGTGGAGGTGCTCGCCGACGAGCAGGTGTCGGACTGGTGGACCGCGAACCGCCGCGCCGCGGCGGGCACCACACCTGCGCTCACCGGCCCGAGCGCGCCGGCGTGGCGGCGGCGGTGGCTGCTCACCGCGGCCGACGCCCGGCGGCGCTCGACCTCCGACGACGGGACTTGGCCCCCCGACTGATGTGGGTCGCGTCAGGATCCGCTCAAGACGGAGGCAAGGTCCGCGCCAGCTCCTCGTCGGTCGGCTCGTAGGGCCGACGGGCCTCCTCGGGCAGGAGCTCGGCGATCGCGTCCATGATCCGCGCGGTGTCGGTGACCGCGTCGTCGCCACCCAGGCCGGCCACCGGGGGACCGACCCGGACCCGCACCGTCGGCGGGTGCCACACGTTGCGCACGTCGGGCAGGCGCGACGACCGGGGCCACACGGCCTCGCTCCCCCACACCCCGATCGGCACGACCGGCACCCCGACCGCGGCGGCCAGCCGGGCCGCGCCGGTGCGGCCCTGCAGCACCGGGTCGAAGAACGCCCGGCCCCGCGGGATGGTGCCCTGGGGGAGGACCACGACCACCTCACCGGCCCGCAAGGCACGACGCGCCTCGCCGAGCGCGTCCCCGCCGCCCCGGTCACGATCGACCATGATCTGGCCGAACGCCCGGGCCATCCACCCGATCACGGGGGCGTCGAAGAGCTCCTTCTTGGCCATGGCCCGCGGGATGCGACCACCCCGCATCACGGTGAGCCCGAGCGCGACCACGTCGAAGTAGCTGCGGTGGTTGGCGACCACGAGTGCCCCGCCCGAGGCAGGCAGGTGCTCGGTGCCGGCGATGTCGAAGCGGGCGTAGGGGAACATCTCGGGGCGGACCACCGAGCGCAGCACCTCCAGCGGCTCCACGCCGAGCACCTCGGGCACCCCCGGTGGTGCGTCCAGGTGCACCTGCGGCCAGCGCCGCCACGCTGCCACCACCGCCAGCCGGGCATCGGCGTTGACGGCGGTGGGATGGCCGACGGCGGAGAGCAGGGGCAGGTCGTACACGCTGTCGGAGTACGCCCAGCTCTCCTCCAGGTCGACGCCATGGCGATCCGCCCAGCGGCGCACCTCGGCGAGCTTGCCCCCGGCCCACACGAACGGACCGTCGAGCCGGCCGGTGTAGCGGTCGGTCCCCCTGGTCGGCTCGGCGCGGTAACGGGTGGCGATCACGTCGTCGAAGCCCAGGCGGCGGGCGAAGGGCTCGATCAGATCGGCCGGGGTAGTGGTGGCCAGCACCGCCAGGCGCCCCGCCTCGCGGTGCTCGGCAATGAGCAGGCGCGCCCACGGGGCGACCAGTGCGTCGAGATCCGCCGCCGCTTCCTCCGCCGCGGCCCGGACGTGGTCGCGGGCGCGCCCGCGCATGGCGAGCACGGCGGCGCGGGCCAGGGCCATCACCGGGAGGGTCTCGCCGATCAGCCCGTACGCCCGGTACATCAGGTCCTGGCCGGGCAGCCCGCGGGCAGGGGCCACCCCCGCGGCGCGGAGGGCCTCGCTGAGCACCGGGCCACTGGCGGCGCCGAGCACCGTGCGGTCCAGGTCGAAGAACGCCGCGCCACGGCCCACCGCCCAACGGTACCGTCCCCGACCCCGGACGCGTCGAAGGAGCCGGCGGGGGGGTTGCCGGCTCCTTCGGAGAGGCGAAGGCCCGATGGGGGGGTATCGGGCCCGTCGCTGTGTGCTCCTCACTATGCCGCAGCCGGTTCCATCTGTCCAACAGTTGTTCTAGATACAAACCATCTCTCGAATAGATGCGAAGATGGGTCCATGGACCTCCGGCAGCTCGCTGCGCTCGTCGCCGTCGCCGAGGAGGGGAGCTTCTCGGCGGCCGCCGACGCCCTCCACACGGTGCAGTCCAACGTGTCCAACCACGTGGCCCGCCTCGAGCGCGAGCTCGGGGCCCAGCTCGTGGACCGCCAGGCCGGGGCCCTCACCGAGGAGGGCGAGGCGGTGGTGGCCCGGGCCCGGCGCATCGCCGACGAGCTCGAGGCGGTGGTCGCCGACGTGGCCGCCCTACGCCACGAGGTGACCGGCAACGTGAGCATCGGCGTCATCGGATCCACCGCCCGGTGGATCGTGCCACGCCTGTTGACCCTGCTCGCCGCCCGCCACCCCAAGGTGCAGCTCGTCGTCTACGACGGCACGTCGGTCACCCTGGAGCCCCAGCTGGCCGCGGGCCGCCTGGCCCTCGCGGTGGTGCACCTGCCCGTGCTCGGCTCCGACCTGATCGGCCGGCACCTCTTCGACGAGGACCTGGTCCTCGTGGTGGCCAAGGACGACCCGCTCGCGTCGCGGGGCACCCTGAGCCTGGAGGACCTCGACGGCATCCCCCTCCTGCTCCCCGCCATCGGCACGGCCTACCGGGACGCGGTGCAGCACGCCGCCAACGCCGCGGGCATCACCCTGCTGCCGCGCGCCGAGCTCGACGGGGTCCGCCTCATCGCCTCGTTGACCTTCGACGGCTACGGCCCGGCGATCCTGCCGGCCACCGCGGTGCCCGCCTTCCTCCAGGCCGACTGGCGGCGCGTCCCGGTGCGGGGCATCCCCCGGCGCCAGGTGGGCGTCGCCCTGCGCCGGCGGGGGATGCCGAGCGCGCCGGTGCGCGCCGTGCTCTCCCTCCTCGACGAGATCGCGGCCGCCGACGTGGGCGACATGGCCGGGCTCCACCCGCCGGGGAGCCCGTAGCCGCCCGCACCGGCCGCCCTCAGGCGGGCCTGTTGTTCAACTGGCGCAGGACGTAGCGGAGGATGCCGCCGTGGCGGTAGTAGTCCGCCTCCTTGGGCGTGTCGATGCGCAGACGCACGGCGAAGACCCGCTCGTCGGCCTGCACGCTCAGCTCCCGCGGCAGCGCGGCGTCGGGCGCCAGGCCGGCGAGGCCGCGCACGTGGAAGATCTCCTCGCCGGTCAGGCCCAGGCTCGCGGCCGTGTCGCCCTCGAGGAACTGCAGGGGCAGGATCCCCATCCCGACGAGGTTGGAACGGTGGATCCGCTCGTAGCTCTCCGCCAGCACGGCCCGCACGCCGAGCAGCGCGGTGCCCTTGGCCGCCCAGTCCCGCGACGATCCCGACCCGTACTCCTTGCCGGCCAGGACGACCAGGGGCACGCCCTCGGCGCGGTAGGCCTCCGCCGCGTCGTAGATCGACATCGTCTCACCGCCGGGCAGGTGGCGCGTCACCCCGCCCTCGGTCCCCGGCGCGAGCTGGTTGCGCAGCCGGATGTTGGCGAAGGTCCCGCGGATCATCACCTCGTGGTTGCCGCGGCGCGACCCGTAGGAGTTGAAGTCCACCGGGTCCACGCCCCGATCCGTGAGCCAGCCCCCCGCCGGTCCGTTGGCGCGGATGGTCCCCGCCGGTGAGATGTGATCGGTGGTCACGCTGTCCCCGAGGCGGGCGAGCACCCGGGCGCCCACGATGTCGGTGAGCGGGCCGGGGTGCTCGGGCATGCCCTCGAAGTAGGGCGGGTTGCGCACGTAGGTGGAACCGTCGTGCCACGCGAAGCGGTCCCCGCCGGGCACCTCGAGTCCCTGCCAGCGCTCGTCGCCGGTGAAGACGTCCTCGTAGCTCTTGCGGAACAGGTCCGATGCGATGGCGCCGTCGACCGCCTCCGCCACCTCGGCCGCGCTCGGCCAGATGTCTCGCAGGAAGACGGCGTGGCCATTCGGGTCGTGGCCGATCGGCTCCGCGTACAGATCGATGTCCATGGTGCCGGCGAGGGCGTAGGCCACCACCAGCGGCGGCGACGCCAGGTAGTTCATCCGCACGTCCTGGTTGATGCGCCCTTCGAAGTTGCGGTTGCCCGACAGCACCGCCACCACCGCGAGGTCGCCCCGGTCGACTGCGGCACTGATCTCGGGCAGGAGCGGCCCGCTGTTGCCGATGCAGGTGGTGCAGCCGTAGCCGACCAGGTCGAAGTGCAGCTTGCTCAGGTACGGCGTGAGCCCGGCCCGCTCGTAGTAGTCGGTCACCACCTTCGACCCCGGGGCGAGCGTCGTCTTGACCCACGGCTGGGTGCTGAGGCCGCGCTCCACCGCCTTCTTGGCCAGCAGGCCGGCGGCCATCATGACGCTCGGGTTGGAGGTGTTGGTGCAGCTGGTGATCGCGGCGATGACCACGTGCCCGTGGTCCACGCCGAAGCGCTCCCCGCTCGACAGCGCGACGGGGACCTCCTGGCGGGCCCGGTCGTCGCCGGCCGCGGCCGGCGACGACGCCGCGCCGAGGATCGTCGGCAAGCTGGTGCGGAACGCCGCCTTGGACGCGGTCAGCGGGACGCGGTCCTGGGGCCTCGATGGCCCGGCGATGCTCGGCTCGACAGTGCCGAGGTCGAGCTCGAGGCGCTCCGAGTAGCGCGGCTCCTGCGAGGGGTCGTGCCACAGGCCCTGCTCTTTGGCATAGGCCTCGACGAGGGCGACGCGGTCGTCGGGCCGGCCGGTCAGGCGGAGGTAGGTCAGCGTCGCCTCGTCGATGGGAAAGATGGCGCAGGTCGATCCGTACTCGGGCGACATGTTGCCGATCGTGGCCCGGTCGGCGAGCGGCACGCGGCCCACGCCGTCGCCGTAGAACTCGACGAACTTGCCCACCACGCCGTGGCGGCGGAGCAGGTCGGTGACCGTGAGCACCAGATCGGTGGCCGTGGCGCCTTCGCGCAGCGCCCCGGTCAGCTTGAAGCCGACGACCCGGGGGATCAGCATCGACACCGGCTGGCCGAGCATCGCCGCCTCGGCCTCGATGCCGCCCACGCCCCAGCCGAGGACGCCCAGGCCGTTGACCATGGTGGTGTGCGAGTCCGTGCCCACGAGGGTGTCGGGGTAGGCCTGGCCTGTGTCGCTCACGAACACCACCCGGGCCAGGTACTCCAAGTTGACCTGGTGGCAGATCCCGGTGTTGGGCGGCACGACCTGGAAGTTGTCGAACGCCCGCTGGCCCCAGCGCAGGAACTGGTAGCGCTCCCGGTTGCGCTCGAACTCCAGCTCGGCGTTGCGCACGAACGCGTCGGGGATCCCGTAGACGTCCGCGATGATCGAGTGGTCGATGACGAGCTCGGCGGGGATCAGCGGGTTCACCCGCGCCGGGTCGCCGCCCATGGCCGCCATGGCGTCGCGCATCGCGGCGAGATCCACCACCGCCGGCACCCCGGTGAAGTCCTGCATGAGGATCCGGGCGGGCGCGTAGGCGATCTCCCGGCTCGGCTCCGCGTCCGCGTCCCAGCCGGCGAGCGCCTCGATGTCGTCGCCCGAGACAGCGACGCCGTCCTCGTGGCGGAGGAGGTTCTCGAGCAGCACCTTCAACGAGAACGGCAGGCTCGCGACGTCGAGGCGCCCGGCCAGCGCGTCCAACCGGAAGATCCCGAGGGAGCGCCCACCGGGCGCCCGCATCTGGGCCCGGGCCCCGAAGCTGTTACCGCTGTCTGCCATCGACACTCCTTCGTCCGACCGCAGCGAGTCTCACAGACCCGGGCCGGCTCCTGCACATGACCCGCGGGGTGTCGGTGGCGGCGCCGAACCGTAAGCTCCCGGGGCATGGAGGAGCTCACCGCCGAGGAGCGACGCGTGCTCGGCTGCCTGGTCGAAAAGGAAGCGACCACCCCCGAGCAGTACCCCCTGTCGCTCAACGCGCTGGTGCTGGCCTGCAACCAGAGCACCAACCGCGAGCCGGTCGTCGTCCACGAGCCCGACACCGTGATCGACGCGCTCAGCTCCCTGCGGGAGCGCAAGCTCACCCGGGTCATGCACCCTGCCCACGGCCGGGTGACCAAGTACCGACACGTGCTCGACGAGGTGTGGGCGCTCACCCGCGAGGAGCTCGCCGTGGTGGCCGTGCTGCTCTTGCGCGGTCCCCAGACGCTCAACGAGCTGCGGACCCGCACGGAGCGCTACGGCGGCGACCCGGCCGACCTCGGGGGCACCGAAGGCATCCTCGACCGCCTCGCGGCGCGGCCCGAACCCCTCGTGGTGCGCATCGAACGGCGACCCGGCCAGCGCGAGGAGCGCTGGGCCAGCCTCCTCGGCGGCTCCCTCGAGTGGGAAGAGCCGTCTGCCGCCGCCGGCGGCGGCTCCCGCCGCGGCCGCATCGACGAGCTCGAAGCCACCGTCGCCGAGCTGCGGTCCGAGGTCGACGAGCTGCGGGCCGACCTCGCCGACCTGCGCGTCCGCCTCGGCGACCTCCTCGGCCCCTGACCGGGTTCGGTGACCCGGCCGGTCGCGGGGCCCACCCCTGTAGCCTCCTCTGCCGATGACCGACGCCCGTCCCCTCGCAGTCAACCGGTACCGATCGCAGCGCTGCGGCACCCTCGGGCCCGGCGACGTCGGCTCCACCGTGCGCCTGGCCGGATGGATCGGCACCAAGCGCGACCACGGCGGCCTCCTCTTCGTCGACCTGCGCGACTACGACGGCGTCGTCCAGCTCGTGAGCCACCCCGACCAGGCCGCGCCGTTCGAGGTGCTCGGCGCCTTGCGCGTCGAGAGCGTGATCTCGGTCGTCGGCCGGGTCGTGGCCCGCGACGCCAAGGACGTCAACCCCAAGCTGGCCACCGGCACCATCGAGGTCGTCGTCGACACCGTCGAGGTCCTCTCCCACGCCGACGTGCTGCCGTTTCCCGTCGAGCGCGGCACCGAGATCTCCGAGGAGGCGCGCCTGCGCCACCGCTACCTGGACATGCGCCGGGGACCGGTCCTGGAGCGCCTCCAGGCGCGGGCCCGGCTCGCGCAGCTGGTGCGCACCCACCTGACCGAGCGCGACTTCCTCGAGGTGCAGACGCCGATCCTGACGGCCAGCTCCCCCGAGGGCGCCCGCGACTTCCTCGTGCCGAGCCGCCTCTACCCCGGTGAGTTCTACGCCCTGCCCCAGGCACCCCAGCAGTTCAAGCAGCTGCTGATGGTGGGTGGCATCGAGCGCTACTTCCAGATCGCCCCGTGCTTTCGCGACGAAGCATCCCGGGCGGACCGCAGTCCCGGCGAGTTCTACCAGATCGACCTGGAGATGGCCTTCGCCACCCAGGAGGACGTCTTCGCCGAGGTCGAGCAGCTCATGTGCCGGATCACCGCGGAGCTGTCGTCCAAGCGGGCATCGGCCCCCTTTCCCCGCCTCACCTTCGCCGAGTCCGTCGCCCGCTACGGCACCGACAAGCCGGACCTGCGCTTCGAGCTCACCATCGCGGACGTCACCGACGCGATCGGCGGGCGCACCGAGCTGCCCATGCTGCTGGAGTCCCCCGCCAAGGGCCACGCCGTCCGGGCGCTGCGCGTGCCGGCCGGGGCGACGCGGTCGCGCAAGTGGTTCGATGCCTTCGCCGACGCGGGGCGCCGGGTCGGGGTCATCGGATCGTGGATCCAGCTCGACCCCGCCGAGACCAAGGGCCCCCTCGCCCGCAAGCTGACCGAGGAGGAGATCGCCGTCTTCGTCGCCGCGGTCGGAGCCGAGCCGGGCGACGCCGTGCTCACCGCCGTCGGACCCGCCGATCGCGCCAGCGCCACCCTGGGGGAGCAGCGCAGCGCGCTCGGGCGCGAGCTCGGGCTGGCGGCACGCGACGCCCTCGCGTTCTGCTGGGTCGTCGACTTCCCCATGTACGAGCGCAACGAGGAGACCGGCGCCTGGGACTTCTCCCACAACCCGTTCTCCATGCCCCAGGGCGGCCTCGAGACGCTGCGCTCGCTCGACCCCGGATCGATCCTGGCCTACCAGTACGACCTGGTCTGCAACGGCCTCGAGCTGAGCTCTGGCGCCGTGCGCAACCACCAGCCGGAGGTGATGGAGGCCGCGTTCGCCATCGCCGGCTACGGACCCGATCGGATCCGCCAGTCGTTCCCCGCCCTGTGGAACGCGTTCCACTACGGGGCCCCGCCGCACGCGGGGATCGCGCCCGGCTTCGACCGCATCCTGATGCTGCTGGAGGACCAGGCCAACCTGCGCGAGGTGATCGCGTTCCCTCTCAACCAGACCGCGCGCGACCTGTTGATGGGCGCGCCGAGCACCGTCGGCGATGACCAGCTCCGCGAGCTGCACCTGCGGGTCGTGCTCCCCGAGGCACCACCGCACCCGCCTGCTCCCTGAGCACCGCGCCGGGGCGCGCCGCGCCGCGCCGCGCCGCGTGACCCGATGGACAAAGATGTTTAAGTCAGGATGATCGCCGCGATGCCGATCCAAATACGGCATGCGGTACGTCACGAAGCGCCGACTCACGCGGGCCCTCGCCACCGGCGCGGCCGCACTCCTCGCATCCGGTCTGACCGTCGGGACCGCATCGGTGCTCGGCCCGGTCGCCTCCGCATCACCCACGATCATGGCGGCCGCGGCCGCGGCCGATCCCGCGAGCGCGGACCCGGCCAACGCCGACCCCGCCTCGAACCCGGCCACCACGCCCTACTACGTGGCCAGCCCCAACGGCGCGGTGTGGGGCATGAACGGCGCACCCGACTACGGGTCGATGGGCGGGCACCCGCTCAACGCGCCCATCGTGGGCATCACCGTCACCCCCTCCAGCCACGGGTACTGGCTGGTCGCGAGCGACGGCGGCATCTTCAGCTTCGGCGATGCCCGCTTCTACGGCTCCACCGGCGCCTTGCGCCTCGACCAACCGATCATCGGCATGGCCACCACCCCGACCGGTCGCGGCTACTGGCTCTACGCCAGCGACGGCGGCATCTTCAGCTTCGGCGACGCCCGCTTCTACGGCTCCACCGGCCGCCACCACATCCCCGGACCGGTCGTCAGCATGACGGCCTCGCCCACCGGTCACGGCTACTGGATGGTGGGCAGCGACGGCTCGGTCTACCCATTCGGCGACGCCCGGGGGTTCGGGTCCATGGGGGGTCACCCGCTGGACCAACCGGTCATCGGGATCGCGGCACGCCCCGGCGGTGACGGGTACTGGCTGCTGGCCAAGGACGGCGGGGTCTTCAGCTTCGGCGCCGCGACGTTCCACGGGTCGCTCGGCAACACCGCCCTCGCCTCCGGGGTGCTGCGCATCGTGTCGTCGGCGGACGGGCGCGGCTACTGGCTCATCAGCCACGCCGGGGAGATCTTTCCCTACGGCTCCGCAGTGGGCCGCTCGATGGCGACGACGGGCCTGGTCTTCGATGTCGAGACGCGCGGTGACCTGGCGGTGCTGTGGGCGCTGTCCCAGCTCGGAAAGCCCTACCAGTGGGGAGGCACGGGACCCGACAGCTACGACTGCTCGGGCCTGGTCATGCGAGCCTGGCAGGCCGCCGGCGAGACCATCGCCCGGGTGGCGGCCGCCCAGTACGCCAGCGGCGGCCACGTCCCGCTGTCGCAGCTCCAGCCCGGGGACCTGGTGTTCCTCGCCACCCACACCGACGACCCCTCGACGATCTACCACGTGATGATGTACCTGGGGGGCAACAAGGTGGTGGAGGCGCCCTACACGGGCCAGGTGGTGCGCATCATCGACTTCACCGCCGGGACCGATGTCGTCCCGATGGGCACCCGGCCGAGCCTCCCGCCGGCGCCGACCACCCCGGCCCCGCCCAGCACGACGCCGACCACGACGCCGACGACCACCCACCACTGAGCCGGTCGCAGACGATGCGAGCGCACCGGGACGCGACCGTGCAGGCCCTCGACGCGCGCCCCGGCGCGCCGAAGCCTCAGTCCCGCGGCCGCTCGGCGACGTCGGCCACCCGGGCACCGGCCAGCACCACCAGCTCCCCGTAGGTGGTCGGGAACACCGCGTTCGGCGTGCCCGCCGCCGCCCACACCACCTCGAACGCGGCCAGCGACGGGTCCACGATCACCTCGACGCCGGCGAGGCCGACCGGGCTCACCCCGCCGATCGGATAGCCCGTCGCGGCGCGCACCGCGTCGGCGTCGGCACGGGTGATCTTCGCCCCCCCGGTGGCCTCCGACAGCCGGCGCGTGTCGACGCGCACCGCCCCGCTCGCCACCACCATCACCGCTCTGGCGTCGGCCAGGAAGATCAGCGACTTCGCGATCGCACCGACCTCGACGCCCAGTGCCTCGGCCGCCTCCGCCGAGGTGCGCGTCGATGCCGCCAGCTCGTGGACGCTCGCCGCCGAACCGGCCAGGCGCAGGCCGTCCTGGACCCGTTGTGCGTCCGGATGCAGTCCCATCCCGACACCCTGCCATGCCGACAACCCGTCATGCGGCGGCATGGAGCCCGATGATGGACGCGCTCCGCCGCCTCGTCGACCGCCTGGACCGGGCCCATCCCTGCCCCCGCTGCCCCGTGTGGGTCCAGGTGCTCGGCCCGCTGGAGGCGCCGACGCGCCTGGTCGCCTGCACCGAGGTGGATGATCTGATCGGTTTCCGGGCCCCACCCGCGTGTGGCGCGCTCGGCGTCGTCGCATCCGGACGGACCCGCCCCCTCGGCCCGGGCGGCACCCCGGAGTCGTCAGGGCCCGGCGACGACGCCGCGGCCTCCTCGGAGGTCAAGGTCACCTGTGTCGTCAGCCGTACCGGCCGCATCGCAGCCCTGACGCGCTGGCCCGATGGCCGTGAGAGCCGCGATCCCCCGACCGAGGGTCGGGTCATCGACCTGCTCCGCCGCGGCCTCGGGCTGGCGACGTCGCCGCCGCCGGCACGGACCGGGGCGCTGCTCGCCGCGCACTGGCTCTGGCGGGTGGCCGCCGTCGTCGACACCTGCCCCATGCCGCTCGACTGGGCCGCCGTAGCCTGGCTGCACCCCGCCATGGAGGTCCTGCGCTCCTCGGGCGCCGAGGTCGGTCCCGACGACGTCGGGCGCGTCGCCCGCGTGGCCGAGCCGGCCTGGGGGTGGGACGAGCTGCTCGCCGAGGGCGCCGGGGCGGATGCGGCGTGGATGGACACCGGCACGTTCGCCCGATGGGCCCTCGCCGCGTTCCCGGCGCTCGACGCGCAGCTGGCGGCGCTGGCCCCCCGGCTC
>Ga0209698_10003493_pt1 | contig 17514 bp, 12 predicted proteins | sample LitLauG_LLR_2012_FD_187203 | JGI IMG/M metagenome (GOLD analysis project Ga0209698, IMG submission 187203) | Freshwater sediment microbial communities from Pennsylvania, USA - Little Laurel Run_MetaG_LLR_2012 (SPAdes) (version 2) | ecosystem: Environmental > Aquatic > Freshwater > Creek >...
TCCAACCCCGCGCGAATCGCCGCTTCCACATAGGCCATGCCGTTGCCCAGGGTGAACGCCACCTCCTGCACAGCCGTCGATCCGGCTTCGCGCATGTGATAACCGGAGATCGAGATCGTATTCCACTCGGGAACATTCGCGTTGGTCCAGGCAAAGAGGTCAGTGATGATCCGCATGGCCTGCTGCGGAGGATAGATATACGTTCCGCGCGAAATGTATTCCTTCAGCACATCGTTTTGTACGGTGCCGGAAAGCCGCCGAATGTCGCCGCCCTGACGCCTCGCCACGGCGACGTAAAGCGCGAGCAGAATGGATGCAGTGGCGTTGATCGTCATCGAAGTCGAAATCGCGGCCAGGTCGATGCCGTCAAAAAGGCGCGCCATGTCTTCGACAGAATCAATAGCAACTCCAACTTTCCCGACCTCGCCGGCCGCGAGCGCGTGGTCGGAATCCATCCCAATCTGGGTCGGCAGGTCGAATGCGACCGAGAGTCCGGTCGTCCCGTGGGACAGCAAATATTTGTAGCGTTTGTTCGATTCTTCGGCGTCCCCCATGCCTGCGTACTGGCGCATGGTCCACAACCGTCCGCGGTACATGGTGGCCTGCACGCCGCGCGTGAACGGAAATTCGCCGGGGAACTCGGCGGAGAGCTCGCCACTTTTTTCGAGCGCCGGGCGATAAAGCGTTTCAAATGGAATGTTCGAGGAAGTGTCAACCGCTGGCGAATCGCCACTACCGCGTTTTGCATTCCGCGAGTCGTTGTTGCGCGATGAGGTCATGATTTGTGCAGGGCGTGACTACCGCCCCGCATCCCGCTTTCGCACGCGCCAGAACGAACTCAATCCGAACCAAGCAAAAGTCAGAGTGAAGCAGACCGCAACCGCGACCGCGCCGGCGGTACCGTGGCCGGAGGAATATTTCGAATAGGTGCGGCCCACAGCAATCAGCCCGATTCCTGCCATTCCCAGGAACACGGCCCCCATCACTTCCAGCCAGAGCTGGTGGAGGACCTGGGCCGACGCGCGGCCGGTGGCAACGGCGGCGAGCCCGAGCGAGCGCAACAGGCGATTCTCCCCGACCTGTGCGATCACCGGCCGCAAGGCTTCGGTGACCTTTCGTACTTGAGCGCCTAAATTCACCGCTCGATTTTATCAGCCCAGCAGCGATACAATAGCCGGATGGACACGGTCCGAATGGCGCTTCTGTTCGGCATGTTCCTACCATGAACGCCTGCGATGGATTTTTGGAAGGCCGGGGGTTGGTGTGAATCAGCAGCTCAAGCAACTGATGAAGGAACTGGGGGAAGCCATCAACGAGTCCCTGTCCGACTCCGAATCGATCGCTGAAGTGGTGGGGCGCATCAAGGAAGGCGGCTATGACATCTTCCTGGTGCTGGAAGCGACCATTGGCGTGAGCAAAACGGGCGAAAAGAACCCCGACCAGACCTCACTGGTCACGACTTTGTCCACCAATCCCGAACTAAAAATCAGCGAGCAGGACCTGAAATTCCTCAAGCAACTCCGCATCCGCATCGAAGAAGAGGGCGACAAGAAATAGGTTTGCCCGCTTGTCGTTTCCGGCCGTCGAATCTTCGATGGCCCGTACCGCGCTGTGCTACTATCTCTCCGCTTGACCGGTAGCTGGGTCGGCAGCGGAGCACGCCATGAAAGACGCAATGGGGGTTTTGTTGGCTGGGGGTGCAGGGGAGCGGCTTTATCCCTTGACCCGGGACCGCGCCAAACCTGCCGTCACCTTCGGCGGCATGTATCGCATCATTGACATTACACTGTCCAACTGCGTCAACTCCGATCTCCGCCGCGTTTACATCCTCACGCAGTACAAGGCGCTGTCGCTCAACCGCCACATTCGCGAAGGCTGGAACATTTTCGGCGCGGAGATGGGCGAGTTCATCGAAGTGCTGCCGCCAATGAAACGCGTGGGCGATTCCTGGTACCAGGGCACGGCCGACGCGGTCTACCAGAACATCTATTCCATCGGCTCGGAACAGCCCAAGCAGATATTCATCCTGTCTGGAGACCACATTTACAAGATGGACTACGGAAAGATGATGCAGCAGCATCAGGACTCGGCCGCCGATGTGACCCTGGCCACGATCCAAATTGATCCTTCCGAGTCCAGCCGATTCGGTGTCGTGGACGTGGACAAAGACAGCCGCATCAATGGATTCGAAGAAAAACCCAAAGAAACCAAATTGCGCTCGCCGCTGAATCCGGAAAAAGTTGCGGCCTCGATGGGCATCTATTTGTTCAACGCCGACGTGCTGATTCCGGCGCTGCTGAAAGACGCGGAAGACAAGACGTCCTCGCACGACTTTGGAAAAGACATCCTTCCCCAGATGGTGGAGGATTTCCGCGTGTTTGCGTATGAATTTGTGGATGAGAACAAGAAAGAAGCGCTTTACTGGCGCGATGTGGGAACGCTCGAGGCGTATTACGAAGCGAACATGGACATCGCTTCCGTTTCGCCGATTTTCAACTTGTACGACAAACACTGGCCGATTCGCACCCATCAGCGCCAGTATCCGCCAGCCAAGTTCGTGTTCAACGAGACCGGGCGCATGGGCACCGCGCTCGATTCCATCATTTCCAACGGCTGCATTATTTCCGGCGGAATGGTGAAGAACTCCGTGCTCTCGCCGGACGTGCGCGTCAACTCTTACTGTGAAGTGGACTCCTGCATCCTTTTCTCGCACGTGGCGGTGGGGCGCCACTGCCGAATCCGCCGCGCCATCATTGACCGCGACGTTCACCTGCCGGAAGGTACCACCATCGGCTTCGACGCCGAGGCCGACCGCCAGCGCTACTTTGTGACCGAGAGCGGTATCACGGTGGTCACGCGCGACTATTCTCTGTTCGAGAACCCGGTCAGCGTGGACTATTTCACGAGCGAATAGCGGCAGGAAGAGCGCGGAGTGGGCGTTTATTTGAACCGACCCCACTCCGCCGAAGCCTCGCAGCCTAAGCTTTTTTGATCAGGCGCGTGATCCACACCAGAAGTACGGCTCCCACAAAAGCAACGATGATCGACCCGATCATTCCCCCGCCGGGCCATATTCCCAACAAGCCGAAGATCCATCCTCCCACGACGCCGCCGACCAGACCGAGAATAATATCTACCAGAACGCCGTAGCCGCCGCCCTTCATCACTTGACCCGCGAGCCACCCGGCGACCAAACCGACCACAATCCAGGTAATGAATCCCATTGTTTTCCCCCTCGGGCGGAGCTCCCACGACACGGGTCTCCTGCCGCCGCAGAACTATACTCCTAGCCTGCCACGTGTGCAAATTTTGCTGGGAGTTGGACGCCTACTGCTTGCCTTTCTTCGTTGCTGCCTTCGCGGTCTTGGCGCCAGGAGCCAACTTCCCCAACTCCGAGGGCACCAATACCGGGGCCGACAAAACACGCCGGTAGTTCGCAACCACGTCGGAGGCCAACCGAAAGATCGGCTCATAGGCCGACTGATCGATCACCGGGCCGCCGTCGGCACCGGCGCACCGCGCCAGAACTAACGACGATTTCCCAAAGCGTTCCAGGCGCACGCGACTGGCCGGCGTGTTTGCGGTCAGCATGATTGCAGGACTCACGCTGGCCGCGGCGCTGTCTTCAATCGAAACCTGGATCAGGTCTTTTGGATCGCGCACATGCAGCACCAGCGTCTCCACCATATTCCTGCCATCGTTGCTGAAGGAATATTGCACGCTGGCAAACATCGCCTGCACGGAAAACTCGCGGCGAATGCGGACATAGCTGGCGGTCGAATCGTCCGCCGCCATCTGTGCGCCTTGCCCGGGCTGCAGGAACGTCGGCGATTGGTCCAGGGTAGCGCGCCCGCGTGAAACTTCGAAATCGGCGCCGAAGAGCGGCTGTTTGGGAATCCTTAACAGGGCCTGGGTCATCTCTTTTTCGTCCTGGGCCGAAGGCGTACACACGTTGAGCATGTTGACCTTGACCTGAGGCTGGCCGGCCTGCGGGCTGCCCTGAGGCGGCGCGCCCGTGCCCGACTGCTGGCTGTGTACCGCCACAGTCGACCCCGCCGCCAGAAGCACTGCTGCGATCGTCATTCGCACGGCAAGATTCTAACAGGCGGCCACTTCGGTTGAGGCTGCCTGTGGGGTTGTGCCCAGGCTGTAAAATCCCAGCATGGCAAACCTTACTCTCGTGTACGGACTTAGACTTCTGCCCGCGGAAGACCTCGAATCGGTGGGGGATGCGCCGGTCAAGCTGAAGCACGGCCGCGAAGCGCGAGTAACCATGCACGTCCTCGAGGGCAGCAAGGAAGAAATCGAAAAGCAGCTCCGCACCAGCCTGGAGGCATTCTTCGACCTGTATCCCGAGATTTGAAAGGCCCAGGCCGCTGCCCGTAAACATGCGCGAAACCTATCTCAAGCTGCGTAACAAACTGATCCGCGCCGGACTCTGGCCGGTCAGCCGGCTTGCGCGCATCGGCTGGTATTGCGTACGCATGGCGATCCTGCTTTTCGTGCTGGGCTGGCTGCTGCACTTCGTCAAACCGAGCTGGGGTGATGTGGTCAGCGGCTCGGTCAATTTCTTTCTTTTCGTCGCCGCTTTCTTCTTCTGCATCGTCGGGTTTCGCGCCGTCAAACAGAAGCTGCTGTGGCGCTTGCGCAACCGGCTCATCGTCACCTACATCTTCATCGGGGTCGTTCCCGTCATTCTCCTGGCAGCCATGGCCGGGATTACGCTCTATTTGTTTGCCGGGCAGTTCGCCAGCTTCGTGGTCACCCAGGAAATCGAATCGCAACTGCGCAACCTGGAAGCCGCCAACGCCGCCATCAGCAATGAACTGGCGGCGCGCATCGAGCATGGTCTCGATCCATCGCCTGAATCGCTTGCCGGCCTGCGTAAGCGCGACCCACGCTGGGGTCGCCGCGAAGTGTGCGCCTGGCACGGCAAGCGTGCCTTGCCGTCCTGCGCCGGGCCGGAGGGCGCCTCCAAGGTAAGTTTTCCCGAGTTTTTCCTGAATGAGGGTGGCGTCTATGCCCAAGCGCTGCGCCAGAAACAATTGTTCCATGAAATCGTTCACGACCAGGGCACGCTTTACCTGCGCGCCGCCGCCATGTTCCCGGTCGCCGGACAGGAACTAACCGTCGTTACCAGCGAACCGCTGGACCGCGTGCTGGTGAGTGGAATCGCCGCCAAGCTGGGTGAGATTGCCTTGTATGAGACGGTGGGAATCCCGGCGGACCGGACCCAGCCGCCGGGCAAAGCAACGACGAGTTCCGGACTCACCATCACAGCGGGCGAGCAGACCGAAGATTTGCGCCAGACGTTCCTCGTCGGTTCCCTGCCCGGCGCAGTCAACATGTTTGATCGAGAGATTCAGTTTCCCACGCCACTGGCCGACGTCGACTGGAAGACTGGAGTGAGTCATCCGGTCAGTGCGATTGTCCATCTCCGCACTCGGCCTTCCGTGCTTTATGCACGCCTGTTCGAGGCAATGGGCAATGGTTACTTCGCCAAGGGAGTTGAATACATTCTGTTTGGAGTGGGCGTTGTTTTTGCGCTGATCGAAGCGGCGGCGCTTTTTGTAGGCTGGCGCATGACCCGTACCATGACCGGGGCGGTCGCCAATCTGTACGAGGCCACCAAGCACGTGGACCGTGCCGACTTTAGCCACCGTATTCCCGTAACCTCAGCCGACCAGTTGGCACAACTCTCGCTCGCTTTCAATTCCATGACTACCTCCATCCAGAAACTGGTGCTGGAGCAGAAGGAAAAGCAGCGTCTGGAGAACGAACTGGTAATCGCGCAGGAAGTGCAGGCGCAGTTGTTTCCCCGGCAGGTGTCGGAGCTGGAATCGCTGGAGGTGCATGGTTTCTGCCGGCCGGCACGGACCGTCAGCGGCGACTACTACGACTTTGTGACAGTCGAGCCGCACAAACTGATCCTTGCAGTCGGCGACATCAGCGGCAAGGGAATCTCCGCCGCCCTGCTGATGGCGACGATTCATTCCGCCGTCCGGGCCTATAGCGGACAGGGACTGCCCCGGCGACTCGAACTGTCAGGTGTCGGGGCATTTTCTGGCGCGCCAGCGGCGCATGGCCTCTCCGATCCTGATGTTTCACCCGCCGCCCTGCTCGGGCTGCTCAATCACCAGCTTTTCGAGAGCACGCCGATGGAAAAATACGCGACGCTGTTCCTCGGGGTCTATGACGGTCCCGCCCGGAGGCTCACCTACAGCAACGGAGGCCATCTCCCACCTTTGCTTATCGGCCAGGATGGCGGCGTTCGGCGGCTGGAACGCGGAGGCACGGTCGTCGGCCTCTTCGACGAAATGGAGTGGGAGGATGACTCCGTCACCATGCGACCGGGAGAAATATTCCTCGCCTACAGCGACGGCGTAACCGAGCCGGAAAACGAATATGGAGAGTTTGGCGAGGACCGGCTGCTTGATCTGGTCCGAACGAACCGACACCTGCCGCTGGCCCAAATCAGCCAACTGGTGACCGCCGCCGTCGACGACTGGATCGGCGACCACGAGCAGCCCGACGACGTCACCCTTGTGCTATGCCGGGCGCGGTAGGCTCCAATCACTGGACTCAACAAAAACCCCTGGAAGGTGGGGCGGGAGGATCGGCTTCGAACCGTCATCTCCGGGATGGAGGCCCGGCGCATTATGCCGCAGGTTATGCTACTCCCGCATATACAAACGGCTTAGCGGAGCCATAAAGTTATTGCACCGGAACCAAGCCTGTCAACACCCCGAGAGGCCGGAGGCTGAGCGGAGCCCTACCTTTTGGGCAACGCTGTGACGCGGGCCGTCACCGCCGCACCTTTGGCCATGCCCCCGAGCACCAGTTCCCCCAGCGGAGTGCTCAAAACTCCGCCCGCCGTCAGCCGCCCGTCAAATGTGTCTTCACTGTGGGTCTCCCACTTTCCCGCATGCACGTCGTAGGAGAAGGTAAAGCCTGACATTTCTGCCGGCTGCCCGCCCAGTGCGATACCGCGAAAATCAAATGGTGTCGCGCTGCCGCCCGTAAACCAAATTCGGCGTTCTTTCTCCCCACAGCCACCGGCCATGCCGAAACGCGCGTTCCCGGGGTGCGAGGCGATCTTGTTCCATTCGATCTTCGTGGCATCCTTTTTGTCGATCTTGCCCTGCCAACAGGCTTCGACCGCGGTGAGGCTGCCTTTGGTCTCGCCACGCGTCGCACCGTCGCAAAACACGATGGCATCGTCGGCCAGTCCGCCCGCGTGCCCGAAAACTGGCGGCCCCGGAATCGGCGTTGCCTGCGCCCAAGTGTCGATTTCCGCGTCATACACCTGCACCAGGTTCACCGGCCCGTTCTTGGAGAGGCCACCGACCAGGTAGATGTACCGGTCACGATTTACACCGGTCACAGCGCTGCTGACGGCGGTCGGAATTTCCTTGCCTGCATACCAGCGCTTGCTGGCTGGAACATAGACGTTCAGATCGGAGAGGATATCTGTAATTCCGCCCTTGTCAACGACATAGCCTCCCATCAGGAAAACCTGATTGCGCGCGCCGATTGCCGCAGCGCCCAGCCGGCCCACCACGCCGGGCACGGGACGTCCCTCCTCCCACCTGCCTGCAGCCAAATGCAGCACGTATACCTGGGTGGTCACGTCATCCCAGGTCTTGCGGGGACCGACGCCCATAAACGAAAACAGCTCCGTCCCGCCTTTGAGTTCCGCCACGGCGTTGCCGGATACCGCCGCTGGCATGGGTGGGAACTTCGTCTGGGCCGCCACAAGGGATGTCGCCGAAATCACCAGAGCTGAAAGCACAACAATGAACTTCGCAGGTCGCATTCTGGAAATACTACGCGGAACCCGATGTCCGAGCCAAGCGGATCCGCGGCCGGACGTGGAAGGCCTTTTCACTCTCCGTTCACAATCCTGATTTACACTCGCAACATGATTAAGGCCAAGGCGTCGCGTGCCAAGACAGGATCCAGCCCGGCCCGCGCCGAGCACCTTGCCCAACTTTCACTGAAGGCCTGCCTGATCGCCCGCGACGCCGCGTTTAACCTCCGCGATCTCGTCACCCACTCCTCCCGCATGGCGTTTCTTGCTATCAAGGAGTGCGAAAAAGAGCTGGATATGATCGAGCGCGAGATCGACGAGCGCCTGCCTGCCGCCATTTCCCGGGTCGGGGAAGTGCGCGCGCGGCAGCTGCTTTCAAGCCTGAAGTGCATCACGGACCTGGAGCGCATCGGTGATCTCTCCATGAGCGTGGCGCACCGCGTGAACGCGCGGACCAGTCGGCTGCCTGCAGCCGATGCGCGGGCATTGTCGGAAATGGCGGTCACCCTGCACGACATGCTGGACCTGGTCCACGGCGGCTTTGTAAAGCTCGACCTCGATTCGGCCCGCCGCGTGCTGCAGATGGACAAGGAAATCGATGCCAAGTGCAATGCCCTGTTTCAGAAGTACCTGTCCCACTCCGGTAGCGATGCCGCTAGTTTTGACGTGCTGCTGATGGCCCAGGCCCTGGAAAGAGCCGGCGACCACACCACCAACCTCGCTGAGGAGCTTTATAGCCTGATCGAAGGCCGCAGCCTGCGCCATGCTCCGAAAAAGACGCCCTCCAGCTAGAGTTTTGGGGTCCGCCCCTATTCCCGCAGCGAAAATTCACACGTCGTTAACCTGATGGCAACATTGGCGCAACCTTGCGGCAATAAAGTCAAAGGTCATCAGCACACCTGTGACCCAAGACTACATGCACTCTTCCTTCGAACCCACCGACCGAACCAGCGATTCCAAGGCCGTTTCGACCACCCAGACGGTCTTTGTGGTAGAGGACGACGAGGACATCGCCCGGCTAATTTGCCACAACCTGGTGGCAGCGGGCTTCGAGTGGCATAGTTTTGTGAGCGGCGGTCCAGTGATTGCCGCGGCGCAGCGCACCCCACCGGCCCTTTTTCTACTGGATGTCATGCTGCCGGGTGTCGACGGCTTCGAGTTGTGCCGGCAAATCCGCCAGAACGCGATTCTGTCGTCAGTCCCGATCATCTTTCTCACCGCCAGAATTTCGGAGAGCGAAAAGGTCCGCGGCCTGGAACTGGGGGGCGATGACTACATCACCAAGCCGTTCAGCCCGCGCGAGCTCGTGGCACGAATCCGGACTGTGCTGCGCGGCACGCGCCAGCCGCCCGAGCCCGACGAGGTCATCCGCTGCGGCGATCTCGCCATCGATCGCTCGTCCATGACGGTCCAGGTGCGTGGCCGCACCGTCACCACGACCGTGCGGGAATTTCGCCTCATTGAGTACCTTGCCTCGCATCCCGGCAGAGTGCTGACCCGCGACCATCTGCTCGACGCAGTGTGGAAGGAAACACCGTTCGTCACGCCGCGGTCGATTGACGTCTACATCCGCCGGCTGCGCGAAAAAATCGAGGACGATCCGCGCCACCCCGTCTACTTAAAGACCCTGCGCGGCATCGGCTACCGGTTCGAGATTCCCCAGTAGACCGGCTTTCTTCTCGAAGGGAGCATCGCGCGTTTGGGTTCCCTTCCTTTATTCTGTTTTTACCCATGCGAGAGCCGCCTCCATTGTGGAAGCCTGACGACGAGAAGGCGCGGCTGGCCGAGCTCGCCGCATCTTCCAGCAACTCGGCAAAAGACAAGCCCTTGCGCCGCGACGTGCGCTCGCTCGGAAAAATTCTGGGCGACGTGCTGGTGGAGCAGGAAGGGCCGGAACTGTTCGATGCGGTTGAGCGCTTACGCTCCCTGCTGATTGAGCATCGTGAAAAAGCGCGCCGCAACTCGAGGTCTGCCTCGTCGGGACAGCTCATGGCTCGAGTCCAGGAAATGATTTCGAAAATGAGCCTGCAGCAGGCGTATCACGTCACGAAGGCCTTCGCTACCTATTTTGAGCTCACCAATCTCGCCGAGACCAACCACCGCCAGCGGCGGCGGCGCGCCGGAAAGCTCGACCGGGAGCGCCCGGCTCCGACCGGATCGTTCCGAGGCACGCTGCTTCGCATGAAACAGTCGGGCATCTCCGCTGAGCAGGCGCTCGCGGCCCTCGATCGGATCAACGTGACTCCGGTTTTCACGGCGCACCCAACCGAGGTAGCGCGACAAACCGTGCTCCTGAAGCGCCGGCGCATTGCCGAGCAACTCGAGCGCCTCGACCACCTCCCCCTCACTCCGGCTCAAGCCCGCGCCTGCGAAGACATCATCCGTGCCGAAGTCACGTCGCTTTGGCAGACCGACGAAGTACGCCTCACCAAGCCGACGGTCGATGACGAAATTCGCATGGGCCTGCGCTATTTCCGTCTTTCCCTTTTCGACGCGTTGCCAAGCCTCTACACGGAAGTGGCTGAATCGGTACGCGAGGTTTATGGGCTGGACGTTCGGCAGGCCGACTTGCCCACCCTGGTGCAGTTCGGCTCGTGGATTGGCGGCGACCGAGACGGCAACCCACTGGTCAAGCCGCAATCTACTCGCGACGCTCTACAACTGGCACGCGGCGTGATCGTGCGCGCATATCTCAGTGCGGTCGAATCACTGAGCGATCACCTCAGTTCCTCGCAGCGTCAGGTGCAGGTGTCCGACGAGTTGCTCGCTCGTCTTGTACATTACGACCAAGCCATTCCAGACGTCCACTTTGCGTGGGGCCCGCAAAACACGACAGAAGCTTACCGTCGTTTCTGTTCGTATATGTTTCACCGGCTCAGCCGGGCCCGCGATACAGCTGCGGAGCCCGCCGCTTATTCCGGCGCCGCCGAATTCGAAGCTGATCTGCAATTGCTGCGGGAGAGTCTGCACTCCCATCACGGCGCGCGGCTTGCGGCGAGTTTCGTGGACCCATTGCTGCGCCTGGTTCGTACCTTCGGTTTTCGGCTGCACACTCTCGATATTCGCCAGCATGCCCGGGTGCATGCGGAGGTGCTGTGTGAAGTCGAGCCTCGACTGTTGGCGAAGCCTGAAGCGCCACTGGCGCTTGAGAAACTTTCTCCTCAATCGCAGGAGATGATCGAGACGCTCAAGACGATCGTCCAGCTCAAACACGAATATCCCGCGCGTGCGATTTCGCAATACGTTATCAGCGGAGTCGAGTCGGAGCGCGACGTGCTCAACCTGCTGCGTCTGACTGAGATCGCGGGCATCTCATTGGGCGGAACGACCGGCGACTGCGGTCTCATGCCGGTTCCGCTGTTCGAGTCCATTGAGTCACTGCGCGCAGCCGGCGGAGTCATGCGCCGGCTTTGGACCAGCGCAGAATACCGGCCTTTGCTCGACTCCTGGGGACGTTGGCAGGAAGTCATGCTCGGTTATTCCGACTCCAATAAAGATGGAGGCATGCTCACGAGCACGTGGGAGCTGCACAAGGCGCATCGCGAACTGCATCAGGTCGCGGCGGAATGCAAGGTGCACTTGCGGCTGTTTCACGGCCGCGGCGGCACCGTGGGGCGCGGGGGCGGCCCGACCCATTCCGCTATTCTCGCCCAGCCTGCGGGCTGCTTCTCCGGACAGATTCGCATCACCGAACAGGGCGAAGTTTTGAACTGGAAATATGCCGACCCAGTGCTTGCGGAATGGAACCTCGAGCTCATGATCGCGGCCAGCCTGGAATCGCTCACTCGAATTCCTCCGGTGAAGACCAAAGAGCAGGAACTCTGGGAGGAAGCGATGGAGGAAATGTCGGGCGATGCATTTCTTGTCTACCGCCGCGACATCGCCGAAAACCCGGAAGTGCTCGAATATTTCGAGCAGGCGACACCGGTCAATGAACTTGATGCGGCGCGCATCGGCTCCCGGCCTTCGCGCCGCAGCCGGAGCCGCAGGCTCGAAGACCTGCGCGCCATTCCCTGGGTTTTCGGCTGGATGCAGAGCCGTCACGCCGTGCCAGCCTGGTATGGCGTAGGGCACGCTTTGCAAAAGTTTGCCGGCAAAAGCAGCGCGCGCAAGCGCATGCTGCGCCAGATGATGCGCGGCCACGCGCTTTTTGCCGACCTGCTGCGCAACGTCGAACTGGGCATGGCCAAGGCCGATCTTGAAATCTCGCGCGTCTACTCCACGCTGGTCAGCAACGCCGCGCTGCGCAAACGCGTGTTTCACCTGCTGGAGCAGGAATTCCTGCGGACTCGCGATTCGATCCTGAACATCAGTGGACAGCGCGAGATGCTGGGCCGCAACGCCGTGCTGGCCCGCTCCATTCGGTTGCGCAATCCCTATGTAGATCCCATAAGCTTGATCCAGGTCGAACTCCTCCGCCGCAAGCAAGCCGGTGTCGATCCGGCTGAACTTGAATACCCTCTGGGCGCAACAATCAACGGCATCGCCGCCGGCTTGCACAACACGGGGTAGCCGGCGGTGGTCGGCCGATTTTGACTTACCTAGAGCCACTCCCTAACATGTAGCAGCCAGCACAGGCCTCATCCTATGATCGGCCGCACCATCTCGCACTATCGAGTCATCGAGAAGATTGGTGGCGGCGGCATGGGTGTGGTCTACAAAGCGGAAGACACGAAACTGCACCGCTTTGTAGCCCTCAAGTTTCTTCCAGACGAAGTGGCGAAGGACGCGCAATCCCTGGCTCGCTTCGAGCGCGAAGCCCAAGCCGCGTCGGCGCTCAACCATCCCAACATCTGCACCATTTATGAAATCGGCGAAGATAACGGCCAGCCCTTCATCGTCATGGAATTCCTCGAGGGCCAAACCCTAAAACACCAGATTGCAGCCCGGTCGTTCGAAATCGAAACCGTGTTGTCGCTGGGGATCGAGATCGCTGACGCCCTGGATGCGGCCCATGCCAAGGGTATCGTGCATCGCGACATCAAGCCTGCCAATCTGTTCGTTACGGATCGCGGACATGCCAAGATTCTCGACTTCGGTCTGGCCAAGGTTGGCTCGGTCGTCATCCCGGCCTCCGATGGCTCCCGCACCATGAGCGAAGGCCATCTCACCAGCCCGGGCAGCACCCTGGGCACCGTGGCCTATATGTCACCCGAGCAGGCACTGGGCAAGGAACTCGATGGCCGGACTGACTTGTTTTCTTTCGGCGTTGTGCTCTACGAAATGGTAACGCGAACTCTTCCCTTTCGCGGCGACACCACGGCCGCACTTTTTGACGCCATCCTGAACAAGGCACCCGCGCCGGCTTTGCGATTCAACCCGCAGGTTCCCAGCGAACTGGAGCGCATCATTCACAAAGCGCTCGAAAAAGATCGGGGAGTCCGCTTCCAGAGTGCCGCCGAGTTGTGCGCTGACTTAAAGCGACTGAGGCGTGACACCAGTTCCGGCAAGATCGATGCCGCCGTTCCGTCAGCGAAAGGTAAGGCTCGCTGGCTCTGGCCCGTTGCGGCCGGTTCGGTGATCGTGGTTCTCAGCGCCATTGTTGCCTGGCTTAGTTCCCCGCCGCCACCGCCCCGCGTGCTCAGCACGACGCAACTCACTCGTGATGGCATCCCGAAGGTCGGTGTCGTGACAGATGGCTCCCGGCTGTACATAAACGAGAGTAACCTAAACAATCAGATCGTTCAGGTTTCTACTGGCGGCGGCGACATCTCTCCGATTGTTGCGCCCTTTACCAACGCTGTCGCGGAGGATATTTCCTCGGATCACACCAAACTGCTCGTTGCCACTCGGGTAGGAACAGAACCCGAAGAGCTCCTGTGGAGTCTGCCGCTGCCATCCGGCACCCCGCGCCGTTTGGGAGATGTTGCCGTCAATCGTGCCGGGGGTGCGTGGTCGCCTGATCAACAACATCTCGCTTTCACCCGCGGATCAGATTTATACCTGGCAAACGCCGACGGCACCGATCCACACAGACTGGTCACGGTTTCAGGCTATCCTTGGCGCCCGCGTTTCTCCCCCGACGGTTCTCACATTCGATTCTCTGTCTCTGCATCCGATGCCACATCCGGCAGCTCCTTGTGGGAAATTCGCGCAGACGGCAGCGGGCTGCACCCTCTGCTTCCAAGAGGAACCGGCCCAGGCGATGCCTGTTGTGGCACATGGTCAACGGACGGACGCTACTTCTTTTTCACCAGCTTCAACAATTCCGTGAGCAGTGTTTGGGCTATGCGCGAGCCCAGCGGATGGTTCCGCTGGCGTTCGCCGCGCCCTGTCCAGTTGACCGCGGGCCCCCTGTCATTCGACTTCCTGGTGCCCAGCCTTGATGGCAAGAAGCTCTTTGTGGATGCGTCGCAAGGACGCGCGGAGCTTGTCCGTTACGATCCCAAGTCTCAACAATTCGTGCCTTTTCTTTCCGGAATCTCGGCGGGCGAACTGGACTACTCGCGCGATGGCAAGTGGATCACGTATGTTTCCTATCCTGACAACACGCTTTGGCGCTGTCGCGCCGATGGCTCCGACCGTCTTCAACTAACCTATCCCCCAGTCGCGGCCGGACTGCCCCGATGGTCCCCTGATGGTACGCAGATTGTCTATTTGGACGGTCGGCCCGGTCAGCCTTGGAAGATTTTTGTAATTCCCACCGAGGGCGGGACTCCACGCGAAGTCCTCTCAGAGACGAGTACCCAAACCGACCCCGCCTGGTCGCCTGACGGCCGCACACTCATCATCGGCCAGGACCCCTCGAATGGCGAGACCGTCATACGTGCCGTCAATCTCGGCACTCATGAAGTCTCGGTGATTCCTGGGTCGCAGGGCTTGTTCAGCCCCCGCTGGTCACCCGATGGCCGGTACCTGGCAGCGATGAATTCACAGTCCACAAAACTTCTGCTCTATGATTTCAAAATCCAGAAGTGGTCGGAGTGGACCAGCGAACTGATCGGCTTCCCCAACTGGTCACGCGATGGAACTTATCTCTACTACGACAGCCCTTTCACTGACCATCCTACTTTTCGGCGGATCAAGGTTGGCGAAACTCGCTCCGAACTGGTTGCCGATCTGAAAGGCCTGGTCAGATACTCTGCCCCGCCCGCGTTCGGATGGAGCGGGCTCGCCCCGGACGGCTTTCCCATAGCCTCCCGCAGTCTAAGCACAGATGAAATCTATGCTCTGGACGTGGAACTGCCCTAGCCAATTCACCACTGGCCCACCATTCTCGAAATTGTTGCGCCTTTTCCGCTGAGTCCTTCAAAACCCCCCGCAAGCTATAATTGCGCCCACGCATGGCGCTCGCCTCCGGCACGAAACTCGGCCCTTACGAAGTGCAATCGCCGCTGGGCGCGGGCGGCATGGGCGAAGTCTACCGGGCGCGCGACACACGCCTGGACCGCGACGTCGCGGTCAAAGTACTCCCCACGCATTTGTCGGCCGATCCCAATCTGCGCCAGCGCCTGGAGCGCGAAGCCAAAGCGGTTTCCAGGCTTTCTCACCCGAATATCTGCACTTTGCATGACATCGGCCATCAGGATGGGATCGACTACATCGTGATGGAGTTGGTGGAAGGCGAAACGCTCGAGCAGCGGCTGACCAAGGGCCCGTTACCTCCCGAACAGACGATTCGCTACGCAGCGCAAATCTCGGATGCCTTGGCCAAGGCTCATAAACTTGGATTCACTCATCGCGACCTGAAGCCCTCCAACGTCATGCTCACGAAATCCGGGGCCAAGCTGATGGATTTTGGCCTCGCTAAGCAGGCCGGTCCCGCGCCGCTCGCGGACGCCCTGACCGAAATGACGTCGGACCGGGCTAAGCTTACCGGCGAAGGAACCATCATCGGGACGTTCCAGTACATGGCTCCGGAGCAGTTAGAAGGAAAAGATGCGGACGCGCGGACCGATATTTTTGCTCTCGGCGAAGTGATTTACGAAATGGCGACGGGCAAGGCTGCATTCAGCGGGAAGAGCCGAGCCAGTTTGATCGCCGCCATCCTTACCAACGATCCGCCGCCGATCTCGCAGCTTCAGCCGCTGAGCCCAATCGGGCTGGAGCGCGTCGTGCAGAAGTGTCTGGCCAAGGATCCAGACGACCGGTGGCAGAGCGCCAGCGACCTCGCCAGCGAACTTAATTGGATGTTGGGCAGCGGATCGCAGTCGGGGCTGGCTGCGCCGGTAATACTTCGCCAGAATAAGCGGCAGCTGGCCATCTGGGTAGCTGCCGGGGTCGCTGCGACACTGATCACTTCCTATCTGGGATGGCAAATCGGATCGAGGCGGTCCACCGGCAGTCCGACGCACTTGACGATCGCTTTGCCGCCGGGAAGGGTGATGCTTGGCCACGCGACTCCGCCGCTTGCCATCTCACCCGATGGCTCTGAAATCGTCTATGCCGCCTCGGGCGAAGACCAGAAGACCCAACTCTACCTGCGCAAGTTGGCCGACTTCCAGAGCAAACCCATCCCTGGCACCGAGGGTGGCCGCACTCCGTTTTTCTCGCCAGACGGCGATTGGCTGGCTTTCATAACCACCGACTTCAAGCTGAAGAAGATACTGCTGCGTGGCGGAGGGGCCGTCGTGCTGGCCGACCAGGCTACCTTCGGGGGCGTTTGGTCGGACGACAACACCATCTACTACCTTCAAGGGTTCACGTCGGGAATTTACGCGATCCCGGCGAATGGCGGCCAGCCCCGGCAGGTCACGCACACGGGCGCAACCCCTGACGACCGAGCCCATATGTGGCCCGACGTGCTTCCCGGGGGTGCGGGCTTGATCTTTACAGTTTGGTCCGGGCGCTCTTTTAACGACGCTCGCATCGAGGCTTTGTCATTTAGCTCGGGAAAACGGAAAGTGCTGATCGAAGGTGGCACCGGTGCCCGCTATCTTTCCAACGGCACCCTCGCCTATACGCGCAACGGCACACTGCTCGTGGTGGGCTTCGATCCCAAACAGATGGAAATCAAGGGCACACCCGCACCTGTGATTGAAGGTGTCATGACCGGCGCCTCCAACGGTGATGCTGACTTTGCGGTTTCAAAGAACGGCACGCTTATATTCCAACCCGGGACCTTCACTTCATCCTCGCGAAACTTGGTGTGGATGGACCGCAGCGGCAACGCCACCAACGTCAGCAGTGATGTCAAGCCGTATGCCTCGCCGGCTCTTTCGCCCGACGGCAAACGGATTGCGCTGGTTTTGCAGGGCAGTTCATTTGACGTCTGGGTCTATGACCTGGAGCGCGGGACATTTACTCGAGCCAGCTTTGGGGGAGACGACTATCGCCCCTATTGGTCACCAGACGGCAAGATTCTGGCCTATGACACGTCAAAGTCCGGGCATCAGCAGGTGTGGATAAAACATGGTGTCACGCAAGGCGATGAAGTCGTCGTGACTGATGGTCCTGAGTTCAAAGAACTAGACGGTTGGACCCCTGACGGCCGTGAAATCATTTTCAATCGGCAGGACAAAGACACGGATTGGAACATTTTTGCTGCTGCAGTCGAAGGGGACCACAAGGTCCGCCCCCTGGTTGTCGCGCCATTCAAACAAGGCCAGGCGCAGGTTTCGCCTGACGGGAAATGGCTGGCTTATGTTTCGGACGAATCCGGGCAAGGGGAAGTGTTTGTGCAGGCCATGAGCGATCCCAGTACTCGCGCACAGGTCTCGTCTGAAGGAGGCACGCAGCCGCGGTGGACGCGCTCCGGAACTGAG
>Ga0209698_10003495_pt1 | contig 17508 bp, 13 predicted proteins | sample LitLauG_LLR_2012_FD_187203 | JGI IMG/M metagenome (GOLD analysis project Ga0209698, IMG submission 187203) | Freshwater sediment microbial communities from Pennsylvania, USA - Little Laurel Run_MetaG_LLR_2012 (SPAdes) (version 2) | ecosystem: Environmental > Aquatic > Freshwater > Creek >...
TAACATATGTCAGCGGACAGACCGGCTTACCCCAGGTTTACACAATGGAGTCCGACGGCACCAACGTTCAGCGCATGACCGACCAGGGTTACGCGGTATCGCCGACATGGTCGCCCAACGGGCAGTTTCTGGCACTGGCGTGGGTGCGGAAGTACGGACCGGGCGAGCCGGGCTCGCGAGATATATATCTGATGGATATCGCCAGCAAGCAGTGGGTACAGTTGACACACGACGGTGGGAGAAACGACTCGCCGTCGTGGTCGCCGGACGGCAGACACCTCGTCTTCCAGTCAAGCCGTTCCGGGTCAGACCAGATTTGGATGATGCTGGCGGATGGAACCAAGGCGCGTCAGCTGACGTTCAGCGGACGCAACTCACAACCGAACTGGAGTTGGAAGTGAACATTTCCGGGAGAGGGAGGAACATCGTGAAAGAGCACTGCGTACGAAGAAGTTTGCTAGCTGCGGCCATTGCCGGACTCGTTTTGTTGAGTGCCTGCGCCAAGAAAGTTGCTCCACCGCCGCCACCCGCGGCACCACCGCCGGCGTCGCCCACGGCTTCGATCTCGGTTAACCCCACCAGCATCACGCAGGGACAATCCGCCGCACTGAGCTGGCAGACATCGAACGCCACCGACGTCAGCATTGACGGAATCGGCGCGGTGCAAGCCAGCGGAACCCAGCAAGTTAGCCCGGCGGACTCAACGACGTATCACTTGATTGCTAAAGGCCCGGGGGGCACTCAGGATGCAACCGTGCGGCTGACCGTGACCCAGCCAGTGACGCAGGCACCGCCGCCAGCTCCAACCCCTACCGAGGAGCAGATGTTTGCCAGCAACATCAAGGACGTCTACTTCGACTACGACAAATCGGACATTCGGGCAGATCAGCAAGCGTCGGTGCAGGCGGACACGAGTTTCCTCGCGCAGCACAGCGGCATCAATTTCACGGTTGAGGGCTACTGCGACGAGCGTGGATCGACCGAGTACAACATAGCGCTGGGCGATCGCCGGGCAACTTCGGTGAAGAGTGCGCTGGTGCAGGCCGGGATTAACGGCGGCCGAATCAAGACCATCAGCTACGGTAAGGAAAAGCCGTTCTGCACCGAGTCAACGGAAGCCTGTTGGCAGCAGAACCGCCGCGGGCATTTTTCGTACCAGAAATAGGCAGGCCTTAACGGGGATGGCGCCGACGCGCCTTCCCCGTGTAGTTTGAAGGCAACGTGCCGGCACCCGGTGCGAGATCTTGCAGTACATTTCTCATCAGAAATCAGGGAACAACTCATGACACAACGACGCTTTTCAATCTTCGTTCTTATTTCTATTCTTGCCCTTAGCGTTGCACCCGTGTCGGGCGCAAACAAGGAAATCGTCGAACTGCAAACCCAGGTGCAGCAATTGCAGCAGCAGATGACCTCAATGCAGCGCAGCTTCGACGAGCGCATGGGCTCGATGAAGACGCTGGTGGAGCAGGACACTGACGCCGTGAATAAGGCGACGGCGGCGGTTGCCGCGCTGCAGGCTTCGATCCAGAAGCAGCAGGGGGATTCATCCGGCAAAGTGGATCAGGTTTCGGGACAGATCCAGTCGCTGAACGACACTATGGACGAACTGAAGGTGCGGCTGGCCAAAGTCAGCAAGCAACTGGAAGACATGCAGGCGTCACAACAGAGTTTGGCCGCGCAGCAAGCCCAGCAGACGGCGGCCCAACAGGCGCAGGCCCAGGCGCCACCGCCAGACGTGTTGTATAACAACGCACTGCGCGACTACAACGGCGGCAAGAACGATCTCGCGACACAGGAGTTTTCCGACTATCTGAAGTTCTATCCCAACACCGATCTCGCGGGAAACAGCTACTTCTATCTCGGCGAGTTGCAGTTCCGGGCTGGATCCTACGCCCCGGCGATCACGAATTATGATCAGGTGCTGCAGAATTTTCCCAGCGGCAATAAAGCGGCTTCAGCGCAGTTAAAAAAAGGATTCGCTCTGCTCGAATTGGGGAAAACGGACGACGGCAAGGCGGAACTGCAGAAACTGATACAGCGTTATCCGCGCTCGAACGAGGCGCTGCAGGCAAAAGAGCGGCTGCGCAAGCCGGGCAGCGCGACGAAGGAATGAAAGAAATCCGGCCGGGGAACTCGCCGGCCGGATGATTGCGCCTAGGAAGCCTTGGGGTGCTTTCGGTGATGGTGATGGTGCTTGCCGGAATGCGTAGCGGAACTCTTTGCGGGTGCCGCGGGAGCAGACGCTGTGGGAGCGGTTGGCGCCGGTGCGCTTCCCTGCTGGGCAGAAACAGAAGCCGCAAGAATGACACTCGCGGCAAAGATCAGTACGGTGCGCTTCATGGTTTGGTTTCCTCCTGGTGGCTTTTCGGCCTCGGCCCCAGTTTAGCGCCGTAGTTTGTGGAACGGGCGCACCATTAGGTTGCTATGTAGACCAGCTTGGTTCCTCGCCCAGTGTCAGGTGCAGCACGCAACTTCCTACCGCAACTCTTCCATTACCGCTTCCAGCACTTCCCTGCTCGGACGCACTTTGGATTCCGGGAGAGTAGCAAGTGGCGCGTCAGTTAGATTCAGCTGGTCAATCAGTGTCGGGGTCTTGGTATTGACGTAGAACAGCCCGGTCAACACTTCCCCCCTTTCGTGGGCCTCAGCCAGGCGAGTCACGGCCTGAATGCGGTTGGTCGGATCGAAATCCTCTTCCAGCTTGCGCAGACGCAACCGTGAGCCATCGTGCATGGTCACGTCAACCGTGGTTCCTGGGTCATACTCGACGGAAATGTCTTCAAAGTACGGCACGAAGTTGATTTCCTGGAGCACATCGTCGTGAGCCTGAACGTATTTGTACGACTTGGTCGAACCTTCATGATCGTTAAAGGTAACGCAGGGAGAAATTACGTCGAGCATAACTGTGCCGCGGTGCGCGATGGCAGCTTTGAGCATGGCCAGGAGTTGTTTCTTGTCGCCGGAGAAGGAGCGGCCGACGAACGTCGCGCCCATCTGGATGGCGAGCGAGCAGGTGTCAATCGGCGGGAGCTCGTTGACCACACCTGACTTCAGCTTTGAACCGAGATCGGCGGTGGCAGAGAATTGGCCCTTGGTGAGGCCATACACGCCATTGTCCTCGATGATATAAATCATGGGCAGGTTCCGCCGCATGAGATGGATGAACTGTCCAATGCCTATCGAGGCTGTGTCGCCATCGCCGCTGACGCCGAGGGCCATCAATGTGTGGTTGGCCAGCAGTGTGCCTTCGGCGACAGACGGCATCCGTCCATGCACCGAATTGAGGCTGTGCGAGCGGTTCATGAAGTAAGCCGGGCTCTTCGATGAGCACCCGATGCCGCTCAGTTTGGCGAGCCGCTCGGGCTGCACGCCCATCTCGAACATGGCTTCGAGGATGCGTTCGGAAATGGCATTGTGGCCACAGCCGGCACAGAGCGTAGTCTTACCACCTTTGTAATCGATTACGGTCAGTCCAATCCTGTTGGTCTTGGGCGTCGAGCCTGGTACGGTGCTCATGTCTATTTCCCTTCCATGGTGGTCAGTTCGTCGGTAACGGAGCGCGCATCCAGCGGCAGTCCATTGCTGTGGCTGATGCTGCGCAAACGTGTGACCAAGTCCGGCCGCAGATCCAGCTTGAGCAGCCCTAGCATCTGGGCATCGCGGTTCTGCTCGACCACATAGATGCGGTCGTGCTGCTCGATGAAGTCATGCACTTCGCGGGTAAACGGATAAGCGCGCAGACGTAGATAGTCGGTCGCGATGCCGTATTCCTCGCGAAGCTGATCGCGGCTCTCGACGATGGCCCAATGCGAAGTGCCGAATGCCAAGATGCCGATCTTCGAATTCGTGCCGGCATTTGCACCTTTGACAATCTCGGGCCTCGGGACTGCAGCGCGGGCGGTGTTGAACTTGCGGTTCAGCCGTTCCATGTTGTTGGCATAATCGTCGGGACGCTCGCTGTACTGTGCACTCTCATTGTGACCGCTGCCACGCGTGAAATAAGCGGCTGCGGGATGCTCTGTGCCCGGCAATGTGCGGTAGCCCACTCCATCGCCGTCCACATCTTTGTAGCGGGCAAAACTTCCCAGCCGGTCCAAGTCCTCCCTGGAGAGGACTTTCCCACGGTGGAGCGGTTCCTTGGGATACTCGAACGGGTCCGACATCCAGTTATTCATGCCGAGGTCGAGATCGGACATGACAAACACCGGCGTCTGGAACTGCTCGGCAAGGTTGAACGCGTCCTGCGCCATGGTGAAGCATTCGCCCACCGACGATGGGAGCAGCATGATGTGCTTGGTGTCGCCATGGGAAAGGCGGGCGATCGAAGAAATGTCGCTCTGCTGCGTGCGCGTGGGCAGCCCAGTGGAAGGCCCCACCCGCTGAATGTCCCAGATGACGGCTGGAATTTCCGCGTAGTAAGCCAGGCCCACGAACTCGGCCATCAGAGAGATCCCCGGGCCGGAACTCGATGTCATGCTGCGCGCGCCTGCCCACGCAGCGCCGACCACCATGCCGATTGCAGCAAGTTCGTCTTCTGCTTGGATCACGGCGAAGGTCGCCTTGCCATCCTGGCCGATGCGGTATTCACGGAGGTAATCAATCAACGTTTCCACCAGAGACGACGACGGTGTGATCGGGTACCAAGTCACGACAGTGACACCGGCGAACAGGCAGCCGAGCGCGGCGGCAGAGTTGCCATCCACGACGATTTTGCCGGCCGTTTTGTTCATCCGTTCGATGTAGAAAGAATCGTGTTTCTTGAGGCTAGACTTGGCGTAGTCGAAACCCGCTTGGGCAGCGGCCAGATTCAGACTCGCGGCCTTCACTTTCGTCGAAAACTGCTTGCGAATCGCTTTTTCTACCTCCGCAATGTCGATTTCGAGCAGATTTGCGATCACTCCCACGTAAACCATGTTCCTGACCAGCTTGCGCAGCTTGGCGTCAACCCCGATCGCGGCCACCAGTTTGTCGAATGGAACGGAGTAAAAAACCAGATCGTTGCGCAACTTATCGAGCCCGAGCGGCGCGTCGTAAAGTACACACGTCCCGGCAGGCATGGAGAGGACATCGTCTGACGCGGTTTCCGCGTTCATTGCCACCAGAAAATCAATTTCCTTTTTGCGCGCAACGTAGCCGTCTTTGTTGGCACGAATGGTGAACCAGGTCGGCAGTCCCGCGATGTTGGAGGGAAAAAGATTCTTGCCCGACACCGGTACACCCATCTGAAAAATACTGCGCAGCAACACCGTGTTCGAGCTTTGGGAACCCGAACCATTCACCGTCGCCACCTGAATACTCATATCGTTGACGACGCGCTTAGGCCCCGACTGTCCGCTTAACGACTGGGGCACCACATCGGTTGAAGACATCCGAACCGCCTTCCTGGAGAATAGGGCGGCAGTATCCGCCCTCGTGGAACGAAACAGCTTATTATAAGACTTCGCTCGTCCCAACGCTCAGAAACGAAGGTGATTAGGCGGGTTCTAGGACGCGACCTGAAAATACTGAGCCATGGTGCGGAACTTCTCATAGCGTGCCGCCAGCAACTGGTCGACAGGTTTGCGCTTTAATTCCGCATAGTGTTTATGTATACCGGCGTCGAGAAGACTGGCGGCTGCGTCATGATCGGTGTGGGCACCGCCCTCAGGCTCGGGGATGACGTCGTCGACAATACCGAGTTCGGTTAGGTCTGTCGCAGTAATGCGCATGGCCTCAGCGGCAAGTTCCTTCTTGGTGGCGTCCCGCCACATGATCGACGCGCAACCCTCCGGCGAGATGACGGAATAGACCGAGTTCTCCATCATCAAAACACGATCCGCGACGGCGATTGCTAGGGCACCACCGCTGCCACCCTCTCCGGTGATGGCGGCGACGATTGGGACTCTGAGCCTGGCCATCTCCCGCAGATTGTAGGCAATGGCTTCCGCCTGGCCGCGTTCTTCCGCGCCGACGCCGGGATTCGCTCCAGTAACATCGACCAAACTGATAACGGGGCGGGAGAATTTCTCGGCGATTTTCATGACCCGAATGGCTTTGCGGTAACCCTCGGGGTTGGGCAGGCCAAAATTGCGTTTCATGCGCTGCTTTGTGTCGCTGCCTTTCTCGGTGCCGATGACCATGACTTCGTCGCCGTGAAAGCGGGCCATGCCGCAAACCATCGCGGGGTCGTCACCGAACCGGCGATCGCCGTGGATTTCGCTCCAGTCGGTGAAAATGCGCTCGATGTAGTCCACCAGGTGCGGCCGTTGCATATGGCGAGCCAGTTCGGTCTTCTCCATGGCGCTGCCGCGTTGCATTTGCCGTCGCAGGATTTCGACGCGCTCTTGCAGCTGGATCAACTGGTCGCGCACCTCGTCGCTCTGATCGGCCGTCGGAGAGAGGAGGGCGATCTGCTGTTCGATGAGCGCAAGCTCTTGTTTTTCTTCTTCAGACATTTTCTTCAAAAACCGCCAACCGTCAGTTAATGACGCGCACGCTGCCGCGCCCGCAAAGCTGCTCGACCCGCGCCATGAAATCGCGGTCCGGCAGGACATTATAGCCTTCAGCCTCCATCACGACCATGAAATCATCCTCGCGCTCCACATCAAACAACACACGCGCTTCGCCTTTGCGCTGGATAAATAGGGCGTGCAACTCATCCACGGTGGTGTCGTTCGCGGTCTTCGCCGGAACTCGGATTCGGATTGCTCTTGGGAGAGGCACTCTGGCATCCTCGACCGGAACAATGTCGGCGGCGGTAATCTTTGGATTCGCCCCCTCTTCGATGCGTACTCCGCACCGAACCAGCACCGGAACTTCCAGCTTCACTTTTTCCTGTAGTTTCCTGTAGGCCTCGGGGAAAACGATCATGTCAATCGAACCCTGCATGTCTTCCAGCATGGCCTGCGCATAGAAGTCGCCGCGCTTCGATTTGAGGACCCGCAAGTTGGTGATGATGCCGGCGGTCAGAATGGTTTCGTCCTTGCCGGTGGACTTGGCGAGAGCGGCAATCTCCTGCGTATTGAGGGCCTGTAATTCCTGCAGTTTGTCGCGGTATTTCTCGAGCGGGTGGCCGCTGATGAAGAAGCCCAGGATTTCTTTCTCCGCAGCCAAGCGCGTGTGCTCGTCCCAGTCGGGCGTGGCCGGCAGGCTTTCGTTGCGAGCCGACTCTTCTTCCTGCTGGAAGACGCCGAATAGGCCGTGCTGTCCGGACTCCGCGTCGCGCTGGGCTTTCTGCGCGCGTTCCATAGCTTTGTCGAGCACTTCCATTAATTGTGCCCGGCGACCCAGAGAATCCATGGCGCCGCTTTTGATCAGTGACTCGAGCACGCGCTTGTTGAGCAGGCGCAGGTCCACGTTTTCGCAGAATTCGTAAATCGAGCGAAGGTGACCCAGCTTTTTGCGTGCCGCCAGAATGGATTCGATGGCGTTGCCGCCAACGTTTTTCACCGCCGCCAGCCCGAATCGAATGGCGCTGCCGTGCGGCGTGAAGTTTGCATCCGACACATTCACGTCCGGAGCTTCGACCGGAATCTCCATCTCACGGCATTCGTTGATGTACTTGACGACACTGTCGGTGCTGCCTGTGACCGACGTCAGCAGAGCGGCCATGAACTCCACGGGATAGTGGGTCTTGAGGTACGCAGTTTGATACGCCAGGAGTGCGTAGGCGGCTGAATGTGATTTGTTGAAGCCGTAGCCGGCAAACTGCGCCATCAGATCGAAGATCTTTTCAATCTTCTTCTGCGGATACTTGCGCTCCAGGGCTCCACGCACAAAGCGTTCGCGCTGCTGGGCCATCTCGTCCGCTTTCTTCTTTCCCATCGCCCGCCGCAGCAAGTCGGCTTCACCGAGGGAGTATCCGGCCAGGCGGTTGGCGATCTGCATCACCTGCTCCTGATACACGATGACGCCCAGCGTCTCTTCGAGAATCTCCTTCAATTCCGGCAGTTCGTACTCGACCTTCTTGCGGCCATGCTTGCGGTCTACGAAATCGTCGATCATGCCTCCCTGAATCGGCCCCGGACGATAGAGAGCATTCAGAGCGGTGAGATCTTCGAGCATATTGGGCTGATACTTCCGCAGCACGTCGCGCATGCCGCCGGATTCAAACTGGAACACACCGGAAGTGAGGCCGGTGTGGAAGACCTTCTCATAGGTCTCTTTGTCATCGAGCGGAAGATTCTCGAGAGTGAGCGTGACGCCCCTGGTCTGCTGAATCAACTTGAGCGCGTCGGTGAGAATGGTCAGCGTCGTGAGGCCAAGAAAATCCATCTTCAACAGCCCCATCTTTTCGATAGCGACCATGTCGAAGGCGGTGACGATTTCGTCGTTTTTGGTCTTGTGCAACGGAACCAATTCAGTGAGCGGTCGCGGAGCAATTACGACTCCCGCGGCGTGCACTCCCGAGTTGCGCACCATGCCTTCCAGCTTCCGAGCGGTGTCGAGCAGTTCCCGGATCTGAGGATTGTTCGCATACGCCTCGTTCAACTGCGGCGAATCTTTCAGCGCCTGATCGAGCGTGATGTTGAGCTGGGCCGGGATCATCTTCGCGATACGATCCACGTCAGCGTAAGGAATATCCATGGCTCGGCCGACGTCTTTGATGGCCGCCTTGGCGGCCATGGTCCCGAAGGTGATGATTTGAGCTACATTCTCCCGGCCATATTTCCTGGTGACATAGTCAATGACTTCCCCGCGCCGGTTCATGCAGAAGTCAATATCAATGTCGGGCATGGAAATGCGCTCGGGATTGAGGAAGCGCTCAAACAGCAGCTCGTGTTGCAGCGGGTCCATGTCGGTAATGCCCATGGAGTAGGAAACCAGCGAACCGGCTGCCGATCCGCGCCCTGGACCGACGGGAATGTCACGCTCTTTGGCGTAGCGGATGAAATCCCACACAATCAGGAAATATCCCGGAAACTGCATTTGCTGGATGATCGCGATTTCACGTTCCAGCCGCTGCTCGTACTCGCTGAGGCTGTGCTTGAGCTTGCCCTGATCGCGGGCGCTGCGTAATGCATCCATGCGCCTGGCGAAGCCTTCTCGTGTCACGTGCGCAAAGTAGCTGTCGATCGTGTACCCCTCCGGCACTTCGAAGTCCGGGAAAGGATTCGCGATCTTCTCCAGACGCAGGCTGCAGCGTTCGGCAATGTCGAGAGTCCGGGACAGCACTTGTGGCGTGTCCTTGAACACGCGCAGCATCTCCTCGTGACTCTTGACGAAGAACTGGGTTCCTTCGAATTTCATCCGTCCGGTATCGCTGATCGACTTGCCGGTCTGGATGCAGAGCATCACGTCCTGCGCGTGCGCGTCGTCTTCGCATAGATAGTGGCTGTCATTTGTAGCAACGAGTGGAAGCCCGAGGTCTTTCTCTAGTTGGAACAGTCCAGGATGGATACGATGTTCCATCGCCAGCCCCTGGTCCTGAATTTCGAGAAAGAAATTGTCTTTGCCGAAGATGTCACGGTAGTTGGTGGCAGCAGTACGGGCGGCGTCGTAACTGGATTCCATCAAACGCTCGGCCACTTCGCCTTTAAGACAGCCGGAAAGTCCGATCAGGCCCCGTGAATGCTCGGCCAGAAACTTCTTACTCACTCTGGGCTTGTAATAGAACCCGTGCAGGGAAGCTTCCGAAGTGATGCGAACAAGGTTGCGATAACCTTCTTCGTTCTCGGCGAGAACCAAGAGATGATTGTAGGTGTCTCCGTCGGGAGGTGTGCGATCGATGCGGTGATCGTCCTTCTTGCAGATGTAGAGCTCACAACCGACGATGGGCTTGACCCCGGCAGCCTTGGCGGCATTGACAAAGTGCACCGCTCCAAAAATGTTGCCGTGGTCGGTCATGGCCACGGCCGGCATCTTTAACTGCTGCGCGCGCTGGCAGAGTTTCTCGACGTCACAGGCGCCATCGAGCAGTGAGTAGTCGGTGTGGAGGTGGAGGTGGACGAATTGGGACATGGGCTCCCGGGGGAATTGTTGATTGATGATTGAAAAACTCAGCCGCAGGCCGATTCTTAATCAACAATCAAAAATCAGCAATCAACAATCTCTTTTGAATTCATTCTAACGGGAAAACGGAATCGGCAAGGAAAGACTTATCCACATGAAAAGCACAACCTCGGCAGGTCTATTGGCCTTGGGGAGCTACAGGCAGGCGGAACTCCAGGCCGCGCGCTTCATTCGCTTCTGCCGTGGCTTCCAGGTCAAGATCGGTCAGTGGAATTCTCTTCGACCCTCGGGCCTCGAAGTCCCACAACGTTTGGCCGACGATGGCGTAGTTTCGGGTTTCTTGCGTACGCTGATCGCGGAACACTAGAACCGTAGCAGGGCCAGGGTCGCTTGGAGCACCCTCGCTGGCCTGGGTCGGCGCGAAGCGCGCATAAATATCCTGGTCGCCCGGCTGGCGCATGCTCTGCTCTTCGAGGCTTTCTTCGTTCATCTGATTAGCCAGCGCGATCTCTCGGGCGCGGTCCTCGTCGTAAGAGGAGCCCGAATCCCACCACCAGTAAGGATCGTAAAATCCGGAGTAGCCAAAAGGATACCGCCCAAATCCATGATGGCGGCAGCCGAAACAGTTACCGCCAGAGCCATGGAATCGCGGCCCGCCGAAATGTCCCGGATGACCGAAAGATGGGGTGCGAGCGAAAGACGAATGCGAAGGCGAGAAGCCGCGCGACATCGAGCCCGGACCGGGGCCGGAGCGCATGCCGCCGAAGTGGCCGCCTCCGCCACGCCCACCGGATACGAAGCCGCCGTGTCCACCTGAGGCGTGTCCGCCACCACGCTGCGCCACCGCAGGCACAGCTCCCAAAACAAGAGCAAACGCCGGAATGACAATCCAGCCGCGCATAACTTAATTATAGGCCGGTCCGAGAGTCCTTGTTGAGAATCCTAGCCACAGGCTCAACGGTGCAGTAGGCGACTATTTTTTCTTGCCCTTAGTCTTCTTGGGTGGGACTTTCTTGGCCGCAGGCTTGAGTGCGGGCTTGTGCGCAGACTTAGCGAGCTTGGCGGCCGTGGCCTTAGCCGGCTTGGATTCCGCCTTCTTTGCCGCAGCCGGCACAGGCGCGGCCGAAGCTACAACGGCCTTGCCTTTACCTTTCTTCTTTGCGTGTTCGGCAGCCGATGCCGCGGCGGCCGCCTCAGCTGCTGCCTTCGCAGCGCGTCCGCGCTTGGGTACTGGAGGCGGCGGAGGCGGCGGTGGTGCAAACGGCTTCAGATACTTCATGATTTCGGTGTGCGAGCGCATCTTGCCGTCCAGCAGCAGCAAGAACACGTCGTTGGCAAGCTTGGGATAAATCGGCAGCTGCGGCGTGATCAGAAGCTCGGCCATTTCCGGCAGAGGCAGCTTCTGCTGCACTTGACGCCACTTGGTCAGGAAATTCTTGATCTTCTGCTGCACTGCCTGCTGGCGCGCGGTGACCGCCAAGAAAAGAACTAGCTCCTGCGGCGCCTGCGAAAGCAGCAGCCACGTCTTTGAAGGCGTCGCCGCTTCCTTTCCGGTCAGACGCTTGGCCAAGTCTTTCGAGCGTTCCTCAAGGTCGCGCCAGGCCTCGACCAAATCCTTGCGAGGAATTGCGCGGCGCAGGTCAGAGATGTCCTTCTCCGGCATCTTGCGCGTCAGGAAATGCATGACGGCGGCGGAGGCGTCCGGCGCGTATCCGAGATCCACCATCTGCTGGCGAGTCTTCATCAGGTCGTGCAGACCATCGGTATCCACTTTGGCCAGCGTCCAGTGCGGATGCAGGATTTTCAACCAGCCTTCTTTTTCCAGAGCGCGAATCACTTTTAGCGGATCGTCTTCATATGCCAGCGCTCCAGCTTCGTGACCTGCAGCGTGCCGCGAAATATGCTCGATATACGCGCTCTCCACGGCAGACGCATAGCGAGCCTGCGTGCGCTCCTCCAGCGGCCAGTCGAGGCGCGTGCTGAAGCGAATCGCACGGATCAGGCGTGATGGGTCTTCCAGAAACGCGTAGTTGTGAAGCACGCGCACCAGCTTGGCTTCAATGTCGGCAACACCATTGGCCGGATCCAGTAGAAGACCGCGGGATCCTTCGTTCAGCGACAGGGCCATGGCATTCATGGTGAAATCGCGTCGCCGCAGGTCTTCGTAAATGGTCGCGGGAGTGACAATGGGAGGGCGACCAATTTTCTCGTGCTTCTCGGTACGCGCCATGCTGATCTCGGCCCGAACGCTGCCTGGCAAAACTAGATGGAGCGTGTGGGTGTCCTCCGACACTGAGGCGACCTGCGCTCCGGCCTTCTCTAAGTCTTTTTGCAGTTTGAGAGGATTACCCTGGACGGTGAAGTCCAAATCGCGGATGCTGCGGCTGGCAATGATGTCGCGGACGGCACCGCCGGTCAGATACACATTCATGCCGGCAGCTCGGGAAATGTCTTGAATCAGGTTGACGCCTTTCAACTGGTTCGGCGTCAGCCGCAACTCCATGGTGTAAATGTAATCAGCCATTCGGTTTCAATCGGCCGACCTGCAAAAAACCAGCCCAGTTGCTTCCGAGGTCTGCCCTGTTATCCACAGGTTTTTCACAGCCTACGTCAGACAGCTTGGGCCAATGTGCCGGTAATTCGACCTAAGTACTTCAATAATAGGAAGTTATGTTCTTCAAATGAAAGCAGTCGGACTAGAGAAAATAACACAAGGTTTATAGTTTGGCTACTGCGATTCTCTATCTGGGCGGTTTTTGAGCGAAAGGTGCGAAAATCACCGTACAACGGCTCACCGGAGAAGACTCGCGAGCGATGCGAACTGCTGATTTCGAAACCTAAAACATGCCTTCCGCACACAAAAAAGTCATTGTCAGGAAGATGGATCGCGACTCGGTTTCCGGATACGTGTCTCCGGCGACTTTGGTACACGAAGGCAAGGTTGAGGTGCTAAACACCTCTGGCACAGTCATCGGTATCGAACTGAAGGAAATCAAGGGGGTGTACTTCGTTCGCGAGTTTGGCGACTCGGAATCGTTGACCCGCAGGACCTTCACCACCCGGCCCCGCACCGAAGGGCTTTGGGTGCGGCTGCGCTTCAAAGACGGCGAGACCCTGGAGGCACTGATGCCGGCCGACCTGGTCCTAGCGCCTGCGGAGGGATTCTTCCTGACGCCGCCCGATCAGCGCTCGAACACGCAGCGGATTTTTGTGCCTCGAACCGCTGTCGAGTCGCTCACCGTACTGGCAGCGATCGGCGCGAGCAAACGACCCCGCAAGGCAGGTCCGGATGACGTGCGGCAGGTGCCAATGTTTCAGGAGTAGCGGGCACGGGCAGTCGCGATGGTACGATCTATTCCGTCGTCTTCGTTTCACTGATGAAACTATCCGCCATCGCTGCCGCGCTGGGTGCGCAATTGGAAGGCGGTTCGCCTGACACGGAAATTACCGGGCTGCAAGGGATTGAGCAAGCCGGTCCGGGCGAACTGGCGTTTGTCTCGAACCCCAAGTACGCTCCTGCGGCGCGAACCACGAGAGCTTCGGCGGTCATCGTGGCCCGAGACTTCCCTGCCATCACCGCAGCAACGCTTCGAGTTGGCGATCCGTATATCGCGTTCGCCCATGCGCTCGAGTTATTTCATCCCAGGTTGCAGTATGCGCCCGGAATTCATGCCACCGCGGTGGTAGATCACTCGGCGAAGATCGGCGCCGGCGCACATATCGGCCCGCATGTGGTTATCGGCGAGAATGTTCAGATCGGCGAGAATGCAGTTTTGCTGGCCCATGCCGTGATTTATCGCGATGTGAAGATTGGCAATAATTTTTTTGCGCACTCGCATGCGGTGGTGCGTGAAGGCTGCCGCATCGGCAACAATGTGCTTCTGCAAAATGGCGCCGTCGTTGGCTCAGATGGTTTCGGCTTTGCCAAAACCGCGGAAGGCCACTGGCAAAAAATTTCTCAGCCTGCTCCGGTCGTGATCGATGACGATGTGGAGATCCAGGCCAACTCCTGTATTGACCGCGCCAGCGTCGGCCAGACGCGCATCGGCCGCGGCGTCAAAGTGGACAACCTGGTGCAGGTGGGCCATGGCTCACGGGTGGGTGAGGACGCTCTGCTCTGCTCGCAAGTCGGACTGGCTGGATCGACGGAGATCGGCAAACGTGTGATCTTGACCGGGCAGGTAGGTGTAGTGGGGCATTGCAAAGTCGGAGATGCCGCCATTGTTACTCCTCAAAGCGGCGTCTCTGGCGATATCGCGGCCGGGGCGCTGGTCAGTGGCTCGCCCGCGGTAGATCACAAGGCGTGGTTGAAGTATTCGGCGCTGCTGCCAAAGTTGCCCGAGATGGCGCGTGCACTGCGGGCTTTGATGCGGGGTGAAAAGCCCGAGTAAACAAGAAACGGGTTGCCATCCTGAGCGAAGCTAGGATGACAAAGCTCGGTACTGCTCCGGCAACCCGCCCTCGATCGCCTGCCGCACCTTCTCCATCAGATGATCGCGATCGCCAAAATCCTTCGGCTCAATCGGAGGATGAAAAATCAGGCGCACTAACCCGGGTTTGATCGCAAACTGTCCCTTGGGCATGGCTTGGTGTGTCCCTGCTATCGTCACTGGGACTACCGGGACTCCGCTTTCCAACGCCAGATAGAACGGCCCCTTCTTGAACGGCAGCAACTTGCCGTCAAAAGATCGCTTCCCCTCGATATAGATCATCATGCTAAGGCCCTGCTTGATGGCGTCCTGCGCTTCTTTCACGGCATCGATCCCGGCGTCACGATTGCCGCGATCCACCGGCACCAGCGAGCCGATGCGCATTGCCTGACCAAGGATCGGATACTTGAAGAGCTCTTTCTTGACCATCACCGATGTCCGTCCCGGAATTTTGCGGATCAGAATCGGCGGGTCCAGGTTCGAAACATGGTTCGACATGAATATGTAGCTGCGGGACCGATCGAGTCTTTCGAGGCCGTCGGTCTCAACCCGGACGCCGGCCAGCCGGACGCCCGCAAAGGCTCCCCAGGTGAACATTGCATACAGCAGGCGAATATCGCCGGTAATCAGGGTCCAGGGAAAACCGATGATCGCGGCGATAGGGGCTGTCACTCCCCAGAAGGCAAGCATCAGAATGGTTCGAATCACCGGTCGCGGGCTCCAGCTTCGGCTTCGCCCTTCAGCCAGGCCGCGCGGCGAGCCAACTGGGCTGGAGTTGGATTCTCAAGGTCGTTCACAACGTAGGACGTCTCTTCACGAGTAGCGATCTTCCACTTGAGTTCGGCGGTTTCGTTCCTTTGGCCGCGAACTTTGACCACAATCTCGTCACCCGGTTTCATGGCCGCGATTTCCACTGCCGGGGTATCTTCTGAGTTTGTGCCATTGACCGAAAGAATCTGCTCACCTTCGCGCAGTCCCGCCTGGTCGGCGGGGCCACGCGCCACTACAGAGCCCACCACAAGTGGGCCGTCGAAGTCTCGCCACGCGGCAAATCCGGCGTCGGGCACGGCGCGTTTCGATTCGTCCAGACGCAAGCCGACGCTGCGGAAAAAATCGTTCCACGAGATCTCATAGGTCCCGGCTACATATTTATCAAAGAACCATCGCAGGTCAGCCCCACTCACCGCCTCGGCGGCCTTGCGCACCCCGTTGGACTCGGGAAAACCCAAATTTTTCTTTGCGTAGTTGTCATTCATCCATTCAAGCACTTCGCGCAATGACGCACGGTCGTGGCTCGCTTCGCGGACCGCAAGGTCCAGCATCACGCCAAGCAGTTCGCCCTTGTTGTAGTAGGAGATGCTGCGCTCGGGCCGCCAGTAAGCGTTGTTGCCCTCAAGCCAGGCATCCAGGCTGGACTCTTCAGCCGACTGCGTGAGGTGGGCGGGTCGAAGCTCCAGTTCAGCGATGGCGTCCGCAAGATCCTTGCGATACTCGGCTTCAGTCATCAGCCCGGCGCGCAGCAAACTGATCCACTCCACCGTACTGGTGACGCCTTCGCTGAACCACAAGGCTCGCGTGTAGTTTTCCTGCGTATAGTCTGCAGGCTCTAGCGCCTGCGGCCGGATACGCTTGACGTTCCAAAGATGAAAGAACTCATGCGCGGTGACCGAAGTCACAGGTCCGTAGCCACCAGCCATGGCCTGCGCGCTCATATCAATCGCGGTACCGTAGGCGTGCTCCATGCCGCTGCCCGCGCCGGGGGGAAAGTGATAAATGAAGGTGTAGGTGTCGAACGGGCGATCCTGCATCCACGAGGTTTCTGCCACCACGATCTTGTGAACTATATCGGTGAGTTTAGCTATGTCATACGTAGATGGTTCGGCATCAACGATCACCCGATATCGACCACCGTCCTCAGTGAAATCGGCTTCGTTGAACTGCCCGATTTCGACGGGAGAGTCCACCAGTTGATCGTAATTGCCGGCTCGAAGACTCCATGCTGAAACGACCGGCAGCGTACTCGCCAACCGCCATCCCTGCGGCAGGCCGTCGAAATCAAGGATGGTTTTCTCGGAACGCAAGTTATCGGAGTAGATAAGAACTTCGGCCAGATTCAGGAAGCAGTGATGAGAGTTCAGTTGCGCGCCAAACGGCCCTGGATTATTTGCATACACTTGATACTCAATCTGCGCACCATGCTCGGCGCCAGCGAGATTCCAACGGCTTTTGTTGATTTGCTCCACCTTCAGAGGCTGTCCGGACGGCGTTTGCGCGCGAATCCAATTTACATACTGGGAAAAGTCGCGCACTTGATAGAGGGCGTTCCAGACTGGTAACTGCAACTCCCGAACCGGCGGCCCCGGGGGAATCTGGATGCTTATTTGCAGCAAGTGCTTGTCAGGCTTGAACAGCCGGACGCGGTAGCGGACCGCAAGGTCGTCGGATTCTTTGAGGCCCTTGATCTCCCCGTCGCGAGGCAGAACCTTGGCGTTGCTCAAGTCCTGGGAAATGGCCGCCGTGCAAAGCAAGACCAGCCAGGTTGCGACGAACATTGCCAAAAAACGCAAGCAGCGGCCGACCGCTCTAAGAATCATGAGACCTCCAGAATTACGACGCACCCGCAGATTGTCGGCCCGGCAACTCCTTGAGACGCGCGGGTAGCTTTTCGTAGATTCCGCCGAATCCCCCGTTTGACAGGATGGCGACGACGTCGCCGTCCCGCATTTCCGGCGCGACCTCGGCGACGATGGCCGCGGCGTCGGCCACCAGTCGCGCTTTTTTGCCGTGCGCCGCGATTTCCGTTGCCAACGCCGGCAGCTCTAGGCGCTCGCTCTCCGCCAAAACGTCCGCCCGAAACACGCTTGCGACCACCACTTCGTCGGCCTGCGCCAAACTGCGCGCCAGGTCGCTCTGCAGCACCCGTCGTCGCAAGGTGTTCGATCGAGGCTCAAGAATCGCCCACAGCCGCCGTCCCGGATAACGCGCACGCAGGGCCTTCAGCGTTTCGGCAATTGCAGTGGGATGATGGGCAAAATCGTCAATGATCGTGATGCCGCCGACTTCAGCAACCACTTCGAGCCGGCGCTTCACACTCTTGAACGTCCTCAGCGCTGACGCAATCTGATCGCGCCCTATGCCGTAGCTG
>Ga0209698_10003496_pt1 | contig 17506 bp, 17 predicted proteins | sample LitLauG_LLR_2012_FD_187203 | JGI IMG/M metagenome (GOLD analysis project Ga0209698, IMG submission 187203) | Freshwater sediment microbial communities from Pennsylvania, USA - Little Laurel Run_MetaG_LLR_2012 (SPAdes) (version 2) | ecosystem: Environmental > Aquatic > Freshwater > Creek >...
CCTGACAACGGCCCTGCGATGAGGAACCCGGCGGTCAGCGGGAGTAAGGCGATGCCGGCCCACAGCGGGGTGCGCGCGAAGTCGAACCCGTGGCTCGGCAACCAGATGCCCTGCAACCAGATGACGAGCATGAACATGAGCCCGCCGCGGCTCAAGGCGGCCAGGAAGCTGGCCACCACCCCGGCCGTGAAGGCCCGGATCCTGAACAGCTGCAGGCGGAACATGGGCTGCGCCACCCGCGTCTCGATGACACAGAAGGCGATCAGGAAAGCCACCCCCACGCCCACCGAGCCCAGGACCGTCGGGTTCTCCCACCCCATGCTGTGACCCCGGTACGGCTCGATCCCGTACGTGATTCCCACCATGACGAGCACCATGCCGACGGCGAAGGTTGCGTTCCCCGGCCAGTCGATGTGCGCGGCGCGCCGTTGGCCGAGCTCGCGCAGCTTGCGATATCCCCACACGGTGCCGAACAACCCGATAGGGACCGATACCAAGAAGATGAGGCGCCAGTTGATCGGGGCCAGCAATCCGCCCACGACCAACCCGATGAACGTCCCGCTGATGGCCGCGCCCTGGTTCACCCCGAGTGCGAGGCCCCGCCGGTCGGGCGGGAAGGCGTCGGTGAGGATGGCAGCCGAGTTGGCCATGAGCATGGCCGCACCCAGTCCCTGGAAGATGCGCATTGTGATGAGCCAGATCCCCGCGGCGTGCCCCGACATCCACGTCACCGACAACAGCAGCGAGAAGAACGTGAAGATGGCGAAGCCGAGGTTGTAGATCCGCACCCGGCCGTACATGTCCCCCAACCGTCCGAGCGTGACCACCAGGGCACTGGTCACGACGAGGAAGCCGAGGATCATCCACAGGAGATAGAAGGTGTTGCCCGGCGCGAGCGGATCGATCCCCACACCGCGGAAGATGTTGGGCATGGCGATCAGGACGATGGAGCCGTCGATCGTCGCCATGAGCATCCCGAGCGTCGAGATGAACAGCGCCGTCCACCGGTACCCGTCCTCGTGTGCCTCACGCCCGTCAGGCCCGAGGCGGACGGCGGTCGTCGTCATGGTCGCCCCGTCCGGATTGACATGACGCTCACGGTAATATACCTTTACGTAAACGTAAAGCTATGCGCTTCCCCACGCCCACGTGACCAGGCCGCTCGAGCGGTCGAGCTACAAGGTCACCTTCACCGTGCTCATGCTGGGAGTCTCGGCGTACGCCCTGCTGCAGTCCCTCGTGCTGCCCGTCCTCCCGACGATCCGCCACGACCTGCACACCTCCCAGGGCACCGTCACCTGGGTGCTGACCGCCTACCTGCTCTCTGCATCGGTCTTCACGCCGATCCTCGGGCGGGTGGGCGACATGGTCGGCAAGGAACGCATGCTCGTCGTCACGCTGTTGGCCCTGGCCATCGGTTCGGTCATGGCCGCGCTGTCGACGACCATCGGCCTGCTGATCGTGGCCCGCGCCGTCCAGGGCATCGGGGGCGCCGTGCTCCCCCTGTCGTTCGGCATCATCCGCGACGAATTCCCCCCCGCCAAGGTGCCGGCCGGCGTGGGGGTGGTGGCCGCCATGGCCGCCGTCGGGGGTGGTGCGGGAATCGTCCTCGCCGGGCCGATCGTCAGCCACCTCGACTACCACTGGCTGTTCTGGATCCCCCTGGGCATCACCGTGATCGCGGCCGCCTGCGCGCAGCTGTTCGTCCCCGAGTCACCGGTGCGCACTCCGGGACGCGTCAGCTGGACCGCCGCCGTCCTCCTCTCCGGGTGGTTGGTGGCCCTCCTGCTCGGGGTGAGCGAGGCACCCCAGTGGGGCTGGGGCTCGGCCAAGGTCATCGGGCTGGTCGTGGTGGCCGTCCTCGTCGCCGCGGCGTGGATCGCCGTCGAGTCACGGGCCCGCCAGCCGCTCGTCGACATGCGGATGATGCGCCTGCCCGCCGTGTGGACGAACAATCTCGTGGCCTTCTTGTTCGGGATGGGGATGTACTCGGTCATGGCCTTCCTCCCCGAGTTCCTGCAGACGCCGAGATCGGCGGGCTACGGGTTCGGCGCCAGCATCATCCAGTCCGGTCTGTTCCTCATGCCCCTGACGGTGACCATGTTCTTCTGCGGGCTGCTCTCGGGTCGCATCGCCGCCGCCATCGGCTCCAAGTCGGCGGTGGTGATCGGATCGATGGGCTCGGCCGCGGCCTACCTCGTGCTGGCGTTCGCCAACACCCAGGCCTGGGAGATCTACACCGCCAGCACCGTGCTCGGGGTCGGCCTGGGCCTGGCCTTCTCGGCGATGTCGAACCTGATCGTCCAGGCGGTGCCCTCGTCGCAGACCGGTGTCGCCAGCGGGATGAACGCCAACATCCGCACCATCGGCGGTGCCATCGGGGCGGCGGTCACGTCGAGCATCGTGACCTCACGACTCCAGGGCGACGGACTGCCCGCGGCGTCGGGGTACACGAAGGGTTTCGCCTTCCTGGCCGCCATGACCGTGGTGGCCGTCGTGGCCGCGATCTTCATCCCCGCCCGGGCGGCGGCCGAGGCCGACGCCGATCGACGCCCCCACCTGCGCAACGCCGAGCTGGCCCTGCTGGCGGGGGGCACCATCGCCGAGGACTGAGCCGCCGTCCTCCCTTGACACGCATCCATTTGGCTGCTTATTCTTGGGCAACCAAATGGTTACGTATCTGCAAGGAGGACCGCGTGCCGGACATCAGACATCGTGTGTGCATCTCAGCCCCGCTCGGAAGCGTCTACGAGGCGGTGGCGACGCCCAAGGGGATCTCCGAATGGTGGACCCGAGACGGCGTCCGAGGGGAGTCGAACGAGGGTGCCAGGCTCCAGTTCTTCTTCGGTCAGCCCGAGCCGGCCGCCGTCATGGAGGTCGCTCGGCTGAGCCCCGACGAGCAGGTGCGCTGGAACTGCGTCGAGGGCGCCGACGAGTGGGTCGGGACAACCCTCACGTTCGAATTCACCGCCACAGACGACGAGACGGTGGTGCTGTTCACCCACGCCGACTGGCCAGCCCAGAACGACTTCATGGCCCACTGCAGCGCGCGGTGGGCGTACTTCCTCCTGAGCCTCAAGAGCTACGTGGAGACCGGCAAGGGCACTCCGTTCCCCGAGGACCTGAAGTTCTGACAGCCAGAGTCGAGCCGGTCGTGGTGGATGTCTTCAAGGCGCTCGCAGACCCGAGTCGTCGCCACCTGCTCGATCGTCTGAACGCTCGCAACGGACAGAGCCTTCGGGAACTCTCCGAGGGTTTGGACATGGCCCGTCAATCCGTCAGCAAGCACCTGGCGATCCTCGAGGCGGCCAATCTCGTGACGACCATCCGACAGGGTCGGGAGAAGTTGCACTATCTCAACGCCGCACCGATCAACGAGATCGCGGAACGCTGGATCAATCGCTACGACCGAGGCCGGGTCCGAGCCCTCTCGGACCTCAAGCGGGCATTGGAGGAGACGCCGATGGAACAACCGCAATTCGTCTATACGACGTACATCAAGACGACGCCCGAGCGCCTCTGGCAGGCTCTGACCGAGCCCGCGTTCACCCGCCGGTGGTGGCAGACCACCTTCGAGACGGATTGGAGGGTGGGATCACCCATGATCTGGGACAACAACGGCATCGTCATCGCCGATCCCGAGCAGGTCGTCCTCGAATCCGATCCCTACCGGAGACTCGCCTACAGCTGGCACACCTTCACACCGGAGCTCCAAGAGCGCCTGCAAATCGGCGATGAGGTATTCGCCAAGCTCTCCGGCGAGCGGCGCTCACGAGTCACATTCGACCTCGACCCGATCGGGGAGATGACCAAGCTGACCGTCGTCCATGACGATTTCGAGCCGGGAAGCACCGCGGCGACCATGGTCCGAAACGGTTGGCCCGTGGTGCTGTCCAGCCTGAAAACCTTTCTCGAGACCGGCGAGCCACTCGCGTCGACCCGGATCACGCGGGATCCGAAATGACATCTACGACCGTAATCGACTGAGCCCGCGCTCGACATCTTGCAGGTGGTGCAGCGAGTCGTGCAGCGCATGCTCCAGCAACTCTCGCACGTCGCTGCGCCCGTCACCGATCGTGAGCCCCCGCGACCAGGCGGTGTTCGGGGCACCCTCGGCCACCCCCGCCAGCTGCAACCCGTGCGCTGTCACGGCAGCGACGACGTCTTCGGGGTCGGAGTCCCCGTACGTGGCGGCCGCCGACTCGACCAGATCGTCGCCTATCGCCGGGAAAGCCGGCTCGTCCAGGGTCAGTGCCTGCTCGACCCCGAACACGTGCAGGGCAAGGATGTCACGGGTATGGGCCGCGTACTCGAGCGCCGACCACACACCGGCCGCCGGCCGCACGCGTACCTCGGAGCCCGCAGTCGCAAGGAGCGCGTGCCATCGTGCGCCTTGCTCCCGCACGGCACGGAGCAAAGACGTCCGGTCGTAGTCGGCGCCGTCGAAGGCACAAGCCTCGCAACGCTCATGCGTCATGCCGATCGACCTCCCGGACGGTCTCGAGCCGAAGACGGCTGTGGAATATCAGTTGGGAAGCGTGCCGAGACCGTTCACCACAGCGATGGGCCCGAACGTAACGGATCCGACGACGGTGCCCGTAGGTACCCCTAGCGTGTTGCCCGCCAGGGCCAAGGACTGGGTCTCCAGCAAGGTGCCGGTCGACGGATCGAGCACGAGGACGTCTCCGCTGCCCGGGTTCTCGACGGCTGTGCCAGTGCGTCCAAGGGCATCGGTTCGGGTCCCGATCAACTCGACGCCGGGCAGCTGCGCCACGATCTGAAAGAGGACGGCGCCGAGCCTGCGTACCGCCATCGGCGCCGTGAGCAAGTTGTTCACCACGTCGAGCTGCCGATTGATGCCGCACGACGCGCTGTTCTGGTTCAGCGGTGTGGCGGCCTGGGCGCAGGGGCCAGGAGACGGCAGTATCTGGCCAACATCGTTGACTCGGCCGTCGGCGATGAGGGACCCCAGCACCGTGGGATCGGTCGGCAGTGCCAAGATGGCTGCTTCGGACGTCAGCGCCAGAAGCGGAGAGGTGATCGAGCATTCGTTCGGTGATCCTGTCGCCTGCCACTTGGCCTGGTCCCGGGGCGTGAGCCAGTGCCCACCAGGATCGGCCACCAATCGCACGGACCCGGTCCCGTCAGTGGCCACCCAGTTCTCATGCGTGTTCGGGTTGAGGAAATTGGCAACGCCCGCACCACCGGGCAGCGGCGACGTGCACAGCTGCTGCTCGATATTGCCCTGGTAGTAGTACTGCCCGGCGCCGAGGGGGGGAAGCGGCGTCGGCGAAGCCGCGGCCGCTGCTGCCTGGAGCAACGTGGCCGCAGCTGCCGACGGGGAGCGATCGAGCCACCCCCCGGGGAGGAAGACGCCGGTGAGCAGGACGACGGCTGCGCCCACCGCGCCGATTCCCAGACGGCGGTACCGCCGAGAGCGCCCGCCAGCAGTCGGCGCGAGACGATCGACAACACCGATTCGTCGGGCGCTGCCCCGCAGCACGGGGGAGGGCTCAGACGCTCGGCTTCGGGCCTCCTGGCTCTCGGCTGCCGCCAACGCCCAGAGGGCATCAGCGGTCCGATCGAGCACCGCCGGATCGGCCGGTTCGACACGGCCGAGTTGCTCCAGAAGTTCGATGGTGTCCATCGTCACGCCTCCATTGGGTCCGAACAGGTGAGAACCGGTGGATGAGCAGTCGCTTCCCGCAGTGTCGTCAGGGCGCGGTGCAGTCGACTCCGCGCAGTCCCCTGGGGGAGGCCGAGCACCGCGGCGACTTCGGCCGGTGTGAGCTGCTCCCAGACGACCAGCAACAGGACCTCACGCTCATCCTTGGAGAGCGTCGCCAAGACGCGGTCGATCGTGGCCCGCTGGGCTGTTGCGTCCACGCGTGCGTCTGCGTCCGCCCAAGGATCGAGCTCATCAGACAACTCCGCGTGAGCCCTCGGCCGCGCCTGCCGGCGCCAATGGGCGCTCAGGACGTTGCGCGCGATCCCGTACAGCCACGGGAGTGCCTCCGGGGATCTCCGGTCGGCCCGCCCCGTGAACGCTCGAAGCCAGACCTCGCTCAGCAGGTCGTCGGCGTCCTGCCTTCCGGCTCGGCGGCTGAGGTACGCATGGACTGCCGGGCCGTGACGCCAGAAGAGCGCCACAAAGGCAGCGGGGTCGTCCCGATCTGAGGTGCCCGCCCGCTCGTCGGCGTCGTCCACAAGACCTCCCGAATCTGTCGTCACCCTATTTGTGCCCTTCCCGGCGTCGAGCGTTCGCTGGAGGTCGCTCGACCACCCGTCGGCTTCGTCCCGAGCCGACGTGGTCACCACACAGCCAGCTCATCTGTCCGATGGGGACTCGGGCTCCTGGGCCCGTTTAGGGCCGAAAGGCCCTGGTGCCCGGCTGAGGGTCCAACAATCCTGACTCAAGTCGTCAGGTATTGGCGGCTGCGCCCGTGTCCGCCACGAAAGGAGCGCCAACCTCATGCGACACCGCATCGTCATCGTCGGTGGCGGTACCGCCGGACTCACCGTCGCCGCCCGCCTCCGGCGCGCCGGCGGGGATGACGTGGCCGTCATCGATCCTGCCAGCGTCCACTACTACCAGCCGTTGTGGACCCTCGTCGGTGGGGGCGCCGCCCCGATCGGGCGGAGCGCGCGACCCCAGGCGACCGTCATGCCGCAAGGCGTGCGCTGGATCCAGGACGGCGCCGTTGAGCTGGACCCCGAGGCCCGGGCCGTGGTCACCGAGTCGGGCGCTCGGGTGGGCTACGACGTGCTCGTGCTGTGCCCGGGCCTGGAGCTCGCTTGGGACCTCGTCCCGGGCCTGGCCGAGGCCATGCGCACGCCGTTCGCCTCGACCAACTACTCGGCGTCGTTGGCGCCGAAAACCTGGGAGAACGTTTCTCGCTTCCGCGGCGGCAACGCCGTGTTCGGTGCCCCTGGCTCGCCCATCAAGTGCCCTGGCGCACCCCAGAAGGCGGCCTACTTGTCCTGCGACCATTGGAGGCGCACCGGCGCACTGTCGAGCGCCAACGTCGTCTATGCCACCGGTGCCGCCGGCATCTTCGGTGTGCCCGAGTTCGCCCGGGTGCTCGAGTCGGTCGTCGAGCGCTACGGGATCGACACCCGCTTCGGACACGAACTGGTCGAGGTCGACCCCGACGCACGCGAAGCGGTCTTCGAGACCACGGGCCCCGAAGGCAAGGTGCGCCGATCCCTTCCCTACGATCTCCTCCACACCACACCCCCGCAGCGGGCCCCGGCCTTCGTACGAGACAGCCCGCTCGGCGGGCAGGACACCCCGTTCGGATGGGTGAGTGTCGATCGCCACACGCTGCGTCACACGCGCTATCCCGAAGTGTTCTCACTCGGCGACGTCTGCGATGCGCCCACGTCGAAGACAGGGGCCGCCATCCGGAGCCAGGCACCCGTCGTCGTCGACAACGTGATCGCCACCCTGGCCGGTCGCGACCTCATTGCCCGCTACGACGGGTACGCCGCCTGCCCGTTCACGACGGCTCGAGGCAAGATGCTCCTGGCCGAGTTCGACTACAGCCTGAAGCCGCACCCCACGATCCCGTTCATCGACACCCAGCGAGAGCGATACGACATGTGGCTGCTCAAGTGCTACGGGTTGCCCTTCTTCTACTGGCACCTCATGCTCAGAGGCTTGGGATAACGCAACGGCCCACCCCAACGGCGTCCATTCCCCCGCCGTCGTCCCGACCGACGGTGCCGGGTCTGAACGAGGTGCCTGCGAGGCGAGCGGGGCCGGGCCGGGCCGCGGGTCGCTTCGGAGTGATTTGTGCGCGAGTTGTGGACGCCCGGGTGGGTCGCCGTTTCCCGAACGGACGAGCCCGTGGACGACGGAATTGCCGCCAAGAGCAGGGGTGCGGCCGTTCAAGAAGCCAGAGGGACGGGCCGATACCCAGGCATGGACTTGCCCGGGGCGGAGGCAGTACGCACGGCGGGGCACGGACATCCTCGGCGGCGGCTCATGGTCGTCGCGTCGCTCGCAGGCGCTGTGCTCGCTCTGGTCGGTGTGAACGCTTGGGCCTTCGCCGGTCACGACACGGCTCGGGGGGCCTCGCCACGCGCTGCGCAACACCTGGTCGGCTCCACCACGCCGGTATCACACGCGGCAACGACGACAGAGCCGGCCTCGACGACGACCGTGATCGTCACCACGACGGCTGCGCCCACCACGACGTACTTGCCTCGCTACGTGCCGCCGGCCACTGTGGCCACAACGCTTCCCGTCACGATTCCTCCGACGACTGCAGCCCCCACGACGAGCACGGTCGCACCAGGAGCCAGCCTGCGCGTCACACCGTCCACAGCGAGCTTTCCGTTGACTCCTCCCCCGTATTGGCCCATGCCGATCGTGCCTGTCACCGTCACCAACACCGGTGCAGTAGCGATCAGTTCCGTCGTAGTGCACCCGGTCGGGGTGTACAGCGTTCCGTCGAACACCTGCTCGACGACGCTGCTGCCCGGGCAGAGCTGCAGCGCACAGGTCCAATTCTGTCCGAGTTCGCCGGGCCATTACCTGAACACGCTGCTGGTCACAGGCCAAGACGTCCCCACCGCATCGCCACTGCAAGCCAGCATCACGTTGGACGGGACCGCTTCCTAAACCGCATCCTGCTCCCAGCAGGCAGCGCCGCGTTCGCCGGCGCCCCGAGCGATCACGATCACGGTCACAGGATCGTCTGTCTAGGCCGGCCGTCTATGAAGTACGACCCAACTGCCCCACAGCGCTTCGCTCTCGACACCTGTCCAATTCGCCGTCGGCGAGGCTGACGCAAGCGCATCGCAGATGACCGAGGTCTTCAGGTGGTAAGGCGCTCCAGATCCGAGGGCGTTGCTCCAGATAACAGTGCCCACGTCGCGCAGGACCCTGACAATCTCAGCAGCGAATAGTGGTCCGTCTCCGACGACGACCACATCGAACGACGCGTCGGCCAGGGGCAGGCTGCTCGCATCACCTTGGACCTGTCGCCCGTGACGTTGCCGTCCAAGCATCTGCATCGAAAGGTCGAGGCAGACGACCTCCGGCCACCGCGACCGTAGGGAAGGCGTCAAGATGCCTGTGCCGCTTCCGAGTTCGAGGCACCTTCCCTCTGCGGGTGGGTCTCCTCGCTCCAGCGCGTCGATGAGCGGAGCAGGCCGGTAGTCTCCGCGCTCCTCGGTCCATGTCGCCGCAAACGAGTCGAAGATCTCCCCGGTCAGACGGGCAAGCTCCGGAGTCCACGAGGAACCGTCCAGAGCAACCGTCTCCATGAACCGTTGGTTGTCCGGCGCCTCTGGTCTGACTGGCTTTCCCTCGGGGGACGGGACTGTCCGCGGAAGTCTCGTGATCTTCGGCCTCATGCACCGCCAACTATGGGCCATCCCTCCACCTCTGCTCAAGGGCACGGGATGACCCGGAGGCCTCGGCCGATGGGTCCATCGAGATTGACCATGGCGGCGCGACCGTGTACCGCTACCCCACCCTGCAGTTCGAACTCGATCGGCAGCAGTACCACGGGCTCGTCCGCCGCACGACAGCTCGATCCGCCGCAGTGCCATCGCAGGAGGTGGGCAGACCTGTCTGCAGCCCCTCAGGTACAGCAGGATGATGCGCACGACCGAGCTACCGTCCGCGACGTTTGGCCAGAACCTCAGGGTTGACGACATTGGTGGGCGTCCCGGCGGCGAACGCATCGACCTGATCGAAGATGTCCGAGAACTGGATCTCCCATTCGTCGGTCGTGACATAGCCAATATGTGGCGTGCAGATCACGTTGTCCATCTCGAGTATCGGGTCTTCGGTGTCGACGAGCGGTTCCGTGTCGAAGACGTCCACGGCTGCCATCCCCGGCCGACCACCGCGCAGTGCACCAAGCATCGCCCCGGGTTCGATCAGTCCCGCTCGGCTTGTGTTCACGAGGAGGGCGGTGGGCTTCATCCGACCGAGGTCCGACCGGGTGACGATCCCCCGTGTGGCATCCACGAGGCGCATGTGCAGCGAGACGACGTCGCACTCTTCGAAGAACGCCTCTCTGCTGGAAGAGACGATCGCCCCGTCCGCACCGGCGCGCCGACGCGACTCGCCGGAGGCCCAGAAGACGACGTCCATGCCGAAGGCCCGTCCGTACCCGGCGACGACCTTACCGATCCTGCCGTATCCGTAGATGCCGAGCGACTTGGATCTGAGGGTGTGCCCGACTCCGTCCTGCCAGCGACCCCTCTTCATGGACGCGACGTGTTGCGGGATGCGACGCATCCCGGCGAGGACCAATCCCCACGTCAACTCGGCGGTCGCAATCGACGCCGTCCCCTCATGGAGGTCGGACGACACGACGACTCCGAGCCTGGTGCAGCTCTCGATGTCGATGTGCGGGTAGACGCTTCGCTGGCTGATGAGTTGAAGGTTCGGTAGGCGCTCCAAGAGGGGGCCTCGGATTTCGGTACGCTCCCGGATGAGCACGAGAACCTCTGTGTCAGCGAGGCGCTGGGCGAGCCGGTCGACGTCTTCCACATGGTCTGTCCAGACGGTGACCTCGTGCGCGGCAAGCTTCGAGAAGCACGCCAGTGTGCGCACGGTGTCGAAGTAATCGTCGAGGATCGCCACCTTCATCGAATCCGCCCGAGTCCCGCCGCTCCACGATGGGAGCACACCTGCCCTCGGTGGGGCACCGACGCCCATTCCCACCGACGTCCGCTCGGCCGTCCGGCACGGAGGCCCCAGGCACCATTGGTGCGCGGGGACGGCAGAATTGGGTCTGAGAGCCCCTTTCCGAACGGACCGCCACAGATCAAGATCGTTCTTGGGCAAGAAGGGGGTCCATGCCATGAGCTACTTCGCGGTCCCGGAAGTGCCGCCCCGGAGTCGCTGGGCTTCGTACCGCCGACACCCCAGGCTGGCGGCGTGGCATGCATTGGCGCCGGCCGACTGGCATCCTGCGCCCATCGAGGCGCTCTGTGGGTATTTGAGCGCTTTGGACGCTCATCGGACATGGGATCAGACGCTACCCGACGCCCGGTGCCCCCGATGTGAGCAACTCACGACGGCTGCTGACAGGGCCCGGAGGCTCATGGAAGCGGCCGAAGCCGGTCTGATGGAGCCAGTCGAGGCCGAGTCTCACGGGCAACGACTCATGGAGAACGCCTGATCCGAAGGGCGGTACGCGCAGGATCAGGTCCGGCCGCGCGGTCGGTGTGCCGGGCGCGCCGCGGTCATTCGTCGGCGGCGGCCACCGCACCCGCTCGGTAGGACAGCGACAAACCTCGCGCCCCCATGCGCACCGGGTTCCGGTCGAGTCCGTTCGTGAGGTAGACGAAGGACAAGCCGTTGGCCGGATCGGCCCACGCCACCTGCCCGCCAGCGCCCATGTGCCCGAACGTGCGTGCCGAATTGGTGGACGCGAAGCCCCGCATCATGGCGCTGTCACCGCTCCCGGCCATCAACAACCCGAGCGTGCGGTTCGCCGGTGCGCCCGTCATCGGGTCGACGAGGTCACAGAGCACCTCGGCGGTGCCGGCGGCCAGCACATCGGGTCTCCAGCGCTCAGCCGGATTGGCCAGAAGCGCCTGGTAGTACATGGCCAGGTCGGCCGCTCGTCCCACCGCGCCGCCACCGGGCTGACCCACGGCGCGCACCTCTCGGTCGTTGTGCCGCAGCAGGTCTGCCTCGGAGGTGCCGATGGCCGACACGTCCAGGCCGATCGAGCCTCCGAGCTCGCTGAGCTCGGTCGTGGACATCGCATCACCCACCCCGACCACGTCGAGCACGTCGTCCTGGTCGTCGGGGGCCGGCCCGAGGCACAGCGAGTCGATCCCCAGGGGCCCGAGGAGGGCGTCGCGCACGAAGATGCGGAAATCAGTGCCGGTCACCGACTCGGCGAGATGGGCCAGCACCCAATGCGCCGAAGATCCGTGATAGACGAATCGTGACCCGGGCTCCCACTCGAGCTTCCACGAGGCCAGCCGCTCCACGCGACGGCGCGGGTCGACCCAGTCCTCGTCTGGCATGCGGGCGCCGGGGAAACCGGCGGTGTGCGTGAGGAGGTGCTCGACGGTCACCGCGCCCTTGCCGTGCTCGGCGAACGGCGGCACCACGTCCGCCACCTTCGTGCCGCGCTCGAGCAGCCTTTCGCCGAGCAACCGCCAGATGGCGCCGGCGGTGATCGCCTTCGTGCACGAGTAGATGACGAACCGGCTGGAGGGTGACGCGCCGTAGGTGCGGCTGGCGAGGAGCCGCCCCCGGAAACCCAGCGCGATCTGACAGGCGGGCAGAAGGCCTTGGTCGACCTCACGGCCGGCTCGTTGGAGGAGCCCGTCCAGTGCCGACACGTCGACCGACCCGGCGAGCGACGCCGCCACTGGGTGACCTCCGGGGTCATCGACACGCTCGACGGGCACGGCGCCGATTCTAGATGCGCGAGCCGACGGCGCGAGCCGACGGCGCGAGCCGAGACCCAAGAACACGTAGCGGATCGTCTGCCATAGTTGGGGCATGGATACCGTGGTGCGAGCAGTCGGGCTCGTCAAGCGATTCCGAGGTGCCGTCGCAGTCGGCGGTGTCGACCTGGAGGTGCACACGGGGGAGCACGTCGCGCTGCTGGGACCCAACGGTGCCGGAAAGACGACGACGCTGTTCATGCTCCTGGGGGTGGTGACACCGGACGCCGGCGTCGTCGAGCTTCTTGGGCACCGACTCCCTGAGGGAAGGACGGCTGCTCTCGCCCGTGTCGGGTTCGCAGCGGGCTATCTGCCCTTGGCCGAGCGCATGCGGGTTCGAGAGTTCCTGCGCATGTACGCCGACCTCTACGGGGTCGTCGATGCCACCGCTGCGATCGATGACGCCCTCGTGCGCTTCGGCATCGAGGACCTGGCGTCTTCCTTGGGCACCGAGCTGTCCTCGGGCCAGAGGACGCTGGTGGGCATCGTCAAGGCCACCCTTCACCGGCCGCGACTTCTGGTCCTGGACGAGCCAACGGCTTCGTTGGACCCCGATGTGGCCACGCGCGTCCGACAAGGACTGCTCGACCTCACCCGCACCGACGGCGCCACCCTCCTGATCACGAGCCACGACATGGCGGAGGTTGAGAAGCTCTGTGAGCGCGTCATCTTTGTCTCCCGCGGTCAGGTGGTGGCCGACGGATCCCCGTCCGAGGTGACCGCCTCGTTCGGCCGCAGTGGATTGGAAGACGTCTTCCTCCACCTGGCGGCTCGCCAACCTCCCGCGGCCGACGGCGTCGGCGCTGATCCAACGGCTCGGCGTTGACGAGCGGGCAGGCCCCGGCGGCCGAACAACGGTGGGAGGACTGGGCGAGATCCCGGCGGCGGATCTTGGCGGTGGCCCGACGCCACGCATACGTCCTCAAGCGAAGCCCCCACCGTCTCTTCGATGTGACGATCTGGCCCCTGGTCGACGTCTTGTTGTTCGGATCCCTGGGCGTGTTCATCTCCCGTCACGGCGGGAACGGCTCGATCGCCTTCTCATACCTGCTGTCGGGAATAGTGCTCTGGCACGTCGTCTACCAATCCCAGATCGCCCTCTCGACGGGAATGCTGGAGGAGACCTGGTCTCGGAACCTTCTCAACCTGATGGTGACCCCGATGACCGAGCTGGAGTACGTGCTGGGCGTGATGCTCTTCGGGATGGTCAAGCTCGCCATGGGCGTGGGGGTCGCCGCCATAGCGGCGTGGGGCTTCTACGCCTTCAATGTCACCGATCTCGGGTGGCAGATCGTTCCCGTGGTGGCGGTGCTCCTGGTCGTCGGTTGGGTCATCGCCCTGTTCGTCATCGGGATCGTGCTGCGGTTCGGCTCAGGCGCCGAGGCACTCGCCTGGGGCATCCTCTTCATCGTCATGCCACTGTCGGGGATCTTCTATCCCATACAGGCCCTACCGCGGATGCTTCGACCCCTGGCCGTCGCGTTACCCACGACCCACGCCTTTGCTGCCGGGCGGGCGCTCTTGGTCCACCGGGGTCTCGAATGGGGTCAGGTCGGGATCGCCGCCGTCGGCACCGTCGCCCTGCTCCTGGTGGCCGTGGCGTTCGTCGTCGCCATGTTGTCGCTGTTTCGCAAGAGGGGATACATCACACGCTATTCGTGAAGAACCCCTTCGGCTCGGTGGTGCCGACGCTCTCCCGGGCGAACCACGAGAAGGGCGTCCTTGCAGATACGCTCCCTGCACCCGCAAGCGGTGGCACATCGACATCGTCGTGCTCCGAGGACGAGGAGGAATGTCGTGGACGGCCCCGTCACGAGTCCTTTCGCCGACGATCCCGCCCGAACCTTGACGTGGGAACCGGACCGTAGCGATCCTTCGATCGGCCACCTGATGACCAAGACCGTGGCGGGTCGCCGCTTCGACGCGGTCATCCCCCGCGAAATTGCCGACCAGGTCGTCGACGACCTCCTCGGTCCGGACAGAGTCGAGACCGTGAAGCGAGGGGGCCGGATCGTCTGGTCCCGGCCATCCACCTGAACCAGGCGGCGCCCGCGAGCGCCGCGGCCATCGGTCGCCCTGGCCCAGTGGCGCGCCGTTACGGTTTCAAGGCCAGCAGGTGGTACACGAGAAACGCGGGCCACACCATGGCCTTCATGATGGCCAGGAGCACCAGCCAGAACGTCCCCGAGTGGGTGTGGACGTAGTACACGAGGGCCCCGATGAAGCCGAGGAACCAGACGCCCCCGGCTCCGGCCGCGCCGTTCTTCCTGCCGTTGTCGGCCACGGTTCCATCTTCTTCCCGGGTCGCGGCGTCGAGCCAGGGTCGTTGGTCACCAAACGCCTACGCCGGCGATCGGGGATACCCAGTGCCGTCACCGAAGCCCCAGGTGTGAAGCCTGTCAAGGAGCAGGCGGGCGTTGTCATATGCCCGTCATGTTGCCTTCGTACCATGCGAGCGGCAGTCCGGTGAGAGGTGGTCCCTGCACCTCAACGACGTTGCACAACAGCGATCGGAATCGTCCGAAGAGGAGTCCACGTGAAGAAGTTCGCCGCGCCCGCCTGCGTCGCAGCTGTACTCGTTTCGCTCTCCGCAGTGTTGGTCGTGTCGGCCGCGCCGGCGGGTGCGACAACCGTGAACATCTATACGGCCGCGCAGAGCGGTGTCCCCGGATTCGAGTCGAGCATGGCTTTCACCCCCACCGCCGACCCCACACTCCTCGCCCAGCTCGACAACCAGCAGGGCAGCGATGCCGACAGCACGGGCTACTCGCAGGCGTTCCAGATCCCGGCCGACGGGACCGTCAACACGGTGACCTGGTGGGGTACTGGGACCAGCCAGACGGGATTCATGGTCGCCATCAGCGACGGGGTGTGGCCGACGTCGCCCCAGACCAGCCTCCCCAACGGACCGGTGGTCAACGGCACCCTGGTCAACCTGAGCGTCGTGCCGATCGCCAGCGTGTCTCGGACGCCGTCGATCAACGGCGAGACCCAGTTCCAAATCCAGATCCCGCCGACGGCGATGTATGCGTCCCATGCGTACCGGGTCTCGGTGACGGCCATCGGCGGCACCTTCGAATGGGACGAGTCATCCGCCCCGGGCTGCTGCACAGGAACGACTGGGATCAACTGGGTCCGTGGCCGGCTCCAGTCCTACCTCTCCATGCCGAACGTGTCCTTCTCCCTCGACAACAGCACCACCCCGGTGCCGCTGCCCCCCCTGGTGACCACGACCCCCGCGGGCACGTCGGTGACGGTCGGCCAGTCGTACTCCTTCACCGCCGCGGCCTCGGGCAGTCCGGCGCCGACCGTCCAGTGGCAGATCTCGACCGACGGTGGGGTGACCTACTCGGACATCGCAGGTGCGACCAGCACTACCTACACGGGGGTCGCGACCCCGGTCGACAACGCCCACTGGTTCCGTGCGGTGTTCACCAACGGATCGGGCTCGGTGACCACGGGCGCCGCTGCGCTGACGGTGACTCCTGCGCCGGTGGCGCCACTCGTCACCACGTCGCCGACCAGCACATCGGTGACGGTCGGTCAGTCGTACTCGTTCGTGGCGGCCGCATCGGGCATCCCTGCGCCCACCGTGCAGTGGGAGCGCTCGAACGACAGCGGGCTCACCTGGGCCGCCATCGCCGGTGCGACGTCCGCGACGTATTCGGCCGTTGCCGTCCCCGGTGACGACGGTGCCCAGTTCCGGGCCGTGTTCACCAACAGCCAGGGCACGGCCACGACGTCGCCGGCCACCCTGTCCGTTCCCCTGTACCCGGTGGTGACGGCATCTCCGCTGGCGGTCACTGTGGCCGCCGGCGCCTCCTACAGCTTCACGGCGGCGGCCTCGGGCTATCCCACGCCGACGGTGCAGTGGCAGCGCTCGAACGACAACGGGCTCACCTGGGTCGCGGTCGTCGGAGCCACATCGACCACGTACACGGGCACGGCCGCCGCCGGCGACCAAGGTGCACAGTTCGAGGCCGTCTTCACCAACGGCTCGGGCTCGGCCACGACCACCCCGGCCGTCCTGTACGTCACCCAGCCCCCGGTGGTGACGACATCGCCGGCGTCGACCTCGGCGGCGATCGGCGGGACCTACTCGTTCACCGCCACGGCCACCGGGCAACCGGCCCCGGACGTCCAGTGGCAGCGCTCAGGTGACAACGGGGTCACGTGGGGACCGGTGTCCGGTGCCCTCACCATCGTCCACCCCGGCACCACGACCAGCACCTACACGGCCGCCGCCGCCTCGACCGACGGTGGCGCTCAGTTCCGGGCGGTGTTCTCCAACACGACGGGATCCGTCAACACGGCTGGAGCCACCCTGTCGGTGACCATGGCCCCCTCCCTCGTCTCCTCGCCGGTGTCCCAGACGCTCAACGTGGGAACGACCTACACGTTCATGGCCGTCGCCTACGGGATCCCCGGGCCGACCGCCCAGTGGCAGCGCTCGAACGACAACGGGCTGAGCTGGTCGGACATCCCCGGGGCCACGTCCTACTCCTATGCGATCACGGCGGGGCTGGCCGACAACGGCGCCCAGTTCCGGGCGGTGTTCACCAACTCGACGGGCACAGTCACCACGGCCGTCGCCACACTGGGCGTGACCACCACCACGTCGATGACCCTCAAGGTGGCCCACCCGACGATCAAGGCCGGCAAGAAGGACGCCCTGAAGGCCACGGTCAAGTCGCCGGTCACCGGCAAGGGCAAGGTCAACGGTGGCACGGTCACCTTCTACGACAGCTCGACGGTCGTCGCCACCGCTTCGGTTGCGAATGGCCAGGCGGCTGTAGTTGTCACGCTGGCCAAGGGCACCCATCGGCTCCGGGTCGTCTACGGCGGCTCGGGGGCAGTGCTGGGCGGCCAAAGCCAGGTGGTTCTCGTGACGGCCACGTAGCGTTCGCAAGAACCATGCGTTGCATGTACGGCAGTGCCGTCTACGACGCGATCCACGCACTCGGTGGCGAGGCGCAGTGAGATCGCAGGGCCCCCAGGTCAAGTGACCCCCCTGGGAAGGCGTCCGACCTTCTTGAACTCGCCACCACGGAACGTCTTGCTGCTGTTGGAG
>Ga0209698_10003498_pt1 | contig 17502 bp, 11 predicted proteins | sample LitLauG_LLR_2012_FD_187203 | JGI IMG/M metagenome (GOLD analysis project Ga0209698, IMG submission 187203) | Freshwater sediment microbial communities from Pennsylvania, USA - Little Laurel Run_MetaG_LLR_2012 (SPAdes) (version 2) | ecosystem: Environmental > Aquatic > Freshwater > Creek >...
TGCACAAAACCAAGAACGACGAAATCGTGACCGCCTTCGACATGGTGGCCATCGAAAAGATGGGCCTGCTGAAGATGGATTTTCTTGGGCTGACCACGCTCACCATTCTCGACGACGCACTGAAACTGATCGCGCAGAAGGGGACGAATCTGAAGCTGGAGGACATCCCGCTGGAAGATCACGAGACCTATGAGAAGGTTTTCTACAAAGGATTGACCTCGGGCGTCTTCCAGTTTGAATCTTCCGGCATGAGAGACGTTCTCCGCCGTTATCAGCCGAACTCGATCGAAGATCTCACGGCGTTGAATGCGCTCTACCGGCCGGGACCAATCCAAGGCGGCATGATCGACGACTTTATCGAGCGCAAACATGGCCGGCGGAAGATTGAATACGACCTGCCTGAGCTGAAGGAAATTCTGCAGGAGACCCTTGGCGTCTTCGTGTATCAGGAACAGGTAATGCAGACGGCAAACAAACTGGCCGGCTATTCGTTAGGCGATGCCGACCTGCTGCGACGCGCCATGGGAAAGAAGAAGGCGGAGGAGATGGCGGCGCAGCGCGAGCGCTTCGTGCAGGGAGCGACGCAGCGCGGTTTTCCGCCGCGGAAGATCGAAAAGATTTTCGATCTGATGGCGCAGTTTGCGGGGTACGGATTCAATAAGTCGCACTCGGCGGCCTATGCGCTGCTGGCGTATCACACCGCTTATTTGAAGACCCATCACCCCGTCGACTTCATGGCGGCGCTGCTGACGTCGATCACGGGTGACACGGATAGCGTGGTGAAGTACATCAACGAATGCCGGGAGATGGGGATTGCAGTCGAGCCGCCGGACATCAATGTCAGCGACGCCAACTTTACGCCGCATGGGCCGGCGATCCGTTTTGGTCTGGCGGCGGTGAAAAACGTTGGCGGCAATGCCATCGAGTCGATTGTTGGGGCGCGCAAGAAGCTTGGACGGCCTTTCAAGTCATTCTATGAATTCTGCGAGGAAGTGGATCTGCGGCTGTTGAATAAGCGGGTGCTGGAGTCGCTGATCAAGAGTGGCGCGATGGATGGTTTCGGGCGGAGGGCACAGCTTATGCAGGCGCTGGATTCGGCGATCGACCAAGCCTACAAAGCGCAGAGGGACGCGGAGTCGGGACAGCATGGGCTGTTCGGCGTGTTTGCCGATGAGACCGCCGAGCAGGCGAACGACGCGCTTCCCAATACGCCCGACTGGGATGAACATACGCGGCTGGCGGCGGAAAAGGAGATCCTTGGCTTCTTTATCACGGGCCACCCGATGGAGAAGTACAAAGAGAAGCTCGCCGATCTGAATGCGCTTTCCACCGAAGATATTGCGGCCATGAAGAAATCGACCTCGAAGGATGAGAACATCACGACGGCGGGCTTGATTTCGGGGCTGCGGGTGGCGAAGTCCAGAAGGGGTGAGCTGTGGGCGCAGGCGGCGCTGGAAGACATGTCGGGGAAGGTTGAAATGTTGGTCTTTCCCGAGGCCTACAGGAAACTCGCAGAAAAGGTGAAGCTGGAGGTCCCGGTGCTGATTCGCGGCGGCGTACGCATTGAAGAAGGCGCGAATCCGAAAGTCACAGCCAATGAAATCATTCCGCTGGATGAGGCTCAGGTCTCGTTGCCTAAAGCCATCCGCATAACAATTGCGGGGCGCTCGACGGAAATTGTCGATGCCTTGCACGCGCTTTGCAGGGAGTGCCAGGGGGAGGCCAAAGTACTCTTCGATGTTGATCGCAAGGGCGATTTCATGGCGGTGATGGAAGCCGAAAGCTATACTGTTACGGCGGACACCCGTTTCAGAGGCCGTGTGGAGGAGCTATGCGGGCCGGGAAGCTACCGCCCGATCAGTTGATTGTGCATAGATAAGCATGCAGCATTCCGCCGATGAGACGAGCGAAAGCAAAACGAGCGGGAAAATCAGACCCGGTTACGAATCATGGCGCGGAGAACGCCGCCATTGCCGGGACCGACTTCATGCTCTCGATTGTGGAAGCGCATCATACCCGAAAGAATGGGAACGTCATCAAGATGGATTCTGGATTGAAGGCGCAACACGAACTGGAGAAAATCGAAGGGCAGATCACGCGGCTGCAGGCGCTGGAGGGGCAGAACGCGGAAACGCAGCGCCAGATCCAGCAATTGCACGAACGGGTGAACGACCTTCGCCGCGAGATTTCGTCGCATCTGAATGCGTGGGAGCGAACGGAACTGGCGCGCCATCCGCAGCGTCCCTATACGCTGGATTACGTCGAGCGTATTTTCACCGACTGGAGCGAGATTCACGGCGATCGCGGGTTCCGCGACGATCCGGCGATTGTTTGCGGGATGGCCCGCTTTCATGACGAGGAAGTCATCATCGTGGGGCAGCAGAAAGCGCGCGACGCGAAACAGCGGGTGTATCGCAACTTTGGCATGCCGCACCCGGAGGGATATCGGAAGGCGTTGCGGGTGATGAAGATCGCCGAGAAATTCAAGCGCCCGCTTTTGACTTTCGTGGACACCGACGGCGCTTATCCCGGGCTGCACGCCGAAGAGCGCGGACAGGGAGAAGCCATTGCCCGCAACCTGCTGGAGATGGCCCGCCTGGAAGTTCCGATTATCGCGACCGTGATTGGCGTCGGCGGCAGCGGTGGTGCGCTGGCGATTGCGGTGGCCGACCGCGTCTTGATGATGGAGAATTCCGTGTACTCGGTGATTTCACCGGAAGGCTGCGCGTCCATCATGTGGCGCGACGCCAGCAAGAAGGATCTGGCGGCGGAGGCCATGAAGATCACCGCCAAAGACTTGAGCGCTCTCGGCTGCATTGATGGGATCATCCCCGAACCTGCGGGAGGCGCGCACACCGACCATGCGCTGGCTGCCGAGATGCTCGATACCGCGCTACAGCAGCATCTGGCCGCGATCAAGCAGTTGCCAGTCGGCAATTTACTGGAAACCCGCTATCAAAAATTCCGCAACATGGCGCAATTCTTCCAGGTGGAAACGTAGAGTCGCTCGCCTTCGGGCCCCCGGGTATGTTCAGGCGAGGGGAAACGCGTCCAAGGCAGCCTTTGACAAAATATTCCATCGCCCTCAGATAGTTTGAGTTACTCCCACATGGGTTAGATAGGGCTCCGAGATATTGTGTTTGCGCCCGAACCGAGTATGTGATATCGTGATATCACAAATTCCGGAGGATGCGATGGCCCAATTCGTCGTTCGCAATATCGAAACTGCCGTCAAGGCTCGATTGCAGCGTCGGGCACGCCGGAACGGACGCAGCATGGAGGAAGAGATACGCGATATTCTGCGCAGCGCCGTGGTGGAAGAGCCTAGTGCGACTGGAGGACTTGGGAAGGAGATCGCCGGCCTGTTCAGAAAGGTGGGGCTCGAAGCGGACATTCCCGAGTTGCGTGGACACACAGTTAAGCCCTCCGATTTTTGAGTCATGATCATTCTGGATACGAACGTGCTCTCGGCGCTGATGCGTCGAGTGCCTGACGAGAGCGTTGTCGACTGGCTAGATCAGCAACCTCGCACCTCGGTATGGACCACTGCGGTGACGGTTCTCGAAATCCGGTTTGGACTCCAAATTCTGGCTACGGGTCGCCGGCGGACACTGCTGACCGAGACGTTCGAGGAGGTTCTGAAGAGAATCGGGCAACGAGTCGCCACGTTTGATGCGGCGGCTGCCGAGCTAGCGGGTGATCTTATGGCATCGCGGCATAAGAAAGGTCGCCCCGGCGATCTTCGCGACACGATGATTGCGGGGATTGTGCTGGCACAGCACGCCACGCTTGCAACCCGAAATATCGCTCACTTCGAAAGTGCTGCGATTCGACTCGTCGATCCATGGGCTGTCGATCCTTAGGGCTGTCTAGCCTTGGGCATTTCCATTTACAGAATTGGCATGTGCAAGCAGGGCTGAACCAGGAAATCCAGTGCGTTGAGCTGCTTTAACGCCTGCTCTACCAGTGACGCTTTGCACTCCTCAAGGGTAATCAAGAACGGCAGGTGGGATTTTGGGCAGCCCGGCCTCTGCAGTACGGAGTCGATGTTGATGCCGTTCTCCGAAAGAATAGTCGCGAGGGTGGCGATGATTCCTGGGCGATCCTTCACCAGAAAACGGAGATAGTGTTTGGCGGTGAAATCGGCGGTGACGGCTGGGGTTTTCTCAAGGGGCTGTCCGGCGTCTGTCGTTGTCAGCGTCATGGCGGTTTGTTTGGAGCGCGCGATGGCGAGAATGTCGGAGACGACGGCGACTGCGGTGGGATGCCCGCCTGCGCCGTGGCCTCCGAAGACGGTCTCGCCGCCGTAGGTCCCAGTCGCTACCACGAGGTTTTGGCTGCCTTCGACGCGTGCCAAGGGGGACGAGAGTTCGACCAGCGCGGGTTGGACGGCTGCGAACAACTCGTGGTCGTTATGTTTGGACTCGGTTTTCAGCTCTGTTGCTTCTGTTCTCAACTCGGCCCAGGAAATCTGACGAATCGTGCAGCCCAATTGAGTTGCATACTGAAAGTCCACCGAATCGATTGGAGCGATCGAGCGCGCCATGATGCTCTCGGGTTTGACGTAACAGTGCAGTCCGACTCTGGCCAGGATGGCTAGTTTGGCGCGCGCGTCGAGGCCTTCGATGTCTTCCGTCGGATCGGCTTCGGCGAAGCCAAGTTTCTGCGCCTCTCGTAGCGCAGTGGCAAAGGGAATACCGTTCGCCTCGATCTGACTGAGAATGTAGTTGCAAGTGCCGTTGAGGATTCCGCGAATTTTGAAGAGTTCATCGCCGGCCAATCCCTCATGCAATCCGGAAATCACCGGAACACCGCCGGCGACCGACGCGCCAAATTGGATCTGCTGATTCTTCTGGCGAGCGAGGTTGAGCAACTCGGGGCCGCAACGAGCGATCAACTGCTTGTTGGCGGTGACCACGGACTTGCCCGACTGGAGCGCGCGCCGGACCCAGTCTTCGGTGGGCTGAAGGCCGCCCATCACCTCAACCACGATATCGGTTTTGGACAATAGAACGTCGTCGATATTTTCCGTCCACTGCACCGAAGCGGGCAGCCAGTCCACTTTTTTCCGCGCCACGTTGCGATTGAGGACGTGCGTCAGGCGAAGGTGAGTATTGGAGCGTTGGCAAAGAATCTTAGCGACGGAACTGCCGACCGTGCCGAAGCCCAGCAGGGCGACGTTGCAGATTTGTGCGCCGACTCTATTTTCTCCAACGATATCGCTGCCGGTGGCATAGGGTTTTGAGTGACCTGTCATCGTTCCATTATCGCCGAAGCGGAATGGCGGCTGCGGAGGAAACAGTTCAGCGGGCCCGCCGCCCAAGCGGAGCTTGGACGGGGCACCCTCGTGAGCGGATTTGGATTGATAGTGGCCCGCCGCCAATTGCACTAGGACCGAAACCTCGGCGGGTAAAGGGTTCTGTGCCTATGTCGTGTGGACGACATTTGCAGGAATCCCTTGACAATCTCATTCCGGGGTAGCAGGATTTTCGGCGTCGCCCACCAAGCTCTCTCAGGAGGAACAAGATGATCGTCCCAGCCGTACGCACTCTCTTTATTGCAGCTTTGCTGGCGCTCCCTGTGGCGGCGGCAGCAAGTGACGCCACGCAAAACAAACAGTCACCCGATGTTCAAAAGCGGTACAACGAAATGACCGTCGCCCAACTCGAGGCGGCCATGGCCTCTGGCACACTTACCTCGGAGGAACTGACCAACTATTACATCGCCCGCATCCTCGCGCTCGACCAGAACGGTCCGGGGGTGAACTCGGTAATCGAACTGAATCCGGACGCGCTCAATATGGCGCGCAACGCCGATGTGCTGCGCAAGCACGGCATTGTGCTTGGGCCGTTGCATGGGATTCCGGTGCTGCTCAAGGGCAACGTAGATACGGGCGACAAGATGCAAACCACGGCAGGCTCGTTTGCGCTGCTGGGAAGGCCGGCACTCATCGACTCCACAGTGGCCGCCAACCTGCGCGCGGGTGGGGCCGTCATCCTGGGAAAGACGAACCTTTCGGAGTGGGCCAATTTCCGCTCTTTCGAATCGATTAGCGGGTGGTCGGGTTGGGGCGGACAGACAAATAATCCCTATGGCATCGATCGCAATCCGTGCGGATCCAGTGCCGGCTCGGGGGCGGCGGTATCGTCGAACTTTGCCGCGGTTTCGTTTGGGACGGAGACCGATGGCAGCATTGTCTGTCCCGCCAACGCGAACGGCGTGGTCGGGCTGAAGCCGACGGTGGGCCTGACCAGCCGAGCGGGCATTGTGCCGATCTCGCACACGCAGGATACTTTTGGCCCGCATGGGCGATATGTGGCCGACGCGGCGGTGGCGCTGGGCGCGGTGCAGAGCCGCACCTTCGACGGCCGCGATCCGGCGACCGGCAGCGTTCCGCTGGGATGGCAGGGCCGGTTCACCCGGCCGACGAATATTCCGACGGACTACACGCAATTTCTCAATCCAAACGGGCTGCAGGGCGCGGTGCTCGGCGTGACACGGGTGGGACTCGACGGATTCACGAACGTTACGACGCCGCCGAACGTGCTGGCGCAATTCGAGGCGGCGGTGAGCGCCATGAGCGCGGCGGGCGCCACCATCGTCGACCTCGACGCGGCCGGTTTTACCTTTCCTCCCGCGAACAACGAACTGCTGGTGCTGTGCTTCGATTTCAGGAATGACATTAAGTCTTACTTTGCCACGCGGGTGGGAGTACCGGTGGCGGGCAAGACCTTGACCGACGCTAGAGCTTTCAACAACGCCCACGCGGACGAAGAGATGCCGTTCTTTAATCAGGATCTTTGGGACCTCTGCGATTCGCTGGCGCCGGGACCCGACGATGCACAACCGGCCTTTGGCGGCGTGACCTACAACCAAGCGCTCGCCCAGGACCAGAATCTCGGAGTGAATGGCATCGACGCGGCGTTAAGCCAGTTCCACCTGGACGCGGTGGTCAGCGCGACGGACAATCCCGCATGGCCTACCGATTTTATTTATGGCGATCACTTCATTTACGGTACTTCGGGTCTGGCGGCCCCGGAAGGTTATCCCATTGTGCAGGTGCCCGCGGGCATGGTGTTCGGGATGCCTCTCGGCATCAGCTTCTTCGGGACGGCATTCAGCGAGCCTACGCTGATCAAGCTCGCCTCGGGGTTCGAAGCGGTCACGCAGGTGCGTGCTCATAACCTGCCGACGTTCGCGGCGACGGTGCCGTTCAACAACATCCAGGGCACGAAATTGAAGGCGCCACATCCGGGCAAGGCGTTGCGCGGGAACCAACCCGCGTTGGCGCCCAATGCAAGCCAGCAGACAGGGAAAGAGGTCAGGCGGCCGCGTCACTTGTGATTCTGAGTTACTGACGACTGAAGGATGGAAAAGGGGGCGGAGCTTTGGAGTGCGCCCCCTTTAACACGATCTTAGGTGGGTGCTGTCCGCAACGGGACTCTATTTATCCCGCCTCCGCCAGGCACTGATGAGAACTCGGTCGCCCCTCCGGGGCGCAAGTTACTCATTGCTGATGGTGGCAACGCTCCCATCCATCTTTGTCAGTTGGACGGAGAACTTCTCGTGATAGGTGCGGGCGCGGTCTTGAAGGTAGCTTAGCGCCATTGCCTCTCCCAAGAGCAGGGACGATTCGGTGTCGCTGCGCCAGTGGATACCGGCGTGGATACCGTGGCCGTAGCTCACGTTATGCGCCAGCTTGTGTAACTCGCCATTGACAGTTAGCTGGCCGGCATCCGATCCGGTATAGGGGACTAACGATAGACCATCGCTCGAGGGCACCATTGGATTCGGCCAGGAGTGGCTGCCGTCGAAGAAAAACTTCAACAGGGTGATGCAGGCTCCGCCTACGGTTCCGTGTCCAGTGGGGTAGGAAGGATGCAACGGGGAACCCTCGGGGAATGCCTGCGACAGCAGATAGGTTCCGTATTTGCTGAAGCTCTGGGCTACCGCTTGCGAGTTCAGCACGTTGCTGTTCAGGCGGGCATCGATCTTGTTTTGGTTGCCGCTGAGGAGCTGATGCAGGACCCCTCCGCCCGATTCGGGCCGATGGACCAGGTGAACCAGCCACTTCTGGAACCAGACGCGGTTCAGGGCGCGCGCGGCAATTTCTCCCTGGCAGGCGCCGCAATCCGGGCCGCCGAAAGTGCCGAATCCATTCTGCGTTTTGGAACCCTTGTACGGGTTGCCGGGGTTTCCGGGGAACTTGAGAGCGGACATCACCAGGAAGGCCGTGAAATACGCCTGGAACAACACGTCCACGTGCGTGTAGGCCGACAAGCCGCGGCCGTCGTGCAGGTAGCGCTGGACCGGATCGACTTGATTGCTGAGCCCGGTGGGGATGCCATTTTGCACCTGCAGGAAAGTCGTCGTGTCGGTCAAATAGTCAATGCCCGGCAGATACGTGTTCATTAACTGGTCGAGGGGCTGCGATCCAAATGCGGTGGGAGTAATCATGGCCTGCGACATGTAGGGGCCAACCGTGTCACCGGTCAGGGCGCCGCGGAAAAGCAGATCCGGCGTCACATTTCCGCTGCCGTCTCGGGGGCCTTTGTAAGCTGGCATGGCTGTAAGTTCGGCGGCGGCGGCGGCGGCAGTGGCGTTTCCGGCGTAGTCGGTGAAGGCCACATCGCGCAACAGGGCACCCCAGTACATTTCCACTAACTGGGTACCGTAATCGGTGCTCGCGATCGGCGCGAAGGGCGGGACGAGCGCGGGACCGCTTGGATCCCCGACCCAGGGAGCGCTGCCAAACTGGTCGGAGTCGGCGGTTTCCAAATCGAAGGCATAGGAACTCTGGGGACCATTCAGGGTATGTGTGCCTCCCATGATGATGGTCTCGAAGTCACTGTTCTGGCCGGAATGCAACGCCTTCATGAAGGATGTCCAGGCGGCGGGATTCACTACCCCGATATCATCCTGCAGCAGGCCCTTGCTGTAACTGGCGGAATGGTCGCGATAGCGCTGTTGGTCGCCGTTCGTGGTGTGCGGTGGAATGGGAATGCTGGCGTCTTTCTGCGCGGCTGCAATGCGAAGGTTGAGGGCGTGTTTCACACGGCTGCCGTCCCTGGGCGCTTCCGTCTCGGCGGCCGCGGTACCGCTCAGCGGTCCCAATCCGACCGCCGCCAAGCCGTAGGCGGCGGCGCCGGCTCGCCCGACATTACTTAGGAACTTGCGGCGACTGGAGGAAGATCGAGTGACCTTCGCTTTTGTTACCGGCTGATGCGCGGATTGATCAGGCGCAGAGAGTGCGTCGTGCGAGTTGTCGGTTGGCATCGTATCCACTCCTCATGATCCGACTTGTGTGACGCTGGTGAGCATCTCTTGCTTTGATCTAAATCGGAGCACTATTATTTTTTCGTTCCAACTAGCGAAAGAAGTTTACAACGCTTTTCTTAACCAAGATAGAGTGAAAGAGTTTTCAGTTTTGAGCACATGTTGTGATTTTCATCATGGTGCGAAGGCGGTTGCATTTTGCAGCGGCGGGACCAGCTCCGAGGAACGCCGGCTACCGGACGCTCTCGTCACCAGCTTGTTGTTGTTTCGATTACCACCTCAGGTTTTGAGCGCGTATAATAAGGCCATTTCCTGCTCGATTCCACAAGACTTCCGGGCGTAGGGGTTGTGCGCTCAATGAATTTGTTGGGTTAAGACAAGAAAGGTACAGGGATGGCCACTATCGATGTTGTGCCCCAGGAATCATCGGGTCAACTGGGGCAAGAGCGTGTCGTCGTTATTAACGACATGAGCATTCAGGTTGCGACCGTGAATGGGTCGGGGTCGCAGAGTTCCAACACCGTTTTGTTGCGCAGCATTTTTCAGATGGGCGTGCCGATTTCGGGGAAGAACCTGTTTCCTTCGAACATTGCGGGGCTGCCGACGTGGTTCACGATTCGGGCTAGCAAAGACGGTTACATCGCGCGCAAGAAAGAAATCGACCTGCTCATCGCGATGAATGGGGAGACGGCGCAGGACGATGTGAAGACGCTGGCGGCGGGCGCGGCAGTGCTGTACGACGAACCGCTGGCGCTCGACAAGGTGCGCAACGATTTGATCTATTACGCGGTGCCTTTCGACAAACTGGCGGGTACGGTGGGCGCGGATGCCAAGCTGCGCAAGTTGATCAAGAACATGATCTATGTCGGGGTGGCGGCGCAGTTGCTTGAGATTGATTACGCCGAGGTGGAGAAGGCGATCCGCAAGCAGTTTGCTACGAAGGTGAAAGCGGCGAACTTGAACCTGGCGGCGGCGAAGGCGGGGCACGACTATGCGGCCGCTAATTTGAAAAAGCGCGATCCGTACTACATCCGGCGCATGGATAAGACCGCGGGCAAGATCATTATCGACGGCAATTCGGCGGCGGCCATGGGATGCATGTTTGCCGGTTGCACGGTGGTGACCTGGTATCCGATTACGCCGTCGTCATCGTTGGTGGAGACGATGATCGACTACATGAAGGAATATCGCATTGGGCCGGATGGCAAGGCGACGTTTGCCATCGTGCAGGCCGAGGACGAGCTGGCGGCGGTGGGCATGGTGATCGGGGCGGCTTGGGCGGGTGCGCGGTCGATGACTGCTACCGCTGGTCCGGGGATTTCGCTGATGGCAGAGTTTACCGGGCTGGCTTACTACGTCGAGATTCCGGCGGTAATTTGGGACATTCAGCGGGTCGGACCTTCTACCGGCTTGCCTACCCGAACTTCGCAGGGCGACGTGCTTTCCACGGCGTTTCTTAGCCACGGCGACACCAAGCACATCATGCTGTTTCCGAACTCGGTGAGCGAATGCTTCACGATGGCATCGGAAGCTTTTGATTTGGCGGAGCGATTTCAGACGCCGGTGTTTGTCATGTCGGACCTGGACTTGGGGATGAATAACTGGATGTCGGATCCGTTTCCTTATCCCGAGAAGCCGATTAACCGGGGAAAAGTGTTGAGTAAGGCGGATCTGGAGAAGTTGGGTGGGTTCGCGCGCTATAAGGATGTAGATGGCGATGGCGTTGGATATCGCACATTGCCGGGGACGGACCATCCCGCGGCGGCTTATTTTGCGCGCGGCAGCGGACACAATGAGCGAGGACAGTACAGCGAGCGTCCCGACGATTTCGAACGCAACATGGAGCGGATCAACAAGAAGTTCGAGACGGCGCGATCGTTCGTTCCACGGCCGGAGGTGGCGGGCTCGGGTAACGCTAGAGTCGGCATTATTGCTTATGGCACGTCGCACTGGGCGATCATCGAGGCGCGCGATCAGTTGTCGAAAGAACACAATGTGGAAACCGACTATCTGCGAGTGCTGTCGTATCCGTTTACGCGCGAGGTGCACGACTTCATCGAGCGCCACGAGCGCACTTACGTCGTGGAGCAGAACCGCGACGGGCAGATGGCCACTCTGCTGAAGCTCGACATCAAGCCGGAATTGACGCCGCGTTTGCGGTCGATTTGCCATATTCACGGATTGCCGATCGACGCGCGATCGGTAACTGACGAGCTCATGATGATGGAGGGTAAGTAACATGGGGAACACACCCACTAACACGCCGACGCCGACTCTCGCTCCAGTTCCGAAGACTAATCGCATTGGGCTGCAGGTGGTGGACTATCGCGGGGGGAAGACTACGCTTTGCGCCGGGTGCGGACATAACGCGATTTCCGAACGCATCATTGACGCGATGTATGAGATGGGAGTGCAGCCCGAGCGGGTGATGAAATTCAGCGGCATCGGATGCTCGTCGAAGAGTCCGGCATACTTCATGAACCGGTCGCACAGCTTCAACTCCGTGCACGGGCGCATGCCTTCGGTGGCGACCGGAGCAATTCTGGCGAACAAAGACTTGCTGGCGCTCGGGGTGACCGGCGATGGCGACACGGTTTCGATTGGCGCCGGGCAGTTTATACACCTGATGCGGCGCAACCTGCCCATCATTTATGTGATCGAGGACAACGGTTGTTACGGCCTGACGAAAGGCCAGTTTTCGGCGACCGCCGATCTAGGGTCAACGCTGAAGAGTGGCATCGCGAACGACCTGCCTCCAGTCGATACTTGCGCCATGGCGATTCAGTTGGGCGCCACGTTTGTCGGGCGGTCGTTCTCCGGTGACAAGCGGCAGTTGCATACCATGTTGAAAGCGGCGATCGCGCACAAAGGGACGGTGATGTTGGATGTGGTCTCGCCGTGCGTCACCTTTAATGACCACGAGGGCTCGACCAAGTCCTATAAATATATGCAGGCCCATGAAGAGCCATTGCACGAAGTCAGCTTTGTGCCGTCGTTTGAGGAAATCAACGTTGAGTACGATCCGGGGACTACGCTTGAAGTCACGATGCACGACGGATCACGCCTGCGGCTGCGCAAGATGGAAGAGGAGTACGATCCGACGGATAAGATCGAGGCGGTGAGCCGGCTGATGGAATCGCACGTGAAAGGCGAAGTGTTGACCGGCGTGTTCTACATCAATGCCAAAGCGCCGACGTTTATCGACATGCTGAACGTCACCGATCATCCGCTGGCAACATTGCCGGAATCACTGACGCGTCCGAGCCGGGAAGCACTGGCGAAATGCATGGCAGAGCTGCAGTAGGACGAGTCCCTTGTAGCGGATCACCTCGCTGCGCGCGTCGGCAGAATGGTGAACCGCTTGCGCCCGGCAATGCGGTAGGTCTCGAAATCGTCGTGATCCACGGTCAAAATCACGCTCAACGATTCGCGAGCTGCGAGGTGAACCAGCGTGGCATCGGCAAAGTCCATAGGCCGGTCGGCATATTCGTCCATAAGGGAGCGAACGCTGGATAGTTCGTCATGCTCGATCGAGGCCAGGCGAATTGCGCCAGAGTTCACGAGGGTCCAAACACCGTGCACTTCGCGAAGGTTGCGGTAAGTGAGGTGGAAGACTTCGGCGAGGACCGCCTCAGTCGTCAGGAGCGGAAGCAACGCTCGGCTGTAGACCTCGACGCAAGGATTGTGCCATTTGTCCCTGCGGTCGAGCAACGCGAGAACGACGCCGGTGTCAATCAGGGCGCTAGCGGCCATAGCGCTTTCTGAGGATTTCTTTCACTAACTGCGATGCCTTCGAGGAACGCATAGGGTCGCCCCCCCGGATAGAGCCGATGGCGACAGCGGCGCGACGCCGGATGGCCGCCTGCACGGCCTCGTCGCCATTACGTGAGGTGCGGCGTTCCTGCAGCCAGTCGGTCGTAATCTTTTCCAGGAGTTCCGCCACGGACGTCCCTTCGCGCCGTGCTTCACTCTCAAGCTCGGCCTTTCTTTCGGCGGAAACTCGCCAGCTATAAACCTCAGTTTTCATGCACTACATTGTAGTGCAGTCTTCTGCCTCACGCAAAGCGGAAAATCTTCGAGAGTGAAGAAGAGAAACAAAGCAAAAATAATGAGCCGGCCCCTCCCGGGACCGGCTCAAGTTGTTTAGGACCAAAACCGCTGTTACTGCACGGTCACGCTAACGTCGTCCACATACATCCAGGTCAGGTCTCCGTAGCCGTCCTGATGGTCGTTGAAGTAGATGCGGACGGTTTGACCTTTATACGACGTCAGGTCATAAGTAACCTGCGTCCAGGCCTGAGCGTTGGAGCAGACTTTCATGACCTGTGCCAGCATGGTGCCGGAAGAGTTCTGCACCTGGGCCTCCTGCCAGTCGTACTGGATGGTATCGCTGGTGGCGGGCCAGTACCAGAAGGTGAGCGTCACCTTGGTTGCGGTACTGGGAATGGCGATGGTCTGGTAAAGATAGTCGTCACCATTCGGTTCGCTGCCGGAGCTTGCGCCGTCCAGGGCGCTGTAGGTTCCGGAGTGTTTCTGCACGGTGCTGATGGTTGGGACCGCGGCACCGCCGGTGATCCAGTTGGCGAACGTTCCGGTTTCAAATCCGCCATTCACGATCAGCTGACTAGTAGGAGCGCTCACCGTCAGGCTGATGGTGGTGGTCTGGACGAGCGAGCCGGAGGTTCCGGTTACGGTCACCGTCGATGTGCCAGTGGTGGCCGAGGCGGACGCGGTGAAGGTTAGGGTTGAGGTCACTGTGCCGTTTGCCGGAGGAGTGACGGGGTTTGGTGAGAATGCTGCCGTAACGCCGCTAGGCAATCCGGAGGCTGTGAGCGTGGTAGCGGAATTAAAGCTGTTCACGCTGGTGACCGTGATGGTGCTGGTGGCGTTGGAGCCTTGCGTCACGCTTACGGAACTCGGAGAAGCCGACACGGTGAAGCCCGGAGTCCCAGCGCCAACGGCGAAGACCAGATCGTCGTGATCGTTATAGGAGCCGGTGGTGCAGGACGACGCAGATCCCTGATAGCGGAACTGCGCGCGAACGGCTTGAGATGCGCCGCCGCTGGGCAAGGTGTAGTTGGCCGAGAGCGTCTGCGCTCCGGCCGCAGAGGGCACGATGGTCGCGATAAACACCCAGGTTGGAGAGTTGGCGTTAGCGGCATAGTAGAGGTCGAGAGCGTCGGAGGTGTAGCCGCTATAGGCCCAGACCGTCGCGCTGACCTTCACGGTTTTGCCGGGAGCTAGAGGACTGCCGTCAGTGGTTTGCACCACGAGGCGGTCGTTGGATTCGTCGGAGTGAAAAGTTCCCGACGTGCCGTCGGCGCAGGAGTTGTTGATGGTGTTGGGTTGATTCGGCTCGGCGCCGCCCGAGAGGGTATCGCGTCCCAGAAGCAGCGACGGCCCGGAATCGCAACCCGAGCCGACACCGGAACAGGCGGGGGCCTTGAGGGTTGCGTTGTAGGTCGCGGTTTGCAATCCGGTCGAGGAGTTGACGGTCAGAGAGATCGTCGTCGAGTGCGTGAGCGAGCCGGAGGTCCCGGTCACCGTGACCGTTGCTGTCCCAACCGTCGCCGACGCGGAAGCGGTGAACGTCAGGGTTGACGTGGTGCTGCTGTTGGCGGGCGGAGTGACGGGGTTCGGAGAGAACGCCGCGGTGACTCCCGAGGGCAGTCCGGTCGCGCTCAGCGTGGTGGCGGAGTTGAATCCGTTTTGGCTGGTGATGGTGGTGGTGCTGGTTCCGGTTCCGCCTTGGGTGACTGTCACGGAAGAGGGCGAAACGCCGATGGTGAAGTTGGGCGTGGCGGCCGCGTTCACCGTCAGACTGATGGTTGTGGAATGCGTGGTCGAGCCCGAGGTTCCGGTTATGGTGACGGTCGTGGTTCCGGTGGCCGCGCTCGCGGAAGCCGTCAAGGTCAGGGTCGAGGTTGCCGTGCTGTTCGCCGGCGGGGTTACTGGATTGGTGGAGAAGGCCGCGGTCACGCCGCTGGGCAAGCCCGAGGCGCTGAGCGTGGTGGCCGCATTGAAGCCGTTCAAGCTGGTGACTGTGATAGTGCTGGTTCCGTTCGAACCTTGCGTGATGGTCAGCGAAGAAGGAGAGGCCGACACGCTGAAGTCGGGTGAGGAACTGCCGCAGGTCGGAAACTTGAAGTTCGCGATGCGCGTGTTCCAGTTGAAGGTGCCGTTCGTCTTCATGTACTCCTGCGTGTACCAGAAAGTACAGTCGTCCACCGGATCGACCTGCATGGCGCTATAGTCGCCCCATCTAGTCAGGCCGGTGGTCTGCGATCCAGTCCCGGTCACCACGTTGACTTCGGCTTCTAGCGTTCCGGAGGCATCGCTGGGAACGCGTCCCGCGTATCGAATTGTGGGATTGAGTGAACTGCTCGAGACACTGTAACCAAGCGCCATGTCGCCGGATTGATCCATGGCGATGCTGCCCATCCAGCGGTAATTGGAATCGGGAGCGAATGTGCTCTGTTGCGCTACGCTCGGAGTCCCGCTCGGGTTCTGGATTTCATACCAGCGCACGCCGCCGGATGATCCTGCGACCACAGAGTGATTCACCACCAGCGACTCGTGGGTGCCGAAGTTGCGATAGGCCAGGCGGTACATCAGGCGGTCGGCCAGCGAGTCGAGTTGTTGGGAGGTTCCCGGCTGCGGAATGCAAGTGCCGCCGCCGCAGACCGGATTGAACGCGGCCACGCTGATCACGGTTGGACCGGTGAAGGTTGAGTTCGAGGAGTTGTTGAAGTCAACGTGGAATTTGAAGAGATTCAGGTTGTTGGTTCCAAAGTACAGCATGTAGTTTGGGGAGCCGGCCGGGGGCGCGGTGTTGCCGTCGATGTCGGAGGGCAGCAGACCTCCAACGGACGAGCCTTGCTGGAAACAGATCTGAGTGGCAGACGAACCCGCGAGCATCGCCGTCCGATTGTAGGCGCAGGCGTCGGCGCCGACAAAATTGTTGCCGTTAAACATGTTGAAAGTCTCGTAGTAGCCGTCCGACCACACGGCCATCTTGGGATAGTCGTCGAAGTTGCCGTATTGGAAGCTATAGCGGTTGTAGGTGCCGGTAGCATCCGATGTGGTCGAAACAGCGATGCATTGCAGGTAAGGCGTGGTCGAGACCGAAAACTGGCTGAAGATCCAGCGCTGCGCCGCTTTGTCGTAAACCACGATGGGATCGCCGTCGTTATTAGTCTGGCAGCCGCCGCCGAATCCGGACCAGAGCGTATTTCCCGCGGTCGGCCCGGCGATCAGCGCGCCGCTGGATTTGTTGAAGACGGCGAATGAGGTATTGACCCATTGCACGTATTGGGTCGCGCCTACGGTGCCCTCGGTGTCGGGCGGAGCGCCGGTGACGCTGAAGCCATATTGCCCCTGGCCCAGGCCTTCAAAGCTTGTGCCGACTACGGGTGTGAACGGGCTCACGGTTTGTTGCCGAACAGGATCTTCTTCCAGCGGCGTGAGGCCGGGCGGCAGAGGAATCCTGCGAACCGGTTCCGCCTCGTGCTTCTCGAGAGAAGGGGGCGGAGCATGTTTGATCATCTCGCTTAAAGGGGCAGAAACATCACGATGAACTTCCCGGCGCACGGTCATGCGGGATTGGGCGAAGCCGGAAAGGCAGGAAGACAAGACAAAACATGCCAGCACAGTGGCATGTCCGAGGGATAAGGACTTCTGTGTGACCATACCAACTCTCTCCTTAAGTGGAAATGAAGTTCAATCAGCGGCGCTGTTGGGATGCGAGCCGAAGTGGAGTAGCTGTGGCAGAGGCGCCCGCTTTCCTATTGTGACTACTAGTTGCAATAGTTGGCATTCTAACTAAGGAGAGACGATTTTGGTGCGATTCTCAAGACCAACCGGTCGGTCTGAGTCAGTTCTCAGTTCCCGGTTCTCAGTAGATGGACGAATAAGGGGTGAACGATTTTTCGCCAACTGACGCACAGTCCGGGTTGCCGGCAAAGGTTCGTCATTCGTGTATCGTGGGCAGCAGAGTCCAGCTCAGGGCAGGCTGTCGAAAAACATATAGATCGCACCAATGCGACCGTTCCGGGCAACCACAAAATCGGTTCCCGCGTACGCTGGAGGTTTGCCGGGAGTGCCAGATACCCATCGAACCCGTCCGGCATCACTTAATTCCTCGGGAGGGGAGAGAGGCTGGTATTTGAAATCTGGATGTGTTGCTTTTATCACACCAGCAATACGATCAATCTCGTCACGGCCTCG
>Ga0209698_10003499_pt1 | contig 17501 bp, 17 predicted proteins | sample LitLauG_LLR_2012_FD_187203 | JGI IMG/M metagenome (GOLD analysis project Ga0209698, IMG submission 187203) | Freshwater sediment microbial communities from Pennsylvania, USA - Little Laurel Run_MetaG_LLR_2012 (SPAdes) (version 2) | ecosystem: Environmental > Aquatic > Freshwater > Creek >...
GTCTGATCACGTCGTTTGCCGCGCGGGAAACGATTATTGCCACGCTCGGGGCGATTTACGGGATGGACAATCCCGACGCGCAGAGCCAGGACTTACAGAATGCCATCCACCGCGATCTGACGCCCGGCGGCGCAGTGGCCCTGCTGATCTTCTTCGCGTTTGCCATGCAATGCGTGTCCACGGTAGCGGTGGTCCGGCGCGAGACGGGGGGCTGGAAGTGGCCCCTGGTGCAATTCGCTTACATGAGCGCCCTGGCCTACGTGGGAGCATTCGCGGCCTTTCACCTGGTGGGCTGATTTTCCACGCCAGGCTGCCGGGATCCCGGTTCTTCCGCGTTTCCGTACAGCGTTTTCCGCTGGGACGTACACGTACCGGTTTGCGAAGCTGACGGCAGACGGCGATCCGTTGTATAAGAAGCAGAGGAGTGAATCAACCGTCATGCGTGAAAGTCTTTCCCGGAGGGAGTTGCTCGCGCTTACCGGAACGGCGCTGGCCGGGGCGACGGCGGTCTCGGCGTATCAGGCGCCGAAGAGAATCTACGCCTACGTCAGCTCGTGGACGAAAGGGCCGTTCGGTCAGGGCGGGGGCGGCGGCATCACCGCGTTCACGGTCAACATGAGCGACGGATCGCTCACACAGATCTTCAAGACCGGACCGGACTACGACGGCCTGAACGGCGGGAGCATGTGCATTTCCGCGGACGGGCGTTTTCTTTATTGCACTAACGAGATGCCGAATCTTGGGGGCAAGGCGGGCGCGGGCGGTGGAGTGCTTTCGTTCGCGGTCAACCAGGAGAACGGCTCGCTCACGCACTTGAACACACAGCCGTCGATGGGAGTCAATCCCTGTTTCATGGTCGTGGACAAGACCGGCAAACGGGTATTGGTGGCCAATCACGGCGACTTCGCCAAAGCCGTGAGAGTGGTGAAGAGAAACGGCATTCCGGTGATTGAGAATCCTACGGATGATGGTACGGTGGCTCTGTTTGCGGTGAAGGCAGATGGGTCGCTGGAGCCGGCGTGTGACGTAGCTGTTTTTGAGAGACGGCCGCTCCACGAAGCGGGTCCAGGGGCTGCCGCTCACTCCGTGAATTTCGATCATACAGGCCGCTGGGCGGTCGCCTGCGATGTGGGCGCGGACCACATCTACGTTTATCGATTCGACCCGGCCGCGCGCACACTGGGGACGGGGAAATCGTTCTCCACGCCCCCGGGGAGAGCGCCAAGGCACTCGGCGTTTCATCCGCGCCTGCCGTATTTTTTTATCACCAATGAAAGGGAGTCGATCCTTTCGTCGTTCCGATTCGATTCGAAGACCGGCGACCTACGCCCCATTCATACGGCACCCACGGTTCCGGCCGATTTCCAAGCACGCAATGCGCTCGCCGACATCCGGCTTCATCCGAACGGAAAGTTTGTCTACGCAAGCAACCGCGGCCATGACAGTCTGGCGATCTTCCAGATCGAAGAGGAGACCGGAAAGATGATCCCGGTGGATATCGTGAGCACGCTGGGCGGGAATCCGCGGGAATTCGACTTCGAGCCATCCGGCAAGTTCCTCTTTGTGGGGAATCAAACAACCAATCAAATGGTTACGTTCGCGGTAGACCCCGACACGGGAAAACTGACGCCGGCCGGATCGAGGGCTGATATGCTCAAGCCGGCTTGCGTGAAGTTTTTAGCGGTGTAGGCACTCCGCGGCCGTGGCCCCCAGAATCAGCGGGAAGGGCGAGCGCTCGCCCGGTTAGTGGTATAAAGCAGCTATGCATCTCACGGCGGACGGGCAGTTGGTATTGCGCGACATCAGCCGCTTATTCGTCGCCTATGTTTTGGCGCTGCCGGTCGGTTGGTACCGCGAGCAGGAAGCCCATAGCGTAGGCGTGCGCACCTTTCCGCTGGTGGCCATGGCCAGTTGTGGATATGTGTTGTTGAGCATGCCGGCCACGGGAAGCGATGCCGCGGCGCAGTCGCGGATCATTCAGGGTCTGATAGCGGGAATCGGCTTCATCGGCGGGGGCGCCATCCTGAAGGCGGAAGGGAATGTCCACGGCACGGCGACGGCCGCGAGCATCTGGAACACCGGGGTGCTCGGCGCGGCCGTGGCCCAGGAGCGCTACTGGTTGGCGATCACGTTATCGATTTTGAATCTTGTGGCGCTCCGGTTGCTTTTGCCGCTAAAACAAAAGCTGGACGCGCGAAAGGGCCGTGAAACGGGCGCCAAAGAATGACTGCCGCGCCGCACGCCGCATTTGGGCCGGCTATTGCAGTTCGGCGGCAGGGGCGCGGGGAGTGTCGCCGCCACTGACTTCCGCGTCCGACTGCTTGCCCAGCGCCTCCTGAAACACCGTGGCGAAGAAATCGCGGACCGCGGGGGCGGAGCCGATGTGCAGTGTGTCGTGGCCATCTTCGACGAATCCGAGATATCCTTCCCAGCCCAGATCGTCGAGCACAAACCGCAGGCTCTCGTATTCGCCCGGCGGCAAGCCGGCGTAATTCAGATCAAACACCTGTCCCGAGGAGTGCGAAATGCCTTCCCCGCGCGAGGGCGCAAGCGCAATGTCTTCCGGTTGCACGAGGGAAGTGACTTCGAGCGGCTTGAATTTCTCGCCCTTCGGTTTCATCTCCTCCCATAACCGGCGGGTCTCGAAGGCGATGTAGGTCAGGGTGCCCAGCGCCGAGGGAGAGGCTTGCAGGTAGTACTCGAGGTTGTCGGGCTGGTTGGGCGAGACCCGCAGGGCATAGCCGAAGTATTCGGGCCGGTCGAGCGCCCGAGCCAGTTTAGTCCCCATGCCGGCTTTAATGTCGTCGCAGCTATGGAAGATCAGGTCCTCGCGCTTCAGCCAGACGGAAAGGCGATGGGGAGCGCGGGGGGTATTGGCAAACTCGCTCTTGTATTCCTGCGCCAAAGAGACGAAGGCCTTGGGATCGGTCCTGTATAACACCAGCAACTGCTGCGCGCGTTGAATGCGGAACCAATATGTGGGCGAATAATCGCGCTGCATTTGCAACTGGACGGCACGATAGAGCTCGCGATTCCACGCCGGACTTTCGGAAAAGAACATGCGAGCCACGCTCACCTGGTCTTTAGGAACACCGCGCGCGTGTTTGGTCAGGTCCAGCATCTCGGCCACACAGCCCTCGCCGCAATGATAGGCGAAGACTGCCCAATCGCGTCCGCCGTACCTTCTCTCGAGACCCGCCAGATAACGCGCGGCGGCAGGGATGGCGCGTTCGGGAACCAACCGGTCGTCCCGCGACGAAACTACGTAGGGAATCTTGTGACGAATGGTTTTGGTCACCAGCTTGTTGCGCTTGTTGCGCACCTGTACTTTTTCCGTGGTGACTTTGTAGCGTGTGGTGGTGACCACGCGCAGGCCCATTTCCTGCGCCGTGCCCTTGGCGATCTGCATGATGCCGCGCGGGCCGGAATAGCTTTCCGCCTTCGGGTCCCCCCAGCTTTCGAGATAGGCAATGGCTTCCAGCAGCGAGGCCGGCAGGCCGCTCGTTTCCGCCGCCGAGCGGAAGATAGTCTGGAGCCGGGCATTTTTCGTGATCCGTTCCGCGCCCGGAACGGCCTCGGGATCGCGCATGATGGGGAAGGTCTGGGACTGGATCATGAGGTCGGTGCGGACATCCAGAAGCTCCTCGGAGAGGTCGTCGCGCGAGACCCCGAGTCCGGAAAGCTGGTGGGCCGGCGCGAAGTAGTCCGGCGAAGCCGCGTGCCCCAGAGGAATCCAGCTCGAAACCGCCAGCCCTACCGTGTAAAGCAGCGCGAATCTCATTACCTTACTCCACAGTGTATCCCTTGTGCCTTGGTTGAGCCAACAGTATCGTTGGACGCATGAATGGATGCGGACGGTACCGGGGAATGTTACCTGAACAGCGCCGGAGGTGGACCGGATTTCCACTACCCGGCGCCGCATAGAATAGTTGCAGCGGCGGCCATGACTACCATCGGGTTATGTGAAACGTGCCGGCATGTACACATCGTCCGCTCCGATCGCGGATCGCTGTTCTATTTGTGCCGGCTGAGTTTTACGGACTCCTGGTTTCCGAAATATCCGTCTCTTCCGGTGTTGCGGTGTGCCGGCTTCGACCCCCGTGGGGAATGAAGCCGGTGACCGGCGGTCCCCGGCAAAAGACGCTCACCAGCCGGTCTGCGCCATACGCCGGAGAATCTGCTCGCTGTAGGAAGTCATGCGGGCGGGCTTGCGGCGCAAGGGGGAAGGGATCAGCGCCGCCAGGCGGGCGGCCTGCTCGCGGTCGAGGCGTGCGGCCGGCACGCCGTACCAGGATCGCGCTGCGGCCTCCGCTCCGTAAATGCCGGGGCCCCATTCGATCACGTTCAGATAAAGTTCCAGGATGCGCCGTTTGGAAAGCAGCCGCTCGGCCGCCGGCGCCAGGGTGAACTCCACCCCCTTGCGCACGAGCGAGCGATGAGTCGTGAGGAACAGGTTTTTCACCAACTGTTGGGTGATGGTGGATCCTCCGCGGCCGAGCCGGCCTTCCTCCAGGTCCTGATCGATTACCTGTTGCACTTCCCTCCAATCGATTCCATGATGGTCGTAAAATCGGTCGTCCTCGGCCGAGACCACGGCGTGCTGCAGATCGAGCGAGATCCGGGACAGGGGCACGAACCCGTAGCGCTTGCGATAGGGGCGGTGGCTTATCCAGGCCTCGATGCGCCGTTGGGCCTGGACCGTTGTCGTGGGCGGGTCGATCCACCGTAGGGCGATCAGTTCTGTCAGGGCCGCCGCGTAAAAGGCCGCCACCAGCCCGAAACTCCCAAGCAGCGCGGCCCGGAGGAGGCGCTTTACCGGATGAGTGCGCACGTTATGATGGTAACCTCCGCCGTTGGTCACACGCGGCGGCGGAAAGGTCAACCGTTATGTCTCGACTCGAGGCCTTTCTAGGGTATGCCGAATCGCACCGGATCACGATTTGTGTCCTGGCCGGCTCCATGGTGGCAATGATCGGGTGGGCGGATTCCCAACTGCCCACCATGTCAATCGGTTTCCTCTACCTGATTCCCATCCTGGTTTCCGCGGCGGTGTTGAATGGAATACAGATTGTCGCCCTGGCGGGGCTCTGTAGCTTTCTGCAGGAGCTTTTCGCGCCTTTGAGCTGGGGGCCGGGAGCCACCGATCGTCTCATGGTGGTACTCTCCGGCTTCGCCCTGACCGGATTTTTTGCGACCGAGTTGAACCAGCGCCGCCGCCGCCTTCAGAAACACCTGGGCGAACTGGAGACCGAGGTACGGCTGCGTCAGGACGCCGAATCGCAGTTGCGCATTCTGATCGAAACCAGCCCGCTCGCCATTCTCACGATGGATCAGTCCGGACGGGTGCTGCTGGCTAACGAGTCGGCGCGCCTCTTATTCGAATTCGAGGGGAGCACCCTACAGGGGGCGGAAGTCGCCCCGTTTCTGCCGATCCTGCCGCGCATGTTGCACAGCCACCATCGCGGCGACAGCATGCGCACGCACGTGGAGTGCAACGCCCAACGGTGCAACGGGGAGGTTTTCCTGGCCAACGTCTGGCTCTCGACCTATCGGAGTTCCACGGGTCGCGCGCTGGCGGCGGTAATTTGGGATGCTTCCGAAAATCTTCGCGACCGCGAGGGAGCCGGGTTGGATTCCTTACTGGCGACGTCGCGCGTGCTGATCGGCGCCATCTCGCACGAGATTCGCAATCTGGCTTCCGCCGCAGCGTCGTCCTATGCGGCCCTGGGGTCCAAGGACAGCCTGGTCCACGATGGACAATATGAAGCGTTGGGCAGCCTCATAGGCGCCCTGGAATCCATTGCCACGTCGGGATTGCATGTGGCCGCGACCCATGAGCCCGCCGTGGCCGACCTGGGCACGGTTTTGGACGAGGCCCGCATCGTCATCGAACCGTCGCTGCGGGAAGCGGGGTTTGCGGTTACCTGGAAAGTGGCGGACGACCTTCCGCTGGTGCAGGCCGATCAGCATAGCCTGCTTCAGGTTTTTGTCAATCTGGCGCGCAATGTGCAAGAGCACTCGACGAATTGGCGTCGGCGCGAGGTCTGGATTTCGGCCGCGGTGGAAAACGACCTCGTCGTGATCCGCTTCCATGATTCCGGGCCGGGCGTGGCGCGGCCCGACGATCTGTTCCAAGCCTTTCAACCCACGGCCGACTCATTTGGCCTGGGGCTCTACATCTCGCGGGCCATCTTGCGGTCGCACGGCGGCAATCTGCGGTACGAGCCCTCTACCCAGGGGGCGTGCTTTACAGTGGAGCTCTGGCCGGTGGAGAATGTAATAGACGTATGACGGAGACTGTTTCACAGACCATTCGGGCGTTGCTGGTGGACGACCATACGCTTTTCCGGCAAAGTGTTTCGGGCGCGCTGCGGGAGCCGGGCATCGAAGTCCGGCATTGCGGCAGCATCCGCGAGGCGCTGCAAATGCTTTCCGAGTGCCCGTTCGATCTGGTGCTACTCGATCATGACCTGGGTTCGGAGCGGGCTTCGCACTTCTTGCCGGCTGCCCGCCAGGCGGGTTTTGTGGGCCGTGTTCTCATCGTGACTGCCTGGATCAGCGAGAATGAAGCCCGCCGGTTGCTCCGGCAAGGCGTCTCCGGAATTTTTCTGAAGCACGCTCCGTTGGAAGAGTTGAAGGAAGCCATGCGCACTACGGCGGCGGGCGGCAGCTTTCTGGATCGTTCCTTTTCGCGAATGGAAGATCCGGACGCCGGCCCGGAGCCGGCCTCCGCGCCCATGTTCAGCGATCGCCAGCGCCATGTGCTGCGATTTGTGGTCGAGGGCCTTTCCAACAAAGAGATCGCCTGGCGCATGCAGATCTCCGAAAGTTATGTAAAGGCCATTCTCCAAAGCCTGTTTCAGAAGACGGGTGTGCGCACCCGCGGGCAGTTGGTACGGGTAGCGTTCGAACAATACGAGCACGAGCTCTGAGCCGGCCCGGCCGGCACGCTGCGGAGAACGCCCGAATGCCCGTCAAACGTCCGGCGGGCGCTGCCTTTTACTTACTGTCGCCGTCGTGGTCGGCGTCCCCACTCGCCGCTTTCAGATGGGCCAGGGCCGCGGGACTGAGCTGGACGGTGTCGGTGGGCGGTTGGGAGGACCCAGGTTTTTGGGCGGGCTGCTGCGTCCCTGTCGACCCGAAGAGCGCATTTACGTTGGATAACGGCGAGATGGACATTCACTTTCTCCTGATAGTCTTATCGTCGGATTTTCCCCCTATTTCTCGTATTCTTTCAGCGGATTTGGACCAGGGGCGATCCGGCAAACGTCCAACTCCCGGTTTTCATAGGGACATACCAAGCCCGCCGGCTCCGGGCGTTGGACCACAATCCAGGTGACTGGGTACTGGCGCGCCAGCTTTTCAAAATCAGCGCGCTGGAAATGCTGCCAGCCGTCCCCGGCCATCACCTGCTGTTTCCAGCGGGAGGCTAGTTGTGGGAACAGCGACACGGCGCCGCTATCCTTCAAATTGTCGGCCAGGGCGCTGCGTTCGGCGACGGCGCGAAAACCATGCTGATCGTCGCCGGCAGCGGCCATGTAATTCGGGTCGAGCGCAAAGACCGCATCATGAGGCGTGTGGCCGCGGATCCACAGAAAGGCGGCCGTCCAGTCGTTCCCTCCGGAGACGCCGGGCCATTCTACGTGCAGGCTGAACGGATAGGCCGTCTGCTGAAAAAGCCACATGCCGGCCGCCAGGGGTCCGAACAGGGCGATCCACCGCCAGAAGCTCGTCCCAAGCATATACTCGCCGATCAAGCCTCCGAGGAGAACGAAGAAGATGAGATAGAGGAGGTGGAACGACCGCAGGGGCTGCAAGCGCGTGAAGTTTTCCAGGCGCGCGGTGTAGGTCAGTACGATTCCAGCGGCGGTAAACATCAGACCGAACGGCACCAGTGTCCGAGCGATCAACGGGAAGACCGGAGTGGTGCCACGGAGGCGCCGCGCGGAGAACGCCCACAGCAGGGCCAGAGGAGCGAAAAGACCGAGCCACTCGTACCACGTCCAGTTGGACAGCAGGAAATAGGTTCGGGACAACAGCGCCTCGCGGGCAGGGCCTGTGGCGGGACCAAAACCCCAGAGAAAAGGAATCGAGAGGGCGAACGCCGGCCGGGGAGACCCCACCGGCCGAAGCCGCCGGGCCAGGGAGAGACATCCTAAAAAGACAGTGCCGTACACGCTCATTTGCGGATGGACCAGCGCGGTGAACAGTAGCCATGCCAGGGCGCACTTTCGCTGGTTGGACACCCAACAGGCCACGGCGAACAAGGTGGCCGGGGTCGATAGCGAGCGCGCCGTGAGATAGGGGTCCATGATGGCGAGGGCGGTGCCGGCGACGGGGATGCTAAGCGCTCCGGCCAGCAGAGCCACGCCGCCCCAACGCGCCGAGTCGCCTCGGAAGCAGGCGCGGGCGAGCCGCCACGCCGCCAGAAGCAACAGAAAGACGCCGATGGCGTGCCACAAGAAGATCATCACGTCCGGCGGCAGATGGGTCAGACGCACGGAGCCGCCCACCAGGTCCGGGAACAGAGAGAGGTGGGCGTGCGACATGAAGAATTCCGATCCAAACGGAAACAGGCTGGGATCGGCCGCTCGTTTGATGGCGGGGATGTAGATTTCGGCATCGTCCACGCCGAGGTGGTAGCCGTGGATCCATACCGCCCCGATCGACAGGGCAGCGAGCCTCACGCCGGGACGCCGGATGGCCGCTCCCAGGCGCTTCGCTATCGGAGACTCTGCCATCATCGGCTCAAAACACCACGTCGAAATCGGCCGTAAAGCGACGCCCGCGCTGGCCGAACAAAAACCCGTAAGCCGGGTCCGCGGTGTTGGTATGGACGGCTTCCGGATTGAAATGGTTCGTCAGGTTGAAGCCGCTGACGGAGAAGCGGAGAGTGTACTTGGGACTTACTTTGAAGTCCTTCGAGAAGCGGGAATCCACCGAGAGGAAATTCGGAAAACGGCTTTGGTTGGGCGTACCGACGTAGTTCTGGGCAGCGTCGGTCACGACATAAGGGAAGCCGGTTCGATATTCGAACAGGGGCGCAATCCGAAAGCCGCGGGGAAGCTCAAAGTTACCCCAGGCCAGAAAGCGGTTGGGCAAATCGGTGGGCAAAGTGGTGTACTGATTGGGGCGAATCAGGGGAACCGGGAAACTGCCCAGAAAGCTGGCGAAATCGTTTAAGTCGCCCTGGGCGCGGCTGCGCACATAGGACAGGAAGAATTGGCTCTTGTCGTTCCAGTGCACACGCGCGGTGACTTCGAACTGGCGATACCGGGAGCGCCCCGAACCGGAGAGGGCATAGGCGCCGGTGTTGGTCACCGGGTCGGGTGCTACGGGATTGAGGATCACCAAGCCGGACGCGTCGTTTTGCATGTACCCGGCACGGAGCTTCAGGGAACGCGACAGGGGCTGCTCGACCTGGGCGCTCCAGGTGGCGCTGCGCGGCGAGAAATTGCCGGCGACCTGCTCCTGGAAGACGAACGGCGTCCGAAGGCTCACTTGTCCCAAGGCATTCTGGTAGAAAAAGGGCCCGGCCGTGATCTGGCCGGAGCCGTCGAACATGGTGACCGAACGGTTGGGGTAGCTGGCGAACGAGTAGACGTTCAGAGGCACCCGGTCATAGAACAATCCGAACCCGGCGCGCACCACGGGTCCGTTGGAGAAGGGGGTCCAGGCAATGCCGGCCCGCGGCGCGACGCGAAACGCTTCGGAAATTTCCTGCGACTCGGTGCGCACGCCCAGGTCGACCGCCAGCCGCGGCGAGACGATCCAGTGGTCCTGGCCGAAGAACGCGACTTCCGTGTCCGGCACACTGTACGGGTGGCCCCCGCTAAACGAGATCCGCTCCATCAACTGGCTCATGGAATTGAGAATGTCGATCGGGTGCTCGCTTACCTGTCCTTGATCGGAGCTGTGCGCGGTATAGAAGCCGGCCTTGAAGTTGTGAGTGCCCGCCAGACTGACGGTGGCAAAGGAATAGGCGGGCGACCAGCTCACACGGGAAGCGATGCGGTTCTGTTGCGCGAAATAGTTCCCGCTATTGCCCCACGGGGCGACGGTGAGATCGAGCGCCCCTTTGCCCCACACACCGGCGTCGAAGCGGGTCACCGAAACGGTGTTCTCCCACAAGCCTTGCCCGAGCGTCAGGCGGTCCGCCAGGGTAGCGGTGTAGTTATGCGTGGCGGCATCGGGGGAGGTGGTCTCCGGATTGAAGTAGTTGATATTGACGAACTGCAGGCGCTCCGGGTCGACGTGAACGGTGGCCGTCACCAGGTGGCGCGCCGAAGCGACCCAATCCAATTGCGCAAAGGAATTGATGCCCTCCTGCTTCTTCTGGTTGTACGGGAAGGGCAGCGTATAGACTTGGGTCTTGCGGACCGCGTACTCGAACCCTTCCGAGAAGTACAGCTTGCCTGGAATGAGGGGACCTTCGAAATTGAGGCGCGGGGTGGCATCGCGCAGGCCACGCATATGGTAACTACGAATGCGAAAGTCGGGAAACGGGTCATTGAGCTCCCACTTCCACTGGTCGCCGCCGCGGCGGGTCTCGACGGAGACGAGGCCCGCGCTGAACCTTCCGTATTCCGCCAGAAAAGGCGTTTGAAAGACATTGAGGGTCTCGACGCTGTCGATGGGGACCGTCAATCCAAACTCGCCGGTGGCCGGGTCCGTGACGTCGGCCGAATTCACGATCAATGCGCTGCGATGCTCGCCGGCGCCGGAGATCTGCAAGCCGCCTCCCGGAGATCGGGCCACGCCGGGAACCAACGGTAAGGCGTCCGCGACGGTGGCAGGGCGGGTCGGAAGGTCTCGGGTGAGTTGCGTCGGCAGGCTGCTGGGGGCCGAGGCGCCCTGTTCTACCGGAGCGGCGGTCTCCTGGACGTCGATGCTTTCCTTGCGGGCCAGAGACGGAATCAGCGTCCAGTCGACCGACATGGAATCGGACTGCCCCAGATTGAGTTCCTGCTGCAAGGCCTCAAAGCCTTTCAGAGAAACGGTGAGTTCATAGTGGCCAGGCTTGAGGTTGGTGAAGGCGGCCTGGCCTTGCGCATCGGTTTCCGCCGAACTGACCACCTCGGGCCCCGATTTCAATTGGACGCGAACTCCCGCGGCGGGCTGGTTGCTCGAATCGTGGATCAGAACCTCAAGTTTCGCTCCCGGCGGAGGCGTGTCACAAACTGCCGCAGCCTGGCATAACAGCCAGAAGGCGACAAGAATTCCCCGTAGTGGCATCCAGCCATTGATTCCAAGCTTCAAAAGGTGGTCGAATTAGCCGATGCGAGGCGCTGGAATCTCGTTACAGAAAAGACGAGGGAGGCGTCAAGAAACTGACGGCGGCGGGATTTTGTCGAAGGATGGGACACAGGTCCGCTTTATTTTCAGTACTTTTGGACAGGGAACGGGAAGTGCAAGGGCTCTGAGTAGACGATCCGTAGATCATGCGGGCTATCCACCATCTTCCATTTTTGTTCCCGTTCGCGGCGGCTGCCGTGGCCGCGCCCCCGACGGAGCGCGTGATGGAAAGTGTTCTGCCGGCGCTGGCGTATGGAGCATCCTGTTCCTCGACGGTGCTGCTACAGAGCCTGACCGACACGCCCGTGATGGTCGAGGTGGAGGGTCATCGCGGAAGCGGTGCCCTGGTGCCGGCGGCCGGACACGCAAACCTCGTGACCCGTTTAGGACCCGGCGAGCAAGTGAGCTACCAGCTGGAGATCGAGGAGGAAACGACCACTGCCTGGGTCAAAGTGCGTGAAAAGATACCGGCCTCCCGGGCCGGGCCGGTAGTGGCGCTCAGCGGCAAGACAGAGTGCCGGGCCGGAGACCAGTTGCGCGTGGCCCGCCGGCAAGTCGCCTATCCCATGCGGAACCCGTGGTTTTCGGGGGATGTCACGGATCTGCGCGGCGCCCTGGTCACACTGATCAACACATCGGAACACGCCGCCCGAGCGTCCGTTTGTTACTCAGCCGGGAACCAGTATTCAGTCCCCCATGCCACGCAGCCGTCCCCGGATCTGCAGCCTGTTTGTTCGGCGAACTTGGACGTCCAGATTCCACCCTTCGGCACCCGCGAGTTTCCTGTGGAGCACGACGGAAGCGCGTATTTTTCACTGAAGACGAGGGGCGAAGCGATCGTGCTGCAAATGCTGCGCCCGGCGGACACGAGCTTGGGGATCTACACGGTGGATTCTACGATCCAGTTCGGAGAAGAGGTTCCCAACCGCCGTTGACTGACCCACACCCCGGCGGGACGTGATAGATTCGACTCATGTGCGGGAACAGGCTCTTGCCGATCGCTTTCCTTCTGTGTTTCTCGATGAGGGCCCAGGACGCCGCCGCGCAGCTACGAACCATGCTGCGCGACACGCCGCGGCTGGCTGTTGAGGAAGTTCCGCTCGCCGCGCTGATGGCCAACGCCAGCTCACTCGGAACGGTGTCGTCGGTGGCGGCGGACGGCGGCGGAGTGATCTACGTTCTACAGCGCGGCGACAAGGCCGATCCGGTGATCGCGGTGGACCGGGAGGGCCGCATCTTGCGCTCCTGGGGGAAGGGGATGTACACGGTGCCGCACAGCGTGCGGGTCGACCCGGAGGGGAACATCTGGACAACGGACGCTGGGAGCTCGAGGATTCTAAAGTTTTCGCCGGAAGGCAAGAAGCTGCAAGAGATCGCCGTGGGAGAAGTGGCGACGGGCTCGGATTGCGCCTTTCCGACGCTGTGTGGAACCACCGACATCACGTTCGGACCCAACGGGCGGCTGTTCATCTCCGACGGCTACGGCAACGCGCGGATTCTGGAGTATACCGGCGACGGGAAGCGCGTTAGGGTGTGGGGCAGCAAGGGAACCGGCCCGGGGCAGTTTCAGATTCCGCATGGGATCGCCACCGACGGGAAAGTTCTCTACGTGGCCGACCGGACGAATGCGCGCGTGCAGCGCTTCGACCTGGACGGGCGCTATTTGGGCGAGTGGACGCATCTGGGGCGGCCGTTTGCCCTGAAGATCGCCGGTGGGGCGCTGTGGGTAGCGCTGATGACTTTGGAACCAGGCGGCCGCGGTGAAGGCCCGCGAGCGATGCCGTGGATGCTGAAGGTAGATCCCGCGAACGGCAAGGTGCTGGGCCAGGTACCATCGCCGGGGCCGCACTCGATCGATGTGAGCGAGGCCGGGGAGTTGCTGGCGAGCGGCTGCTGCGGCGGCTCAAATCCGATGGGATTCTCGTGGTTCCGCCGCAAACCGTGAATTGCGGCCTGTCATCGGGCAGACACCCGCGGATGGCATTCTTATCCTGACCGGCTCCCATCAAGCGGACGGATTCCGTGCCCGGCGGCGCAGCCAGTGGCGAACCAGCTCATACCGCGGCACAGCGGTGGCGGAGGCCTTGGTGATCCTGATCAAGCGGCGGCGCTCGAGAAGGCGAATGGCAGCCTGCACGGCTGACTTGGACAATCCCGCCAGCTCGGATACCTGCTGCAGGCTGATCGCAATCGACCGCTGCTCGGACCGGTAGAGTCCGACCCACAGGACGACGTAGACGAGAAATGCCGCCGGCGACCGGTCATGCCCCGCGAGGTCCGGCAGCAGGACGTCCAGAACGTAGTCGTCAATCTCAACATGATGCATTACTACTATAGTGCTGAGAATTATAGGCTCTTGCAATCGGGAAGCGACTTAGGCACAATGGCACGGAGTGGAGTGACCCATGATTCGAGGTATCAAGTTCGCGAGTATTCCCGTGACGGACCAGGATCGCGCGCTGGCCTTTTACACGGAGAAGCTCGGATTTCGCGTGGCCACCGACCAGCCGTTCAGCGACGAGCAGCGCTGGATCGGCTGGGCATCCCCGGAGCGGACACGCGGATCGTGTTGTTTCGCTTCGGTGAGAACCTGAAACCGGGGGGCCAGATGAACGTGACGTTCTGGGCCGATGATGTGGAGGCCACGGCCCGCGAATTGAAAAGCAGGGGAGTGCAATTCGTAATGGAGCCCAAACGCTTTGACTGGGGCACAAGCGCGGCATTCCAGGACATCGACGGCAACACCTTTCTTCTGAGCTCGAAATAGACCTATATGCTATCCACCTTCGAAAAACTCAACTTCAGGGATCAGAGCCGGATCGTTGTGCTCAACGCGCCGGAAAGTTTTGAGCCGGAACTGGCGGCACTTCGCGACGTCACGATTCTGCGCAGCCTCCCGGGTCTCTCCGACATCGAATTCTCGCTGGCCTTCGTCCTGAAGCAAAAGGAGGTCGATACGCTCGGAAAGGCGATCGCCAGGAAGGCCAAGGGCGACGCCGTGGTGTGGTTCGCATACCCGAAGGGGGCCTCCAAGAAGTACCAATGCGAGATCGACCGCGATAGCGGCTGGCAAGTTCTCGGGGACGCGGGCTTCGAACCGGTCCGGATGGTGGCGATCGATGACGACTGGTCGGCGGTACGCTTTCGCCGCGTGGAGTTCATCAAGACGATGACTCGCGCCAAGGACCGCCGGCTAACCACGCAGGCCAAAGCGCGGCCGGGCAAGAGATAGTTTCCTCTGGTTGGGCGCGCGCTGCGAACCAGACAGACGTGATCGAATACACACTCCAGCCCGCGCTTTGGCACCGGGAGTGCAACTGTTGACCGCATGAGAACGAAACTGTTGGCTGGCCTGCTCCTCGCCGCGGGATTTGTCTTTGCGGCGGACTTCTCCATCGGTGTGAGAATTGGACCCCCTCCTCCACCGCGAGTTTTGGCGGCTCGACCTCCCGCTCCCGGACCGGAATGGTTGTGGGTGGATGGTTACTGGTATCCAGTGGGAAACCGTTACTTGTGGCACGAGGGCTATTGGTCCCGTCCGCCGTATCCGGGCGCTCGCTGGGTAGCGCCGCACCACGATGGGGAGCGCTTTTTTGAAGGCTATTGGGAGGGCGACCGGGGAAAGATCAGGCACGACCACCGCTGGGACCGGGATCGGGACCGCGACCACGATCGACGGTAAGACCTACCGATCAAAAGTACGCTACGAGCGATCGCACAGAGTCGTACCGGCCCCGGAGTTCGTGGATGCGGCCCGAAGGCGCCGCCTACCAGTAGCGCCCGCCGAACACGGGCTTCCGGCAAGCCTTGCAGAATTCCGCCCCCTTCACGTCGAGGCGCTCCACGGCGTGGCTGGAGGACATGACACAGCGCCAGTCGGAGCAGTGGCGCAGGCCGAAGGTGTGGCCTAACTCGTGAATAGCCTCTTTGAGCAGGCGCTCGTGGAGCAGGTCGTCCCGCGGAGGGAGGCCGTAAAAATCTTCCCGGAGCCGCGCGGTGGAGACGGCGGCGCAGTTGCCATCCAGTTGCGCTTCGCCGAAAACGAAGGTGAGGACCGGGACGTATAGGTCGCCGGCGGTGACCCCGAGGATGCGGGCGCCGGGATCGGAGTCGCGGTCCAGACGCTGCAGAATAGCGGTCGAATAGTACTGGTTGCGCCCGGCATCCCAGGCGTAGGAGACGTCGAAAATGTCCGGGCGTATCCGGCACGGCGTGCGAAAGGCGCGGGCCAGCGCCGCCGCGAGGTACTCGAGCAGGTTGAGCGCGGGCTCGATGCGGGGTCCAGTGGGCACCCCGCTGGTCAGCGGGATGACATGGATCGGTCTCACCGCAATCCGTAGCGCCTCAGCTTGTTGTAAAGCGTGGTGCGGTCGATGTCGAGGATACGCGCGGCGCGGGACATGTTGTGTTGCGTCTCGCGGAGGACGCGTTCGATGTGCACCCGCTCGACGTCATCCAGCGTTCTGCCGGTCCGGGGTTCGTCGCCCTGGAACGGGAACGAAAAATCGGAAGCGCGGATCTCGGCGCCGCGGCCTACCACCAGCGCCCGCTCGACGGCGTTTTCGAGCTCGCGCACGTTGCCCGGCCAATCATGGCGCAGGAGCAGATCCATCGCTTCGGTAGAAATTTGCGGAACCGGCCGGCTGGTAGTCATGCAGAACTTGTTGAGAAAATGATTCACCAGCAGCGGGATATCCTCGCGGCGCGCGCGCAGCGGCGGGATGTCGATACAGAATACGTGCAGCCGGTAAAACAGGTCGGGGCGGAACGTGCCGGCTTTGACCAGCGTATCGAGGTTCTTATTGGTTGCGGCGATGCAGCGGAAGTCCACCTTGATTTGCTGGGTACCGCCCACGCGCACGATGTCGTGTTCTTGCAGGACGCGCAGCAGATCGGTCTGCGTCTTCAGGCTGATGTCGCTGATCTCATCCAGGAAAACGGTTCCGCCATCGGCCACTTCGAACTTGCCCTTCTTGCGATATTGCGCGCCGGTGAAGGCCCCTTTCTCGTGGCCGAACAGCTCGCTTTCGAGCAGGGTTTCGGTGAGCGCGCCGCAATGGATGGTCACCATGGGCATGAAGCGGCGCGGGCTGGCGGCGTGAATGGCCCGCGCCACCACTTCCTTGCCGGTGCCGCTTTCCCCCGTGACGAGCACGGTGGCTTCGGTGGCGGCCACCATTTCGATCAGCTCAGTCACCTTTTTCATGACCGGGCTTTTGCCGATGAGCTCGGTGCCGGGAACGACCTCCTGCAGATCTTCGCGCAGCCGCGCCACCTCGCGGCGCGCGCGCTTGTGCTCCAGCGCGTTGGCCACCAGGTGCGAGAGCTCGTCGGGGTCCACCGGTTTGGTGATGTAATCGTAGGCGCCGCGTTTGAGAGCCTGCACGGCCGTGTCCACGGAGGCGTAGCCGGTCATGATGATGACGGTCAGGTCCGGATCGGCCTCCTTAAAACGCGCCTGCAATTCCATGCCGTCCATGCCCGGCATCTTGATATCGATCAGCGCGATATCGAACTCCTGGTGCTGAATGCACTCCAGGGCCTGACGGGCGCCGTTGGCGGGATGTGCCAGATAACCTTCGCTCGTGAACCACTTGCTGAGCGAATCGCGCACCACCAGTTCATCGTCGACAATCAGGATCTTGCCTTTCACTTTATTTTCCGCCGGATTCTCCACCACGGTTGCCATTGGTACCTCCTCGTCATTCCCACACTTGCTCCGCTTCCTTACGGTCGCGGGTCCGTGACCGCGCGAGGCCGCGCCTGGTACAGGCCGGTCAGACTCCGCGACCGCGCCGGGGCGCCGCCCCGGGTCAGGTTAAAACTCAGCTTGCTGCCAACACCGCCGCGACCGGCAGAGCCACGGTAAACTCCGTTCCCTCGCCTGCCGTGGAGCGGACCGAAATCTCTCCCGCGTGCTGCTCCACGATGCTGTGGGCCACTGCCAAACCCAGGCCGGTCCGGTTTTGATCCTCCTTGGTCGTAAAAAAAGGATCGAAGATGCGCGGCAAGACGTCTTCGGGGATGCCGCTTCCCGTGTCTTTGACCCGCACCGAGATCTCCTCAGAAGCGGGATCGAATGCCGTGGAAACCTCCACCTGGCCGCCCTTGGGCATCGCTTCGGACGCGTTCACCAGCAGCACGATCAGAACCTGCTGGATCTGGTTGGCGTCGCACTCCACCGGAGGCAGATTAGGGGCGAGTTT
>Ga0209698_10003500_pt1 | contig 17493 bp, 15 predicted proteins | sample LitLauG_LLR_2012_FD_187203 | JGI IMG/M metagenome (GOLD analysis project Ga0209698, IMG submission 187203) | Freshwater sediment microbial communities from Pennsylvania, USA - Little Laurel Run_MetaG_LLR_2012 (SPAdes) (version 2) | ecosystem: Environmental > Aquatic > Freshwater > Creek >...
AGCGAATTTCCTGGATCCAGGGCAAAGTGATGAAACACCGGGCCCAATCCTTGGGCATCCGGATCGCAGGAAAGAATCCATTCCTCGACGCCCGAATCGGCGTGCGCGAGTTTGCGCACGTAGCCCAGCGATTCGAGCACCGTCAGCAGCTGCGCGATGTCCTGCTCGTCATTGCGTAGCCGGCGCGCCAGATCGCCCAGGGATACGGCGCGCAGCGCGCCGGTCCCGCGCGCGTCAAACAGGATCTTTATGATTGCAATTGCGGTTATCGCCCGGTCGCCGGCGCGCCGGGTGTCGAAAAAGCGGGTTGCACCCAGCTGGGGCAGCGTCGCGGCGATGGCAGCCCCGAACAAAAACGTCAGCCAGGACAAGAAGATCCACATCAAGAAGATTGGTACTGCGGCAAAGGCGCCGTAAATCGACAGGAAGCTTCCATGGATCACGTAGGCGGCAAAGGCGCGGCTCATGAGTTCGCCGGTCACCGCCGTAACCACGCCGCCGGTGAGCGCGTGGCGCCAGGCAACCACGCGATTGGGAACGAGCGCGTAGACCGCGCTGTACGCGATGGCCGCGATTCCCGGCGCCACCAGTGCCAGCACCTGGCGGGTGCCCGGAGCAAGGTTCTGGATGCGCGCCTCGGGCATCGTGACCACGTACGAGGTCAGACTCAGGCTTACGCCCAAAAGCACCGGCCCCACCGACAGGACGGTCCAATACACCAGCAGGCGCTGCGCCAGTGAGCGGCGGCGATGGACCTGCCAGATGTCGTTGAGTATGCGGTCGACCTGCAGAACCATCGACAGCGCGGACAAGGCCAGGATGGCCAGGCCCGCAGCCCCCACCCCCGTGGCCTTGGCCGCAAAGTCGGAGAGGTAGCGCAAGATGGTCTGCGCGTAGGGTACCGGCAACAGCCCCTTGGGCAGATCGCTTTCCATCGACTGCCGAAATTCCGTGAACACCGGAAAGGCGGTCAGAATCGCCAACACCACCGCGAGCAGGGGAACCAGCGCCAGCACCGAGGAAAAGGTCAGGCTGGCCGCGACCTGGGCCAGTTGCAACTGCTGCGCCTTGTGCACGGCAAAGGCAAAAACCTCTCGTGCCCGTGCCAGGCGCGGAGCCAGGCCGTGCGCGGCACTGCCACCCTCCGGCGGGATCGGGTTCGGGGATTCGCGCTCAACAGGTTCTGCCATGAAGTTCCTTGCCGTTGCCGTACCGCCCGACGCCGGTGGCGCCGATGGCCTCCACCGGCAAAAACGCGCCGGCACGCAGCGATTATCCTATTGCCATGAATGCGATCGAGGAATTGCGCAGCTTGCTGGGCGCCGACGGCGTTTTGTCGCAACCCCAGGAACTTGCACCCTACCTGACGGACTGGCGCGGTCGCTACCGTGGGTCCGCGCTGGCCGTGGTGCAGCCACGCAACACGCAGCAGGTCGCCGAACTGGTTCGTTGGTGCGCCGGGCGCAAGCTTGCCATCGTCCCCCAGGGCGGCAACACCGGCCTGGTGGGCGGGGCGACCCCCGACGAATCGGGCGGCGCGCTCGTGCTGAGCACGCGCCGGATCAACCGTATCCGCGCGGTCGATACGGTGAACGACACGCTCACGGCCGAGGCGGGTTGCCTGCTGGCGCAACTGCAACAGGCGGCGGCCGCGCATCAGCGGCTGTTTCCGTTGAGCATGGCCTCCGAGGGCAGCTGCTCGATTGGCGGCAACCTTGCCACCAACGCCGGGGGCACCCAGGTGCTGCGCTATGGCAATGCACGGGAACTGACTCTTGGACTGGAGGTGGTTCTTGCCGACGGATCCATCTGGGACGGGCTGCGCGGCCTGCGCAAGCATAATTGCGGCTACGACCTCAAACAGCTTTTCATCGGCGCCGAGGGCACGCTGGGCATCATTACCGCGGCCACCGTCAAACTCTTTCCTGCGCCGCAGGCCCAGCTGGCGTGCCTGTTTGCCGTAGCGGATTTGGGCGCAGCAATTGGCCTGCTCGAGCGCGCCCGTGCCGCCGGCGGCCCCGCGCTCACGGCCTTCGAGGTAATTTCCCAGGCGTGCGTGGATCTCGTCGGCACCGTACTGGGTGCACGGCGCCCCCTCTTTGCGCGCAACCATCCCTGGCTGGTACTGCTGGAATGGACCGATCACGAAGACCACGCCCATGCGCTGCGTCAGTGCGAAGCCTTGGGCGCGAGTGCACTGCAGGCCGGCGCGGTGCAGGACATCATCGTGGCGACCTCGCTTGCCGACAGCGCATCGTTGTGGGCAATGCGGGAGCGCATTCCGGAGGCGCAGGCGCGCGCCGGCGGCAACGTCAAACACGACATCGCGCTACCCCTGGGCGTCATGCAAGCCTTTGTTCAGGAGACCGAACGCGAACTGCTGGCCCTGAACCCGAACCTGCAGGCCTATGTCTTTGGCCACCTGGGGGATGGCAACCTGCATTTCAATGTCGGCGCCCGCCCCGGGACGGCACCGGCGAGCGTTTTTGCCCTGGAAGAGCGCATCAACGCAATCGTCTTTGCGGCCGTAACGCGATATGGCGGCTCCATCAGCGCCGAGCACGGAATCGGACAACTGCGTCGCGATCTGGCGCAACGCACCATGGAGCCGGTGGAGCGCCAACTGATGCAGACGATCAAAAAGGCCCTGGACCCGTACGGACGGATGAATCCGGGCAAGGTGATTTGAGCGAGGCAGTTGTCCCTCGGCAACAACACAAGGCGGCGGCGCCGGTACGATACGCAGCCAATCCCCTCCAGAGAGTAACCATGGCAGCACGCCGGTGGATAGTGCAGCTCCTGATGGCAAGCGTCGCGGCAATCCCGGGGGCTGCGTGGGCCGCTGACGTGCGCCGTTGCGAGGATGCCCATGGCGGCATTACCTATTCCAACGAAGCCTGCCCGAGCGGCACCGCCCGGGAGCGCGGCGTGGAAGACCGGCCGCCGGTGGAAACCGTGCCGGGCACTGCTACCGGCCAGGCGCCGCACGAAGGCAGCAACAGCGTGCGCGCGACGGTCCCGTCGGGAACGTCCCCACCGGTGCCGCCGGAGAGCGCCCGGGAAATCTCGGCGGAGCAACGCAAGGTGCAGATCGCGCGCTGCGACGACCTGGTGCACCGGATCGAATACGGCCAACAGGACATGCTAAGCGCCGCGCCGTCCGAACGCGCCTCCATCGAGCTGGGGATACGCCGGCTCCAGGCGGAGCACGAAGCCAATTGCGTGCGGCACTGATCGCGCTTGCACTGCTGTCCTGCGAAAATGGCGCCATGGCCGTCGACCTTGATGCCCTGTGGAACTTCGGCGATCCGGCGGCGAGCGAGGCACGCTTTCGTGCTGCGCTGACGGACGCATCCGCCGACGACGCCCTGATCCTGCAAACACAGATCGCAAGAACCTGGGGGCTGCGCGGCGACTTTGATCGGGCGCGCGCAATCCTGGCGGGGGTAGAGCCCCAGCTCGCGCACGCCGGCGCGCAGGTCCGGGTCCGGTACGCACTGGAACTGGGGCGCAGCTACTCCTCGGCTGCGCACCCGGAGTCGACCCAGACCCCGCAGGTGAAGGAGCTCGCGCGCGTCCAATATCGCCAGGCGTACGAAACGGCGCGGGCCCAGGGCATGGACGGGCTGGCAATCGACGCGCTGCACATGATGGCATTTGTGGATACAGCGCCGGCCGACCAGTTGCGCTGGGATCAGCAGGCCTTGGCAATTGCGCTGGCCTCTACCCAGCCGGGTGCGAAGAAGTGGGAGGCCTCCTTGCGCAATAACCTGGGCTACGCGCTGCACGATCTTGGGCGCCTGGACGAGGCCCAGGCGCAGTTTGCGCAAGCGCTCGGCCTGCGCGAGCGCGGCGCCGATGCGCTGGCCATTCGCATCGCTCGCTGGATGGTCGCCTGGAACCTGCGCGCCCTGGGCCGCGTCGATGAGGCACTCCAAATGCAGCTGCAGCTCGAGCGCGAATGGGACGCGGCCGCCGCGCCCTCTCCGTACGTGTACGAAGAGCTCGAACTGCTGTACCGCGCGAAGGGGGACGAAGTCCAGGCCGCCCGCTACGCCCAACGCAAGGCGGCGCTCGCAAAATAGCCTGCGGCACCCGGTGGGCGCCGTTCACGTCATCTGCGCGGCGGCGGCGTGCAATGCATCAATACCGTGGTGGGCGACAAACTTTGGATCCGAGAGACTGCGGCGCCACGCGCGCGCGCCGGCGCGGCCATGGAACAGTCCGAGCATGTGCCGGATCACGGACCAGGGCGTGGCCCCGTGGCGCACGGCCTCCCGCAGGTAGCTCGTCGCCGGCTCGAGCAGCTGCCCGGGAAGCAATTGCTCCCCGCCCGTGCCAAAGAGCGCGCGCTCCAGCTCCACCAGGGCAAAGGGCTGCTGGTAGGCAAGGCGCCCAACCATCACGCCGTCGACGCCGTCGAGGGCGGCAAGCGCCTGCGCGCTGGTGGTCACACCGCCATTGAGCACGATCGTGGCCTCGGGAAAATCCCGTTTGAGCGCGCGCACGACTTCGTAGCGCAGCGGCGGCACGTCGCGATTTTCCCGAGGACTCAGGCCGTGGAGCCAGGCGTTGCGCGCATGCACGATGAAGACCCGGCAGCCCGCATCGAAGGTTCGGCCGACGAAATCGCGCACAAAGCCATAGTCTTCGTTGCGATCAATGCCGATGCGGTGCTTGATCGTCACCGGTACGGAAACCGCTGCACACATCGCCTGCACGCATTCGGCAACCAATCCGGGGTCGGCCATCAGGCACACGCCAAAGGAACCGCGTTGCACGCGCTCGGACGGGCACCCGCAGTTGAGATTGATCTCGTCGTAGCCCCAGGACTGGCCCAGGCGCGCGCATTGCGCAAGCTCCTGCGGATCGGAACCGCCCAGTTGCAACGCCACGGGATGCTCCCGCCGGTCAAAGTCCAGGTGGCGAGCAAGGTCCCCGTGCAACAGCGCGCCGGTCGTCACCATTTCCGTGTACAGGCGCGCATGCGCGCTGAGCAGGCGATGGAAGCTGCGGCAATGCCGGTCCGTCCAGTCGAGCATGGGCGCCACGCACAGGCGCCAGGGCGAGGCCGACGGGTTGCCGTCGGCGGCTCTCCCGGAAGAATTCATCCGTCCGCACTCCTGCCCAGGAACATTCGGTAACCAAATGCTTGTCGCACGCACCCCGTCCAGTGCCTATTATCCGGCCTCTGGCCCACGCGCGGGCCAAACCCGACTTTGGAAAGAGGAGCCCGATATGCAACGCAGAGACCTGTCCCTGGCACTGGGACTGCTGCCGGTCCTGGCCGCCTTGCCCGCCGCCGCGCGGGCCGAAGAGCACCGTCACGACGAGGAGCAGGAACACCCACGCATTGCCGCGGCCATTCATGAGCTCGAAGGGGCCATTCAATACATGGAAGCGGCGCCCCTCGACTTTGGCGGGCACAAGGTCGAGGCCATTCGTGCCAGCCGCCGCGCCGTGGCTGAATTGCGCCGTGCGTTGGCCTATCGGGCGCGCCGCGACTAAAAAGGCAAAGGCGGTTCCGAGAGGCCGCGTCGGCACGAAACGGAGCGCCTCCCCCGCCTCGTCGGCCCGAGGCTGTGAAGCGGCGGCGTTTGCGTCTCGGACCAGCACCGCCCCGTAGGTGGCATTCACGCCACCCCGGGCTTCGTGATCCTCGTCCTGCTCGTGGCAGATCCCCACACCGAATTCCCGGTGCGTGAAATTGCCGCGCACCAATTGCAGGAGCGTGGCTGCGTGATTGCGCCAGTTCAGATCAACGAGCTCGCGGCCATCGAGCAAGGGGCGCGCCAGATTCCGCGGCGCCCACGCCGTGCAATTGCCCGGCGCATCAGCGGGGCGATGCCAAATGCCAGGACGCCGCCCGCAATGGCATGGCCCTGTGCCTTATTGCCTGCGGCATTGATCGCGATTGTCCGTCCGTCGCTCGCCGACGAAAGGGCCGTGCAGTCGTCCGGGACCGGTCATAGGAATGCGCCCTGGTCGAAGCGATCCCGCTATTATCAACGGGTCCGAGGCTTGCATCCGGATTGCGATCCAACGGCCATTGAAGTGCGCATTCCTGGTAGCCAAATTTGTCGAATTTCCCTAGGCTCTTTCCGCACGGCTTTGCCGAACAAGCGGCTCCGCAGAGGCGCTGCGTCAGCAGTAGGTCGAATTCTGAAAATTCGGGAGGCGAATTATGAGCCAAGTATTTGTCAACGTTGGACTTAGCCTGGACGGCTACCTCGCACCGGACGGAATGACCATGGAGAATCCCGGGTATAAGAACTGGGGCGCGAAGTGGGGTGCGCTGATGGCCTGGCTCATCAAACAACAGTACATGCGTGCGAATCTCAAGCTCGGACCCGGCGGAGAGACGGGCCCGGTCAATGACCTGGTTCGCAGCACCACGGAGCGCATCGGGGCCAACATCATGGGCAAGCGAATGTTCGACCAGGGAGAGCGCGCCTGGCCGGAGGAGGCGCCGTTTCACACGCCGGTTTACGTCCTTACGAACACGAAGCGCGAACCCTGGGTGCGTCCCGGTGGGACGACTTTTTACTTCGTCAACGACGGGCCCGAGCGTGCGTTGGAGCTGGCGCGGGAGGCTGCAGGCGGTCGCGATATTCGCATCGCGGGTGGCGCGGACGTGATCCAGCAGTTCTTGAACCTGGGCGTGATCGAAGAGCTCGAAATCGCCCTGGCACCGGTGTTGTTCGGCGGCGGACGGCGTCTTTTCGAAAACCTGCGCGATCCGGTGCCGCAATTTCGCATCGACAGGGTGCTTGATGGTCCCGCCGCCACACACTTGCGCTACGTGCGGCTGTGAAAGCAGCCGGGTAACCGTAGGCCGCACGCGCCGCGTTGGGCGCAGGTTTCACCTTGGGGGACAACAATGGTCTTGATGAATGCCGCGCAAGTGCGCAATGCGAGGGCGCTCGAGTTGGTACAGGTACCAATTCCGGAACCGGCTGCGGGACAGGTCCGAATTCGGGTTCAGGCCTGTGGCGTCTGTCACAGTGACGCGTTTGTCGTCCACGCCGCCTTTCCCGGTGTGACACTGCCCAGAATCCCGGGCCACGAAGTCGCAGGGCAAATCGACAAGCTCGGTCCCGGTGTTCGGGGCTGGAGTCTTGGACAGCGTGTTGGTGTGGGTTGGCACGGCGGCCATTGCGGCGCTTGCGCTTCCTGTCGGCGTGGCGATTTCGTCACTTGCAGCAACCAGCAGATATGCGGAATATCGTACGACGGCGGCTATGCCGACTTCATGGTGGCGCCGACGGAGGCCCTGGCCGCGATTCCTGCCGAACTCGATTTTGTCGCCGCCGGGCCGCTGCTTTGCGCCGGCATCACCGTTTTTAATGCGCTACGCAATGCCGGTGCACGTCCACCGCAGCTTGTGGCCGTACTGGGCGTTGGCGGCCTCGGGCACCTTGCGATCCAGTACTCGGTCAAGATGGGTTACCGCACGGTCGCGCTCGCCCGCGGTCGCGATAAGGAGGCGCTCGCCCGCCAGCTGGGCGCACACCACTACATCGATACGGCCAGCCAGGATCCCGCGGCGGAGCTCACGGGTCTTGGTGGGGCGCGGGTGGTCATCGCCACCGCGACAAATTCGCCGGCAATGAACGCGGTCGTGGGTGGGCTGTCCATCGATGGCAAGCTGCTTGTGCTCGGTGTGGATTCGCAAGCCCTTTCCGTGCCGCCCCTTGCCCTCATTGGGGCGCGTCGTTCGGTGCAGGGCTGGCCCTCCGGCACGCCAATCGACTCCGAAGACACGCTCAACTTCAGCGCGCTCACGGGCGTACGCGCCATGGTCGAGACGTATCCACTGTCTCGGGCTCCCGAGGCGTTTGCTCGGATGATGAGCGGATCGGCCCGATTCCGGGTGGTCATTACGCCGGGCAGTTGAGCGGATCCGGATCACGACGGCCGTCGTGCGGTACGCCTTGGCACTTGTATGCCAGCCGGCGATGCCGCGGGTCAGAGCGGGCCCGCGCAAGGCCTATCGACCGCGCGTGGACGCGCGTTAACCAGCACGGAACCCAGGATGAGGGCCACGCCCAGGTAAAACCACCACTGCAGCTGGCGGCTCTCGCCAAGCACGGTGGAGGCAATGGCAACCGCGTACACGGGTTCCATGTTCACGGCCAGTTGGGCGCTGAAGGTCGAGAGCTTGCGCAGCGCAACCATTGCCAGGGCAAAGGGCAGCAGCGTGCATGCAATGGACAGGATCAGCAGCCAGGCCAGGTCGTCGCGCCCCGGCACGACGAACGCAACGCCCAAGCTGTGCCAGGCCGGAATGAGGACGCCCAGCAAGCCCGCGCCCGTGCCCATTTCGATCACCGTGAGAGCCAGCGCCGGGACTCGCATGGTCAATTGCTTGTTGACGATGCCAAAGACAGCCACGAACAGGGCCGCGAGCCCGCCGACCGCAAAGCCGCCCAGCATATTGGCGGGAATGCCGCCAACGACCAGGATCACCCCGGGGATGGCCACAAGCGCGAGCAGCGCCTCGCGCCGCACGAAGGGTCGGCGCGACAATATTGGTTCGACGAACGCGAGAAAGACCGGTGCAAGGGCGATGCTGGTGACGCCAACGGAGGCATTGGAGAGCTTGATCGAGGCATAAAAGCTGATCCAGTGCAGTGTTACCAGCACTCCGGCACCCATTGCGATCACAACGTCGCGGCGGCGCACCCCGGCCAAACAGCGCCACACCGGAGGCCAGGCCAGCAAACAGAGGATGACGATCAGCAGCCGCCAAAATACCAGCGGGATTGCGGCAAGGGAGATCAGTTTTCCGAGTATGGCGGTGAACCCCCACAGCAGCACACAAATGTGCATCTGCACGTAGGGGTTATCCAGGGCAAAACCCGCCCGCGCCGCTTTCATGGCATTACGGGCCGGGGCGCGCTTCGAGGGCGAGAGCCCCGCGCTGCGTGTTTGCCTGGCGCGTGGCCACGATCCTTTTCGCCCGCGCGCAGCGCAATGCGCCGCACCGCTCCCTACGCCGCTTCGCGCTGGGCGCGCTTGCGGTCGGTTTCCTTGAGATAGCGCTTGCGCAACCGGATCGTGACGGGCGTGACCTCCACCAGCTCGTCGTCGGCGATGAATTCGACCGCGTACTCCAGCGTGAGACGGATCGGCGGCACAAGATCGATGTGTTCGTCCTTGCCCGAGGCGCGCACGTTGGTGAGCTTTTTCTCGCGGATCGGATTGACGACCAGGTCATTGTCGCGCGAGTGGATACCCACAATCATTCCCTCGTAGAGCTTGTCCCCGGGAGACACGAACATGCGGCCGCGCTCCTGCAGCTTCCACAGGGCATAGGCAACCGCATCCCCCTCGTCCTGGGAAATGAGCACTCCATTGCGCCGCTCGCCCAGCTCCGGGGCGCGCACGGGACCGTAGTCATCGAATACGTGGCTGATGAGCCCGGTGCCGCGCGTCATCGTGAGGAATTCCCCCTGGAACCCGATCAGGCCGCGCGCGGCGATCCGGTATTCCAGGCGCACACGCCCACGGCCGTCGGGCTGCATGTCCAGCAGGTCGCCGCGCCGGCGCCCGATCTCCTCCATGACCGTACCCTGGTGCTGCTCCTCGACATCGACCGTGAGCATCTCGAAAGGTTCACAGCGCACGCCGTCGATATCGCGAAAGACCACGCGCGGCCGCGAAACGGCCAGTTCGTACCCCTCGCGGCGCATGTTCTCGATAAGAATCGTCAGGTGCAGTTCGCCGCGCCCGGAGACCTCGAATATCGTCTCGTCGGCCGTTTCACGCATGCGCAGCGCCACGTTGGCCTTGAGCTCGCGCTCCAGCCGCTCGCGCAGCTGGCGGCTGGTGACATACTTTCCCTCACGGCCGGCCAGCGGACTCGTGTTGACGCAAAAATTCATCACCAGGGTAGGTTCGTCGATGCGCAGCAGCGGCAAGGCATCGGGCACATCGGGCGGGCAGATCGTCGTGCCGATATTGAGCTGCTCCATGCCATTGACCAGGACGATGTCACCGGCAATGGCCTCGTCGACGATCTCACGCTCCAGCCCCTTGAACTTGAGCAACTGGTTGACCCGCCCGCGCGTCGGTGTGCCCTGGGGTCCGTCCAGGATCAGCACCTCCTGGCCGGAGCGGATGCGGCCGCGACGGATCCGGCCGATGCCGATCTTGCCCACGTAGCTCGAGTAATCCAGGGAGCAGATCTGCAGCTGCAGCGGGCCATTGGGGTCCTCGTCCCGCACCGGCACATGGCGCAGCACCGCCTCGAACAGGGGCTTGAGTCCCGCGCCGCGCTCCTGTGCACCGTCGAGCTGGTCGAGGGAATCGACCGCGTAGCCATTGAGCGCCGAGGCGTAGATCACCGGGAAATCGAGCTGCTCCTCGGTGGCCCCAAGCTTGTCGAACAGATCAAAGGTGGCGTTGACCACGTAATCGGGCCGGGCACCGGGGCGGTCGATCTTGTTCACGACGACGATGGGTTTGAGTCCCAGTGCCAGGGCCTTGCGCGTGACAAAGCGCGTCTGGGGCATCGGGCCCTCCACGGCGTCGACAAGCAGCAAGACGCCATCGACCATCGAGAGGACGCGTTCGACCTCACCCCCGAAATCGGCGTGCCCGGGCGTATCCACGATGTTGATGTGCGTGCCCTCGTACACCACCGCGCAGTTCTTGGCCAGGATCGTGATGCCGCGCTCGCGTTCCAGGTCATTGCTGTCCATTACGCGCTCGGCGACCTGCTGGTTTTCGCGGAAGGTCCCCGACTGCGCCAGCAGCTTATCGACCAGTGTGGTCTTGCCGTGGTCGACGTGCGCGATGATCGCGATGTTGCGCAAAGCTCTGGTTTTCATGTGACTTCCTCAATTCCCATTTCCGGCGCGGCCGCATGCGCGCTGGCATCCGGCGCCTGGGCAACCAGGCGCACCGGCTCGATCCAGCCCGCGGCGCAGCGGGCCACGCCCAGCAATGCGCCGCCGGCGTCATACACTCGCACGCGTTCGGCCACGGCCGTACCTGCCTGGCGCTGTCCTTGCAGGAAGCGGCGCGCCGAGGCCGCATCCAGCTGCACGACCGGCAGGTCCGTCAGCAAGGCATCGACGGGCAGCAGGCGTGCGCGCCGCGCCCCGGGCTCGAGCGCCTCGAGTTCGGCCAGGGATATCGCCTGCGCCAGTTGCAAGCCGCCGACGCGCGTGCGCCGCAGGCCGTGCAGGTGCGCGCCGCAACCCAGCATGGTGCCGATCTGCTCGGCGAGCACACGGATATAGGTGCCCTTGCTGCAGGCGACCTGCACCAGCGGACGCTGCGCGTCCCATTGCACCAGCGCAAGCCGCGAGATCTCGATCGTGCGCGGTGCGCGCTCCACGGTGATCCCGCGCCGCGCCAGCTCATAGAGCGGACGACCGTCGCGCTTGAGCGCAGAATGCATGGGCGGCACCTGTTGACTGCGCCCCACCAGGCCGCCCAGCACCTGCACGAAATGCTCGCGGGTGACGGCCACCGGCAATACCTGGGTGATCGCGCCTTCGGCGTCGCCGGTTTGGGTCTGCGTGCCCAGCCCGATCTGCGCCTCGTATTCCTTGTCCGCCTCGAGCAGATCGGCGGAAAACTTGGTCGCCTCGCCCAGCGTCAGCGGCAGCAAGCCGCTGGCCAGCGGATCCAGCGTGCCGGTGTGCCCGGCCTTGCGCGCATTGAGCAGGCGCCGCGCCTGTTGCAGGGCGTGATTGGCCGACATGCCGCGCGGCTTGTCCAGCAGGAGCACGCCATCAATGGCTTCCGCCTGGGCGCGGCGCATTGTTGCCTCCCCCTGGGCCTACTTGGGATCGGGGCCGGCTACCGGCAGCGGCCCCTCCGCGGCTGGCGCTGGCGTGGTGGACAAGGCCTGGCGGATCAGCCCGTCCATGGCAAAGCCCGCCTCGAGCGAGCGGTCGCGCACGAACACCAGACGCGGAACCGTGTGGATGCGCAGACGCTTGAACAGCAGGTTGTGCAGATGGCCGGCGGCCGCATTCAGGCCGGCGACTGCCTCCTGCGGATCGGATCCGATCACCGTGAAAAAGATGCGCGCATGCGCGTAGTCGGGCGTGAGCTCGACCCCGCTGATCGTCACCAGCCCCACGCGCGGATCACGCACTTCGCGGGCGATGAGCTCGGCCAGGTCCCGCTGGATCTGGTCCGAGACGCGCTGAGCCCGGTTAGGCGATTTGGACGGACGAACCATGGAACTTCCCGCGCGGCCGCAGCGTGCGCCGCTCCCGGCTTCCCGCTAGTGCGGGTGCGCCGAAAGCCGCGTGCTACAGCGATCGAGCGACCTCCTGCACCTCGAAAATCTCGAGCTGGTCGCCTTCCTTGATGTCGTCGTAGCCCTTGAGGGACAGGCCGCACTCGAAGCCGGCTTTGACTTCGCGCACGTCATCCTTGAAGCGCTTGAGCGAGTCGAGCTCCCCGGTCCAGATGACGACGTTGTCGCGCAGCAGGCGGGCGTTGGCGGTGCGCTTGACCAGGCCGTCGAGCACCATGCAACCGGCAATCGTGCCCACCTTGGAAACGCGGAAGACCTGGCGGATCTCGACCATGCCCAGCACCTGCTCGCGCTGCTCGGGCGCCAGCATGCCGGTCAGGGCCGCCTTCACCTGGTCCACGGCGTCATAGATGATGTTGTAGTAGCGGATGTCGATGCCATGGGTTTCGGCCAGTTTGCGCGCGGTCTGCTCGGCACGCACGTTAAAGCCGATGATGACCGCCTTGGAGGCCACCGCAAGATTGACGTCGCTCTCCGAAATGCCGCCGACCTGGGCGTGCACCACCTGGACCTTGACCTCGTTGGTGGAGAGCTTGGTCAGCGCGTGCACCAGCGCCTCCTGCGATCCTTGCACGTCGGCCTTGATGATCAGGGGCAGCAACTTGGCAGCGCCCTCGCCCACCCCCTCAAAAATGTTCTCGAGCTTGGATGCCTGCTGACGCGCCAGCTTGGTGTCGCGATACTTGCCCTGGCGGAACAAGGCGATTTCGCGCGCCTTGCGCTCGTCGCCCAGCACCATGAGTTCGTCGCCCGCCGCAGGCACGTCCGAAAGCCCCTGAATTTCCACGGGAATGGACGGCCCCGCCGAGGCGATGGGCTTGCCCGACTCGTCCAGCATGGCACGCACCCGGCCAAAGCAGCTGCCCGCCAAGACCACGTCGCCGCGGCGCAAGGTGCCGGATTGCACCAGAACCGTGGCCACCGGGCCGCGCCCCTTGTCGAGTTGCGACTCGATGATGAGGCCCTTGGCCGGTGCATCCACCGGGCATTTGAGTTCGAGTACTTCGGCCTGCAACAGCACCTGCTCGAGCAAGTTGTCCACGCCAGCGCCCGTCTTGGCCGACACCGGCACGAACGGCGAATCACCGCCGTACTCCTCGGGCACCACCTGCTGCGCGACCAGCTCCTGCTTCACGCGATCGGGGTTGGCCTCGGATTTGTCGATCTTGTTGATGGCCACCACGATCGGCACGCCGGCTGCCTTGGCGTGGGCGATGGCCTCGATGGTCTGGGGCATGACGCCATCGTCGGCGGCCACCACCAGAATGACCAGGTCGGTGGCCTTGGCGCCCCGGGCGCGCATGGCCGTAAAGGCTTCGTGGCCCGGCGTATCCAGGAACGTGATCACGCCGCGGGGCGTCTCCACGTGATAGGCCCCGATGTGCTGGGTGATGCCACCGGCCTCGCCGGCGGCCACCTTGGCGCGGCGGATGTAATCGAGCAGGGAGGTCTTGCCGTGGTCGACGTGGCCCATCACCGTGACCACGGGGGGGCGCGGCAGCGGCGCCGCCTCGACCGCCGGCTCCTCGTGCACCGCGAGCAGCGCCTCGGGGTCATCGAGCTTGGCGGCAAAGGCCTTGTGGCCCATTTCCTCGACGACGATCATCGCCGTTTCCTGGTCCAGGACCTGGTTGATGGTGACCATCTGGCCCAGCTTCATCAGGATCTTGATGACCTCGGAGGCCTTCACCGACATCTTGTGGGCAAGTTCGGCAACGGTGATCGTCTCGGCCACCGAAACTTCGCGCACCACGGGCTCGGGTGCCGCGGTGAACGCAACTTTTTCACGCTCATCGGCGCGCCGATGACCCTTGGGACCGCGCCACGCACCGGTTCCGGTGGAAGCGTCACCACGGGTCTTGATCTGACGGCGCTTGGCTGCGTCCTCGGACCAGCTCGAAGCCAGCTTGGCCGACTTGACCTCCTTGGCACCGGGCTTCTTCTCGTCCTTGCGCTCCTCGGCTGCCCGGGCCACGGGCGTAGCCGTGGTCGGCTTGTGCAGCGTTCCCTCGGGCGTTGCCGCCTTGATGACCTTCTTGGGCGCGGCCATCATGTTCTTGATCGCGGCCACCTCGTCTTCGACCGCGCGGCGGGCGCGCTGGGTCGTGTGGGCGTGCTCGGCGGCGGCGGCCGCAGCGGCCGACTCGGCAGCGGCGGCGGCGACCTGCTCGGCCTGCGCCCGCTCCAGTTGCTCCTGCGTGGCCGCCTCGCGGGCAGCGGCATCGGCCGCGCTCGCCGCTTGCGGCTCTGTCGCATCGCTGGATTCGCGCCGTTGCAACTCCTCCAGTTCGCGCTGGGCGCGCTCGGAGCGCTCGCGCGCCTCGCTGACCTGCCGCGCCACGAATTCGGCCTGGCGCCGGGCCTCCTCGGCACGCCGCGCCAGTTCCGCTTCATCGATCACCGGCGTTGCCGGCGCAACGACGGCCTCGGCTTCGGCATCGGCGTCGCGTTTTACGAAAACGCGCTTCTTGCGAACTTCCACCTGGATGGTGCGGGCCTTGCCCGTGGCGTCGGCCTGCTTGATGGCCGATGTGGAGCGACGCGTCAGGGTGATCTTGCGCTTTTCGATCTCCTGGCCCCCGTGCGCCTTGCGCAAGGCATCCAGCAATTTGGCCTTGTCGTCCTCCGACAACTCGTCCGTCTCGGCGAGTTTGGCCACGCCGGCGGCGCGCAGCTGTTCGAGCAGAACCGGCGGCGTCAGCTTGAGCTCGGTGGCAAATTGCGCAACGGTGTTGCTGGCCATGCTCTTGGTTTTCCTTGATGTAGGTCCGGAGGTGACGGTGCTATGCAAACCAATGGGCGCGCGCGGCCATGATCAGGGCGCTGGCGCGCGCTTCATCGATCTGCGCCATTTCCACCAGTTCGTCCACGCCCAGATCCCCCAATTCGTCGCGGGTGCGCACGCCCCCGGCGGCCAGCTTGATGGCCAGCTCGGTGTCCATCCCCTCGAGCTCGAGCAGGGACTTATCGGCCCGGTCAAGGTTCTCCTCGCGCTTGATCGCTTCGGTCAGCACGACATTGCGCGCCCGGGTACGTAGCTCCTCGACGGTATCGGCGTCGAAGGCCGAGATCTCGAGCAGCTCGTTGACGGGGACGTAGGCGATCTCCTCGACGCTGGAAAAACCCTCGCCGATCAGGATGTCGGCCACCTCCTGGTCAACATCCAGGCTCTGGATGAAGGAATTGGCAATGGCTTCGCGCTCCACCTGCTGCTTCTGGCTGGACTCCTCGGCGGTCATGATGTTGATCTGCCAACCGGTAAGTTCGGAAGCAAGGCGCACATTTTGCCCGCTGCGGCCGATCGCGATGGCCAGGTTGTCCTCATCGACGACGACGTCCATCGCGTGCTTGTCCTCGTCGACCACGATCGAGGAGACGTTGGCCGGCGCCAGCGCGCCGATCACGAACTGCGCCGGATCATCGGACCACAGCACGATGTCAACACGTTCACCGCCAAGCTCGTTGGTGACGGCCTGCACGCGCGACCCACGCATGCCCACGCAAGTGCCGATCGGATCGATGCGCCGGTCGTTGGTCCAGACGGCGATCTTGGCGCGCACGCCCGGATCCCGTGCCGCCGACTTGATCTGCAGCAGCCCCTGCTCGATCTCGGGAACCTCGAGCTCAAAGAGCTTCATAAGAAATTCGGGCGCCGTGCGCGAGACGATGACTTGCGGCCCGCGCAAGGTGCGATCGACCTTGGCAACAAAGGCGCGCGCCCGGTCGCCGATGCGCAGGTTCTCCTTGGGGATCATCTCCGAACGCGGCAGCCGGGCCTCGATCTTGCCGATTTCGATGATGACATCACCCTTGTCCATGCGCTTTACGGTGCCATTGACAATGCTGTCGTTGCGCGCGAGAAACTCAGCCAACAACTGTTCGCGCTCGGCGTCGCGGATTTTCTGCAGGATCACCTGCTTGGTGTCCTGCGCGAAGCGGCGTCCCAGGTCCTGACGCGGCAACTGCTCCTCGATGTATTCGTCGACTTCGATGTCGGCAATCTGGTCGCGGGCGTCCGACAGAATGATCTGGTGCCCGGGTTCCTGCAGACCCGCTTCGTCGGGAACGACGTGCCAGCGGCGGAACGCATCGTATTCGCCGGTCTCGCGATCCACGGCCACACGGATTTCCACGTCCTCCTCGGCAAACAGCCGCTTGGTCGCGGAAGCCAGTGCCGATTCGAGCGCGCCAAAGACGATCTCCTTGGGCACGCTTTTCTCGCGCGCCAGGGCGTCTACCAGCAGCAAAATTTCTCGACTCATCGCGGTAACCCTATCGTCAACGATTACTCGGTACGTGGCGGCGCACTACGGGCAATTGCATTGCGGTCGAACTCCCATTCCGGCGCCAGCCGTGCCTTCTCCACGTCGGCAAGCGCAAATTCAATCGTCTCACCCACTTCTGCCTTGCGCGGCTGCAAGCGGCGCGCACCGCGCGGTGCCGGTGGCGGCGCCTCCGGCACGAGCTGCATACGCACCCGCTCGGACGTCGCGCCTTCCCCAGGCGTAACCGGCACCAAGCCCAGCAAGCGGCCGCGCAAGCGCCGCCGCCCGTCGATGGCCGTGCACAACTGCACCTTGGCCATCGACCCGGCAAAGCGCAGAAAATCGCGCGCTCCCCGCAGCGGCCGGTCCATCCCCGGGGACGAGACCTCGAGCCGGTCGTAGTCGACGTCTTCGACCGCAAACAAGTGCGTCAGTTGCCGACTGACGCGCTCACAGTCCTCAATTCCAATATGCCGCGCCGGGTCGGCCGCGCCGTCCTGCGCCGCCACATCCAGCGTCACGCGCAGCAAGCCGCCACCAGCGCGCTCCAGTTCCACCAACTCATAGCCCATCCCGGCCAGCGTCCGCTGCACCAGATCCACCAGCGCCGCCGCGCGTGGCACGCCACCGCCCGATTCCGCTGTTGCCGCTTCGTGCATATCCTCGTGCGCCTTCTCGCCGCCTCGCGTGCCGCGCATCCAGCGCTGGCGGCCCGCAAGCATTCCAAATCCTTGCAGCAAAAAAAAATGGGCCGTCGTCGAGCCCATTTATTCTCTTCAACAGGCTGGCGCCACGGCTCCGACGGCTCGGACCAGTGGCACCGGGCGCCCGGTCCCTACGACGGCCTCAGGTGGAAACACCGCCCGAGCGCACGCCAACCTACCGCTGCCAGCAGGCGCACCATTGCTGGCAACCGCCGATTATATACCGAGACGGGGTTTCTGT
>Ga0209698_10003501_pt1 | contig 17486 bp, 13 predicted proteins | sample LitLauG_LLR_2012_FD_187203 | JGI IMG/M metagenome (GOLD analysis project Ga0209698, IMG submission 187203) | Freshwater sediment microbial communities from Pennsylvania, USA - Little Laurel Run_MetaG_LLR_2012 (SPAdes) (version 2) | ecosystem: Environmental > Aquatic > Freshwater > Creek >...
CCAAGGCCGAACGGAGCGGGCACCACCCGCTTGAAATAGCGAGGAAGCGCCGGCAATTTTGATTCGATGAACTGAAGGCAGCGTTCGAATGAGACTTCGCCCTCGAACACGCAGATGCTGGCTACATTGAGCGGCATGCCTTCCCGCTCCAGATGCAGGAAAACCGTGTCTCCCCAGGAAAGGCGGTCACCCTGTTGATGGTTCTGCACGTCAGCTCTCCTATTCCGCTGCCCGCGAGGCAACGTTTCAGTTGAGGAAAGAAAACCGCTGCGTCAGCTTAACCAGCTTGAGCACTTTGTAGACGTCGACATTGACACCGCGGAGCACGACCTTGACGGCTTTCTCGTCGGCGATGCGGGCGAATTCTTCCAGGGCTCGCAGTCCGCTTGAGTCGATGCGGCGCACGGAGGAGAAATCCAACACTGCTTCGCCGGGGGAGCCGTCTAGGTTTCCTCCAGCTTCTTGCAGGGCAGGAACGATGCGCTCTTCATCAATGTTGAGAAACACAGCAATCGTTGCCATAAGTCCACCATTCGTTACACGGTTTGTTGTTGAGTTGCAGCCGTTTTCTTGGCTGCACCTCGCCCCTCATATGCTTGCCAGAACAGTTCGACTAGTTCGCTCATCAACGGCATGCGCGGGTTCGAGCGCCACGACGGATCGTCAAACGCAATCTTGACGAGTTCGGGTATCGCCCGCTCAAATTCTTCCTTCGATATTCCCAGTTCGGCGATCGAACGTGGAAACGCCAACTGGTCCAGCAACTGCTCCGTCGCCGCGATCAGGTTCTTCACCTTCTCTTCTGTGTTGTGACCGCCCAGACCCAACAAATCTGCGACCGTGGCGTACTTCTTGTGCGCCACATATCCCTGGGTGTAAGGCGACGGCATGAACTTGGTGGGTACGGAAGCGTTGTATGCAATGACGTGCGGCAGCATGAGCGCGTTAGCCCGGCCGTGCGCTACTCCGAAGCGGGCGCCGAAGGCGTGGGCCAGCGCGTGATTCACACCCACCGAGGCATTGGAAAACGCCATCGCCGCAATGCAGGCGGCGTTGTGCATCATGCAGCGCGCTTCTTCATCGCGCGGATGCTCATACGCGATGGGCAAATACTTGAACACTAACCGAATCGCCTGCATGGCGTTGGAGTCGGTGTAGGGAGAAGCGTAATTGGAAACACCGGCTTCCAGCGCGTGAGTCAGGCAATCGATGCCGGTATCCGCAGTCAGGCCTTTCGGCATGGACATCACAAACTGCGGGTCGACAATCGCCACATCCGGAGTCAGCGAGTAGTCCGCCAGTGTGACCTTGCGCCCACGCGCCTTGTCGATCAGAACGGCAAATGGCGTGACTTCGCTTCCGGTTCCACTGGTGGTGGGGATGGCAATCAGCCGCGCCCGGTTCGTTTTTTCCGTCGGATACTCGACCACTCGCTTGCGCAGATCCAGAAAAGGAGCGGCCAGATATTCCAGGTCCGCTTCCGGAGATTCATACTGCAGCTTCATGATCTTCGCCGCATCAATCACGGACCCGCCACCCAGCGCGATGATCTGGTCGGCCTTGTAGAAATTGAGCGCCTCGACGCCCTGCGTGATGACCTTGACCTCAGGCTCGGCATCCGGAATGACCTGGACGTGAACGTGGGTCTTGGGGCAAATGTGGCGGCGCACAATGTCGACGTGGCCCATCTGCTCGAGGGGCGCGTTGGTGACCACGATGGTGCAGCGCGACGTGAACTGGCGCAGATTCTCCACCGCGTTCATGTTGAAGTAGATCTGATTGGGAACCCGGAACCACATATGGTTTTGTGTCCTGCGAGCCAGGCGTTTGATGTTGAGGTAGTGATAGATGTTGACGTTGTCGGTTGTGCTGTTGCCACCGCCGGTTCCGCAGCCAAACGAAAAGGTGGGAACGAGGTCGTTGTAAACGGCGCCCAGGGCTCCGATCGATCCCGGGGAATTCACGATAATCCGGCCGGTGTTGATCAACTGCCCGAACTTGCGGATCACCTCATCGTTGCGCGAGAAGATAACGGCGGTGTGTCCGAGGCCTCCGGCATGGTTCACATCCAAACACACACGCAGCGCCTCAGCGACGGATTTCGCGCGATAGACCGCAAGGACGGGGAAGAGTTTCTCGACGGACAGCGGATGCTCGCGACCCACCCCTTGAATGGGCGCAATCAGGAGCTTGGTGTGGGGCTTCACGGAAAGACCGACGAAGCGAGCGATATCGGTGGCTTTCTGGCCGACGGCCATGGGCTGCATGAATCCGGTTTGCGGATCAATCACCGTGCGTTCGAGCAGCCTGGTCTCTTTCTCGTTGCAGATGTGTGCGCCCAGGTCAGCGAACTTCTTCAATACCTGGTCGTAGATCTCGTCATCGATTACCACCGTCTGCTCGGAGGCGCAGATGGTTCCGTTGTCGAAGGTCTTGGATATGATGATGTCGACCACCGCGGTATTCAGATCTGCCGTCTTTTCCAAATAGACTGGAGTATTGCCCGGGCCTACGCCCAACGCGGGTTTGCCGGAGCTGTAGGCAGCCTTAACCATGCCCGGCCCACCTGTAGCATCAATCAGACCTACGTCTTTGTGACGCATCAAGTAGGCGTTGTCGGGAAGAGTGGGCGATTCCAGGCAGGTGAAAACGCCCTCGGGAGCACCATGCTTCACGGCCGTTTCATACATTATCTTTACGGCTTCGGAGCAGCATCGCCAGGCCTTGGGATGGGGACTGAAAATGACGGCGTTGCGTGTCTTGATGGCCATGATGCATTTGAACAAGACGGTCGACGTGGGGTTCGTAATCGGGGTGAGGGAAAACAGGACTCCGATCGGCTCCGCAATCTCCAGCAGATTGCGCTCGGGAATCTCGCGGATGACGCCGACCGTGCGCTTGTCCTTGATGTAGTTGTAGACGAACTCGCTGGCCACCATGTTTTTGATGACCTTGTCTTCCATCACTCCGAGCCTGGTTTCCTCAACCGCGAGGCGGGCGAGATGTTGCGCCTGTTCCAGGCCAGCCAGCACCATCGGTTTGACAATGCGATCGACGTCTTCTTGCGTGAATTGGGTAAAGACTGCGGCGGCGATCTTGGCCTGGCTCACCAGTCCTTCCAGATAAGCAGTTCGTTCCGCAGTGAGAGTCTCTGTGGCCAGAGGGATCTGGACCCGCTCTTTGACGGCTTCACTCGTGATCATTGCTTGCCTCCCTTAGGGCTGCATACGTTGCGTGCGGGAGCGTGTAGGCTGAGACTGCGCGGCTGCTGTACTACGCGTAGTCGATCGGATTCTTATCGAACCAGTGTTGATCGCGAGTCCTGCCAATGTTTCTCCATGCGCCGGAGGCGACGCTCACCGTGAGTTGCCGGTTCTCCCAAAGAACGCCTGCGCCAAAACCGATCGCTCCGCCGAACAAACCACCCGCCAGAGCTCTGGTCGTGGAGCGGCGCCCGTTTGCCAGGTAGCCACCCACCACGCCCAGGCACGCTCCGATGACGGCCGGTGCCAGTGCCGGACGGAGCGACTCGCCAAGATAGGGAACAAGTGGCTCATTTTTTAGAAATGCATCTTCCCCAGTGCGTGCTCCCTCGACCGCGGAATCCACGAGCCTGCGACCGTAGTCAACGCTGGATTTTGACCATTCAAGAAAACTCATGAGGTGCCTCACAATGCAGTGGTCGCTGAAGTCTCATCTGGCAGACGACTACGACGCCTTTTGCTGACATTCCATCTTCGATTCGATGAGTTCGAGCAACTCCTCGAAGGTCATGCCTTGATCGAGCATTCGGAGGAGATCGTGCGCGTCGAACCCTACTGCCTCTCCCGCCTGCACCAGTCTCTCGATGGCTTCGTACACCGAAACTTCATGCGATTCACGTAAACGCGTTAGGAAGACTTCGAAGGTATTAGTTGACTGGGTTCCGGCGGACACGAGATTTCAACCTCGTTTCCAAAGTAGAACTCCTGCGTAGGGATTGGTCAGCGTCGCCTGTCACGTCGACGTGTGACGGAGGTCACAGGGTCTTCGAGTGTTGAGAATTTGGGCAGAAGACGGTCCCTGACATGCAACTGCTGACAGAAAACTTTGCAGAACCGAAGCAAAAATGCGCCCCAGGCCCGTTGACTCAGGCCCGGGGCGTTCCGTGAGTGAAGCTCCCTTTCGACAGTTGCTCGGCTTAGTCTCCCGAAGGCAAGAGCGACTCTTCCATCGGCATGACCTCAGAAACGAGGGACGGGCACTCGCCCAAGATCGGCTGGCAGGCGGCATCCGGGCCGTGTTTCGGATGCAGTTGAAGCTTTATGCCGGAGAATTGTTCTTGCTCGGTCGACCCTTCCAGCGCCGTAGTCGACGCCGTGCCGGCGGCGATCACCTGCGTGAGGGCATCGAAATATCCGGTGCCCACGAAGCGCTGATGCTTCACGGCCTGGTAGCCATACTGGGTTTCCCGGGCGAACTCTTTTTCCTGCAGGCGGGAGTACGCCGTCATGCCGCTGTCTTTGTAGCCGCGCGCCAGTTCGAACATGCTCAGGTTCAAGGCATGGAATCCAGCCAGCGTGACGAACTGGAACTTGTATCCCATTTTCGCCAGTTCCCGCTGGAAGGTGGCGATGGTTCGATCGTCGAGGTTCTTCTTCCAATTGAAAGACGGCGAGCAGTTGTAAGCCAGCAGTTTCTCCGGGTACTTCGCACGGATCGCTTGCGCGAAGCGGCGAGCTTCTTCGACATCGGGATGTGAAGTCTCACACCAGATCAGGTCGGCATAGGGCGCGTAGGCAAGGCCACGCGCAATGGCCGAATCGATGCCGCCGCGGATGCGGAAGAAGCCTTCCGCGGTGCGTTCTCCGGTGATGAATTCGCGGTCGCGCGGGTCGATGTCGCTGGTCAGCAGGTGTGCGCTGTCGGCATCGGTGCGCGCCATGATCAGTGTCGGCACGCCGAGCACATCCGCAGCCAGACGCGCCGCAACTAGTTTCTGGATCGCTTCTGAGGTTGGGACTAGAACTTTTCCGCCAAGGTGTCCACATTTCTTGGCCGAGGAAAGCTGGTCTTCGAAATGGACGCAGGCCGCACCGGCCTCGATCATTGCCTTCATCAGTTCAAAGGCGTTCAAGGTACCGCCGAATCCGGCTTCGGCATCGGCCACGATGGGAGCCATCCAGTAGACGCCGTTCTTTCCGTCGAGGTGGTGGATCTGGTCGGCGCGCATCAGGGCATTGTTGATGCGGCGAGCCACATTGGGAACGCTATCGGCCGGGTATAGGCTCTGGTCCGGGTACATCTGGCCGGCGTCGTTGGCGTCGGCTGCCACTTGCCAGCCGCTAAGGTAAATGGCCTTCAGACCGGCCTGCACCTGCTGCACGGCTTGGTTGCCGGTAAGCGCTCCGAGAGCGGGTACGTACGATTCGTTATGCAGCAGCCACCAGAGCCGCTCGGCACCGAGACGGGCCAAGGTGTACTCGACCTGGATTGAGCCACGCAATTTGGCGACGTCTTGGGCGTTGTAGGGGCGTTTGACGCCTTTCCAGCGAGGGTCCGTGTTCCACTGTTGCTCTGGGGTGTCTTGAGTGCGCATGTCAAAAATCTCCTGGGCCGTTTGTTCCGGTCTGATTGCAGTAGACCCCATCTCACAAAAGACCACAAACCAGGTCGCCCGATTCGTCCAGATGGTCCGTTTTGTCCCAGCAGGCGTGTGCGGGCTCCCGGAAAGAGAGGTACGATACCCCCATGGCTACTACAGCAACCCCCAATGACGTTCAGACCCAGATCCTGACCCCGGAAGCAACCCGATTCCTGACCCAACTGGCACGCAGGTTCGAATCGCGAAGGCGCGAGCTTCTCGAGCGCCGCCAGATTCGCCAAAGAGAGGTCGACGGCGGCAGTTTGCCCGGGTTTCTCTCGGAAACGGCACACATCCGCGAAGCAGCGTGGACGGTCGCGCCCGTACCGAAGGACTTGCTTGACCGACGGGTGGAGATCACCGGCCCGGTCGACCGCAAGATGATCATCAATGCGCTGAACTCTGGCGCCAGTGTGTTCATGGCGGACTTTGAGGACTCGAACTCGCCTACCTGGACGAACAATCTCGAGGGACAGGCGAATCTCCGCGATGCCATCGAGGGCACCATCAGCTTCGTGAGCCCGGAAGGGAAGCGCTATCAACTCAACGACCGTGTGGCAACCTTGCTGGTGCGTCCTCGAGGCTGGCACCTTATCGAAAGACATTTTCTGGTGGACGGCAAGCCCATTTCCGGGTCCTTATTCGACTTCGGACTCTACTTCTTCCACAACGCGCAACGGCTGATCCGCAAAGGAACCGGGCCGTACTTCTATTTGCCAAAGATGGAGAGTCACCTGGAAGCGCGCCTATGGAACGATGTGTTCTGCTTTGCGCAGGATGAACTCGGCATCCCACGAGGCACGATCCGCGCCACCGTACTGATCGAAACCATCCTAGCGGCCTTCGAGATGGACGAGATTCTCTATGAACTGCGGGAGCACTCTTCGGGTTTGAACTGCGGCCGCTGGGACTACATCTTCAGCTTCATCAAGAAATTCCGGAACCGTCCCGACTTTGTACTGCCTGACCGGTCCACTCTGACCATGGAGAAGCATTTTCTGAAATCCTATGTCGAGTTGCTGATTCAAACCTGCCACCGTCGGGGCATCCATGCTATGGGGGGAATGGCGGCGCAGATTCCGATCAAGAACGACCCTGCCGCGAACGAGAAAGCTTTGGAGAAAGTGCGCCAGGACAAGCTTCGGGAAGTGACTGCCGGGCATGATGGCACCTGGGTCGCCCATCCGGGGCTGGTGCCGATTGCTAAGGAAGTGTTCGACACGCACATGAAAGAGCCGAATCAGATCAGCCGCCGGCGTGACGATGTGCAGGTCAAAGCGAAAGATCTGCTCGACGTCACGGAAGGTAAGATCACAGAAGAGGGTCTACGCTGGAACATTGACGTTGGATTGCAGTATCTGGAGTCATGGCTGCGCGGTTCAGGCTGCGTTCCCATCTACAACCTGATGGAAGATGCGGCGACGGCGGAAATCTGCCGTTCCCAGGTGTGGCAGTGGGTGAAACATGGTGCCCTTCTCAGCGACGGCCGCCCTGTGACGCAAGAGATGGTTCGCCACACCATTGCGGAACAGAAGAACAAGTTGAAGGGCGGGCGCATGACGGAAGCGGCGGAGATTTTCGAGCGCATGATGACCAGCGCGGATTTCGCGGAATTCCTTACGCTGGTGGCTTATGATTACATCGACTAGGATGAGGCACCACGCCTGCTCGGAAGATGAACCACCAATCCGCCGAGATCTCCGATGAGTTTCTCGCGCAACTGAAGGAAGACCTGGTGTGCCGGCGCGTAGAGCGCGGCTTTGCACGACTGGAAGAACACCGGCATCTGCTGACCTCGTTTGACCCCGAAAAGAAGAACGCTGCTCTGTTCGCCGGCTATTTGGCCCAGTGGGTGGACGTTGGATTTCAACGTCCCAGACTGGTCAAGGAAATCGTTGGTCGGTTCTCTCGCGCGGTTCGCGCGCGCTTGCCGCTGCATGACTACCTGCATCTGCGCATGGCAGAGGGCATGGTGGCGATGGCCGAGGAATCAAAGGATGAGGCCATTCGGCACTTTGATCTTGTCCTGAGTCTCGATGAAGAAACGGACGATCAGGAGTTGCTCTCGATCGCCAACTTCTGGAAGAGCCGCTGCCTGCGCATGAAAGGAGAATACGATCAGGCCCTGGCATTCGCGGTGAAGGGCAGAGATCTGGCCGTGAAGCTCGGCCACCCACCGATGGCGGCGGTGATGCGAGTACTCGAGAGCTGGCTCTTTTTCCAGAAAGGCAATGCCAAGCAGGCCCTCGAGATTCTGCAGGCCGCAGAAGCCATCCTGAGCAAGACGGACGACTATCTCACTCTGGGCAACATTCATTCTTCCTATGGCCGGATCGCCCGCCGCCAGGGACGTTATCAGCACGCCATTGAGAGTTTCACAACCGCCATTGCGTTTTACCGCAAGCTCGATCCGCAACATCGCAACGTAGCGCGCTCTCTGAACAATATGGCCTACGTCAAACGGCTCATTGCGCTGCAGTTGCGGCGCAAAATTGATGCGGAAGCAGAACGGCGCAGGAAGGCCGCTACGCGCGGTGGCCCTCGCAATGGTAAAGACAAGTTGTCCTATCGCGGCCGTTTTGAGCAGCTCCGTGACGAGGCATTGGCTGAACTCGGCGAAGCGGCGGCCATCTATGAACAGTATGGGAATCATCACGGATTGGGCAGCGTGCACTTGAACTATGGATTTCTCCATCTAGATAACGGGGATCTGGAAGATGCGGAGGCGGAGGCGAAGCAAGCTTTCCACCTCGCCGAAACGAGGCGCGACCACATCCTCATGGCACGGACCCAGCTGCTACGCTGCATGATCGAAAACGCCCGGGTCGAAGAAGGGATCGGAGAGGGTACCGAACCCGGCGGCCACGCCCGGCTCGCCCAGGATTACGTCCATGAAGCCATTGAACTCGCGAAGCATACCGAGAACCGGCGTCTGCTCGCCCACGCCTACGTTTGGCAGGGACTGACTTACTGCAACCGCTTCTTTGACGACTCTGAGTCGGCGCGAGATTGGTATGACCAGGCCCTGACTTTTTCCAAAGGCGTCCACGCCGAGGGCGCATGGGACGATCTGCAGACGCTGAAGGCCCGAGTTCAACGCGGCGGCAAGGTCAACCCTGCGCTGCGTGCCTGGTCTCAAGGCTCGGTGGGAGACAAAACGTTTCAGCAGATCACAGAGGAATTCGCAGAACTCATCATTCCAAAAGTGTGGGAGCGCGAGGGCCGGAAGATTTCGCGTGTGGCCGCGCGCCTCTCCGTTTCACCCAAGAAGGTGCGGCGCATCTTGAGCCGCGCCGGGCGCAGGAAGCCTCCTACGGAATGACTGTTGGGTAGGTTTATGACGCTAGTGCTGCATCGCTCCAAGTTGTCTCCGCCGCCGGAAGGATGAAACTCATGGCCCGCTCGGCCAGCGCGGTGATGGTCAGACTAGGATTGACGCCGAGATTTGCCCCCAGAACGGAGCCGTCGCAGATGTACATATTGCGGTAGCCGAAGACGCGGTGGCGATCGTCGACCACGCCGCGGTCGGGAGAACCGGCAATGACGCAACCTCCAATGCAGTGCGCCGTGCCCGGAACATCGAACAATATCTCCGGCAGGGTACTCATGGCGGTGCCACCGGCGATCTGCGCGAATTTCCGGGCGAACTCGTTGGCTTTCGGAATGTAGGTCGGCACCCTATTCCCGCGGCTGACCAGCATTTTGCGGAAGGGCCAGAACCAGGGGCGTTCCCAGCACATCTCGATATGTCCCTCGACGGCTTGCATGCAAAGGAGAATCACGTGCTCCCGCGCCCAGCCCCATGGCCGCAAGAGACGCACGGTTTTGACTGGGTGGAACAGCAGGGAACCGAGAAGGTTTCTGAGCCACAGCCCGATGCGCTGAGTACCCGGCCGGCCGTCGGTCATCATCGTGGTCAGAAGACTCATTGAGTCAGAGCCAGTGGGATAGCGCACGGCTTCGACGTGTGTGTGTTCATCGATGTAAATGCCGGACCCGATGGCGATACCCTGCGAAAAATCCTCGCAGCAACCCGGCATGCGGGCTCCGATGAGCGATTCCGAATTGGTCCTCACATGCTTCCCCAGGCGGCTGCTGATGGCCGGTAACGAACCGTTATTCTTGAGCCGGAACAGCAGTTCCATGGTGCCCAGCGAGGAAGCCGAGAAGACCACACCGCGGCAGGTTAGGGATCGGGGCTGGCGGCGAATCCAGGCGGTAGACCTCACCGTACGTATTTCGTATCCGGAACTACCATCACTTGAGCCAGCCAGCGGTTTGACGTTTACTACCTTTGTTTCTGGAAAGACGCGGGCGCAGCGCTTTTCCGCCAGATATAGGTAGGTGAGATCGAGCGTACTTTTCGCGCCAAAGCGGCAACCCATCATGCAACCGCCGCAACCGGTGCAGGTGGTTCGGGGCGGCCCTTCTCCGCCGAAGAATGGATCGGGGAAGGTTTTGTTGCCCGGTACTCCCTCGGCGGGCTGGAAGATGCCGACACTGGTGCAGTAGAAGGTTTGGCCGCGGCCGGCAGCTTCCGCAGCTCTTTTGAGGAGTTGATCGGCAGGCCCGAGGATCTTGTTCTGCGTGACCCCCAGCATGCGCGTCGCAGTTTGATAGTGACGAGGCATCTCCGCTTTCCAGGCCGCTAATCCAGTCCACGATCCCGCGTCCCAGACTTTCTCTGGTGCTGGGAGCAGAGTGCTGGCGTAGGTGATCGACCCGCCGCCGACGGCGCAACCGTGGTAGATGGTGGCATGGCGAAAAAAACGCATATTGAAGAAGCCGCGCAGCCCGAGTCGCGGTCGCCAGAACCAGCGATGGATGGACCAACTTGTGCGGGGGAAGGAATCGGGAGTCCAACGCCGCCCCATCTCCAGGACAGCAACGCGATACCCTTTTTCCACCAGTCGAAGGGCCGCGACGCTACCCCCGAAGCCGGATCCGATGACGATGAAATCGAAGTCGAATTGGTCGTTGCGCGGTGCCATACCTCCACCTGTCGCGCGACAGTGCTAGCGTTGTTCTAGCGGAGCCTATGAAACCAGTGTAATCATCTTCCCTCCTCTCACCCGATGCAGTGAGCGCGGTCACAGTCAAACACAGGCGCCTAGGGTTCTAATTAGCACGGCACTGCAGAATCCTGAGGTTGAAGGCTGGTCGTGAACTAGACCCAGGAGGAACCCGATGGAAAGTGCGATCGGTCTGGTGGTGACAGGCGGTGGCGCCAGGGGGGCGTACCAAGCCGGCGTTCTGAAACGTATCGGGGAGATAAAATGCGTTCAGGAACGCGGCAATCCTTTTCCCATCATCGGAGGCGCTTCTGCGGGGGCTATCAATGGCGCTGCCTTGGCCACCGGCGCCGACGATTTTTCCTCGTCCACGAACACACTCGCCGATCTGTGGGCCAGTCTCAGACCCTCCGATATCTTTCACTGTGATTTTGCGTCGCAGGCTCACAATTCCCTGACCTGGATCCTCGATCTTTCTTTTGGAGGAATCTTCGGCGGCGGCAACGCGCGATCTTTATTGGACGCGACTCCTTTGAGGAAGTTCCTCAACCGGCATCTCGATTGCGATCGCATCCAGGAGAACATCAAGCGGGGTAACCTCTACGCGCTCGCCATTTCGGCGACCAACTATAACTCGGGGAAGAGCTATCTCTTTATTCAGGGGGCCAAGGGGCATGCCCTGTGGAACCGACTCCGCTTGGTGACGGTTGCGACAAAGATTACGGTGGACCACGTTTGTGCGTCGGCGGCGATTCCTTTGATCTTCCAGCCGGTGCGACTCAAAGTCCCGCGTGGATCCGCTTTCTTTGGGGATGGTTGTGTCCGCCTGCAACAGCCTCTCAGTCCGGTCATCCGCCTGGGGGCGGAAAAGGTTCTCGCGATCGGCGTCCGATGCGGAAATAAAGAAAGGCAGGAGATTAGTACGAACGATAGGAATCCTTCGCTCGCGCAAGTGATGGGAGTTCTGTTTAACGTTATGTTCCTGGACCATATCGCGACCGACATCGAGCATCTAGAACGGTTGAATCATTTGCTCGAACGGGGCCACATCGTGCAGCCAGATGTTGACGAGAGCGAACGGATACGGGAGCTCGCGACCCTTGTCATCACTCCGTCGGAGAATTTATCAGACCTGGCGCGGCAACATCAGAAAGATATGCCGTATCTGATCCAGTACTTTGTCAGCAGTCTGGGGCGGGATACAGATTCTTGTGCTGATTTGATGAGCTACCTGCTCTTCACCTCAAAGTACACGCGAGATCTGATTGAAATTGGCTACCGCGACGCCGACGAACGAATCGACGAAATCGAGGAGTTTCTTTATTCATCCGATGGTCGGAACGAGGATCGGAACAACAATGGCGGCGGGGCCCGTGGCAAATCAGCGGCAAGCGGAGTTCCTAGCACGAGTCGCCGCGCTTAGGAACTCCCTCGCCAATCCCGAACATCTGTCCGGCGTCGCTTTCGACGCTATAAAACCAGATACTTGCCGGTATCGATGACTCTCTGTGCGATCGTCTGCCGGAGGGCCACCGTGTTGAATGGCTCGTACTTGCACAGCCGGCGCAGAATTGCCAGCTGCGAGCGCAACATGTCGCCATCACTGCAAGCGGCAATGACCATTCTGGCAGCGCTTTCAATTCTTTCCAGCGCGCCCGACATGTAAACGCGGGTCATGGCAATGGCTAGTGCGGAGCGGGCCTCACCGTTCTTTACGGCCATTTTCTGCGCACGCAGCACGGCTGACTCGATGGCATAGGTGTCAATGGCCATGTTCGCGATGGCGCCCATAATCTCCTGCTGGTCCTGGATTGCCATCATGTATTTCTGCGTCGCGATGCCAGCGGCGAAGAGGCCGATTTTCTTGGCTGTCGCCACCAGTTTCCGTTCCTGGCCGAGAGGTCCTTCTTCGGTGTCCTCGGTCGTTCCAGAGAGGACTTCATCCATGAGTTTCTTGATCGCCGCCATCAGCGGGAGTTGGCCGGACATGGCCCGTTTCAGCAGAAACCCCGTGATTACCAGCCGGTTGATTTCATTCGTGCCCTCGAAGATCCGGTTCACGCGGACGTCGCGGTAGTTGCGTTCGGCAGGGTACTCTTCCACAAAACCGTAACCACCGTGGATCTGCACCGCCTCGTCGACCACGTAGCTGATGAACTCCGACCCCCAGACTTTGAGAATCGAGCACTCGACCGCGTATTCGTCCATCACCTTGCGGACCTGGCTCATGTCGTCGTGACCGGCAGGGCCAAGTTGAGTAATGGCCGCATCCATCATGCCGACGGTTCGATACGACATGGCTTCACCGGTGAAGATGCCGGCCGCCATGTTGGCCAGTTTCTCGCGAATCAAGCCGAAATCTGCAATCACCTTGCCGAAGGCTTTGCGTTGCTTGGCATACGCGATGGCGCCCTCGATGCAATTGCGGGCCGAGCCCACGCATCCGGCGCCCAACTTGATCCGCCCGACGTTCAGAACGTTGAAGGCGATCTGGTGTCCTTTGCCGATCTCGCCGAGGACGTTCTCCACAGGAACCTTGCAGTCGTTGAGGATGAGTGGGCAAGTGGAAGACCCACGGATGCCCATCTTGTGCTCTTCCGCTCCCACGGAAAAACCGGGGAAGCTGCGCTCCACGATGAAGGCAGTGAACTTCTCCCCGTCAACCTTGGCGAAAATAGTGAACAGGTCGGCAAACCCCGCGTTGGTGATCCACATCTTTTCACCGTTTAGAAGGTAATACTTGCCATCGGCAGAAAGCGTGGCGCGGGTCCGGCAATTTAGGGCGTCGGACCCTGACGACGATTCGGAAAGCGCGTACGCCCCGACCGTCGTGCCGTTGGCCAGCCCGGGAAGATACTTCTTCTTCTGTGCTTCCGTGCCGAAGTAGACGAGGGGCAGTGTGCCGATGCAGGTGTGGGCTCCCCAGGTCGTACTGAAGCCGCCGTGCTTGGCCACCCGATCGGCGATGAGGGCGGATGTGACCTTATCCATCTGCATGCCGCCGTAGGCTTCGGGGACGTCCACCCCGCTCAGCCCGAGTTCTCCGGCCTTCTTCAGTAGGTCGCGGATGACCGCAAAATCCTTGTGCTCCATCTTTTCAATATTGGGCACGATCTCTTTGTTGGCGAATTCTTCTGCGGTTTGTGCGATGAGCAAATGCTGCTCAGTGAAATCTTCTGGAGTGAAAACATCCTCGGGCTTGCGCTCCTCAATCAGGAAGCTGCCGCCGGGAATTTTTGTAGCGGGTACTGCGGTAAGCGTAGCCATATTCGGTCTCCCTCAGAAAATGTACACGTGCGGTTTAGTGTGGCCTGGGAAACGAATCAGGAGATAACACGAAAACACAACAAGATTGCCAACGTGACCTGGTAACAGAACAGGTCACGTTGGCACATGTCCTCGGCCCTGCTCCTCAACAAGCGCCCGGCGCGGCAGCCCCCATGCCAGGCTTGAGGAGATGGTCTCTTGTCCGTCAGGCGACGGCCGGCTCCATCTTCGTCTTCTTCGCCGGTTTCCTGACGTGACGCTCTGCTCTCGCGGGCGCCTTCGCTCCATTCGTGGGCTTGACCATTACATCCATCAAGGCCTTCTGGGCCTCGACATAGCTCTTTACAGCCTCCCGCGTAAGTTCGGTCAGGGGAAGAGACGGGAACGGCCGCAGGAGTTCCATGGCTTTGCCAGCGGTCTTAACGTTGGCATTCACCTGCCGCCCGGCCACTTCGACCAGGCGCTTTTGCGCTTCGATGAATGAGTCCGTGGCCTTCCGTGCCAACTCTGACAACTCGGTCTGCTTCATCTTCTTGGCGCCGTTGGTGGTTTTGCCGCTGGTTGCCTTCGCGGTCTCCTCGGCGATGACGTCGAGGAACTGCTTTTGCGCCTTGACGAAGTTCTCCATGCCCTCGCGGGCCACGCCGACGAACTGGTCCGGCTGGTACGGCTTGCCGGCCTTGGCGGCGTCGACCCAGGTGTGAGTCTGCTTGCCGGCGATCTTCAGGAAGTCCTCCTGCATGTGGATGAAAGTGTCTACACTGCGCCGTAGCAGATCGATCATGGCATGCCGGCGCGGGCAGTCTCCCACCCGTTCTTTAACGCCCGACATCAGGATTTCGTTCTGTTGTTTGCCCAACTCGAGAAGAACCTTCTGGCCTTCCAGGAAGTTGGTCATGCCCTCGCCGGCGACTTCACTGAGAATCGCCGTGGGAGAGTGAAGTGGGTCTGATAATTGCTGTCTTATGGCGTGCATTACGCTGGCATTCTGGCGCATGGCCAGATCGATGAGGATCCGTTGCGTCGCGAAGAGAGTCTGCGCGCCCTGCTGCGCCCAACCCGAGAGTAGCGAAACTACCGTCGATTCTCCGGGATGAGTGCGGGGAGATTCATGCTTTGCCGCTGCCATTTAGATTACCTCCGATTGCTGCACTGCAGCATCAGTTAAACTATACGAGTGCAAGGGGCTTGTGTCAAGATATTCTTGCTGGCTTGTGCGGAGCAGCATGGACGGTAAAACATGAAACCATCCGTCACCGTGATCAAGAAATACGGGAATCGCCGGCTCTACGACACCGCCGGGAGCCGCTACGTGAACCTCGACGACCTGGCAGCGCTGGTCCGTGCGGGCAAGGAGGTCCGCGTCGTCGACGCAAAGACCGGCCGCGACCTGACTCGCGTGACCCTGACACAAATCATTACCGAGGACGCAAAGGATAAGCCGACTGGACTGCCGCTGGAGTTGCTGCGTCAGCTGATCATGGCGTCGGACGAGGTGCGCCAGGAATTCCTGATGTGGTATCTGAAGTCCGCCTTTGACACCTACGAGAAACTGCAAGATGCGGTAAAGAACCGGCTCAGCGAGGTTCAGTCCGCGATCCTCTCTCCGGTGGACATCATGAAGCGGTTCCTGGGTGCAACGGCATCCTCCCCTCCGGCAGACGAAGAATCGGAAGTCCAGGCCTTGCGCAAGCGAGTTGCAGAACTCGAGGCGCGCCTGGGAAAGCCAGTCCGTAAACCACCGCGTTCCCGCACGAAGCGCTGAATCTGTTACGGATCGAGTTCGGCCCACTCTCGACACCACAAATGCCTATGGACCGGCAATAACCGCGCAGTATAGGATTACCCTGCAGTATGCGCCCTCCTCGCGGATCCGCGGGGATTGGGCAGACCCTGAAACGAACTTGCCGCGCAAAAAGAAAAAAGCAGCAGCGAGTCCTTCACCCACCAAGAGGCGCAAGTCTACTCAGCAGCGCTATCCCGAAGCCGACACCTCCCTTTGGACCGAAGCGCTCTTCGGGGCTGAGATCCTGATCCTGCACGCGACGCCCGTGTACTACGGCCTGGGGGTGCCGCGCGGAGATGGCTCCGCCGTCATCATCATTCCCGGCTTTTTGGGCACCGATCTTTACCTGACCGAGCTGCACGCCTGGCTTCGGCGGATCGGATACAGGCCATATTTTTCTGGCATCGGTCTCAACGCGGAGTGTCCGAACCTCCTGATCCAACGCCGCCTGAGCAAGACCATCGAAAGAGCTTTGGCCGAGACCGGTCGCAAGGTTCATTTGATCGGTCACAGCCTGGGGGGAGTGATCGCCCGCTCGGTGGCGGCCCAGCGGCCGAAGGACGTAGCGTCTGTAACCGCGCTTGCCGCGCCCATCCGCGGCACGGTTGCCAATCGGGCTGTGCTTCGCGCTGCGGAGGCGGTTCGACTCCGGATTCTCGAAGAGCACGGCCGCCGAGTACTGCCCGACTGCTATACCGGCCAGTGCACCTGTAATTTTCTGGACTCGCTCCGACGCAAGGTTCCCGACTCGGTGGTCGAGACCTCCATTTATACGCGTCATGACGGCATCGTGGACTGGCGCTACTGCATGACGATGGACCCTGATGTAGACGTGGAAGTTCCAGGCACGCACATCGGAATGGCCTTCAACCCGGCGGCCTACGCTGTCGTCGCCAAGCGACTAGCCTCGGCTTGTTCGCGCAAATAGTTCAGCCAACCATCTCCAGCACGGCGCCGGTGGCCGTCTCGAATCTCTCGGCCGTCCTGCCAGCACTCTCCAGCAGCAGGGACGCGGACGCCATGCTGTTGTTCACGACTTCGAAGGTGCCTGAGCAGTCGGTCTTTAGGTAAGGAAGCCGATGCACGCTCGGGCCCCGTCCGTCGATCGCGGCCTCGATGCGGACCCCATTTCGCGTGGCGCAGCGAAACTTCCACTGCATGTTGTCCCGGTCGCATGTTTCCTGCACGTTCCGGAAGACGTGCTGTTGCCCATCGTGCCAGAGTACAGCCTTGCGAAAGACCAGGCCGAACGGCATTTCGTAGACCAACGCTTCCAGGGTCGTGGCAGGCATGCCCGTCCGCTGAAAATACGCGTGTGTCCAAGTCCAGAAACTGCGATGCCGGTATCCGCAATTGTGTCCCTGCACTCCGAATCCAACGGGGTCTCCCGCGAACGTCCGGGCATCGAGCGAAACTTGTCCCGAAAAAAGCGCGTCGGAGTGCGGCGTGCGCGAGAAGCCAATCCAGCCTTTGTTGCTCAACGTAACGTGAAACGTGGATTGGTAGCGCAGGTTCCATGTGATCGAGTGTCCGTCAACCTGCATGGCTCCCCGGCAGGAATCTTCTTCAATCTCATTGCCGCCGACTTGAAAGTGAAACGGACTCTGCCCTTTGCTGCTGAGATCCAATCCCTGAAGGGGAAATCCCTGAATAAAGGTCTGCGGTTTCCCGCCCGCCGGGAACCAGGTCGCCCACACCTGAACCGGTTTGGCCTGCGGATTACGTTCGCAGCCGTCTCGCCCAGGATTCATCAGTAGATAACGGAACCACCATGCCCCCCTGCCGTCCGCTAATCCCA
>Ga0209698_10003502_pt1 | contig 17486 bp, 15 predicted proteins | sample LitLauG_LLR_2012_FD_187203 | JGI IMG/M metagenome (GOLD analysis project Ga0209698, IMG submission 187203) | Freshwater sediment microbial communities from Pennsylvania, USA - Little Laurel Run_MetaG_LLR_2012 (SPAdes) (version 2) | ecosystem: Environmental > Aquatic > Freshwater > Creek >...
TCCCCTACTCAGCGTGACGGGATGGGAACCCTTAGGCGCAGTGATGTTAAAAGTGCCGCTGTAATCGAGGATGCTGACACCTCCACCTCCACCCTTCTCGAATGTCCCGCTGTTGTTGATGGTCCCACTGCCGTGGATGCCATTGTCTGTTGTGATATTGAACTTGCCGCCCGCCTCAATGGTTATCGTGGACTCGGAAAGATTCAAATCGGCTTGCATGTTCACGGTCCCGGACAGAACCAGAGTCATCGCCAAGCCGTGATACCCAGCGGTCACGATCGCCATTTTCGCTGCCTTCAGTCTCATCACGCTGCCGGTTTGGGCTCCCAGGATTCCACTGTTCCAGGTCACGATCTCGCTGTTGATAGTCAAATCGGAGATGCCCCTGATTATCGTCGCCTGTTGACCATCGAATTTCAGGGTCCTGGTATTTACTGTGATCGGAGTCTCCACGTCCCACACCCCACCTGCGGTGATGTCCATAGTGCCGGATCCACCAAAAGTGGTTCCCTTGTTCAGAGTCACTAGGTTGGCAAACTGCAGGGTCGCGTCGGAGTTCGCGCTGAAAGCGCCGTTGTTGGTAAAGAATGTCGCAAGTTGTAGGATTCCGCTCTGGGCGTCGATTTTTCCGTTGTTGGTGAACTTCCCTGCCGGGGCGAAGGTGCTGGTGCCGGTCCCCATGCTTTTGGCGATGCTGCCGAGGTTATTGAAAGTAGCACCCCCGAGAATCGTGATCCCGTCCGCTTGGAGATCGATCGAGCCCGTTGAAGCGTTGACGAAGCTGACCGTCCCTAAAGTCAATTGCAAGCTTCCACTGACCACGATCTTGCCCTGGTTGCTGACCGTATTTGGAGTGATCGCGCAGTTGTCTTTGAGGACATTTACCGTACCCGTCAGGGTTGCTGTGCCCGGGCCTTGGACTGCGCCGTCGGTGAGCGTCAGCGTCCCCGTGAAGTTGGCCGTTCCATTGACGGTCAGAACGGTTGCGGTGTTCGGACCATTTAGAGTCAGGTTGAAGATGGTCGAGGTGGCCGACGTGTCAGTCAGGATGGTGCTCACGTCATTGAGGGTGAGGCTCCCGTCCAGAGTCAGGCTCAGGATGGTACCAATGTTCACCCCGTCCACGGTGTTGACGACAAACCCGCTCCCAATACACACGTTATCGTTCGGGTTGGGGATCCGCTTCAAATCCCAGTTACCCGCTGTCGTCCAATAGCCATCACCCGCGTTGCCCGTCCAGCTGATGGTGCAAGCCCGTGCGATCTGCGGTGCAATCAGAAAAATGCCAGCGGCGAGAATCAATAGGCGTCTCACGGTACCCTCCCCCAAGCCTGAAGGCCGAAGTTACGCGTGCGGGACGAGGGCGTGATCCCTGCATGCCTCAATGGGCAGTAATCAGAAGCCGCCTTGCTTGTGGGCGAAGAGATTTGTGGGCCCACGCGACAATCCCTGACAACGCCAGACTCGGACCCTAGGCTATGACGGCAGACAGCTATGAGGAGAACGTGGAGAATGCGCCTTTAGTTGAACTGGAGGAGTTTGAACCGGACGAGGCCGCCGTCTCCGTAGCCCGTAATTCTGGTGACTGCTGGCAGCTTTGTCAAGCTGCAAGACACTGCACCAGCTGTGTTGGATAACTGGCGTGATATCCCGTGGGTGTTGAAAAAGTCACTGAGATTAGCGGATGAGATTCAAACTAGTCCACTGCCCGATCTCGCAATTCTCGGCTTTTTCGTTAGTGTACTGACCTCGTCCGTTCGAGAAACAGTTGTTTTACTGCCGGCCATATCTGCGGAATCGGAGTGTGTCGAATCAGTTATTTGCAGCCTCGCTTCCCTGCAGGTTTTGCGGACGCCCATTGAGCGCCAGGAAGAGAGTGCTGCGGGGGATGCCCGTCTCGCGAGAGATGGCCCGCCACGAGATACCGGAGGCTCGCAGAGCATCGACGCGAGCAGTATCCACCATCGCCCGCGGTCTGCCGAGCCGCACGCCCTTGGCCTTTGCGTGCTGCAAGCCAGCACGGACTCGCTCCTGTATCAACGCCCTTTCAAATTGGCACATCGCGCCAATGATCTGGAACATCAGGCGTCCGGACGGAGTGCTAAGGTCGAGATTGTCTGTCAGCGAGACGAACGCGATGCCTAGCGACTCTAGTTCGTCCAACGCATTTACAAGATGCTTCAGCGAGCGACCAAAGCGGTCGAGCTTCCACACCAAAATGGCATCGAACTTTCGCCGATGGGCATCAGCCATCATCTGATTCAATGCCGGCCTCGAGTCCTTCGAACCAGAGACGCCGGCATCGACGTATTCCTCAACGATCTGCCAGCCGCGGCGAGTGCAATACTGGCGCAGTTCGCGCAGCTGCATCTCTGGGTCCTGGCCGTGATTCAGTGTGGAGCAGCGGGCATACAACGCAACCCGCAAAAGGTGGGATAAACTTTGTGTAGCCATGTTGCCCTCCATCGGGCGATCTGGTCAGCCCCGTTTCGAGTGTTTGACGCACTCAGGCGGGGCGCTTCTTTTGGAAGCCGCAGCGATTATGGAACACTCCTCTGTGCTTGTCAAGATTAAAAGCAGTATTTACGCTTGTATCACCTTACCGGTAGGGATATGATGTTGGGCATGAGAGTAACGCCAAGACCACATGTGACCAAAGCGCAAAAGAACGTCGCGGCAGAACTCGGACGGAGGGGAGGCATGGCCAGGGCTGCGAAGCTTACGCAAGAGGCGCGGCGAGCCATTGCGATCAAGGCGTCACGGGCAGCAGCCGCAGCGAGAACGAAGGCGAAGCAGAACAGAGGGTGATAATTTCGATTCGACCCGCCGTCCCAGGCATGGAAAAAGCGGGCCGAACACGGTGTGCAATGATGGTCCAACGCAAATCTAGCCGTGCGGTTAAGCGAAGTCAAGACGCTGCGCCCGTCAATACTCCTCAGCCTGCCGCACAACGAACCTTTCAGAAATTCATCTCAGAAGTTTCGCGCCCGTCTGTGGATGATGACACCAAAGTTCTCGTCCTGGATGCGGCCCACCGCGGACTATGGCCAGCAACGCAAGTGATCGATGGTCACCTCCGATGGCATCCTGACTCGGACCAATCTAAAAGCCGAAAGTCGGCGTAGAAGTGTCGTCGACCCCCTTTTGAAAGCAAAGGGATTGTCCATACACGACTGGGCACAACGTGCCATAGTGGATCATCACACTGCGGCTAACTACCTAAAGGGCAAAACAAATCCTTACCCGGATACACGTAAAAAGTTGGCGAACGCCCTCGGATTATCGCCCAACGACCTACCGAACTAGGATTCCCAAACTCTCCCCAACCTTCCAATAGACGAAGCGACACGCATATCTTATGGTCGCTTTTGTATGCAGTCCAAACAGAACTCGTTACTCAGCGCGACATTTCATCTTGAATGCTCACTGTCTGATTTGCTTGAGCAGGATCCGGCGCAGTTAACGCCGAGCGCAGCTAAACGCGTTCAGGGCATCGCTACTGCGATCACGAAATTCGTGCCACCTCTAAGACAGTTAGCGAATGCGCGTCAGGCTCAAATCAATTCCACAAAGGAAATTACAGAAGCGCCGAGCGCGATCATGAGCAGAAGCAAATCAGCAGTGCGTGAGGAGAGATTGTAAGGAAAGGGTTGGGCGCCCCCGGTCAAAGAAACGCCCAAGAAAGTAGAGATCAGACAGTGGAATCGTACAGCACTCCGCCACTCGCGGCAACATCACCAGAACAATCCACCCCCATTCCGGCCAGGGGAGCCGCCCCTCCTGGGCTGTCGGCCCACCATTCAACCACCGAGCAGGAAGCCATCCTCTTGCGGGAAAGCCGCAAGCACCTGGGATTCGCCAAGTCTCTGAACCGCAAGGCTAAGGCGCTCTGCAGTGGCTATCTTCGTTCCCAAACATACGAGCGACTGAATGATTTTTTCATCCTTGCAGAGAGTGTGCAGGAAAAACAGGCGCGTGCTCTAGGAGAAGGCCGCAGTGAGTAGATCCGCGCGCAACCCGGAGAGCCTCGAGGCACTCGCAGCGGGCGACAAGGAACGACTTCAAGCGCTCGCATTTGCCTTCATTCGCGGCTGTCGCGAACGTGGTGCGACTGCGGACGAAACCTGCGCAGCACTGGGCATGGTTCACAACTCAATCGCTCCACGGATCAGCGAACTTAAGTCTAACAAGCTAGTCGCGGAGCTTTACGACAGCAACGGCAAACGGGTGCGCCGCAAAACTCGTCAAGGGTGCGCCGCTGGGGTCTTGGTTGCTGCCGAGTTCACGTGGTAGGGAATCCTGTCGCATCGAAGCAAGTGTCTACCGTCCCGCCGGCTGCGGCGCTGGATCCGGGCCGTTTGAAACAGGCCCGCACCTGGTTAAGGGTTGCGCGTGGCGAGCAAAAAACCTCGAGCACGTTCCCGGAGTTCGGCGATCTCGCGCCAGAGTCGAGGTATCCAGACTAGGGCCGTGGACAACTTCACCGCAATTCGGAATGGAATCCTAGAGCATCTGGCTTCTGGCAACCTGAGCCCGTTTGACCTGGGCGTTTATCTGTACCTGCATCTCCGTGCAGACTGGGCAACTGGAATCTACCGCGGTTGTGCTCTGACGGTCGCTCACGGATTCGATGATCCAGCCCTTAGGGGACACATCAACAAATCTCTCATTCGGCTGCGCTCGCGCAAGTACATCAATTACCGCAAGGGCGATGGAAGACGCGGCGGCTATCCAATCCTGATTAACAAGTATCACGTGACAGTCGGGGAACTGTCGTTCCATCGTCTAGATGCATGGAAACACGGACAGTTATGTAAGCCAGAATATGAGCCGTGGAACGGTCGCGGAACAGTGGAGGAACTGTCGCGGCACGGTGACGGCACGGTGATGGCACCTATTCAAGACTTAAAGACTTTACAAGACGTAAAAAGACCAGGAGAAAACCCATCTTTCTCTCGGAAGAGAAAAACGCGAAAGGCTTCTCTGCCGGCCGACTTCTGCATTTCCGAGGCGGTGCGCAAGTGGGCAGAAGAAAAACATCACACTCGACTGGAAGAACGGTTGGAGCACTTCATCTGCTACGCGAAAGCTAACGGTAAACAATACGCAGACTGGGACGCAGCCTTTAAAAATGCAATCCGTGGAGACTGGGCGAATTTGAAAGGCAAAAGCAATTCCGCTCCCGCGACACTGCCAGCCACTTACGTTTCTGTGGCCGAAAAAATCCGTGCTGGTCTTGCTACCGCGGGAGGCAGAACGCAATGAACCCACTCGCAGAGCTAAACGTTGTAGCGGAAATCGACGCACAAAAAGCCATTATCGCGGCCGCCATGGAATCGCCTTTGGCGTATGACCTAGCCTCGGCTGCTGGACTGACCCCTGACGATATGTTCGGGGATTCGGACCGAATGCTCTACGCCGCGATCCGGGACTCGCGGGAAGCGGGAAAGCACGTAGACACCATCACGATTGCCAGCGAATTGAGAGAGCGCAAGCAACTCGAGAACGTTGGTGGTCTTGCTTATCTCTATTCGCTTCCCGGTTTCGTTCCGGTTTGCCCCAGCATCCGGACCTACGTCCAGAAGGTTCGCGATGCAGCCAAGAAACGCCGTCTCATCAATGCTTGCGAAGCGACTGCTGGCGCCGCTTACGACGGAGGTAACGCGCAGGGACATATTGAGACCCTCAAGGAAAGGCTGCTTCAGATCGAAACCGACTCGCAGGATCCGCCCGCGGAGCGAGTGCTGAAATTCACCGATCAGGTGCTAGGCGAATGGGAACGGATGGCTGACAGTCCCGAAGGCTTAATCGGGCTCACGACGGGAGTGGAATGCGTCGATCTGGTGACCACGGGCATTCGCCCTGGGGAACTGTGGCTGCTGGCGGGTCGAACTGGTGACGGGAAGAGCTCTGTGGCTCTGCAGGCTGCTGCAGAGAACTGCCGCGCCGATATTCCTGTCGGTCTGTTCTCAATCGAGATGAGCAAGGCCGACGTCCTGCAGAGACTCTGGGCCCAACAGGGAAATATCCCATTCTCATGCATTCGCAATCCGCGGGGCATCGGGAAAGACATGCGCCTGCGCATCCAACGCGCTGCAACTGACGTAGCTATGTGGCCGTTGTTCGTAGTCGAAGACGGCGCAATCACACTGCAACGTTTGCTGGCTAAAGCGCGGTTGATGATCCGTCAGGAAAGGGTGCGACTGCTGATTGTTGACTACATGCAACTGGTGTCTGTGACCGCTAAAGAGGAACGCGAGCGGCTGACCAAGATTTCTAACGCCCTGCGATCGTTGGCAAAGGAAACGGGTGTGCCGGTGTTGGCGATCAGCCAGCTTTCCCGTCCGAAGGATGGAAACCAGAATCAGCGGCCCAACAAGTTCTCTCTCAAAGAAAGCGGGAGTCTCGAAAACGATGCGCACGTAATCGTGATGGCCTATCGCCCGGTGGATCAGTGCGGCCAGCCCACGGGTGAGGATGAGTTGATTATCGCGAAACAGCGGCACGGCCCAGTCAGCAACGAACGTGTGTACTTCGATTCAAAAACGCTTACGTTTCGCGAGCGGTGTCAGGGTACTGACGCCAGATCGCAGAGGGACCGGTAGAAATGCCTGAAAAAGTCTGGCTGCCGGCAGTAGGTTGGTGGGCTGCAAAGTTTTTGCGCTCTTGCCAAGCGATCGTGCTTTTGTCGAAACATCACGATACTGCGGTGCGACTTGCAGCGTTTGACATTCTGGAAGATGCCCGCAAGCGCTTGGTCAGAGAGCACGATCCGCTGGCGAAGCTCACCGCGGCGAAGCGTCCGCAAAACCCTTTGCCCGATGCGTCGCTAAGTGCGCGTATCTACACGGCCGAAAATCAGCCGGAAGGGTGGCAGGCAAACAGATGATTTTTAGACGATGTTTCCGGGAAGAGCGACGACCGCCGAACGAACCACCAAGACGTTGTGGGTCAACGTCAGATTCTTGGATTCATTCGGCGGTCCCTCTTGAGGTCTGACATGGCGAGTATCTGCGAAAAGGACCAAGCAACGCAAGGAAGTGTTGAGACTCGGAGGATGTGGGCTAATGGGCCATTTCGACAATGGAGCGAAGCGCGGGTTTCCCGATGGATTCCATACACAACGGGAGGCTACGTTGGCGCATATGTCTGCGAGAAATGCACCCAAACCTGTTCCGGGGTCTACAAAGTGAAAATGCCGACAAATAACACAGTAGAAATGTGGCTCTGTGGGACGTGCCGAACAGCGGTGAAGCCGACCAAGCGACATCTGGCAACCCATGTCGAGCACGCCCCACTGAGCGCGGTGTGCATGTAGCGAATGAACCTTGAATGCCAACAGCGCCCCAAATTCGGGATCTAGAAGCCACAGAACGGAGTGCTACCGTTCTGACCGAGGCAAGTTTCGGCACGCCATCGAGGGAGGATTGCGAAACGATGGCACGCCGGAGGTTTCAGGATCCCAAGCCCAAGCGGGAAGGGAACTACTGGTACTTGCGCGTCTGGCAAGACGTATTTGTCGGAGGTGCGAGCACCAGAAAACGACAACGAATCAAACTAGCCCCCGCCTCTATGCCGGAGCGCGAGGCCAAGAAAATCGCGGCAGAGATGTTGCGCCCTGTGAATCAGGGACTCGTCGCTGTCGGTTCCGCGGTTAACTTCACCGAATACGTGGACACTACTTACATTCCGACTGTGCTTCCGCTGCTGGCAAGGACCACGCAGGATTCCTACGACAGCATCGTCGGGAAGTATCTGAAGCCGAGCTTCGGAGGTTCCTGTCTGCGTGACTTAAGCCCGCTCACTCTGCAGCGCTATTTTTCAGCCATGACGAGCCAAGGCATTGCGTACCCGTCAGTGTTGAAAATACGGGATGCCCTCTCGAGCATTCTGCGCTCTGCGGTGCAATACGACTTTCTGGTCAAGAACCCACTAGACGGCTTGCGACTGCCGCCAGACAAGAGAGGCAGGCGGTCAAAGCCGATCATTTCTCCCAAGCAGTTCGATAGGTTGATTCAACTCGTCGCGGAGCCTTATGCCACGATGCTCTATACGGCTGTGTGGACAGGGCTGCGCGTGAGCGAGCTTATCGGGCTGAAATGGCGATGTATTCACGAAGATGCCATCACGATCGAGGAGCGCTTTTGCCGCGGTGACTGGTCTGCTCCAAAGACGCAAGCCAGTGCTGCGACCATCGGCGTTGATTCGGGAGTGATCGCGCGCATTCACCGGCTCAGGACTCTGACGGTTAGCGTCAGGGCTGGGCATGCGATGCGAAACTACAAACTTGTCAAAACGGACGGCCCAGATGACCTGGTGTTCCAGTCGGTGAAAGACGGGAAGCCGATGCGGGACAACAATGTTCTGAAACGGTTCATCAAGCCAGCCGCTCGACAACTGGGATTGCCGTTTGTTAACTGGCGCTGCTTGCGAACCTCGCACGCAACTTGGCTGGTGCAGGCGGGTGCCGATCCTAAATCCGTCCAGGGCCAAATGCGCCACACGCGCATTTCTACCACGATGGACATTTACGCGCAGATCGTGCCGGAGGCGCAGCGTCGAGCAGTGAAGAAACTCTCGCGCTTCGCCAAGAGCGCTGTCCCAAATGCTGTCCCATTACTGGTCCAATAAACTCATGCTGGAAGTGGTTAAATTCGGAGCGAACGCTAGTACAATCAATCACATGATTGCGGTAGACGCCATCGTTCGCAACGATGAGGTCGTCGGTTCGAGCCCGACTAGCTCCACCAAATTCTGGCTCAATGTTTTCAGTGGTTTCAACTGAGCCGCCGCTGCCCAATTCCCCGTTCCTCTTTGGGTCGAAAGTGGTCCTTCGGAAGGTCGTTCTCCGAACTACAACAAGCCTGCGCGGTTCAACAGATCGTCCAGCCCATCCAGCATCGTGTTCGCCTTTCCGACCACGTCTCCGGCCGGTAGCGGCGACAGTAACGACTGCACCCGCTCCGACATACCCGTCGGGAGCCGCGGGCAAAGCGCCTGAGCGAATTGCAGCAGTCTTTTCTCCCCGGGATGCGGTTGCTCGTTCACGGCGAACACAATGTCAAAGTAGCTCGCCAGCAGAGCCGCGACGCGGTGATTCACGCTGACCGCATCGGAACGCTCCAGCGCCCGCTCGATCTGGTGTAGATAGGACGACATATTCGTCCGCAGGACCGGATAATTCTTGGCTACAATGGCCCGCTTCAACTGATCCGGATACGCCTGATTCGCTCTTGCCTGAATCTGCTTGAACCAACCGGTGCGGTCAAAGAGCGACTGCGAATTTCTCACGTTGTACCAGAAGCAGGTCGAATACCCGACCGACGCCTCATGCCGCCGCAGCACTCGATCAAGCTGATCTTCAATCCACGGCGTGGTGCGAAACATTACATCCACGCTGATGCCCGTTTCACCGTCGATCCACTCATCGCCCGGTTCCCAGAACGAATTCCCGATCTCCGCACGCCGCGCATCGCGCGCCACTTCCGCCCGAAGGGACTGCCCAATGATCTCGCTGGCATATACGTATAGGTCGACATCAGATAGCTGATCCGCAAACCGAGACGTCTGAGATCCAGCCAGTGCTACGGCCTCGACTTCGCGGATCGAAGCAAACCTCTCCGCGATTTTCTGTGCCACCTGTAATCCTGGCGACGAACTAACGCCATTTGTCGGCATAGTTTGACCGGGAAAAGTATAGACTCCAGGTGCTGCGACCGGTGTGCAACCGTCACAGTGCGCTCGTTGGCAGCCATCTCAAAATGCCGTCCTCGACACCGAGAGGTTGATCGTGAAGAGAACAAACCGTCTATCTGTGGTCGCGCTCCTGAGCCTTACTCTGTTCCTAACCGCCTTCGCCGAGCAGCCCACCGCGCACCCGGTTGCCGGGTGGATCAAGTCGGCTGTGATCTACGAGATCAACCCCCGCAATTTTTCTGCCACCGGCGACTTTCACGGCATCGAGGAGCGCCTGGACTACCTCAAAGACCTGGGCGTCACCATCCTTTGGCTCATGCCGATACATCCTGTCGGACAACTAAAGAAGAAGGGCAGTCTGGGCAGCGCCTACGCTGTGCAGGATTATTACGCCATCAATCCGTCATATGGAACGAAGGAGGATCTCAAGCGGTTAGTCACTCAAGCTCATGCCAGGGGCCTTAGGGTGATCATCGACATCGTGGCGAACCATACCGCCTGGGATAGCGTTCTGATGAAGCACCCCGAGTTCTACAAGAAGGATGCGAAGGGCAACATCATTCCGCCCGATCCCGATTGGACCGATGTCGCTGGCCTCGACTACAGGAACCCGCAGCTCCGTGTGTACATGACCGACATGTTGAGGTATTGGCTGAAGGATTTCGACCTGGATGGATTCCGCTGCGATGTCGCAGGTGAAGTTCCCACGGACTTCTGGGAGAACGCGCGTGCCGAACTCACGAAGATCAAGCCTGACATCCTCATGATTGCCGAGGCCAACAAGCCCGAACTGCTGACGAAGGCCTTCGACCTCGACTATGCATGGCCTTTCCACAGTACTTTGACCAACGTTCTGGAAAATGGCGCTGCTGCGCAGGCGATCAGCTCCAACTGGAGTGCGGAACGGGAAAGATATGCCAAGGGCGCTCTTGAAATGCGATTTTCAGATGATCACGATGAAAAACGCGCCATCACCCGTTTCGGCGAACGCGGGGCGCTGGCGGCTTCGGCACTTGTCTTTACCATGGACGGCGTACCTCTGCTGTACAACGGCATGGAAGTCGGGGATACCGCCGAGTCTACCGCCCCCGCACTATTTGAGATGCTGCCGGTGTTCTGGCAGATCTCCGAACGCCGGTCTAATTTCTTACCGTTCTACAAACAAATGATTGCGCTCCGCCGCGCCCATCCGGCGCTCGAGCAGGGCGAAACCGAGTGGGTGAGCAACGGCGCGCCCGAACGGATTCTCACATACTTCCGTCGCGGTGCGGGAGAAGAGTATTTTGTCGCAATCAATGTTTCGAATAGGCCCTTCGCAGGAGTGGCTGACGTCGGCAGCGGTGAATACCTGGACGAGACGCCGGGCTTCGACGAGGCCGCACGGAAGAAGGTCAGCCTCCCGGCGATCATTCTTAATGCCTGGGACTTCCGCATTTACAGAAAGGTCCACTAAAGTACCGGGAGTCGGCGGGGCGATATGGAACGCTGCTTATCCTTGTGCCACGCGACGCAACTATTTATGGTTCTCACATGAAATTTCCCCGTTCCAGTGGGGTTTTGCTTCATCCGACATCTCTTCCCGGCCCGCACGGGGTCGGCGACCTCGGGCCCGAAGCTTATCGCTTTGTCGACTTCCTGCACGCCGCCGGTCAGAAACTTTGGCAGGTGCTTCCGCTGAATCCGACGGGATACGCTGATTCGCCATTTCAATGTTTCTCCGCCAGTGCCGGAAATCCGCTGCTCATCAGCCTGGAACGCCTCGCCGAGCAAGGCATCCTGAACAAGAGCGACCTGCACGGTGTTCCTGTGCTGCCGGTCGAGACTGTTGACTACGGCGCAGTCATTCGCTTCAAGATGCCGCTGCTTCAGAATGCCGCGTCCAATTTCTTCTCTAACGCATCCGCTGAGGATCGCCGCCGATTTGAAGGATTCTCGCAAGCGAACGCGAGTTGGCTTGAAGACTTCGCGCTGTTCATGGCGGTCAAGGAAGCTCACGACCTGGTGGCATGGACCAAGTGGCCCGCCGACATCGCCGCGTTCCAGCCCGTGGCTGTGAAGCGCTGGTCGGAGAAGCTGGCGTCGACTATCCAGGCCCAGAAGTTTTTCCAGTTCGAGTTTTTCCAGCAATGGCAGGAACTCCGGGCTTATGGACGGGAGCGCAACATCCGGATCATCGGCGACATTCCCATCTACGTGGCGCACGACAGCGCCGATGTCTATTCCAATCGGCGGTTCTTCCTGCTTGATGAGCGTGGCAACCCTACGAATGTGGCCGGCGTGCCGCCCGACTATTTCAGCGCGACGGGACAGCTCTGGGGCAATCCCATCTATAACTGGCCGCTGCTGAAGGAGACCGGATACAAGTGGTGGGTCGAGCGGCTGCGCTCCGCGCTTCGTCTCTACGACTGCGTCCGCATCGATCACTTCCGCGGATTTGAAGCCTATTGGGAAGTGCCGGGCAACGAGACCACGGCCATTCACGGTCGCTGGTTGAAAGGTCCGGGCGGGGAACTGTTCTCTGTGCTTCACAAAGAGCTTGGCGATCTTCCGATCATTGCTGAGAACCTGGGTGTCATTACACCCGAGGTCGAGGCCATTCGCCACGAGTTCGGATTTCCAGGGATGGCCATCCTCCAATTTGCATTCGGCACTGATCCGCAGGCGCCCACGTTCAAGCCGCACAACTATGTCCGCGATCTCGCCGCCTACACCGGCACACATGACAACGATACGGTCGTCGGCTGGTGGACGAGCGGCGGCACCAGCGACAGCACGCGCACGCCGGAGGATGTTGTCAGGGAACACGCATACGCACGGGCGTATCTCGGCTTCGAAGACGAGCCGATTCACTGGGTCATGATCCGCAGCATCATGTCGTCGGTCGCGAATACAGCGATTGCGCCCATGCAGGACATTCTGGGGCTAGGCAGCCAGGCGCGCATGAACCTGCCCGGCACATCGAGCGGCAATTGGAAATGGCGCATGAAGCCTGGAGCCGCAACGGGCGAGATTGCGACACGGATAAGAGAGATGGCTAAGCTATACGACCGCTGAGGTAAGGTTCAGGGCGAGAGGCCGGGACGAAGAAGTCCGCGTAACGCAAAGTCCGAGAGGCAATGCATTATGGAAAAGCCAACCAAGTCGTTCTGGCAAATCTGGAACATGAGCTTCGGTTTCTTCGGCATTCAGTTCGGCTGGGGCCTCCAGATGGCCAACATGAGCGCCATCTACGAGTACCTTGGCGCCCGGGCCGACCAGATTCCTATCCTCTGGCTTGCTGCGCCGCTCACGGGGCTCATTGTCCAGCCCATCATCGGACACGCCAGCGATCACACCTGGGGACGTCTCGGCCGCCGCCGCCCCTACTTCCTTACGGGCGCAATCCTGAGTTCATTCGCCCTCATTATGATGCCGCGGTCATCGGCGCTCTGGATGGCGGCTGGCCTCCTCTGGATCCTCGATGCTTCGATCAACATCAGCATGGAACCCTTTCGCGCCTTCGTCGCCGACCTGCTTCCTGAACAACAACGCACGGGCGGCTTTGCCATGCAAAGCCTCTTCATTGGGCTCGGGGCGGTAGTCGCATCAGCATTGCCGTGGATGCTGACCAACTGGTTTCATCTTGGAGCGGAGGCCGCAGGTCACGCCATTCCGCTGACCGTTCGCTTATCTTTCTACTTGGGTGCGGCGGTATTTTTTAGTGCAGTCCTGTGGACGATTGTCACCACCAAGGAATATCCGCCAGAGGACCTTATAGCCTTCCGTCAGATGAAGGCCGAGAAACGCGGCCTGTCGGCGAATGCTGCGGAAATTCTCGATTCCATTGCGAAGATGCCGAAGACGATGCGACAGTTGGCTCCGGTGCAAGTCCTCACCTGGCTCGGGCTCTTCTGTATGTGGCTTTACTTTCCGGTTGCGGTTGCACGCAACGTTTTCGGGGCGCCCGATACGACGTCGCCGCTCTATTCCGCGGGCGTCGAATGGGGTGGCATCTGCTTCGGGCTGTATTCAGCGGTTTGCTTTGCCTTTTCCTTCTTTCTTCCCGGCATCGCGCGTGCCATCGGGCGCAAGCACACGCACAGCCTTTGCTTGGTGTGCGGCGCGATCGGCCTGATCTCGGTTGCCTTTATCCATAACAAGTTTGTTTTGCTGCTGACCATGGTAGGCGTTGGTATCGCGTGGGCCAGCACGCTGTCCATGCCTTACTGTGTGCTGGCGGGATCGCTGCCCAAAGAAAAGACTGGTGTCTACATGGGCATCTTCAACTTCTTTATCGTGACGCCCGAGATTATCGCATCACTTTTCTTCGGATGGGTGATGACCCACCTGCTGCAAAACAATCGTCTGACGGCGGTCGTGGCCGGAGGATGCTTCATGCTCATCGCAGCTCTGCTCATGCAGAGAGTTCTCGATCCCGGTGAAGAGAAGATAAGAGTCGAAGAAAAACAAGGGGCGTTGCACCCGATTGCTGCCAAGTAGCGTGGGTGGGATTGCTGCAATAAAATCACCCAATGAAACTGCTGGAACTGCTGAGCAAGCCTGCCGCCTTGGCAAGCGGATGGACAAGTGCAGTCCTTTGTTTTAGCGCTGCCATCGGGTTTTGGTTAGCCGGGGAGCATCGCAGAGCAGTCTGCTGGGGCGCGCTGGGAGCCGTTGAAGTGGCGGCGATCGTTTTGTGAAACGAATGCCCGATTTCAATGCCGGAAACTATCCCCCACCTCAGAGCGGCGACAGTTCGTCTTCGTTCTCCTTGTCTTCATGGCGATGGGCAAACCTTCGCTCCAGAAATTCTCGTGCCAGCTCTTTGCCACCGGTGCCGAATGCGATTGCCAGGCCGAGCATGATGGCACCGAAGGCAATCCCGAAGGCGACAAGCATGGTCTGTTCGCCGATGCCGAGCACTTCAAGCACCATGGACAACACGAAAACGATGATGATCGCCCGGATGGAAGCGCTCAGCAGCCGGGGCGAGGGCAGGTTCGCATTGACCGTGGCCAGCAGTGCCGCGCGAGAGAAGAAGCTGGCGGCGAGCAGTCCGAAGAACATGATGAACAAGGCGACAAACAGACGCGGCAAGAAGAGAAAGAAGTGGGCGATCTGTTCCTGCAGACCAAGAATCCCGAGCGCGCTGACGCCGAGCAGGATAAATCCCAGCCACGCGACCCAGAACACCAACCGGCTCAGCAGTTCCGACGAGGAGGGAAGAGCAGCCTTGGCCAGCAACTGGGAGGCACCGGCATTTTCGGAGAGCCGGTCAAACTTGATCAGCCGCAAGATGCTGCGCACAATGACTTTTAACAGGTACGCGATCAGCCATCCCACAAATGCGATGATTACCAACACGATCAGCCGGGGGAGTAAACGCGCGAATCCCCTGGCGAACTCCTGCGCCGCCTGAGTCAGTTCGCTGACGATCATTTCCCGCATGACGACCTCACTTTCTGCCGTTCCACATTTCCAGCAGATACGGTTTTTGTCGCTCAAACTCCAGACACAGGGTTTCGATGTGGCTTTCGACTTCTGACGCAGAACTGTCCCGGTTTTCCACCAGGAATGTGAATGCGCGGCCGCGGAAGAGTGGAGCGAGCGCCTGGATCACATGGTCCCGGCTGATGACTGCTCTATGATGCGCCGCGGCGAACTCGTAGATGGTTTTGACCCACAAATCAGCGGGGTAATGAAAATCGTCTTCCTCCTGATGGGCGAGCCGCTGGAGTTCGGCCAGCGTGTCAGGCAAGAGGATGGACTGAAATATGGATCCCAGTTCGGCCACTCCGGTGCGGAATCCTTCATGCAGCCGCTTCCGATTCACACGCAGCGGCTCGAGGGTGAATTGCTGCTCAGCGCCTGTGGTCGGAACCGCCTGGGAACCGGTCTTGCCACTCCACAACGAAAAATTCGGCTCCATGGAGGAGAACAAGACGCCAATCGTTTGTCGCAAGGCCGGCACTAGATCCGCCGCATGTCGCTCAACATGAGGTTTGGTTCCCACGAAGGACTGGCTGACACGGAAACCACTCGCAATGGCGGCCAGAGTGAAGCGGACCTCACAACCGTCGCGTACACCATCGTCGTTCCAGGAGGTTTGCGCAAGAAACTGGCTACCCATCCGGCCGGAGAAGGCGAATTCCGATGCATACGGTTCCCGGATTCTTAACCCATATAGGGCGCGGGTCATCGGATACAGAAGGTTGGTGATAAGGAGTCCATCGAACTTGTGGCGAGCATAGGTGGGCAATACAAGGTCGGAATCTTCCTTATAGATGGGCTTCAAAAGGGCCCGAAGCCACTCGGGCTGGATGCTCGTGGACTCGGGTGAAATAACTGCACAAGCCCTGGCGCGCAGCAATTCGGCAGCGGCCAAAATGGTTCGCAAGGCGGCCCCCGGCGCGATGCTGCTCCCGTACTGCGTGCTGATCGAGTGAAGTGTTCGCAGTGCCGAACGATTGAAGGCGCGCCTCTGCATGTCGTCAATAGCGGCGTTCGCCACCAGGTCAGGAGTGCCATCCCGCGATCCAGCGTCGGCATTGATGATTGCGGCTCTCTCCCGTGGAAACCATTGCAGGAGACCTCCCTGAATCGCGGCAACAACGGGGCCAATGGTCTTGGAATTGTTGTGTGTGGGCAGGCCCACCAGGATGTCTACTTCGCCGACATTGATCAGTTGGCGAACGAAATCATCGGTAAGCAGGCTCTCCTCCGTCAACTTGACGTCGGTGCGAAATGCAGGAGAGCGCTCTTGGGTGGACACTTCTGGCATTGCTTTCGCAGCCTACCTTGTGTGCCGGTTCAGATTCTTCGCAGCCGAAACCAGTAGAACTGGTAGGGGCCCAGGGTTAGCAGGTAAGGCAATTCGCCTACCCGCGGAAAAATGTTCTTGCCAAACATCTCGATCAGAATATTTCCTTTGAAGCGCCGCAAGTCGAGTTCTACTGCCTGCGCGGCGCTGGAAAGATTGTTAACTACCAGGACCGTCTCATTCTCGAAGCGGCGCACGTAGGCCAGAATCCTGTGGTTGGCGGGATAGAGAAATTCTATCGATCCGTTGCCAAAAACCTTTGTCGACCGCCGTACCTCGATGATTCGCCGCATCCACGAGAGTAATGAATGCGGAGTTCGGCGCTGCGACAACACGTTGATGGCAGGGTACCCATAGACCGGGTTGAGGATCAAGGGGGCATACAAGTTCTCGGGATCGGCTATGGAGAAGCCGCCGTTCCAGCCTCCGCTCCATTGCATCGGAGTTCGTACTCCGTTGCGGTCGCCGAGATTGATGTTGTCACCCATTCCAATTTCATCCCCGTAATAAACGATGGGAGTGCCCGGAAAGGACATCAACATGCCGTTCATCAACTCGATACGTCTGCGGTCATTGTCCAGCAGGGGAGCAAGCCGCCGCCGGATTCCCAGGTTCAGCCGCATGGTTTTGTTCTGCGCGTAGGCGTCGTACATGTAGTCCCGCTCCATGTCCGTGACCATTTCCAGGGTCAATTCGTCATGGTTGCGCAGGAACAGGCACCACTGGCACGAAGCCGGAATCTCAGGCGTCTGCTGCAGGATCTCGGTGATCGGCTTACGGTCCTCGAGTTTTACACCCATAAACATCCTGGGCATCAAAGGGAAATGAAACGCCATGTTGAATTCGTCGCCGTCCGCGAAATAGGGGCGGAGGTCGGCCGGCCACTGGTTGGCCTCAGCCAGCAGCATGCGCTGGTCGTAGCGGCGGTCGACGTGGGCGCGCAGCCGCCGCAGGAACGCGAACGTCTCCGGCAGGTTCTCGCAGGTGGTCC
>Ga0209698_10003503_pt1 | contig 17468 bp, 12 predicted proteins | sample LitLauG_LLR_2012_FD_187203 | JGI IMG/M metagenome (GOLD analysis project Ga0209698, IMG submission 187203) | Freshwater sediment microbial communities from Pennsylvania, USA - Little Laurel Run_MetaG_LLR_2012 (SPAdes) (version 2) | ecosystem: Environmental > Aquatic > Freshwater > Creek >...
ATCCAGGTCAGCGGCTTGAAAAGATGATTGCGGCGGATCTCAATATCCGAGGGCGAGAGCGTTGCAGGACCGCCGCCAAACATGATGTTTTCTCCGGAAGCCTCGAGGAAATTGTTGACGATTTTGTAAGGCCCCATCGGGTAATCGCCCACCCCGCCATGAATCGCCTGGGAATCCCCGCAGGCACCGGAAATCGCCACGCAATGGAAATCGGAGAAAAACGAGTCTACGACCGCAACATAGGTGCTGCCGCCTAACTCGATTCCGCGATCGGTTTCGTCTTGGGTCGTACCGTGCAGCCACACGCGATCAAATACGAGATGATCGGCGGGCCCACCGTTTTGCAGGGAAACCAGATTGTAAACTAGGTTTCCAGGAGTCGTTCTCGCGATCTCAAGCCCAAGGAATCGCACGTGATTGACGCCTGGCATCAGCAGAATGGGTTGAGTTCCACCCGGGGAGACAATTTTCGCCATTACATTCTTCGTAGACGAGCATGCCAGACTCGGCCGGCCGGGCAGAGATGCAACTCCGGCGAAACACGGGTTAATGCGAGTTGCCTCGGGTGGCAATGCGCTGTCGGGAGCACTGGTACGAATAATGATCCAATGAGTGTCGTCGCAATTCTTGGCGGAGAGGACGAAACTTCCGGAAAAAGTGGCGCCAGCCTGCAAATTGATTGTCTCACCGCATTGGGCGGAGTCGAGAGCAGTCTGGAGATTTCCGCCCGCATTGACAGCAACGGTTGGTCCAGGAGCTGGCGTGTCGGCGAGGGAACTCTGAACGTAAACCCGGGGCAACTCGGCCGGTCCGTCAAACCTACCGGTGTTGGCCGTAACGTTCAAGGAGTACCCCTGGGTGGCCTGCTGGTTGGTGCCGTCAGTGGCTTTGACGATGAAAGTAAAGGACCCCGCTTGAGAAGTAGTGCCAGTCAAGATTCCCCCGGAGCTGAGTGTGAAACCGGAAGGCAGCGTGCCGGACGCGAGCGCCCAGCGATAGGGCATCTGACCGCCGGATGCTTGGAAAGCCACCGAATACAACGAACCGACGCTCGCCTCAGTGATGGCAGCTGTTGCGATCGCCAGCGGCGACACTGCCGGGCCCTGCACCGTTACGGGGACCGTGGCTGTCCTGGCGGGATTAGAAGTACTCGCAGCCGTTACGGTTACAGATGTCGGGGTGCTGACTTTGGGAGCGGTAAACAGACCTCCCGGAGAAATTGTTCCGGCGCTTGCACTCCAGATTACCGAAGTGTCAGCACTGTTGGTGAAGGTGGCCGTAAACTGCAACATCGCGCCGGAGGAAACGACCGCATTTTCGGGAGTGACTTTCGGAATCGTGTTTGACACGTTCGCTGGTTGTGCTCCAAGGATGGAGGAGCAACTGGCGGTTGCCAGCACCAGCGCGAGGAGACAGAACAAGCCGGCGTTTTGGGTGATTGGAACAACTCTACAAGGCGGATTACCGTACACAGTCAATTGGCAAAGGCCCGGGGTCGGCATTTTTACCATCCAAATGAAATGTCTGGCAGCGAGATGTTGTGAATTCTGTCTAAGACTCTAGAGCGTTAAGCCTCCCGTAGATAGATAACAGAGGGGCAGTGGCCACTAGCCACAAGTACAATCCCGGGAGTACACACGGCTAAGGCGAGTGCAGCTCGCAGTCGAGCGTTGCATCTGAGGAAATCGCTGGTTTTCCAAGTGAATTGGAGCGATAATCCATACTCCGCGAGACAGAAATGGAAATCCTGGTTTCTTCCTGCTCCTCCCCGACCGGATACTTCTGCGCTCCCACTCGTTGGGGCGCCCTTCCCATTGGTTGGAACTGCACCAGAGGACTTGGGTACAAATGGTTCTGACAGGGAGCCGTTCTAGCCCTAAGGTTCAAGCTTTGGTGCGGGCTTTCAGCGGTTTGACACGGCTGCTGCCTTCCGACAACAAACTCCTCCGGGGATTCTTGTTGAACGGCTCGACCGTGTTCGATCGCTATTGTTTCGACTTTACTTTCCACTGCTGGCGCATCGGGGTGCGGTGGTCGGCGCAAGCATTTCCTGAACAATTCACTCGCCACATGATATTTGACGGCTTGTATCAACCCGATGTGTTGTACTGGATACGCCGCCTTTCTCGACCCGGGGACACCATCTTCGACGTGGGGGCTTTCCACGGCCTCATGACAGTGGTTGCCAGCAAAGCCGTCAAGGAAAGAGGACGAGTGATTTCGTTTGAGCCCAACCAGAAGTCGAGAACACACCTCAGCGCTCACTTAGGATTGAACAAATGCGGGAACGTGACGATCGAGCCAATCGGCCTCATGGACGCTGAGCGGGACTTTGAGTTCTATCCCCAAGCGGGGCACTCATCATGGAACTCCTCATTTGTCCGGGAGTTCGTCGATCCGAGTGCGGAACTCCAACCGGAGAAGATTCAGTGCACGACTCTGGACTCATACGTGGAGACCAGACGTGTTGTACCTCGACTGATTAAGATCGACACAGAGGGCACGGAGTTCAAGGTGTTGAAAGGCGGCCTAGCAGTGCTACGGCAATACCGTCCGATCGTGTTGATGGAGTTTAATCCCAAGTCCGCCGAAAAAGCAGGAACCACGGTGGCCGAGATCCTGAAGTTGTTAGAGGACCTGAACTACCAGATGCTCGTCGTCCCGGCGAAGCCCTACGGAGGTTACGATTTCCGGGTGCACGTTCGGTTTTCGGAAGATGTCCCGACCTTGGAAGGGCTGGCCAACGTGGCTTGTGTACCTCAAGAGAGGGTGGCGGAACTGCGGCTTTGAATCAGCCGAAGGGTGGGGAGGCGGCTTTACAGTGATTCGGCACCGCTATGCAGTGGCCCGAGCGTTCAAGTAAAAGCCTACATAAAAGCCGCAACGCGCTTCAAGAAGCGAGGCAATTTCTTGCGCCCCTGCTCGCACAATCGACCCCGAAATCCATTCGGGCATACACTCGGCGAGTGGGCATGTCAGCAGACTGCGTTCAGATATCGAGATGGTCCACGATTAGGTACCCCGATCAGAAATCGACAACAGGGTGGCACTCCGGCGCAATCACGGTCGACCGGGCGGGATTTGCCGAAGCAAGGACACTACGCTATCTTGAAGTTCACAGCGCGGAAAAACTGGGGAGGGGGAGCCACTTCGAATGAGCCGGGCGATCAGTGTTTTTGGTTTGGGCTACGTCGGAACAGTGACAGCTGCGTGCCTGGCACACCAGGGAAACCGAGTAACGGGAGTCGATCTGAACCCTTCCAAGGTGAAAGCCCTGGCGAACGCAAACAGCCCCATTGTGGAGCCCGCTGTGGCGGATCTGATCGCGGAGTGCCGGAAAGCCGGCCGATTGTATGCCACCATCGATTCCGAGAAGGCCGTCCTGGAGACCGACATTACGTTCCTGTGCGTGGGTACTCCCAGTATGCGCAACGGCAATCTGGACTTGGGACACGTTGGACCAGTCTGCAACGAGATTGGAAACGCCCTTCGGAAGAAGGATTCCTTTCATCTCGTGGTGCTGCGCAGCACCGTGCTGCCAGGTACGGCCGAGTCGCTCGTGGTGCCGACTTTGGAGAAAACCAGTGGGAAACGAATGGGGAGAGATTTTGGAGTCTGTGTGAATCCCGAGTTCATGCGCGAAGGCAGTGCGGTGGCGGACTTTCTTGAACCTGCGATCACTGTGATCGGTGCCGCGGACCCGGCCCACAGCCAAGTTCTCCGCGGACTGTATTCCAGGATGCCGGGCCAGATTTTCGAAACCTCGTTCCGCTCGGCCGAAATGGTGAAATATGTGTGCAACGCCTGGCACGCAGTCAAGGTTTCCTTTGCCAACGAGGTTGGGACGCTGGCGAAGGAGTTGGGAGTAGATGCAGAAGCGGTGGTCGGGATCTTCGCTGCCGACACCAAGCTGAACATCTCGCCGACCTATCTTAAGCCCGGGTTCGCATTTGGCGGTTCGTGTCTGCCCAAAGACGTGCGCGCTTTGAACTATCGTGCCAAGGAACTCGACCTGAATTTGCCGTTGTTCCAGTCCATCCTGCCGAGCAATGTCGAGCACCTCGAGCGCGCGGTGGAGATGGTCTTGGAAACCGGCAGGAACAAAGTGGCCATGCTCGGCCTGAGCTTCAAGGCGGCCACTGATGACCTGCGAGAGAGCCCTCAGGTTCAGCTGGTCAAGCGCCTTCTTGGGGAGGGCCGGCAAATTCGGATATGGGATGACAACGTGTCCCTTGGCCGGCTGATCGGCTCAAATCGGCAGTACATCGAAGAGGTGATTCCCCACATTGGTTCGCTACTTTGTACCAGCCTCGCAGAGGTTCTTCAGGATGCGGAAGTCGTTGTCATCGGAACCCGCGGAGTGGATCGCGAGGAGCTGAGCCGCAGCCTCCGAAAGGAACATAAAGTCATCGACTTGGTGAACCTTGAAAGAGCGTCGCGGCCTGAGCCCTCAGGTGACTATGAGGGGATTTGCTGGTAGCGCTTCCATGCCATGAATATTCTTTGGGTGAAAGCTGGTGGACTGGTTCCGCCCGATACGGGCGGAAAAATCCGCAGTTACAACATCCTGCGCGAACTGGCGCGGCAACACTCGGTCACTTTCTTTTCGTTCTACGCGGCGCACGATAGCGATCTGCATCCAGGATTGAAGGCTATGTTTGACCGTGTAGTCTGCCTGCCGATCGCGTTCCCCAAGCCCAAGAGCCTTACCGAAATGCGCGACTACACCATGCGATTGTTTTCTCGCGAGCCCTACAACATCACAAAATATTGTCGCTCCGAAGTACGGCGAAGATTGCAGGCTCTGCTGAAGGAGGAAACCTATGACGTCATTCTGTGTGATTTCATGATCGCGGCGGGCGTCATTCCGTGGGATTGGCCGACTCACAAAGTCCTGTTTACGCACAATGTCGAGGCCACAATCTGGCGCCGTCATTACGAAGTTGCCACCAATCCAGTATGGAAGGCCGCGTCATGGTGGGAGTGGCAAAGGATGGAAGCTGCAGAGAGAAAGTATTTGCATCTAGCGGACAAGGTGCTTACCGTCTCCGAGACCGACCGCGATGCGTTCGCGTCGTTCGTGGATGCAGACAAACTCGCCGTGATTCCCACCGGCGTTGACGTGAATTACTTCCAACCCCTGCCCACGGAAGAAAAGGCGAATTCCCTTGTATTCACCGGTTCGATGGATTGGCTTCCGAACGAAGATGCGATTCTTTACTTTGTGGATGCGATCCTTCCTTTGATCAAACGGGAATGTTCCGATGTTTCTCTCGAAGTGGTGGGTCGAAATCCTTCCCTGAAGCTGCTCGCCTTGACGAAGAGAGAACAGAGCGTGCGGCTGACTGGGTGGGTGGACGACATACGGCCGTTTGTCGCCCGAGCCGCCGTTTGCATTGTGCCATTGCGCATTGGTGGCGGCACGCGTCTGAAGATTTTTGAAGCCATGGCGATGAGTAAAGCCGTCGTTTCAACATCGGTGGGGGCCGAAGGCTTGCCAGTACAGTCCGGCGAGAACATCCTAGTGACCGAGACACCCAGAGATTTTGCGCAGGCTGTGCTTTCGCTGCTGCGCGATCCCAACCAGCGGCAGCGATTGGGCGCTTCGGCGCGAGCCTTGGTCCAAGAGCGTTACAGCTGGCGGAAGGTTGCTGAGACCTTTGCCGATGTTCTTGCCGCATGCGTCTCCTCGCATCCCCCAGTGCCAGTGCAATAGCTTCGAACACTACCACTGCGGCGGCAACGATACCGGTGAAAAGGACGCCTCCGCCTAAGGGAGAATCCCTCCTCGGACGTCCGATGGTGGCACTCTCCGTATCCCGTTCTGTCAGACTGGCAGCGGGTCCGCCGGTCGCCTGATAACAAATAGCCCGGGCTACGATTTACGGGCAATTACCGCTAGTATGAAGGAGTATGGATTCTCCGAACCAGCCCTGGTCCGAGGCTCCGACCGCTGAACTCGATACCCAGCGTCGGCAGCCACTGGCCAGCCAGGTTCTCCGCACCGGGCCAACCAGGGCCAAGCGAAGAGTCTTTTTCCTCGTGGATTCCCTGGATGTAGGTGGCACCGAGACCCAAGCCGTCGAGTTAGCGACGATGCTCAACCCTGAGCGTTATGAAGTAACGCTTGGCTGTCTCCGGGCTCGCGGCCCGCTGCTCGAGAGGTTGGCGGGTTCATCCGCCTCCGTACGCGAGTTCCACCCCAAGGGTGGGCTCGATTCGGTAAAAGGGATGTATCAGTTGCTTCGCCTAGCAATTTTCCTACGTCGGGGACGCTTCCAAATCGTTCATACGCACGATCTTTATTCGAACCTGATGGGTGTACCAGCGGCTGTGATCGCGCGGGTGCCGGTCATCATTTCCAGCCGGCGCGACCTGGCGCATCTTGACTGGTATCGGATTGGACGCAGAAAGTGGCTGCGCTGGCTGCAGAGTCTTTCTACCGCCGTATTGACGAACGCTAATGCCGTCCGGAAAGCGGTTTTGGAGGAGGACCACTTTGCTCCAGAAAAAGTCCGGGTTATCCATAACGGCGTCGATCTCGAGCGCTTCAGCCAAAGGTCGAACGACCGCGCATGGCTGGTTCCCAACGCGAATCAGGGGAAATGGATTGTTCTCGTTGGAAACATGCACGGTGACGTGAAGGGACACGCGCTGCTCATCGCGGCAGCCGAGACTGTGGTCCGCGAGTTTCCTGACGCCAGGTTCTTGTTTGCCGGGGATGGAGAGCGAAAAAAAACCCTTGAGGAACAGGTCACCCGACTTGGTCTCGGAAGACACTTTTACTTCCTGGGCCGGCGTAACGACGTGCCGCGAATTCTGAGCTGCTGCGACATTGGAGTGCTCCCTTCCCTAGCCGAAGGCCTTCCGAATGCTGTATTGGAATACCTCGCCGCAGGTCTGCCCACGATAGCCAGCCGAGTCGGAGGCAACGTCGAGATCATTCAGGAGGATAAAACCGGTTTGCTCATCCCGCCGGGGGATCCTTCTGCCCTCGCCGCCACGCTTCTCCGCCTCCTGCGCAACCCTGGCGTCGCGGCACAACTAGGAAGAAATGGGCAAGGCTCTGTCTCAGCCGAATTCAGCTTCGAGCGCATGATCGAGAAGACGGATCAGATGTACACCGAATTGCTCCAATCGCGGGGTGTGGAATGAACCTGGGGCCGATCTATAGTCCCGTGGGTTGGAAGCGCCTGTATGGGCGCGTCCTTTCGATGGACGGTGCGGAAATCGTAGACCGGCTCCGGCAGCACGCCACCGCGCGTCTAGATTGGGTACGTTACAAACTCGGCTCCGATTTCTCTCCTGAGATCGCCAACGCGCCCCAGGGTCAACCGCGCTTCTTCTTCTCCCCTGAAGATGTTCCCCGTCTCTGTTCCAGGTTACGTGAGCTACTTCCCGAAACCGCCGAACAGATCGTCCACCGTGCGGAGCGCATCTGCGAGCATCGCTTCGACCTCCTGGGCTACGAAGCTGTCGATTATGGAACCGAGATCGACTGGCACTGCGACCGTGTTCACGGCAAGCGCGCGCCACGGAAGCCATGGTTCAAACTGAAGTATCTCGATTTCAACCAGGTCGGCGACACCAAAGTGACCTGGGAACTGAACCGTCATCAGCACCTGATCATTCTGGCTAAAGCCTTTCGGCTGAGCGGCGACACGAAATTCGCTTCGGAGTTATTCGCCCAATGGCATCACTGGCACTCCGAAAACCCGTATCCTATCGGCATCAACTGGGCCAGCAGCCTGGAAGTGGCTTTTCGCAGCTTGTCCTGGCTCTGGACTTACTTCCTGATGGCCGATTCTTCCGCAATGCCAATGGCGTTTCGACGCTCATGGCTGCGGGCCCTGGCGGTTTCCGGGCGCCACATCGAGCTCTATCTTTCCACCTACTTCTCCCCCAACACGCATCTGCTGGGTGAGGCGGTTGCTCTGTTCTTCATCGGCACGCTTTGCCCTGAGATTCCTGCATCTCGTCGGTGGCAACAGCTTGGTTGGAAGATCGTGCAACAAGAGGCAACGCGGCAGGTTCACAGCGACGGTCTGCACTTCGAGCACTCGGCGTACTATCACGTCTACGCTCTGGACTTCTTCTTGCATTCTGCGATCCTTGCGTCGGTCAACCAGATCGAGGTGCCGAAAGAGTTCGACCGCACGGTAGAAAAAATGCTCGATGCCTTGGCTCTACTGGCTCGCGGCGGAGTCGTGCCCGGATTTGGCGACGATGATGGAGGCCGCCTCTTCGATCCCGCCCGAAATCGAATGATCCGCATCACGGATCCCCTGGCGACCGGCGCCGTGCTGTTTGGACGAGGCGAGTTCAAAGACATCGCCGTCGGGCCGCTCGAAGAGATTCTTTGGTTGCTCGGCGAGGCTGGTATTCACGAATTCGAACGCATTCCGACAAAGCCGGTCCCGGAGGCCTCCGCTGCATTCCGCGCCAGTGGTCTCTATGTCATGTCGGGTCGCAAATGGCAGGTGGTGATTGATGCCGGCCCTCAAGGAGCCCACACCGCGGGGCACCGACATGCTGACGCACTAAGCATGACTCTCACCGCTTCCGGCCGCGAATTGCTCTCGGACACTGGGACCTTTGAGTACGTGGGCGCGGACTCCGAACGCGACCGTTTTCGCGGAACCCGTTCGCACAACACTCTAATGGTTGGCGGCATCGATCAGGCGCAACCGCACGGCCCTTTCGGATGGCAGCGTTTGCCCGACGTTCAAGCTGAGGGCTGGATCAGCGGCAAAACGTTTGACCTGTTCGTTGGAAGCCACGACGGTTACTCTCGCCTGCCGAATCCGGCCATTCATCGTCGATTCGTGCTTGCGCTGAGATCCGGCCTGATCCTGGTGCGCGATCTTGTTCTCGGATTTGGAGAGTACCCCATCGACATGTTCTGGCATCTCGGTCAGGGCTTGACGGAACAGGCCCCAGACCACTTCTTCGGTGACGGTGCCGGCGTTCGTTTCGTGACTGTGGATGGGCACGGGTGGTCGCGCAACGTCGAAGAGCACTTTCATTCTCCTGTCTATGGAGTGAAACAGACTCACAAAGCGCTTCACTTCGCCACCCGGGCGAAGCTCCCGGCTGAGTTCGTGACGCTCCTTATACCCGTGTCATCCGGTGTTCGCTCAGATGGCAACTTGACGAAAATCCAGGAGCAATCCGCAGCCTCCGGTTCTTGTATCGGATATCGTTATCGAACGACCACCGATGAGCACTGCTTCTTTTTCGGGCAAGGGGCACCATGGAAGATGGATTCCTGGAACACCGATGCTGAAGTTTTGTATTTCGGCCGATCCGCCGATTCAGCCGAGGTTAGCCTTTTCTGCTGCAATGCAACGTTCGTCGAGTGGGAACGCCGTAAGATTATGACAGCGAAGAAACCGGTTTTGCGCTGCGAGGTGATTGGAAGTGATCCGAAGACCGTTGTCAGCAGCCATCCCGACGTGGTGGCTGTGGACCCCGAAGCGTGGAAGACGCTATTAAGCTCTTTCCAGGTGTCCGTGAAGGCTGTCTAAGTCGAAAGAATTCTCATATGTGTGGAATCTGCGGAATCTTCTTCGCGAATCGCGACTGGCGCGTCCATGGCGATGTGCTCGCGCGCATGAACCGCCGCATCGTGCATCGCGGGCCCGACGATGAAGGATTCTTCGTCGAGGAGAATGTCGGTCTTGCCATGCGCCGGCTCAGCATCATCGACGTCAAGAGCGGTCACCAGCCTTTGGCAAACGAGAATCGCGATGTCTGGATCGTTTTCAACGGCGAGATCTACAACCACGCAGACTTGAGACCTGATCTGGAAGCGCGCGGTCATCAGTACCGCACGCGCAGCGATACCGAGACCATTGTCCACCTCTACGAGGAATATGGATCTGATTGCGTGAAGCACCTGCGCGGCATGTTCGCTTTCGTGATCTGGGACCGCCGCAAGCGAGTCCTCTTCGCGGCCCGCGACCGCCTCGGCATCAAACCCTTCTACTATCGGTGGGATGGAAAGTCGTTTCTCTTCGGTTCGGAAATCAAGACGATTCTTGCCTATCCAGGAGTCGACGCTGAATTCGACCGAAGCAGACTCGCGGAATATCTCACCTTCGGATACATCACCGGACCGCAAACTATGTACTCGGGCGTTCGCAAGCTGATGCCCGGCCACACACTCGAATTGAGCGAGCGCAGTGAGCCCAAAATCGCTCGCTACTGGGACCTCGTGGTGCCCGTTGACGAGCAACCGCTCGAACACAGTTACTACGTGAAGAACTATCGCGAGAAGCTCAAGTCCGCCGTGGGATCGCACCTGATGAGCGACGTACCCTTAGGTGTCTTTCTCAGCGGCGGTCTGGATTCCAGTGCGGTAGCGGCACTTACTGCAAAGATTCGCGGCGATCAGATTCAGACGTTCGCCGTCGGCTACGGGGAAGAAGAGTTCAGCGAGCTACCGTACGCCCGACAGGTCGCCGCCCATATTCATTCGGATCACCACGAAGTTCGCCTCAGCCGGGAGGAATTTTTCGACAGCTTACCGCGGCTGATCTGGCATGAGGATGAACCGATCGTCTGGCCGTCGAGCGTCTCGCTTTACCACGTCGCGCGGCTTGCGCGAGAACGAGTGACGGTGGTGCTGACTGGCGAAGGCAGTGACGAGACTCTCGCGGGCTATACCCGCTATGCCTGGACCCTTCTGAATGCGAAGATGGATCGCACTTATCGTGGGTTGACGCCCGCATTCCTCCGCCGCTGGCTGCGGCAGGGAATTGCCACGGCCCCGCTTTCCGCCAGCCTGCATCGCAAGCTGGAGCACACTTTTCTCATGCGGGACGGCGCGTCGTGGCCTTCGTTTTACTTCGACAATTTTTACTCCGCGTTTTCGGATGCTGAATTCAACCAGCTCTTAACGCCGGAAGCGTTGCAATTGGCGGGTCACGCCTATGACGGATCGATGGAACCTTGGGAGCGTTCGTCCGGCGATCTTCTGCATCGCTTGCTCTACACGGATATCAACAGTTATCTGATCGAGTTGTTGATGAAGCAGGACCAGATGAGCATGGCCGCATCCGTTGAAAGCCGTGTCCCATTTCTCGATCATCCACTGGTGGAATTCACGGCGCGAATTCCCGCTACCGAACAGATCAAGGGGCTTGCGGGCAAGTCTATTCTCAAGGAAGCCGTGGCGGACCTTCTGCCGGAGGCCATTGTCTTCCGCAAGAAGATGGGATTCCCCACGCCCTGGGCGCATTGGCTTGCAGGCCCGCAATTGGAAGAAATCGAGCGCTTGCTGTTGGAGCCGCGAAGCAGCGCGAGAGGTTTGTTTCGGCCCGGAGCCATCCGTCGCATCCTCGCTGAACATCGCGCGGGACATCGTGATCACGGCAACCGCATCTGGCGTCTGCTGAATCTCGAACTGTGGCAGAGGATATTTCTGGACGTTGAACCAGTGCCTGCCCTCAATATTTCCCAGGAGAGTTCTGTGACTCGATCAAGGATGAACTGATCCCGACCTGCATTTCCCAACGTGAAGATGCGAAGCACGATAAAACTTGTGACGCTCGAGATGCTCCGACGTGTCGGAGTGTTCGACCTGGTGGCGAACAGCCGTTGGCGCCGGGAGCGTCTGCTGATTCTTTGCTATCACGGGATCTCCCTTGAAGATGAGCATCTGTGGAGACCTCAACTCTACATGCAGGCGGAAGTGCTGGAGAATCGACTGGAGGGGCTGCGAGCCATGCGCTGTTCCGTGCTGCCGCTGGGCGAGGCTTTGGCACGGCTGCGTTCGCGCGATCTCCCGCCGCGCAGCGTCGCAATCACGTTCGACGATGGCGCCTATGATTTCTACAAACTGGCCTATCCGATACTGAAGAAGCACGGCTTTCCCGTCACGGTTTATCAGACGACCTACTACGTGGATCACGAGATGCCCATTTTCAATCTGATGTGCTCTTACCTGCTGTGGAAGCGACGGCAAGGGCAGATGATTGAGGCGCGTGAGCTGGGACTCCCCGAACCCATGGATCTGCGCACTGAAGCTGGGCGTCATCGGATCGTGCGCAGCCTGATCGAGCTCTCGGAGCGAGAGAATCTGACTGGCCGGCAAAAAAATGAACTCGCCGCACGCTTGGCGGCGATTCTCGGACTCGACTATGCCCATCTTGCCGCCAAACGCATTCTGCAACTTATGAACCCCAGAGAACTGGCGGAAGTTGGAAAGAACGGGGTCGATATACAATTACACAGCCATCACCATCGAACGCCGGAAGAGGAAATGTCCTTCCGGCGGGAAATCACGAAGAATCGGGAAAGGGTTCGCGACCTGACCGGAAGCCAGGCGAGCCACTTCTGCTACCCAAGTGGGGTCTATCGCAAGGAATTTGTTGGCTGGTTAGGCAAGGAAGATGTAATGTCCGCCACCACTTGCGACGCCGGGCTGGTAAATCGGCACGACAACCCATACCTTTTGCCGAGATTCGTCGACACCGCCAGTCGGAGTCAGCTGGATTTTGAAAGCTGGCTGACTGGATTGGGATCGCTGATTGCGGTGAGCAGGGCTGCGTCGCAGCGATACATATTACCTGAGGAGTAAACTGATCGAGGGTGAATCGCCCGAGAGAGTCGGTGTTGAAGGCTGCTCAGCGCCTCCAAAGTACAATGTATTGTTCCGCGGGGCGAACTCCACGATCCGGGATTGACGTTGGCAATCGACTGAAGGACTACTCGTGGTCGTAACCTTCGCCTTGATGAGAGACTGGGCAAAGAAAGCGATTCTTGACAGCGGGGCTCTAAGGCTGGCAGCTGGTCTTCGTGACCCCAGCGCGGCGATTTTGATGTATCACTCCGTTTTACCGGACCCCTCTCTGCAGGTTGATTTATTGGGTGGGATCGCCCACTCTGAGCCCGTCTTCCGCAAGCAGATGGATTTGCTGGCCCGGAATTTTCATCCTGTCAGCCTGGATCAAGTGGCCAAATACCTTTTCGGCGGCGCCGACTTGCCAAAGCGCTCTGTCATCGTCACTTTTGACGATGGGTACGCGGACAACCACGAAGTAGCGATGCCGGTCTTAGACCAAGTAGGGGTGCCCGCGACGTTCTACGTGACAGTAGATTGCGTCGAAAACCGGCGGCTGCCGTGGCCCAGTCGTCTCCGTTTTGCTTTCCGGAACACGAAGCTAAGTATGTGGGTCGACCCGCTGGCCAAGACTTGGACTCTTAAGCATCCCGCCGAGAGGGAAGAAGCTTTACTGGCCAGTTGTGACATTTGTTGCCAGCTCAGCGGTACCTCCCAGGAAGCTTTTGTGAGTCGCGTTGAACAAGATCTGGAGGCGAGTGTGCCGAACCGGTCGGGATCTTTCATGATGAGTTATGACCAGTTGCGGACTCTCAGTCAGCATGGACACACAGTGGGTTCGCACACGCTGACGCATCCCAACATGGCATACCTGAAGGAAGGCGAAGCTCGGCAGGAACTCACTCAATCGAAACAACTGCTTGAGCTGCATCTCGGCGGTCCCATCAAGCACTTCTCCTACCCTTGTCCGGCGCTCTCTCCGCATTGGAACGCGCAAACGATCGAGCTGAGCTGTGCTGCGGGCTATGAGTCTGGCGTAACCACGAGTAGCGGGCTGACGCGGCGGGGTGACAATCCATTTTGCTTACGTCGCATCCGTCCCACGAAGACGGTGGAAGGCCTGCGATGGAACTTGGAGAGTGCTTTTGCCGGACGAGCAGTCTAGTTAGACGTTAAGCAGGTCACAGATTGGCAAGAATACTGGTTCTAGACGGGCACAGCGCAGCGGCGTTGTCGATCACGCGGTCTGCGGGACAAGCCGGACACTGGGTCGCGGTGGGCGCAAACCGAGGCCTGCTCGCCGCGGCAAAACTCTCCCGCTATTGCAGGGCTGCACTCGACTACCCGGAGTCAACCCACGATCCGGGCGCGTTTGTGGACTCGATCGTCGAGTTCGTGCGCACGCATTCGATCGATCTTGTCATTCCGGTCACAGATTGGACTCTGGGGCCCCTCTCGGCGCAGCGAGGCTGCTTCGCACGCATCTGCCGTCTTGCCATGCCCTCGCCGACGGCCGTCGACACTGTCTCAGATAAATTTCGTACCATCGAGCTAGCCGAATCTCTTGGAATCGACGTACCCCGAACCCATCTCATCGAGTCCGTCGGCGACCTTTCCCGGTGCGAACAGAACCAATTTCCTGTTGTTGTGAAGGATCGTTTTTCGGTCCGATGGACAAAGGGACGAGCAGTGTTCGGGTCGGTAGCTTACGCCTACTCGGCTCTGGAGTTGAGAGACAAAGTGGCGGAGCGATTGCGAGTGGCGGGGGATGTACTGATTCAGGAATTTGTTTTAGGTGTCGGTATCGGTTTCTCCTGTTTTGTCGGCGCCGGGAAAGCGTCCTTACCTTTCCAGTGGCAGAGAATCAGAGAAGTGGACCCGCGCGGATCAGCCAGCAGCGCCAGAAAGTCCATCCCGTTGGTGCCGGCTCTCGTTTCCCAGAGTATCCGCTTGATTACCGCAATGGGCTTCGACGGGGCCGCGATGGTGGAGTACAAGGAAACCAGGGACGGGCGACTGATATTGATGGAGATCAATGGACGGCCTTGGGGATCGATTGGCCTGCCGGTGGCGTGCGGAATCGACTACCCACGGTATATCATCGAGTGGTGCCTGCAAGGGACTCTCCCTCCAGAAAACATTTCCTACCGCAAGTACGTCACCTGTCGTCGCGTCGTCGGGGAGTTGACTCACCTCAGCAATCTTCGTGCAGGACGCCCACCCAATTGGCCGGGTACTTACCCGAATTTCTGGACGAGCCTGTTCAGAATGGCGGTGCCCTGGCGTCCCGGCATGTGCTACGACGATCTGTGGCTGTCGGACCCGCGTCCAGGAATTGCCGGGATTCACAACTGGTTCCAATCTCGCTTGAAAAGGTGGACACTAAGCTAGGTCTGCGCCGGCGTCAGGCCCGATACAGACGATGTTGCGCTCCTTCAGGAGAAACTCCGGTATTCATTTGCGCAAGATGCCCTTTGTCGCGGTGATCGTTGTCTCCATCATCACGACGGCAGTTCTCGATGAGAAACGGAGGTTGCTGTTGGGGCTGAATATAGCTCGTATCCCAGGCTCTGCATAAGACCGCCCCATGCCGACTCGATCCGGGCAACAGACTCACGATCCAGTTGCGATCTCCATCCGCCCGAAATGGCGGAGCGGACAAATAGCTTGTCGCTCCGCGTGCCCTTCGTTAAAACCCAACGGCCTGCTTCCTGTTTCTCGAGGGCACGCATTTGTTCTGGGGAACTTCTCTCAATGGCTCGCTGCAAGTCGTCAGCGCCAGAACTAATCCCCGGAAACGAGCAGTACCGGAGAAAGGCAACCACTTTAGCTAGGGCGCAGGCTGGGTCGATTTTCATATCCTCGTAACGGAGGAGGAGAAACGCGGGGTCGCCTTGTCGCAGTACGGTCCAACTAAGCACATTGTCGCGCCAGGAGCCGAACTTGGCATCAAACTCGCCCGCGATGAACCGGGGCACAAAACTGGACATGGGATAGTCGTCGGGAATGTTTCGCGCCTTCACGTTGTGATGATAAAAAGAGACAGCCACGTCCCGAGGGTCACGCACAATGTAGATCACCCGTGGGTAGTGCGGCTGAAAGCTTTCGTGACTCTTCAGCATGCGCGGGCGCGGGAGTTGCCGCAAAAACCGATCACGATTGAAATAGATTTCCGGAATCCTGGACTCGATGTTGGAAAACGTGACTGGGTGATTCGGATCAATTAAGTTCCCCAAGAGAAAACGTGTCCAGGTGTTGCCGGAGCGGGGATAGGAAACGAGAAAGACGTCATCGGGGAAAACCGTCAAGCCCCGGCCCGCGATCTGGCGCCCGGTGAGAACGCGCCCAGCTTGTGCGAGGGCGCCCAACATCCTATGGAAGGAGTTATCGCGTGATTGCATATCGTCGAACGATGTGAGCCATCATCTCAAGAACACCGGAATTTCAGCTGGTTTCGTCGCCGCAGTCGACAATTCGTACCCAAGAGTGGCCATGAGCGGTCCCCAAGCTTGTTCTATGTCGGCCACTGCCTGTGGGGGCAGTTCTGATCTCCAGGTCCCGGCGCTCGCCTTGCGCACGAAAGCCATATCAGGACGGGTGTTCTTCGTGAGAGACCATTTCGCGGCTTGTAATTTTTCCAAGCCACGCATGTGATCTGCGGAACTGAGCCGGATGGCCCGTGCCAACCGTTCCGGGGTCACGGTAAGGCCGAGAAAATTAGCCACCTTCACCAATTCCCGCTCCGGAGCTTCCAGCATGTCTTCATAGCGAAGTAGCAGAAATCTGCGATTGTCTTTCAGTGCAAGCCAACTGGCAACGTTGTCATACCACGATCCCCAGCGCGGATTGACCAACATTCCTGAATCAAATGTTCCATCCAGCAAAGATGGAACAATCTTTTCGATTCCCCAGTTCTCCGGAATGATACCGAGCTTGAGAGCATAGTGGTAAGCCGAGACTAGGACATCTCGTGGATCTCGAACGATGTATATAACCGTCTTGTATCGCGGGTCGAAGCAGTCATGGCTCTTCAGAATACGGGGAAGTTTTCGCAGTTTTTGATCGGAATGAACGTAGAGCGATGGCAGAAGGCTCTCGACATTGGCAAAAGTGACCGGCTCGTCTTGATAGATCAGATTCCCGACTAGAAAGCGGGTCCATGTGTTTCCTGATTTTGGATACGAAACGATGAACACGTCCCCCGGAAGAACCGTGACGTTGCGGCCAGCTGGTTGGCGGTCAAGCGCGGCATCAGTCACTTTTCCCAGGTGGTTGATCAAGCCGCGAATCCGTCGGACGATAATGCTCATTCCCACTCCTCTCACCGATTGTGACGAATCGCTGGCTTCTGTTACGAGCGCCACACAAGGAGAATTTCGTCACAGTGCACTACTCTTTTGTAGAGACTAGCACCGACTCTCGTACAGTCCATAGCACCAGATTGGATGCCCACTCTCTAGCGCGACGGCCAGCGACCTTCGAAAACCAGGCAGCTTCTACCTCGTTTCTACCTCGCGCACCAGATTGCCGATGCATTCGCCGATCAAAGAGTAGCATCGGCGTGTTGTATCGAGATTGCCAAAGTACGGATCTGGTATCTCACGGTTCCGTTGTCTTCTTTCCGCGTAGCGGCTTAGCAAGAAGATCTTGTTTTGTGCCGCCGGATAAAGCATCTCCAACTCGGCAAGGTTCTCGAAGTCCATGGCAAAAATGAGGTCTGAGCAGGCAATCAGTTCAGGCGTTAAGAGTTGCGCCTGATGTGTATCTAGTGGAATTCCAAGCTCCCTCGAAGCGGCTAGTGCCCAAGGGTGAGGTTCGCGGCCAGGTACGGCGTGCAATCCGGCGGACATGGCAACGACGCCATCGATCCCGTGGTTTGCAAGGGTATGTCTTAGCAGCGCCT
>Ga0209698_10003504_pt1 | contig 17468 bp, 19 predicted proteins | sample LitLauG_LLR_2012_FD_187203 | JGI IMG/M metagenome (GOLD analysis project Ga0209698, IMG submission 187203) | Freshwater sediment microbial communities from Pennsylvania, USA - Little Laurel Run_MetaG_LLR_2012 (SPAdes) (version 2) | ecosystem: Environmental > Aquatic > Freshwater > Creek >...
ATCGGAATACAACTGCAGTCGATAGCGCTGAGCGTAGGCCGACACCCGGGTATAGCCCCGGTCATCGCTGCGATGCCATTCGCCAGCAAGCACCTGGCGGCCGGTGCCTCCTCCGTCGGTCGGATTCAGCGAGGAGAATCGCCCGAGGCGGCCCGACTCGATCAATTCGAGGGGGACCTGGTCGGTGCCGGTCCAGTTGGCATCGTAGTAGGCCGCGTCGGCCGACCAGCCGCCGGCGGCGCTGCCGCCGGTGGCGCGCAGCAGTCCGTTGATCTTGTGCAGACCCTCCGGCACGGCCCAGGGTCCGTCGCTGCGCATCAACTCGAGCGCGCCGAGCACGTCGGCCCCGGCGTCCGCTGCCAGGGAGCCGTCGCCCGATGCGGCGGCAGCCGGTGCCGGCCGCAGCGGCGCCGAACCGGCCAGCAGTGCACGCCGGTAGCCAAAGGACCCAAGCGTCAGGTCGGCCAGCCCGCGCTCCAGGTGGGACCGGTAGCGAACATCGGCCGAGCCGGCGGCGGCAAAGTCGCCGGCCTGGGCGAAATACGGGCCCTTCAGGTAGTCGATGCGCTCGACCAGTTCCGGTATCAGGTCGTTCAGGTCCGCGTACCCCTGCCCATGCGCGTGGGTCGGCATGTTGACCGGCACGCCATCGATCCGGGCGGCGAAGTCGGTGCCATGGTCCAGGTTGTAGCCGCGCAGGAAATACTGGTTGGCCTTGCCGTCGCCCGAGTGCTGGGTGACCACCAGGCCCGGGACCGACTGCAGCACGTCGCCCGGCCTGAGCAAGGGCGTGTCCTTCAACGCACTGCCGTCGATGGAGCCCTGGGACGCAGCGTCAGAACTGCCGGCCGCGTTGTCCCGGTGACCGTCGACGACGATCTGATCAACCGGGTCGGTCTCGGCGGCCCGGGCTGGCGCCGTCAGTATCGAAGCGACCAGCAGAACACGGATGAGACAGAGGCCGATTGCAGTGTCAAGGTTCCGGCGCCCTAGATCCACTCGGTTCCAATGACATGCAAGCCGAGCGCGATGCTGAACAGTGCGACGGCGACGTTCAGCGCACGGTGCCATCGCGTCAGGCGACGGGCGCTCAGCCGCATCGGCACCGACACGATCGCCGACAGGATCGCCATGCCGGCGACGGAACCGAGCCCGAACAGCAGGACGTAGACCAGTCCCAGCCAGGGGCTGCGGACTTTCTGCAGGGTGAGCAGGACCAGCGCCGCGGACCCGGCCAGCCCGTGCACCATGCCGACCACCAGGGCACGCAGGGGCACGGGCCGATGTTCATGGACATGCGTTGCGCGATCGTGCGGCGCGTGTTCGCCCCGGTGCGAATGGGCATGGAAGTGCAGGCCGGCGCCTGGCGCCTGGCCGACATGGGCGTGCGGGTGGAAGTGAATCCGGTCGCGCCAGAGCCGTCGCAGCAGGTCGGCCCCGAGCAGCACCAGCATCACGCCGACCGCCCCTTCGAGGGCGTGCACCGAGCGATCGGACATGGCGATGCCGACCACCATCACGGCACCTCCGAACAAAAGCAGCGTGAGCGAGTGGCCCAGGCCCCAGAACACCCCCTGCCGGATCGCAGGTCCGAGCTGCCTTTCGCGCGCCACCAGGGTCGCCACCGCCGCCAGGTGGTCCGCTTCCGTCGCATGCTGCATCCCGAACAGCAGCCCCAGCAGCAGCAGGGCACCGGCGCTCATGCGGCCAGCCTCGCCACATCGGCGCGGTCCCGCAGCCATCCGTACCAGGCGGAAAGTCCCTCTCCCGTATAGGCCGACACCGGAAAGATGGTCAGGCCCGGATTGACCGTCAACGCGCTGTCGATCATGCGCTGCAGGTCCACGCGCAGGTGCGGCAGCAGGTCGGTCTTGCTCAGCAGCAGCACGTTGGCGGCGCGGAACATGTGGGGGTACTTGAGCGGCTTGTCCTCGCCTTCGGTGACCGAGAAGATGACCACGCGGGCGGCCTCGCCCAGGTCGAACAGCGCCGGGCAGACCAGGTTGCCGACGTTTTCGATCATCAGCACGGTGCCGGGGGCCGGCTGCAGGCGAACCAGCGCCGCCGCCAGCATGTCGGCATCCAGGTGGCAGCCGGTGCCGGTGTTGATCTGAATCGCCGGCGCGCCGGTGGCGCGGATGCGCTCGGCGTCGCGCGTGGTGGCCTGGTCGCCTTCGACCACGCTGATCGCCAGATCACGCCCCAGGTCGCGAATGCTGCGCTCGAGCAGCGTGGTCTTGCCGGCGCCCGGGCTGCTCATCAGGTTCAGGGCCAGCACCCCACGCCCGGCCAGCCAGCCGCGATTGCGCTCGGCCAGCGCCTGGTTCTTCGACAGCACCGCGGTTTCCAGCGCGATCATGCCGGCGTCGCGGCCGGCAACGCCGAGGTCCCTGGACGCCTGCCGATCACCGTGCGTGCGGCCATGCGCATGCGCGGTGCCGTCGGCGTGGGTGTGGACATGGCCATGCGCGTGCTCGTTGTCGTGATCGTGGTGGTCCCCATGCCGATGATCGTGATCATGGACGTGGCCATGGCCATCGGCGTGTTCATGAAAATGGGTATGGGTATGGGCATGGTCGTGGTCGCGGTCATGGACATGGCCATGAGCGAGTTCATGGGCATGGTCGTGGTCATGGCCTCCGGCATGGTCATGCTCGTGCTCATCGGCGTGGCCATGCGCATGCTCGTGCCCATGCGCGTGTGCATGGTGGTGGTCTTCTCCCGGCACCGCCAGGGTGGCCTGGCTTGCACCGCAACCGCAAGTCGCACACATCACTGCACCTCCATTTCCTTGATGTTCAGTTCCTCGCCGGACACGATGTCCAGCGCTGGCGCCTGGCAGCTCGGGCAGCGCCCGAGCGGCTGCTCCAGGCAGTGCTCGGCACCACAGGCATGGCAGCGCCCCCGCCCCGCAATGTCGACGATGTCGAGGCGGGCGCCGTCGACCGGCGTGCCGCGCGCGCACAACTCGAAGCAGAAGCGCAGCGCCTCGGGCATCAACCCGGACAGCCGGCCGACCTCGAGCTTGATGCTCAGCACCTGGCGACCCGCCGCCTGCTCGGCCACGATCGCCACGACGCTGCGCGTGATGCTGAGCTCATGCATGTCAGCAGATCCGCGGCAGTTGCTCGCCCACCAGCATGTCGACCACCCGCACGCCTCCCAGCAGCGTGTCGAGCAGAACCGACCCGGCAGGCTGCTCGACCACTTCCCCCACGATCGCCGCGTCGCGCCCGGCCGGGTGCGAGCGCATCGCCGCCAGGACCGCGTCGGCGCCGGCGCGCGGCACCACCGCCACCAGCTTGCCCTCGTTGGCGATGTACAGCGGATCCAGGCCGAGAATCTCGCAGGCGCCCCGAACTTCGGGCTGCAAAGGCAAGGCGGATTCGTTCAGGCGGATGCCGACCCGTGAGCTTTGCGCGAACTCGTTCAGCACGGTCGCCAGCCCGCCACGGGTGGCGTCGCGCAGGCAGTGCAGGTCACGGCAGGCGCCCAGCATCGCCTGCACCAGCCCGTGCAAGGGCTGGCAGTCGCTTTCGATGCTGCTCTGCAGTGCGAGCTCGTTGCGTGCGATCAGGATGGCGATGCCGTGGTCGCCCAGCGTGCCGTTGACCAGGACGCGGTCGCCCACCCGGGCGCGCGATGCGGATATCGAAACGCCACCCGGCACCACGCCCAGGCCGGCGGTGTTGATGAACAGGCGGTCCGCCGCGCCGCGATTGACGACTTTCGTGTCGCCGGTGACCACCTGCACGCCGCAGGCCTGTCCCTGCCCGGCCATGCTGGTCAGCACCCGCAGCAGGTCTTCGGACGCAAGTCCCTCCTCGATGATCAGCGCGCACGACAGGTACAGCGGCCGGGCCCCCGCCATCGCCAGGTCGTTGATGGTGCCGCATACCGCCAGCTTGCCGATGTCGCCGCCCGGAAAGAACAACGGCGATACGACGTAGCTGTCGGTGGTGAACGCCAGCCGGTCGCCGTGCGTCGCGAGCGAGGCCAGTCCGATGCAGGCCTGGTCCTCCAGGGGATGCAGCAGCTCGTTGTCGAACACCGGCAGCACGAAACGCTCGATCAGCTCGCGCATGGCATGGCCGCCCGCTCCATGCGACATCGAGATGGAAAAGGGCGACAGCGCGGACACGTCCGGGACCCGGTCAGGCTTCGGTGGCGACGGCGGTCGCGGTCGCGGCACCGACCAGCGCCGGCCGGGTCCTGTGAAGCGCGATGCTGGAATACTGGTAATACGCCGCGCACGCTCCCTCGCTCGACACCATCAGCGCACCGAGCGGGGTTTCCGGCTTGCACAGCGTGCCGAACACCTTGCATTGCTGCGGCTTGATGATTCCCTTGAGCACCTCGCCGCACTGGCAGGACTTCGGATCGGCGATCTTCAGGTTGGGAATCGAGTAGCGGCGTTCGGCATCGAACCTCGCATACGGCGCCCGCAGGCGCACGCCGGAATGATCGATCGAGCCCAGGCCGCGCCACTCGAAGAACTCGCGCAGCTCGAATACCCGCGTGATGGCGTCGAGCGCGACGGCGTTGCCCGCCTCCGGGACGATGCGCCGGTACTGGTTCTGAACCTCGCAGCGACGCTGCTCGAGCTGCAGCAGCACCATCCAGAGCGACTGCAGGATGTCGAGCGGCTCGAAGCCGGCCACCACGATCGGCCGTTGGTAGCGCTGTGCGATGAAATCGTAGGGACGATTGCCGATCACCGTGCTGACGTGACCAGGGCCCAGGAAACCGTCGAGCTGCAGGTCCGGGGAATCGAGTATGGCCTTGACGGTCGGGATGATCGTGATGTGGTTGCAGAACAGGGAGAAATTGCGCACCTGCAGCTTCTCGGCCTGCAGCACCGTGATCGCCGTGCTCGGCATCGTGGTCTCGAAGCCGATCGCGAAGAACACCACCTCGCGATCCGGGTTGGCGACGGCCAGCGACAGCGCGTCGAGCGGCGAATAGACCGTGCGGACATCGGCTCCATTGGCCTTGGCGCGCAGCAGGCTGCGCTTCGAGCCGGGCACCCGCATGGCGTCGCCGAAGCTGGTCATGATCACCTGCGGATGCTCGGCGATCGCCACCACATCGTCGATGCGCCCCATCGGCAGCACGCAGACCGGGCAGCCGGGACCATGCACGAATTCGATGCTCGCGGGCAGCAGGTCCTTCAGGCCATAGCGGAAGATCGTATGGGTATGCCCGCCGCACACTTCCATCACCTGCAGCGGCCGCGACAGCCTGGCTGCGAGCCGGTCGGCCATCAGTGCGATCTCGTGCACCAGGCTCTTCGCCAGCACGGGGTCGCGGAACTCGTCGACGTATTTCATTGACGTCCCCTCCTCGGCATGGCGTCACCGTCCCGTTCGGGCCGTCGGCGGCCCGCGGTCGTCGGCCAGCAGCGTGTGGGTCAGGTCCCACAGGATGTGATAGAGGGCGACGTGGGTCTCCTGCACCCGGTGGATGCTGTCGGTGGGCACCGCCAGGCACAGGTCGACGTCGGCGCAAGTGGCCATCCGACCGCCATCGCCGCCCGCGAGCGCCAGCGTGGCGGCGCCACGCTGGCGGGCGGCCGCGAATCCGGCCAGCAGGTTTTCCGAATTGCCGCTGGTGGACACGCCGATGACGCAATCGCCCTCGCGGACGTGGGCCAGCACCTGGCGCACGTAGACGTGGCGGAAGCCCAGGTCGTTGCCCACGGCGGTGAGCATCGCCGTGTCCTGCGCCAGGTTCATGGCCGCCAGCGCCGGGCGCCCGGCGGTGATCGGGTGTTCGAATTCGACCGCGATGTGGGCCGCGTCGCAGCTGGAGCCGCCATTGCCCATCGTGAAAAGGCGACCGCCGCCGCGGTAGGCGTCGGCGATCATGCGGGCGGCCAGGACGATGCGCTGGCCCTGCTCGGCGAAAAAGGCGAGCTTGACCTCGGCACTGTGGCGCGACTTCTGGCGCACCGATTCCAGCAGCGCCGCGTCGATCGCCGCGCCCGGGGCGGCCTGCAGCGCGGCCAGGTGCGGATACAGGCCTGCCAGGGCGGTGTCGTTGTTCATGGCGTCAATGCAGGCTGCGCGAGCGCGGCTGCACATCGGCATTGCGCATCGCGTCGAGCTCGTTCTGCGCTTCACCCAGCTGCCGCAGCACGTCCAGCGTGAGCTGGGCTTCCTTCTCGTCGATGCGCCCCATGGCGAATCCGACGTGCACCAGCACCCAGTCGCCGACGCAGCCATCGACCGGGTGGGTTTCGTCGACGATGAAGGCGATGTTGATCTCGCGCCGCACGCCGAGCACCTCGACCAGCGCGAGCCGATTGTCGGCATGCGTGATGGCAATGACACGACCGGGAATGCCAAGGCACATGATCAGCTTCCTTCCATGGCGAGGATCGACCGGGCCGCCGCGACCGCGGCCTGTCCCAGCGCGAGCCCGCCGTCATTGCACGGAATCTGGCGATGCATCAGCACCGTGTAGCCCTGCTCGCGCAGGCAGGCGGCGACCCGCTCGGACAGCACACGGTTCTGGAACACCCCGCCGGACAGGGCGACATAGCGGATCGGCGGGCGCCCGCCATCGGCCTCGGCCCAGGCCACGGCCAGCCGGTCGGCCATCTTCGCGATGGTCCGCGCCAAACCCTTGTGGAAGCGCGCCGCCATGGTCGGTACCGGCGTCTTCAGGATGAGGTCGCCCAGCAAGGCCGTCCACATCGACAGCGGCTCGATGTACGGCAGCGCGCTGCCCTTCAGGCGCGGAATGGCGAACGGGTAGCCAAGCTGCTCGTCTTCGTTCGCCATGACGTCCAGGTCGACGCGCGCTTCCAGTTCGACGGCGCCCTGCCCCTCGTAGGCCGCATGCTCGCGACAGATTCCGATCGCCGCCGCGACGGCGTCGAACAGGCGTCCGCAGGAGCTTGCGAGCGGCGCGTTGATGCCCTTGGCCAGCATCTGGTCCAGGACCGCGCGCGGCTTGCCCATCAGGCAGGCGGCGATGTCGAGTTCGGCGTAATTCATCACGAAGGCCGCCCAGCCGAGCTCGGCCACCAGGTGCGCGTAGGTATTGCGCCAGGGCTCGCGCATCGCCAGTTCGCCGCCGGGCAGCGCGACCGGCTTGAAGCAGCCGCGGCGCTCGAAGCGCGCATAGTCGGCGACCGCGAACTCTCCACCCCACAGCTGGCCGTCCTCGCCCAGTCCCAGGCCATCGAGCGCGATGCCGACCACCGGCCCGGCGTCGAGCGGCCAGCCGTTGTCGGCCAGGCAGGCTGCGATGTGGGCGTGGTGGTGCAGCACTCCAGCCGGCGGTGTCACCGCGGCACCCGCCTGAAACGCCTGGCGCTGCGCGTCCGCGTGGGCCTGGCGCGTCGACACGTAGTCCGGGTGCAGGTCGCAGGCACGCACGCGCGGCTCGAATTGCAGGAACTGCGGCAGGTCGTGCAACGCACGCCGCCAGTCGGCCTGGGTCGCGGCGTCCGCCAGGTCCCCGATGTGCGGCGACATGAGCGCCTGGCCGTCGCGCAACAGGCAGAACGTGTTCTTCAGCTCGCCGCCGTAGGCGAGCACGGACGGCGCCCTTTCGAAGCCAGGGGGCAGGCGGATGGCAGCCGGCGCGTAGCCGCGCGCCCGGCGCAACAACCGGGGAGCGCCGTCGATCACGCGGGATACCGAATCGTCGACGCGGCGCGCGATCGGGCGCCCGTGGTCCAGCACGTAATCGACCTGGCCGCCGAAGCGCCGCGACAGATCGTCGAGCGTGATCGCCTGCGGCTCGTCGCTCCGGTTGCCGCTGGTAAGCACGATCGGCCGCTTCATGCGGCGCAGGACCAGGTGGTGCACGCCGGTACCCGGCAGCATGAAGCCCCAGGTGGCCACGGCCGGCGCCACCGCGTCGACGATCGACCGCGCCGTTGCCGCCGCATCGGCGCGCCGGGGCAGCAGCACGATCGGCGCGGCCGGTGACTGCAGCAGGTCGGCTTCGATCTGGCTCACCGCGCACCAGGCGCGGACCGCGTCCACCGAAGCGGCCATCATGGCGAACGGCTTGCGCTCGCGCCGCTTGACCTGGCGCAATCGCGTCACCGCCTCGGCGTTGGTCGCGTCGCACGCCAGCTGGTAGCCGCCCAGCCCCTTGATCGCGACCAGTTCGCCCCGTGCCAGCAGCGTTCCGGCCGCATCGCAGTCGTCCAGAAAGGTCATCGAGTCGAGCGCAAAGGCGCGCCCGTCCAGTCGCCGCAACACCGCCTTGGGCCCGCATGCGTGGCAGGCGATGCCCTGAGCGTGGAAGCGCCGGTCGGCCGGCGACTCGTATTCGCGCCGGCAGGCTACGCACAGGTCGAAGTCCGCCATCGTGGTGCGCAGGCGGTCGTACGGCATGCCGGTCACGAACGACAGGCGGGGCCCGCAAAAGGCGCAGTTGGTCAGCGGATAGCGGAAGCGCCGGGCGAACGGGTCGAGGATTTCACGCAGGCATTCGCTGCAGATGGCGGCGTCCGCGGCAACCTGGGTGCGAACCTCGCCGCCAAGACTGGGGGCGATGACGAAGCCATGGATCGAATCGAGCGCCTCCCGCGGCATCTCGAGGCGCCGCCGTTCGATCGCGTCGATGCGCGCGAGCTGCGGCGCCTCGGCCCGCAGACGCATCGCGAGCTGCTCGAGCGCCGCCGCCGGAGCGATCGCCTCGATCAGCACGCCGGCCGCATCGTTGACGACCGAGCCTCGCACTCCCAGTTCGCTGGCGATGCGCCAGACCGCCGGCCGGAAGCCGACGCCCTGCACCGTGCCGCGAACGTGCAGGCGTTCCACCACCAGCGCCTGGTCGCACACCCCGGCAGCCGCGGCGGTCGGATTCATCTCAGGAGCGCCCCGCGCCGAAGGGCCAGAGCATCACCCGGTTGTTGCCGGAATCGGCCACGGCAACGCCGTCGGCGACCGCGCTCACGCAGTACGGCCAGCACACGCTGTCGCGCGCCGGCGCCTGCCACCGGTTGTCGCCTTTCTTGTGCCAGTCGCCCTGCGCGGCCAGCGCCTGCGCGTTCTCATCGATCGAGGGCCAGTCGCCCAGGCTCCAGGCCAGCAGCCGTGAATTGGCGGTATCGGCAACCACCAGGCGCTGGCCCGCGACCGCCGCGCCATACGGCATGTTCAGGCTGCGGGCGTCCGGGTCGTAGCGGCCCCGATTGTGCTCGGATGAGCGGGCGTCGCGTTGCCCGACGATGCCGTCACAGGGCAGGTTGTTGCGGTCCGGCATCCGGTGCCACAGCATCAGGCGATTGTTGCCCGCATCCGCAACGCAAAGGCCTGCGCCCGGAAACACGATGGCGTGCGGCCATCGCATGCTGGCCGCATCCGGTTCGTGCCCGGCGTTCTCGTCCCGGCACTGGAACCCGCGCTGCCCCAGGACCAGATCGGCCGGCGCGCCGTGACGCTGCGGCAGGCCAATCCACATCAATACCCGGCGATTGCCGGTGTCGGCAACCCAGAGCCTGGCGCCATCCCACGACACGCAATATGGCCAGAACAGCGTGTCAGCGCGCGGCTCGGACTCGCCGCGATTGGACAATCCAGCATCGAAGCCGTTCTGGCCGAGCACCACGTCCGGTGGCTGGTGCGAGGCCAGCGGGACGCGATGCCAGATCAGGACCCGGTGGTTCCACGCATCCGCCACCGCCAGTCCGTCTGCGCATGCCGCAATGCCGGTCGGAACATTCAGCGTGAGCGCCGAAACCGGCCTGCGGGCATTGCGCCCCTCCCGATCGAAAGCGGGCTGGCCCAGCAGGATGTCGGCGGCCTGACCATCACGGGTGGGGGCCTGGCGCCAGCCGAGCACGCGATGGTGCCCGGTGTCGCTGACCCACAGCGAGCCGCCGCCAGCCGCGCAGACGCCGCGCGGCCCGAACAGCGAGCTGGCGGCCGGCACGATCGGGCTGGCGAGCCCGGCATCGCAGGCGGCGCCGAGGATGACGCGGGCCCCGCGCGGGTCGAGCAGCGCCTCGCACGTGCGCGGGGCGACGGCAGGAGCGCGCCGCAGCGGCGCCAGGGACGCATGCAGGATGGAGACAGGCAGCTGGCTGGTCATCGCCATCACCCCACGTCTCTCAGCTGACCGGCTTCACGGCAATCCGATCTGCGGACAGCCTGACCGCGTGCACGGCCAGCTGGACCTCCGGGACCGTCACGCATTCACCGGTATCGAGGCGATAGCTGAATCCGTGATACGGACAGGTCAGCAGGCCCTGGTCCACCTGTCCGCCATCCAGCGGCATGCCCATGTGGGCGCAGGCGTTGGTGAAGCAAGAGACCTGCTCGCCGTCCCGATAGAACAGCAGATCTTGGCCTGCGACATCGCGGCTGACCACCGCCCCATCGCGCAGATCTTCGAGCGCGCACACGTCGGTCCAGCCGGCATCGTCGCGGCGCGCAAACGGGCTGATGAAACGCACGACCTGGGCGCCGCCGCCCTCCTGGGCCTGCGGCGCGGCGCGGCTGACGCGCAGCACGTGACCGATTTCCGGGCAGTGCTTCCTGATCGCGGCCTCGACGCCTTCGCTGAGCGTTTCACCGGCAGAAGGACAGGTCTGGCACGAACCGGTCAGGCGCACCTCGACCGTGTCGGGCAGCCTGACCGCCACCAGCTCCACGTCGCCGCCGTGCGTCGCCAGCATCGGCCGGACCTCCTCCAGGGCCCGGGCCACTCGATGCTCCACCGGCTCCCGGACCAGGCCATGGAAGCGCAGCACGTGATAGAGCAAGGGATCGCGCACCGCCTCGCGCATCGCCGCCGCCGCGGCCGGGTCCTGCTTCAGCGCGCGGATCAGGCGGCGGAACGCCTCGGCGTTGAGCTCCTCGATTCCTGTCTTGATGGCCGACAGCACGCCCAACTGCTGCGGCTCCCAGTCTCGCGCCAGTTGCTCGAGTCGCGCCAGTTCGTCGGCACGGCGCGCCAGCTCGGCGCGAGCGAGATCCTCCTGATCCGGCGGGTCGGCGGCCCGGTCCCGCGCGGCCGATTGAAGCGGTGCGTTCATGCCCCATCCAGGCTTGCACGCATCGACCGTCTCAGGCCCATTTCAGGTCCTTGAACAGCAAGGGCTGGACCGCTCCGCCGACCAGGCCAGTGACCACCACTCCCGCCAGCGGCGAAACGGTCCAACCCACCACCAGCAGCAACACGAAGCAGACGGAAAAACCCTTGAACCACTGGATCAGCACCGCGCGGTTGTCGCGGAACAGCCGCCCGGTGAAAAAGAGCCTGACCGAATTCAGGAACATGTCGAGCATCGATGGACCCCTCAGCGCAGCGCGTACAGGACGCCCAGGCCGGCAATCGCCGCGGGCAGCACTGCGGTCGGGCCGAAGAACGCGCCCATCAGGGCCGCCAGCTCGCGGCCGAGCGCATCCGCACCGATCTTCAACCCGGTCACCGCGCCGGCGGCAAGCGCCAGCACCACTGCCAATGCCAACAGCCCGATCGTCGCCAACATGCCAGCCTTTCCACAGGGTTCATCCAATAGGAGTCGATCAATTCGCCAGTGCCCGCCGCTGCGTCAGTTCCATCTCGATGTCGCACGCATATTCGGCCACGATGCCGGCGCGATGAGGGTCGCCGGATCGCCGGAAGATCTGCTCCGCTTCGCGGTACAGGGCCAGCGCGGTGGCGGCCGGATCGGCCGCCCCCGCGGCGTCGCCTTCGATGCACGCGTCGCGCGGCAGGTTGCGCAGCACATTCGCCTTGTTCGCGATCGTGTTGGCGTACTCGACCGGTGTGTCGCGCTGATTGCGCACCCGCAGCGCCTCGTCGTAGGCCGCCAGCGCGCGCAGGTTGTTCTGCAGCGGATGACCCGAGCTGGCGTATTGAAGCGCGTTGCCCAGGTTGTTCTGGATCATCGCGTACTCGCTCGGGTGGTCGACCAGGTTGATGACCTTGAGCACTTCCTCGAACGACTGCACGGCGAGGGCCTCGCGCGTGCGCGCGCGCTCGTCGCTGGCCGGTATCGACAGGTAGGCGATCGCCAGGTTGTTGTGCAGCAGCGCGAACTCCTGTGCATGGGTCTCGCGCGTGAAGGTGCGCAGCGCCTTGTGGTACGAGCCGATCGCATCCTGGATGCGGGCGCGACCGCTGGCGCAGAGCGACTGCTGGACCAGGCCGATGTTCAGCAGCGTCTCGGCCGCCTCCTCGGATCTTCCACGCGACTCGAATTCGACCAGCGCGCCCTGCAGGCATTCGAGCGCCTGCGGCAGGCTGATCCCTTCCGGGTCCGGCAGCGCCTGCAAGGCGGTGCCAAGGCGGGCGCCGATGCGGGCCCGCAGCAGCGGCGCGTCGACCGGCGCAAGGTCGAGGGCGCGCCGGTACAGCGAGATCGCGTCATGCAGCTGCTGGGCGGACTTCGGGCGCGACTGCAGGCCGACCGCGATTTCCATCAACATCTCGGCGCGTTCATGCGCCGTGGCCGAGGCATCGTCGGCAGCAGCCAGAGCCGCCTGGAACTGGGCCTGAGTCAGATCCTGCATCGTCGTTCCTGCGAGTCCGGTGCACACGAGAAATGCGCTTCATTCACTACGATGTTGTTGCCGATTCGCCGGACCGTCAAATTCGTTTACGCCTGCAAACCTTCTTTGCAATCCTGCGGCAGCGCATCGTCCGCACCTGCATGGCGCTCCTGCGCGAAAAGCTCACTGGTACTCGAATGCCCGGCCCGGTCAACGCCCGCACAAGGCCGGCGAACCATCCGATTCGGATCGGCAGGCACTGCCGCCCGAAGGGTCGTTGAGCGCCAACGCGTCTTTCTGAACGACAATTAAGCTCCTGTGATCCGAGACAGTTGAAACCCTGCCGGCGCGGCGCGACGTGAAGAAGAGCACCGACCAAACGCTCCTCGATCAGATGCGGATCACTGAGCTGGAGCTTGACTACCGCAAGTCGCTGTTTTCGTTCACGGACGACGACGCCAGGATGCTCGCCGCCTTCCGGCCTTCGATGGACCAGAACATCGATCCCGTGGTGGCCCGTTTCTATGAGCAGCAGACCGGCAATCCGGAAATCGCACTGCTGATCGGCGACAGGGACACTTTGCAACGGCTGCAAAGCGCGCAGCGCCGATACATCCTCGACCTGTTCAGCGGCCAGTACGATCTGGCGTACGTGAACAACCGCCTGCGCATCGGGCTCGTTCACAAGCGCATCGGCGTCGAGCCCAAGCTCTACCTGTCGGCGGTCTATTCGCTCAACCAGATGCTGCGCGAGACCATCATCGCGTCGGTGGCGGGCGCGGCCGAACGCATGGCGACGCTGGCGGCACTCGAGAAGCTGATGCAGATCGACGTGACCTTCGTTTTCGACACCTACGTGCGCAGCCTCGTATCCGAAATCGAAGTCGCCAGGAACCGGGCCGAGCAGTTCGGACGCAACATGGAACAGAAGGTGCACGAGCGGACCCTGCAGCTTCAGCAGATCGCCCGATCCGATCCGCTGACCGGGCTGTTGAACGTGCGGCACCTGAACGAGATCGTCACACGCGATCTGCGCGCGGCGCAGCGCCGCGGCGAGCCGATCTGCGCCGTCTACATGGACGTGGACGACTTCAAGGCGATCAACGATACCCACGGACACCAGCGCGGTGACGAGGTGCTGTGCTTCATCGGCGAGGTCGTCAAGAGCATGACGCGGGTCGAGGACAGCTGCTTTCGATACGGCGGCGACGAGTTCTGCCTGTTCCTGATCAACTGCACCGAGGTGGACGCACGGGCCAAGTTCGTCGGGACCCTTCGGCAGCGCACCCAGGAGTGCCCGATCGCCTTCACCGTGAGCTGCGGCGTGGCCCAGACCGGACCCGACGAATACCTGAGCGTCGAGGAGCTGATCCGCCAGGCCGACCACGACATGTACCGCGCCAAGAAGGCGGCGGCAACGCCCGACAGGTAGCCTGTCGCGGTCAGTGCCCCAGGGCCTTGCCTGCCGCGACGCCTGTCCCTGGCGAACTTGCCATGAGAGTCCAACGGCTGGCCGCTCGCGGGGCGGCGCGCCGGAGCTGCGACTCAGGGCCTGCGGAGTCCCACGATGCACAGCGCCGCGGCTTCGCTGATCCAGCGCACCTCGAACTCGCGGTCGGCGCTGAATTCCCCGATGCCGTAGCCGGCCAGGAAGTCGGCCGCCTCCACCACCCGGTCGCCGCGCAGATTGCGCTGCTTGAGCAGGCGTCCGCCGGCCACCGGTCCGCGCAACGGCAGCAGATGGGGCTGGCCGTCGATTTCGGTCAGTGCGACGCTGACGACACCGGCCAGGTATTGCTGATAGGTGTCGCGCGGCAGGCCGATGCGGCCGGCACCCACGCGAACGACATGGCTCATGGCACGAGCGCCGCGCTGAGGTGGTCGCGGATGCGGGCAGCGATGCGCGCGCTCACCGTGTCGACCGCAGCGGCGACCGACGGGGTCAGCGAGGTGCCCAGATCCAGCGCAGCTGCCTCGATCAGCCAGGCCGTCACGTCGGAGGGAAATGCGGCGCCGAAGATGCGGCGTCCCGCATAAAGGGCATGGTCCCAGCGAAAATCGTGCAGGCTGAAGGACGGCTCGTGACGCGTGCCCAGCTCATCGGCGGGCAGCGTGAAAATCGCGCCAGCTTCACTGCCCGAACGGCAGGCATCCACGACGATCAGCGCGGCCGCGCCGCGGGCCTGGAACATCACTTCGATGCCGCCTGTGCCGGCATCGAACAGCCGCACGCCAGCCGGCAGCGTGCCGGCGAAGTGCCGCTGCAGGCGATGAATCACGCATACGCCCGCGCCATCGTCGCTTCGGTTCAGGTTGCCGCAGCCGATCACGACCAGCGGTCCCGGCGGCAGCGCGCGGGCCGGTGCCGCCGGATCGGCCACGACCCGGCTCAGATCCGCCAGAGCCTGCACCACCAGTCGGGCTCCACCGGCACGGCCAGCTCCGGCAGGTCGCACCATTTTCGATGCACCAGGTAGTACATGCACTCCTGGCAGCGCATCTGGTCCGGGCCGTAGGGCTTGTCCGTGAATCCGCTCAGGACCAGCTTGCCCTTCAGGTCGTCGGCGCGCAGATCATGGAGCTCGGCCAGCAGCTTGCCGAATTCCTTGTCGTTTTCAGGAAACGGCTCGGTCTGCGTCTTCAGCCCGCTGGCCAGCACCGCGGCGATCCTTTCACGCAGAGCGTCGTCGTCGCTGGACATGGGCGTGATCCCCCGCCGCATTCAGATGGGCATCGGGCGCGCGACGGCGCCCGACGGCTGGTAAGTACCGCGCCCGTTCAACCGGTCCGGAACCGCGCCAGTTCCTTGCCGGTCTTCGCATCGTGCGCGTGCACAGTGCAGACCAGGCAGGAATCGAACGAACGAGCCACATGGCCGACCTCGACCGGATCGCTGGCATCGGCGATCGGCGCACCGATCAGGGCCTCTTCGATCGGGCCGCGATGTTGCGCGCCGTCGCGCGGCCCGACGTTCCAGGTCGTCGGCGCGATGATCTGGTAGTTCTTGATCTTGCCGTCCTTGACTTCGATCCAATGGCATAACGCGCCGCGAATCGCCTCCGTGGCACCCCAGCCCCGTCCGTCGCGCTCCTTCGGCTTGATATACCACGGATCGCCGAGCCGGAACTCCTTCAGGCAGTGTTCCGCCTGGCGGTACAGCTTGATCGTCTCGTGCATCCGCGCGATCTGACGAAGGTGAAGGCTCGGGCCGCCCATCTTCTTGTACATGTCCAGGACCAGAGGATCGTAGTGCTGCCACGATTCCCCATGCTTGCCACCGGCCACCATCTGGCGCGCGAACGGGCCGGCCTCCAGGCGTCCCAGATTCATGTGCGAGACGGCCGTCGCCCATGAATACTTCTTGTTGAAGTCGATGTCATTCTTGCTGACCGGCTTGGTCACGCGGTCGTAGGGGTGCATGTCGGCCGTGCCCTCGTCGTACCAGGCATGCGACACGTTCTCGCGCGCGAACTTCTGATCCATCAACACGTGGGTATCGGTCGCCGAATCGTAGACCCCGCTCTTCATGATCAGCGCCGCGTTGCGCGAATCGATGGTGGGCTTCTGGTACTTGTCCTCGTGCGGCAGATAGCCCCAGCTGATGTACCTGCCGACGCCGCCGCCGTACTTGTCCAGCCCGACGTCCAGCCCCATGCGCCAGTACAGGCCCAGATCCGAATTCGCGTGGGCCGGTTTCTCGTTGAGCCAGGCCAGGAAGTCGGCATGCGATTTGATCTGTTCGTAGCGTTCCAGCGTGCAGCCAAGCCATACCGGCTCGAGCCAGGTCTGCTTGAAGTATTCGAGGATCGCCCAGGCGCGCGTGATGTCGGTCAGCGTCGGCGCGCACATCACGCCACCCGGCACCATGTAGCTCGAATGCGGCCACTGGCCGCCGAGCAGCGCATAGATCTCGACCGGCTTGCCGGATACCGTGACGCCGATCTCGTAGGAACTGCCGGTGAACGGAGCGAAACGCTTGCAGGCCTCCTCGTAGAACTTGCTGCCCTTGTATTTCTTGTTGGTCATGTCGATCGCGTACAGGCCGTAGAAATAGCGCGGCTGGCTCTGCAGGCTCTCGACGATCTGTCCCAGGTTGCGCGCCAGAATGGCGTTGCGCGGCACCTCGGTCTGCCACGCGGTATCGAGCGCCCAGGCAGCGCAGGTCAGGTGCGAGGCGCCGCAGATGCCGCACGCGCGCGGCGTGACCACCAGGCCGGCCTGCGGGTCCTTGTCGCGCAGGATCACCTCGAAGCCGCGAAACAACTCGGCCTGGGTCCAGGCATTGACGACCGTTCCGTCCTGGATGTCGACCCGCACATCCAGGTCGCCTTCGACCCGGCCGACCGGCGAGATGTCGAGCGTTTGAACTGCTGCCATGGTGGTTCCTTTGGAGGCGGTGTTCGGTTCAGACGACGAAAAGATCCTGTTCGGCCCACTTCGGGGCGGCGTTCTTGGCCGCGGCCGTCAGGGCGACGTAACCCTTCTTGTCGACGCCCTCGGGCAGATCCTTGGGCACACCCATCACGGTCTGCGTCTTGAACACCGACCCGGGCGCCAGATCGAAGAACGGAAACTCGGGCTCGGTGCAGCCGAGGCAGGGCATGCCGGAACGCGTCTTCGACGACACCCGGTTCCACAGGATGCGGTTGCAGGGCGAGTGGGTCATCGGCCCACGGCAGCCAAGGTCGTAGAACAGGCAGCCTTTGCGCTGGCCGAATTCGGTGGCCGACACCTTGTAGGCGAAGTGCATGTTGCGGGTGCAGCCGGTCTGGGTGAAGCTCTGAAAGAAAGTCTTCGGCCGCTGCAGGTCATCCAGCGAGATATCGCCGGCACGGCCGGTCGCCAGCGCCACCACGATCTGCGTGATCCAGTCCGGGTGCGCCGGACAGCCGGGAACATTGATGACCGGCAGCGTCGACTTCGAGCGCCACGCCTGGCCCAGGAAGCCGCCGTGGTTGCGCTTGAGAAACTGCAGGCCTTGCGATTCGCTCGGATTTGGAG
>Ga0209698_10003505_pt1 | contig 17459 bp, 16 predicted proteins | sample LitLauG_LLR_2012_FD_187203 | JGI IMG/M metagenome (GOLD analysis project Ga0209698, IMG submission 187203) | Freshwater sediment microbial communities from Pennsylvania, USA - Little Laurel Run_MetaG_LLR_2012 (SPAdes) (version 2) | ecosystem: Environmental > Aquatic > Freshwater > Creek >...
CGATGCCGGCGCCTGGCGCGAGAAGGCGGCCGTGCTCCGCAGCCTCGGTCGAATCCCCGCCGCGCTCAAGGCCCACGAGCGCGCCGCGGACCTCGAGCCAGCCCTCGCCACCGACGCGCTCACGATCGGCGGCGACCTCATCGCGCTCGACCGCAACCGCGACGCCCTCGCGACACTCGACCGGGCGGTAGCACTCGCGCCCGATGACGCATCCGTATGGCACAACTTCGGCCTGGCGTTCCGCAACCTCGGCCGCCACCGCGACGCGCTCGAAGCGTTCAGCCGGGCGTGCGCCCTGACCCCCGACGACGGGACCGCGTGGCACGACCGGGGCTTGGCGCTCTCCGAGCTCGGCCGTCGCGAAGAGGCGGTCGACGCGTTCGCCCGCGCGACCGAGCTGATCCCCGGCGACGTGGACGCGTGGCGGGCGCGCGGCCTGCTGCTCGTCGAGCTGTCACGGATCGAGGAGGGGGTGGAGGCCCTCTCGGTCGCCGCCGGCCTGGACGCGGACGATGCGGTGGTCTGGCGCAGCCTGGGCACTGCTCTGCGGGAGATGGGCAGGGCCACCGAGGCGCTCGACGCGTTCGTCCAGCTCACCCGCCTCGAAGCGGACGACGCTGCAGCCTGGCACGCACTGGGATGGGCGCTGAGCAAGCTGGGCCGCTTCGACGAGGCCGCCAACGCGCTCGCGTCGGCTGCGGCCCGCCAACCCAACGACGGCGAGACGTGGCGCACCAAGGGACTCGGGCTCTGCGCCACCGGCCGTTGGGCGGACGCCGCCGGCGCGCTGACGACCGCGACTGCGCTCGACCCGCACGACGCCGCCGCCTGGGCGGCGCGGGGCCGGGCGCACATCGAGCTCGACCTGCTCGAACAGGCGCTCGCCGATCTCAACACCGCGACGACCCTCGACCCCGGCCGCGCCAAAGCGTGGCGGGACAAGGCGCGCGCCCTCGCCGGTCTCGGCCACCTCGAGGAGGCGCTGGCGGACCTGGGGACCGCCACCGCGCTCGGTCCCTGCGACGTGGCGACCTGGCGGGACAAGGGCGTCGTCCTGCAGCGCCTCGGTTGCCATGCCGACGCCGTCGACGCGGTCACCCGGGCGTGCGAGCTCGACGCCGGGGACCCCTCTCTGTGGCTGCTCAAGGGTGAGGTGCTGCGCGCCATCGGATGCTTCCGGGAGGCGCTCGAAGCCGATGTGACCGCGGCGGAGCTCGACGCGGACGACGACCACTGCCTGCTCAACGTCGGCATCGACCTCGTCGGCCTCGACCGCCACGAAGAAGCCACGGAGATCTTCGCCAAGGCAGAGCACCGCCACCTCGTCGTCGAGGCACCGCTCCTCGCCGACGCCGACGCCGACGCCGATGTCGAGCCCGTTGACGCCGAGCCCGTTGACGCCGAGCCCGTCGACGCCGAGGTCGAGCCCGAGCCCGTCGGCGCCGAGGTCGAGACGGAGACGGGTGATACGAGTTGTGCACCCCAGGTGATGCACAACTCGTATCGGAGCGACGACGACGCGGCCGAAGCCGTTGACGAGCTGCCGAGCGACGCCGGAGGTTGGTGCGCGCGGGGACGGTCGCTCCTGGACGCGGAGCGCTTTGACGACGCGGCCGCAGCCTTCGGCGCGGCCGTCGACCTCGACGCCTCGGCGGCGCCGGCGTGGGCCGGCCTGGGCGACGCCCAGCGCGGCGCGGGGCGCTTCGCCGAGGCGCTCGAGTCCGACGTCACCGCGGCCGAGCTCGACCCCGACGACATGGCCAGCCTCATCAACGTCGGCATCGACCTGCTCGGCCTCGACCGCCACGAAGAGGCCACGGATCTGTTCGTCAAGGCCAGCCAGCGCCATCCCGACGTCAACCTCTGGTTCGAGCTCGGCTTGTCCCTCGCCAGCCTCGACCGCCTCCCGGAGGCGGCCGCCGCCTTCAGCGAGGCGACCGCCAAGGATCCCGAGGACCCCGATGCGTGGCTGAACCAGGGGATCGTCTTCTACGGGCTCGAACGCTTCGACGACGCCGTCATCGCCTTCGAGCACGCGGCGCGCCTCGCCCCCCAGGACGCCGTGGCATGGGGCAACCTGGCCATCGCCCTCCGCCAGCTCGGCCGCGACGAAGAGGCCGACGAGGCCGACGACGTGGCCTCGGCCCTCGAGCCTGACGAGCATGAACCGCTCGGTCCCGGCGCGCATGAGCCGCTCGGCCCCGGCGCGCATGAGCCGCTCGGCCCCGGCGGGCACGCGCCGCACGGTCCGGCCGAACACGGTCTGCCGCCGGCCGGCTGAGCCGCTCAGGACTGCAGGTAGGGAGGCCGGAGCCGGGCTGGGTCGATCTCGCCCGGCTGCCAACCGGCGAGGAGGGACCGCCCGTCGAGGGTGCGCACCGGCCGGCCGAGCTCGACGAGCAGCGACAGCGAGTAGGCGACCCGGCCGGTCAACGACGCGGGGTCACCGGTGCACAACGCCAGGGTCGCCTCCGCGAACGCTTCGACGGGTTCGATCGCGCTCTCGGGGAGGGCCACCAACCGGGCGGCGTTCTCGGTCAGCACCGCCGATTCGGGGGCGAGCGCGTTGACCGCGATGCGATCGTCGTGCAGCTCCATCGCCGCCCCGGTCGTGAGCCGGTCGAGCATCGCCTTGCTCGACCCGTAGAGCACCTGCGCGCCGACCTGGGTGGCCACGTACGGCGGGCCCACCTTGGGCCCGGCCGACCGGGACGAGATGTTGACGATCCACCCGCCGCCCTTGGCCCGCATCCCGGGCACGACGAGCTGGCCGAGCTCCCAGGCGGCCCAGACGTTGACCTCCACCGTCTCGGCGAACACCTCGTGGGTCATCGCCTCGAAGCCGATGTGGAACGTCCGCGGCGCCGCCGCGTTGTTGACCAGGATGTCGACGGCGCTGCCGAACACATCCTCGGCGTGCGCCGGGATCCGGCGCCGGTCGAAGCTCGGATCGGAGAGATCGGCGGCGATCGCCGTGGCCCGACCGCCGACGCCCTCGATCGCCGCAACCGTCTCGTCGAGCGAACCCGCCAGCCGGGCGCCCCCCGGGTCGGCCGGCCGGCCGGTGACGCACACCGAGGCACCTTCCGCGGCCAGCCGGATGGCGATGGCCTTGCCCATGCCCCTGCTGGCTCCGGTCACGATCGCCACCCGGCCCTCACACGAGCTTCCCATCGTCTCCCCCGTCGTCGCACCTGCGTCGGCGGCACCCGACCGTAGCGATCGGCGGGCGCCCGTGCCCGAACCGGCGCCGCACCCGCACCCCTGCCCGCACCCGGGGCGCCCCCAGGCGGTGCGCTACGTTGCCGCGGTGGACACCGTTGCCCTGAGCCAGCCGGCGGAGCACGTGACGCTCATCCAGCTGAACAAGCCCGATCGGCTCAACGCCATCAGCTTCGACCTGGTGGCCGACCTGCACGACGCCTTGGACCGCGTCGCCGCCGACGACGACTGCAAGGTCGCCATCCTCGCCGGTGCCGGCCGGGGGTTCTGCGCCGGGCTCGACCTGAAGGACTGGGGTGCGACCCCCTCGCCGGGGGGCCACCCCCACTACCCGGCGGGTGCGAGCGGGCAGTCGTTCCTGTCCAACCTGACCCAGCACATCCGGGCCACCCCCCAGATCGTCCTCGCGGCGGTCCACGGCCCCGCATACGGGGGCGGGCTGTCGCTGTGCCTGGCGTGCGACCTGCGCATCGCGGCCACCTCGGCCCGCTTCTGCTCCGCGTTCATCAAGACCGGCCTCACCGGCACGGACGCGGGGGTCACCTACCTGCTGCCGCGCCTCATCGGGGCGTCCCGGGCGTTCGACATGATCGTCACCGGGCGCACCGTCGATGCCGAGGAGGCGGAGCGCATGGGGATCGTCTCCCGCCTGGTGCCTGACGAGGACCTCCTCGACGAGGCCGTCGGGATGGCGACGGCGATCGCCGGCTACACGACCTACGGCCTCCGCAACACCAAGGAGGTGATGTGGCACAACCTCGACACCAACAACATGGCGGCGTGCATCGCCCTGGAAAACCGCAACCAGATGCTCGGCGGCCACACCCGTGAGGTCACCGACCACATGGCTGCGTACCGGGCGCCGATCAAGAAGCAGCCGAGGCCGATCTGACGCGACGACGACGGAGCAGAGAGGTGCCACGTGCCTGACGCCATCACCGACGAGGGTGTCGCCCGGCTGCGCCAGCGCATCGGCGTCGCCCGCCCCCACACGCAGCCGCCCCACTACCGCAGCCCCAACGAGGACGCCTTCCGCCACGTCGCCGAGGCCTACGGCGACGACAACCCGCTCTGGTGCGATCCCTCCTACGGGCCCACGACGCGCTGGGGTGGACCCATCGCGCCCCCGCACCTCGTCGGCGGCGACACCCTCGTCGGCGAGGACGAGGTCACCGAGCTCGACGGCGAGACCCGCACCCTGATGAAAGGGGACCCGCTCGGCGGCGTCCACGCGTTCTACTCGGGCTCGTTCCGGGAGTGGTGGAACCCGCTGCGCCCCGGCACCCGCGTGACCCGGCGCAACGCCCTGGTCGGCGTGCAGGACAAGGTGGGCGCGTTCGCCGGGCGCGCCGTCCACGAGTGGCTGGCCGAGGTCTTCGCCGCGGCCGGTGGCCCGGTGCTGTCGGGCCAGTACCGCCTGATGATCCGCGCGGAGCGGGAAAAGGCGACCGAGCGCAAGCAGAACGACGACGTCGAGATCCGGCCTTACACCGACGACGAGATCGCCGCCATCGACGAGGCGCTGTCGCTCGAGCGCGGGCAGCGTCGCGGGGCGCAGCCTCGCTGGTGGGAGGATGTCGCCGAAGGCGATGAGCTCGGCCCCCTGGTCAAGGGCCCGATGCGGGTCACCGACATGGTGGTGTGGCACACGGGGATGGGGATGGGCCTCTACGGCGTCAAGGCCCTTCGCCTCGCCCACGACCAGCGCCAGCGGATGCCGAGGTTCTTCAAGCCCGATGCGCTCAACATCCCCGACGTCCAGCAACGGGTCCACTGGGACCCCGAGTGGGCCCGGCAAGCGGGCAACCCGACGAGCTACGACTACGGTCGGATGCGCGAGACCTGGCTGATCCACCTGTGCACCGACTGGATGGGCGACGACGCGTGGCTCTGGAAGCTCGACTGCCAGTTCCGGAGGTTCAACTACGTCGGCGACACCCACTGGATGCGCGGTCGCGTCACCCGCAAGCACCTCGCCGAAGGCGGACGGCCTGCGGTCGACGTGGACATCTGGGGGGAGAACCAGCGGGGCGAGACGACCACGCCGGGCCATGCCACCATCCTGCTCCCCTCGCGCGAGCACGGCGCGGTCGGGCTCCCGGAGCCGCCCGGCGGGGCCCGGAACTGCCAGGAGGCGCTGACCGCCCTCGCCGCGCGCTTCGCCGCGGAGGAAGGGTCGTGAAGCCCTACCCGAGCGTCCCGGCGGGACTCGTCGTGGACCACGACGGCGCGGTCCTACGGGTGCGCATCGACCGCCCGGAGCGCCGCAACAGCCTCACCGACCCGATGGTCTACGCGCTCGTCGACGTCGTGGACGCCGCCGGCAGCGACGAGTCCGTCCGGGTCATCCACCTGAGCGGCACCGGGGACCACTTCTGCTCGGGCTTCGACCTCGGCGAACGGGTGGGCGGCCCCGAACGCCCCCGGGTCGGATCGATCCACCGGCGGATGAACGGCCACGTCAACCGGCTCATCCCCGCCATGCTCACCACCCAGACCCCGATCGTGTGCACGGCGCGCGGGTGGGTGATCGGCCTCGGCCTCGACCTGGCGCTGGCATCCGACTTCACCGTCGTCGCCGACGATGCCCGGCTGTGGGCGCCGTTCACCACGTTCGGCTTCACCCCCGACAGCGGGGCGTCGTGGCTCATCCCCCGGCTGGCCGGCGTGGCGCGCGCCCGGGACATGCTCATCCTCGGTACCAAGGTCTCGGGAGCGGACGCGGCGTCTTGGGGTCTCGTCCACCGGGCCGTGCCGGCCACGGACCTCGATGCCGCTGGTGAGGAGCTGGTGGAGCGGCTGGCGGCGGGGCCGACCGTCGCGCTCGGTCTGACGAAGCTGATCATGCACCGGGCCCTCACCGCCGACATCGACCGCCACCTCGTCGACGAAGCGTGGGCGATGGAGATCTCCAGCCGCTCCGAGGACTTCAAGGAGCACGGGCGCGCCACCGCTGAGAAGCGGGCACCGGAGTTCGAAGGCCGCTGAGCCCCGCGGCCGGCCCGCAGGCCCGGCGCGGGCGGGCACCCCGACGGGCGCCGTAAGATCGGGCGCGATGGCACGAGGCGGTCTCGCCACAAGCGTCGGACACCTCCGGTGACCGAGCGCGAGCTGGTGCTGACGGGCATCGGCGGCCAGGGCATCCAGCTCGCCGCCCAGGTGGTGGCCCGGGCGGCGATCGCCGAGGGGCGAGAGGTCCAGCTCTTCGGCAGCTACGGCGGCATGATGCGCGGCGGCAACACCGAGGCCACCGTCGTCGTCAGCGACGAGCCGGTGTCGGCCCCGCCGACGGTCGCCTCCACCTGGTCGGCCATCCTCATGCACCACGATTACGTCGAGGGGACCCTGGCGCTGCTGCGCCCGGGCACCATCGTGTTGCGCAACAGCACCGTCTACGAGGGCGACGTCACCGCCGAGGGCATCGACCTGCACGACGTGCCGGCGACCGATCTCGCCGTCGCCGTCGGCAACATCATGACCGCGACCATGGTCATGGCCGGGGCCTACGCGAGGATCACCGGCCTCGTGGCGATGGCGTCGCTCGACGCCGCGGTCGCCGCCTCGCTGCCGTCGTACCGGACCAAGCACGTGGAGCTCAACGTCGCCGCGCTCCGGGCGGGTTGGGAGGCGGTCGCATGATCGTGCGGGGGACGGTCGTCATCGACGTCGACGCGTGCAAGGGGTGCGACCTGTGCATCGATGCCTGCCCGCCGCACGTGCTGGAGATGACGGTGCACGAGGTCAACAGCCGGGGCTACCGCTACCCGCGCCTGCTGGCGGGGTGCACCGGGTGCAAGGCGTGCTCGCAGATCTGCCCCGATTTCGTGTTCCAGGTCTACAAGTACGACGAGCCGCTGGAGATCCCCGCATGAGGCAGCTCATGGAGGGCTCGGAGGCCATCGCCGCGGCCATGGTCGCGGCCGGGTGCCGCTTCTTCGCCGGCTACCCGATGACGCCGTTCACCGAGATCCTCGAGCACATGGCCAAGCGGCTCCCCGACGTGGGCGGCGTGTGCATGAACGCCGAGTCGGAGCTCGAAGCCGTCGGCATGGCCTGGGGCGCGGCGGTGACGGGCACCCTCGCGGCGACCGGCTCGACCGGCCAGGGCCTCTCGCTCATGCAGGAGTCGATCGCGGAGGCGGCGATGGCCCGCCTGCCGCTGGTGGTGTTCAACATGGCCCGGGCCCAGGGCGACTACTGGCAGGCCACCCGCGGCGGCGGCCACGGCGACTACCGCACGCCGGTCCTCGCCCCGATGGATGTCCCCGAGGCGGTGGAGCTGACCCAGCTGGCATTCCACCTGGCGGCCACCTGGCGCAACCCGGTGCTCGTCCTCGGCGACTACTACGTGGCGCACACCTCCCAGTCCGTCGACGTCCAGCCGCTCGACTTCGGGCCACCCCCCGACCTGTCCTGGGCCCTCGACGGCTCGAGCGGCGGCTCGGGCCGGGCCAAGCTGGTCTCGCCACTCGGGACCCAGAAGCAGCGCGACGACGTCGGCTACGACCTCTCCGAGCACTACCTCGCCTGCGCCGCCGCGACCTCCGCCATGCTCGCCGGCATCGAGCCCCGGGCCGAGGTCGCCCTCTGCGACGACGCCGACATCGTCGTGGTCGCCCACGGGACGCCAGGGCGATACATCCGCGCCGCGGTGCGCGTCCTGCGCGAGCAGGGCATCCAGGCCGGCTACGTCCGGCCGATCACCCTGCTCCCCTTTCCCTCCGGAGCGGTGGCCCGGGCGGCGGAGGGGGCCAAGGTCGTCGCCGTCTACGAGAACAACCAGGGCCAGATGGTCGACGACGTGCGCCTCGCCGTGCTCGGGCGCACCCCGGTCACCTTCATCGGCGGCCTCAGCCTCGACTCCTCGGGTTTCGGCATCGCCCCCGACCTCGACGTCACCATCCTCCGCGACCGGATCGCAGGTGCTCTGCCATGACCGACCTACCCGTCCGATACCTCCCGACCGACCGGGCGCCCGACCGCCCGGCACGCCTCGTCGACGACTTCACGCCCGCGCTCATCGACGTCGGCGCCCACCACCTCTGCCCGGGGTGCGGCGAGCCGATCGCCATGCGCTCGGTGGTCGAGGTGATCAGCGAGCTCGACGTCGTGCAGCGCGCCATAGCCGTGTTCGGCATCGGCTGCTACACCGCCTTCTCCAACAACCTCGACATCGAGGTGTGCCAGGCGCTCCACGGCCGGGCGCCGTCGGTGGCCACCGGCATCAAGCGGGCCAAGCCCGACACCGTCGTCGTGGGCATCCAGGGCGACGGGGACATGGTCAACGAGGGCCTCCAGGAGGTGCTCCACACCGCGGCGCGCGGCGAGTCGGTCACCTGCATCATGCTCAACAACGGCGTGTTCGGTGAGACCGGTGGCCACCTCACCGCCACCACCGTGCTCGGCCAGCGGACCAAGAACACCCTGGAGGGGCGCGACGCCGAAAAGCACGGCTACCCGATCCTCGTGAGCAACCTGCTCGCCCAGCTCGAGGGCGCCGCCTATGTCGCGCGGGGCGCGGTCAACACCGCCGGCAACGTGTCGCGCACCAAGCGCATGATCACCCGGGCGTTCGAGACCCAGCTGGAGCGCAAGGGCTTCTCGTTCGTGGAGATCCTCACGATGTGCCCGACCGGCTGGTTCATCGAGACCGAGGAGGCCCCCTCGTACCTCGACCACAACCTGGCCGCCGTCCACGTCGGCGGCGTGCTGAAGGACTGGTGAGCGGGGCCGCTGCGCCCCGGGGGCTAGATGGTGTGGGAGGGCCGCCCCGGTCCTTCCGCCTCGTGGCCGCTCATGTCGGAGTTGAGCCGGGCGCGCGCCATCAAGTCGGCAACGACAGGCCCGAGCTTGGTCGGGTCGTCGGGCTGGGTGGCGCTCGGACCCCGTACCCATCCCTCCGCGATGGCGAGCGACTCGCCGCGCACATCGAAGACGCGGCCCGTCACGTGGCGAGCCTCGGGGCTCGCCAACCAGGCGACGAGGACGGCGATCCAGCGCGGTGACATCGCCTCTTTGAGCGCCTCGTCCTGTGCCGCGGCCCCCATCAGGCCGGCGGTCAGCCGGGAGAGCGCTGCAGGGGCGACGCAGTTGACGGTGACGCCGTAGCGGGCGAGCTCCATCGCCGCGATCACGGAGAACGCGGCGATGCCCGCCTTGGCCGCCCCGTAGTTGGTCTGCCCCACGTTGCCGTAGATGCCCGACGGCGAGGTCGTGTTGATGACGCGGGCGTCGAAGGACTGACCCGCCTTGGACTGCTCCCGCCAGTACACCGACGCGTGATGGGTGGTGGCGAAGGTGCCCTTGAGGTGCACCGCCATGATGGCGTCCCAGTCGTCCTCGCTCATGGAGAACACCATGCGGTCGCGCAAGATCCCTGCGTTGTTGATGAGGATGTCCAGCCGGCCGAACTCGTCGACCGCCTGGCGGATCAACCCCTGCGCACCGGCCATCGTGCTGATGTCGGCGCCGTTGACGACCGCCTCGCCGCCCATCGCCCGGATCTGCTCCGCGACCTCGTTGGCCGGACCGGCGTCGGCGCCGGTCCCGTCGGATTGCGCCCCCAGGTCGTTGACCACGATCCTCGCGCCGCCCTCGGCGAGGAGGAGGGCGTGCTCGCGCCCGATGCCACGGCCGGCGCCGGTGATCACTGCAACCCGACCCTCGTTGAGCTTGCTCATCGGAACCCTCCGCACGTCGCTGCGTTGTCGGCACACCTTATCGAGGAGGAGCGCCCGCGCCCGGGGGCCGGCGGGGTGACAAGGGATACAATCGAACTGGTCCCGCCGGCGAGCGGCCCGGGAGGCAGAGGGGTCGGTGCATGGACGTCGCGCAGAAGCTGGTCCAGCAGTTCGATCGCATGGTGGCCCGCGACGGGGGGTCTTTGTGCCTGCTCGGCGAGGAGGCCGGCACCATCCGCGTCGGCTACCGGCTGGGCGCCGACCCGGCCTGCACGGACGGCGCCTGCGTCCTGCCGCACGTCGAGCTGCAAGCGCTCATGAGCGAGACGCTGACCCGCTACGACCCGGCTCGCCGCGTCACCGTCGAGGTCATCTCCGTTGCGGTCACAGCCGCCGAGCCAGCCGTGCCGGAGGCCTGCTCGTGACCACCACCGAAGACGCGCCCACCCGGACCGCGCTGGCGATCGTCAACCCGATCGCCGAGCCGCAGGCCGAAGACGACGGCGCCGAGCGGTACCCGCCCGCGCCGCGCCCGCGCACCCTCGATGGCGCCCGGGTGGCGTTGTACTGGAACGGCAAGCAAAACGGCCTCGACGCGTTGGACCGCACCCGGGAGTGCCTGGCCGAGCGCTTCCGCGACATCACCTTCATCGACGTCATCGGCGAGCTCGGCGGCACCAACCGCTACCTCTCCCCCGAGCAGCTCGACCGGCTGTCGCGCGACGCCGACGTCGTGGTCGCGACCAGTGCCGACTGCGGGAGCTGCACCTCCTGGCTGATGCGGGACCTGTGCGCGCTCGAGCGCCGGGGTCTCCCGGCGGTCGCGTACACCGCGGCCATCTTCGACGCGGACTCGCGCTTCAGCACCAAGACCTTCGGCGTCCCAGAGGCGTGCCCGATCATCGTGCCCGAGTGCTTCTCCAACAAGACCACGGCCGAGATCCATCAGATGGTCGACGACGCCATGGACGGCGTCGTGGCGTGCCTGACCGAGGACCGGCCGATCCTGGAGGCCCTGCCACAGTTCGACCAGATCGTGCTCGAGGCGGCGCCGGAGATCATCTTCGGTGGCCGCGACCTGCTCGACGCCTTCGACGCGATGCAGGACCGCTTCGTGCGCAACGGGTGGAGCGACGGCCTCCCCCTCGTCCCGCCCACGCGTGACAAGGTCGACGCGATGATCGATGCGTCGGGACGGCCCGGCGACGCCGTGGTCGGGCTGTTCGCGCCCGGACTCGGCGTCGGCACGGTCCGCAAGATCGCGGCCAACGCGGTGATGGCGGGTTGCAAGCCCGAGACGATGCCGGTCATCCTCGCCATGATGGACTGCATCCTGGAGCCGTCCATCGGGCTGCGCACCTGGGCCATGTCGACGGGCCCGCAGGCTCCCGTCGTGCTCGTCTCGGGGCCGATCGCGGACGAGATCGGGATGAACCACGGCGTCTGCGCCCTCGGCCCGGGATCGATCTCCCAGGTCAACGTTTCGATCGGCCGGGCCCTGCGCCTGATCATGATGAACGTCGGGCTGTCCTACCCGGGCATCAGCGACATGGACACCATCGGCACGCCCATGAAGTTCTCCTGCTGCGTCGCGGAAAACGAAGCGAGGACACCGTGGGAGCCGTGGCGGGTCCAGCAGGGCTTCAGCCGGGAGGAGTCGACCGTCACGGTCAACGTCCCTTACGGCATGACCGAGTTCTTCGACTTCAAGAACTCCGACCCCGAGCTGCTCATCGAGACGTGGGCGACGTTGACGTCGCACGCGTGCGGCACACCGGCGGCCGGCGCGTGGCTCATCAAGGTCAACGCGCCCCTCTCCGCCGGCTACCCCTTCCACGGGACCTTTTCCAACCTCCTGCTGATGGCACCCGACCACGCGGCCGTCTTCGCCAACGCCGGGTGGACCCCCGACGACATCAAGCAGGCCATCCACCGCCAGACCAAGATCTCGTTTCGCAAGCTGATGCTCAACCAACCGCTCGAGAGCTTCAAGGCCTCACATCCCGAGCTGCTGTGGCTCCTCGACGTCCCCGAGACCGAGGTCACGGTCAACCCGTCCCCGGACTGCTTCGAGCTCTTCGTCGTCGGCGCGTCGGCTGGACGCAGCCAGTTCTGCTTCGGCGGCACCAACTCGGTCACCAAGGCGGTCCGACACCCCTGACCTCGCCGGGCCGCTGGGTGGCGCCCCTCAGGTCGGACTCCTACCCTCACGCCATGGATCCCGCGCTGAGCAAGCTCTTCGACCTGTCGGGCAGGGTCGCCATCGTCACCGGCTCGACCAAGGGCATCGGTCGCTCGATCGCCCAAGGCCTGGCGCAGGCCGGCGCCTCGGTGGTCGTGTCGAGCCGCGACCAGGAGGCCTGCGAGCGGGTCGCAGACGAGATCGCGGCCACGACCGGCGCCGGGACGCTTGCCGCCGCGTGCCACATGGGCGACTGGGACGCGATCGGGGGCCTCGTCGAGGGGACCCGGGAGCGTTTCGGGCGCATCGACATCGTGTTCAACAACGCCGGGATCCATCCCCGGCCCATGTCGGTCATGGAGCTCACGAGCGAGTTCTTCGACAAGCTCTACGCCGTCAACCTCAAGGGCCCGGTGCGCCTGGCCGGCCTGGTCGCCCCGATCATGGCCGAGCAGGGGAGCGGCAGCATCGTCAACGTGGCGACGATCGGCGCGTACTCGGGCGGCGCCAACGTCGGGACCTACACGGCGTTGAAGGCGGCGCTGATCAACTTCACCAAGGTCATGGCCAAGGAGTGGGCGTCGCTCGGCATCCGGGTCAACGCCCTGTGCCCGGGCCCGTTCGACTCCGAGATGATGCGCGGCACCACCAAGCTCGATCCCGGGTTCATCCCCCGCTCGGCCGCCGCCACCCTCCAAGGCCGAGTCGCCGATTGCGACGAGATCATCGGCGCCGCGCTGTACCTGGCCTCGGACGCATCGTCGTTCGTCACCGGCGAGGACCACGTGGTCTCGGGCGGCATGCTGCGGGGCTGAGCCACACGCCGGCGGGGCCGACCGGCGGCTCAGCGGGCGCGGGGGGTGCCGAAGCTCGGGACCTGGCCGAAGAACGGGTCGAAGACGTAGTCGAGCTCGATCGTGCGCGCCGAGGTGAGCAGCCCGAACAGATCGGTGCGGACGAAGCACTGCACCCAGTGGTCGGCGAAGGCTGGGCGCTCGCCTCCCCCGAACGCGGGCGACGCCGCCATCCGGGCGTCGACCCCAGCGTCGAGGCCCGGACGGGCGCGGTACTTGGTCAACCGCACGTGACCCTCGAGCACGCCGCCGGGAGCGGCGTCGTGCTCGACGGCTGCGAGGGCGTCCTCCAGCGCCTCGAAGGACGCGAAGCGGATCCCGATGTGCGATCCGACCTCGGGGGACGATGCCAACTTGTCCTCCAGGCCGGCGAAGGCGGGATCGGCCGCATCGGAGCCCAGGCCGAGCGCGGTGGTGATCGCCTCCTCCAGCGCGGCCTGCTCGGCGCTCATCTTCGACAAGAACACGATGTTGTCGGCATGCGTCGCCGTGTCCCCGTCGATCAGCGCGCTGCAGAAGCCGTCCGACCCCGGGTCCGGGCCGTTGTCGACCAGCGTGCAGCCGATGTCGGTGAAGAGGCGCCGGGCGGCCGCCTCCGAGCCGGGCCGGTAGTAGAGCGCAGTGTGGCCGATGGTGCGCAGCGCGGTCATCTTGTGGGTCGCCTGGACGGTCACGGTGCGTCCTCCTTGCCTCTGGCTCGATGGGCCCGACCCGCCTCTGGCGCGACGGCCCGACCCAGGCTACCCACCGTCCACTACGGTTCGCCGGCGAGCGCGCCCGCACCGACACGCCGCAAGGCTCGGGGTGTCCCAGCGGGCGCAGAGGGGACGGTGGGTGAGGATGCAGGTCGACGCCTACGGATCAGCGCGCAGCCTGGCGGCGATGGGCGACCTGGTCCGCTCGGTGGAGGGCGCCGGGTTCGAGGGGATGTGGATCCCCGAGGGCGGCCGGCCGGTGTTCAGCATGTGCTCGGCGGCGGCGCTGGCCGCCGAGCACCTCACCATCGGCACCGGCGTCGCCGTGGCCTTCGCCCGCAGCCCCATGGTCACCGCGCAGGCTGCATGGATGCTGGCCGAGGCGACCGGCGGGAGGTTCCTCCCCGGCCTCGGCACCCAGGTGCGCGCACACGTCGAGCGCCGCTTCTCCGCACCGTTCGAGCACCCGGGCCCGCGCATGAAGGAGTACGTCGCCGCCCTGCACGCGATCTTCCGAGCGTTCCGGGGCGAGGAACGCCTGTCGTTCGCCGGCGACTTCTACACCTTCTCCCTGCTGCCCCCGGAGTGGTCCCCCGGCCCGATGGAGCCTCCCGATCCCCCGATCTACCTGGCGGGTGTGCGGCCATGGATGTGCCGGATGATCGGCGAGGTCGCCGACGGCATCTTCGTGCACCCGCTGCACAGCCTGCCGTACATCGACGACGTCGTCCTGCCCGCGATCGCGGCGGGCACCGAGCACGCCGGGCGTCCCGTGGGGGCAGTCCGCGTCGTCTGCCCGGTCATGACCGCGGTGGCCGACGACGAGCAGGGCCGGCGGGACCAGCGCGAGCAGCTCCGGGCCCGCCTCGCCTTCTACGGCTCGACGCCGGGCTACGGCATCGTCTTCGAGGCGTCGGGCTGGCCGGACGTGGCGGACCGGCTCCGGGAGCTGCAGCGGGCCCGGGACATGGCTGGGCTCACCGCGGCGATCACCGATGAGATGGTCGACGCGTTTGCCGTGACCGCGACGTGGGACGAGCTGCCACGAGCGCTCTTCACCCGCTACCGCGGCCGGGTCGACCGCCTCGTGTGCTACTCGGCGCTCGAGCAATCCCGATCCGACCCCGAGGCGCGGGCGCGCTGGGCCGACGTGGCCGCCGAGCTGCGGCGCCTGGCGGCTGGGGACGACGATGCCCGCACCGACGAGCGAGGAGCACCGTGAACGACCGCGTCTACATCCACGAGTTCATCGACATCATCGGCCACAACCGCGCCCGTTACATGCACCACATGACCGCCAACTGGAGCCCGATCGCCCAGGAGGAGCGCGACCAGCTCTGCTACGGCGTGTGGTCCCTGCTCGGCTCGACGGCCTACTGGCCGGCCACCGTCAACATGTGGGAAGAGCGCGGCTTCGACGGCCTGGCGCGGTCGTTCGGGATCGAGGGCGTGGGCGCCGGCGCCCAGGACCCGAAGCTGGAGCGGTGGTGGGCCGCCGCCGCCGACCTGCGCCGCAGCGGCACCGACCGGATCATGGTCCCGGCGCGCTGGACCCGCACGATCGAGGAGCTCTGCGCCGACGGTGTGCGCGGCGCGGCGTACGCACACGAGCTGATCAAGGTGCGGCCCGGCTCCGCCGAGGAGCTGCTCGAGCGCGCCCGCGAGGTCGCCGCGCCGGCCTATCGACGCTACGACTGGGAGCTCGTCGGCGCCTTCACGACGGCCATGGTCAACGACGACGAAGCCCTGCTCCTGTGGGCCATCCCGACCTGGCAGCGGTGGTCGGACGCCGAGCAGGCGCATCGTGGCGACGACGAGCTCCTGCAGTGGCGCCGCGGCATCCAGGACATCGTCACGGCATCGCACCGGTCGTTGCTGATCGACTCCCCGCTGTGCCCCTTCAAGACCGGGCGCCAGCCCTCGCGCGCCGACCGCACCGACTGGGAGGACTGACCGACGTCGCGGACTGACCGATCGGGAGTCGGGGGCGCTCAACCCCCGTCCCGGGCCACGAGGGACGCGACCAGGTCCTTGCGCAGGACCTTGCCGACCTCGTTGCGCGGCAGCGAGGCCACCCAGCGAAACTCGGCCGGCACCTTGTAGGCGACCAGGTGCGCCCGGCACAGGGCGCGCAGGTCGTCGTCGGGGACCGGACGGCCGACGAGGAACGCGACCGGGACCTCACCGAGGCGGTCGTCGGGGGCGCCGACCACCGCGACGTCGTCCACGGCCGGAGAGAGGCGGAGGACCTCCTCGACGGCGTCGGGAAAGACCTTGTTGCCACCCCGGTTGATGAGGTCGCCGGCGCGACCCTCGATCCACACGAAGCCGTCGTCGTCGATGCGAGCCAGGTCACCGGTGTCGATGAAGCCCTCCGCGTCGAGGCGCTCGGCGATGCCGGCCGCCATGTTGGGGGGACGCACCAGCAGACGTCCGTCGGTGCCGAGGCGGATGTCCACGCCCGGATGCGGTCGGCCCACCGCCCCGATCTTGTCCGGGTGCGCCCGGGCATCGGCCGCCGTCCAGCCGATCACCTCCCCGATCTCGACCTGCCCGTAGCCGTTGAGCACGAACACGCCGAAGCGATCGGAGAAACGGCGCGCCTGGAGGGGCGACAGCGGCGCGGTGATCGAACGGACGTAGCGCAGCGGAGCGAGGTCCGCCACCTCGGAGTCCGCGAGCATGGTCATCGCCGCCGGCGGCAGGACGGTCGAGCGGATCTCGAAGCGGCGCACCAGCTCGGCGAAGGCCTGGGGCTCGAAGCGGTCCATGATCACCAGCGCGGCGCCGGCGCGCAGGCCGAAGAGCGCGTTGTAGAGGCCGGCGTTGAGCGCGAGCGACACGGGGATCAGGTTGGGTGCCGGCCTGGCCGAGCGCTCGCCCGTGCCACGCAGCGGGCCGAGCACCCGGTCGAGGAGCTCGATGTACGCGCCATGGGTGTGACGGATCGCCTTGGGCCGGCCCGTCGTGCCCGAGGTCCACATGACGAACGCGATGCCGTCCTCGTAGGCTCGCGCACCCTGGAGCCGGCGCATGCCGTCGGCGTCGACCACCACCGCGGGCGCGCTCGACTCGACGACGCTGGCCACCTCGGCCTCGGGATGGCGAGGGTTGACGGGCACGTAGACGCCACCGGCGAGCCACACCCCGACCATGGTCTCGATCAGCTCTGGCCCGTTGGGCAGCTGCACGGCGACCGCCCGGCCGGCCACGTCGCCGAGGCGGGCGGCGACGGCGCGCGCCGCGGCGCGGGCCTCCCCCGCGGACACGGTCCGGTCGATCGTGTGCAGGAGCCCCTCGTCGTCGGCGAAGGGATGCGCCATCAGCAGGTCCGCGAGCGTCACGACCGGGGCACCTCCTCCCACGGCCGGTCCGACCAGGGGTCGGGCTCCCGGGGCAGGCCGAGGACCCGCTCCCCGAGGATGTTCTTGTTGACCTCGGTGGTCCCGCCCTCGATCGTGTTGGCCCGGGAGCGGAGCATCCCGCGCACCTCGAGCGGCATGTGGTCCTGGTACTGCTCGCCCCGCTCCCACGCGGTGGCGGCGGCGCCGAGCAGGTCGGCGGCCAGGAGCTGGATGCGCTGGTTGAGGGCGCCCTGATGGACCTTGCCGATCGACGCCGCCGGCCCAGGGGTGCCCCCGGCGCGCACCGTCGCCCGGACCCGCTGGTTGGTCCAGTCCCGCACCCGTTCCTCGGACCACACCGCCGCCAGGCGCTGGCGGACCACGGGGTCGGCGGCGAGGCCCAACTGACCGGCCCGGGCGATGAGCTGGTCCACGCCGGCGCCACCGATGCGGTCGACGCCGCCCGAGCCCGACCCCGAGAC
>Ga0209698_10003506_pt1 | contig 17456 bp, 15 predicted proteins | sample LitLauG_LLR_2012_FD_187203 | JGI IMG/M metagenome (GOLD analysis project Ga0209698, IMG submission 187203) | Freshwater sediment microbial communities from Pennsylvania, USA - Little Laurel Run_MetaG_LLR_2012 (SPAdes) (version 2) | ecosystem: Environmental > Aquatic > Freshwater > Creek >...
GGCGTACGCGCACACCGGGACGTTCTCCAACCAACCCGCCGAAGACCTCGCCGAAATCCTGTTGCAGGACGAACCCGGCGGCCTGACCCGCGCCTGGTTCTGCTCCTCCGGCTCCGAGGGCAATGAGGCCGCGATCAAGCTGGCCCGCCAATATTTCCTCGAAATCGGCCAGCCCCGCCGCACCCGCACCATCGCTCGGCGGCAATCCTACCACGGCACGACACTCGGGGCGCTGGCGGCCGGCGGCAACATGATGCGGCGAGCGTACTACGAACCCATCCTGTCGCAGGCCCACAGCTTGGTGTCCCCCTGTTTCGCCTACCGCTACCAGCACGACGGCGAATCCGACGGGCACTACCTCGACCGCCTGGCCGAGGAACTGGACGCCGAATTCCGGCGCCTGGGGCCCGACACGGTGATGGCGTTCCTGGCGGAGCCGGTCGTCGGCGCCACCACCGGCTGCGTCACCGCGCTGCCGGGCTATTTCCAACGCGTCCGAACCATTTGCGACCGCTACGGCGCGCTGCTGATCCTGGACGAGGTGATGTGCGGCATGGGTCGCACCGGCACGCTGCACGCGTGGGAGCAGGAGGGCATCACCCCCGACATCCAGGTCATCGCCAAGGGTTTGGGCGGCGGCTACCAGCCGATCGGCGGCATCCTGATCGCGGAGCGGATCGTGCGGGCGCTGGCGGACGGGTCCGGCGGGTTCTTGCACGGGCAGACCTACCAGGCGCATCCGGTGGCCTGTGCCGCCGCGCTCGAAGTGCAACGGATCATCCGCGAGGACGGGTTGATCGCCAACGTCCAGGCGATGGGACGCCGGCTGGAACTGGCGTTGCAGGACCGCTTCGGCAACCACCGCCATGTCGGCGACATCCGTGGGCGAGGCCTGTTCTGGGCGCTGGAATTCGTGACCGACCGAGCGACGAAGGGGGTGTTCGACCCGGCGCTGAAGCTGAACGAACGGGTGATGGCCGAGGCGTTCGCGCGCGGCCTGGGGACCTACCCGATGGGTGGGACGATCGACGGCAAGCAGGGTGACCACGTCCTTCTGGCGCCGCCCTATATCGTCACCGCCGCCGACATCGACACCATCGTCGAACGCCTCGGTGACGCGGTGGACGCGGCGGTGGGCAGCCGCTGACACCCCTTGACGGAACGGCCCTCTCCGCCACATTCCGCGCCATGCGCAATTTCTCCGACCTGACCGAACGCGAAATCCTCGCCTTGGCGATCGCCAACGAGGAAGAAGACGGCCGTATCTACCTGGATATCGCCGAAGGCCTGCGCGCTGAATACCCCGGCAGCGCCAACGTGTTCGCCGAGATGGCTGGCGAGGAAGGCGACCACCGCCGCCGCCTGCTGGAGGTCTACCGCGCCAAATTCGGCGAACACATCCCGTTGATCCGCCGCCAGGACATAAGGGGTTTCATCCAGCACAAGCCGGTCTGGCAGATGTATCCGATGAGCCTGAACGCCGTCCGCGACCTCGCGGAAAGCATGGAGACCGAAACCCAGAGCTTCTATCGCCGCTCCGCCGCGCGCAGCGAGGACGTGACAATCCGAAAGCTGTTGGGCGATCTGGCGGACGCCGAGGTCGAGCACGAACATCGCGCCGACCAGTTGGTCGAGGAGAACCTGCCCGCCAACGTGCGCCGCGCCGAGGATGCGCATGCGCACCAGTCGTTCATCCTGCGGGTGATCCAGCCCGGCCTTGCCGGACTGATGGACGGGTCGGTGTCCACCCTGGCACCGGTGTTCGCGGCCGCGTTCGCATCGAACAACACCTGGGAAACCTTCCTGGTGGGCATGGCGGCGTCGGTCGGCGCCGGCATCTCCATGGGCTTCGCCGAGGCATTGTCGGACAACGGCAGCCTCACCGGTCGCGGCGCCCCGCTGATCCGGGGCGGCATCTGCGGACTGATGACGACGGCCGGCGGGATTGGGCACACGCTGCCGTTCCTCATCCCCTCATTCTGGACCGCGATGGTGGTGGCGATTTGTGTGGTGGTCGTGGAACTCGGGGCGATTTCCTGGATACGCTGGAAATACATGGACACCCCGCCGCTGGCCGCGACGCTGCAGGTCGCGTTCGGCGGAGCACTGGTGTTTGGGGTCGGCATCCTGATCGGCAGCAGTTGATCCGGGGGCCGGTCGGGCGATGACGGTGTGGAGACTAAACGCGCTACTCCTCCCCGGTCAGCCAGTACGGCTTTTGAGCAGCCGATCGACGTCCGCCTTCACGCGGTTCTCCGAAAGACCGACAATACCGAAGCGCTCATACAGCGACGAAACCAGCGGGAACAGGTGTTCGGCTAACCGGGCAGTAACGCCGTCTGCCGGAATGACGGTCTCAAGCAGCGCCTCGTCGCTCCTGGCGGTGTGCCCCTCGACCAGGATATCGGTCAGGGGATTGGCCCACGCGCGCAGGATGCGGCCGCTCAAGCCTGAATACAGCGCCCTGAAACGGATCGCCGGCGCGGCGCGGTCATTCTGCCGCATCAGCGAGGCCAGCTTCTCGGCATGCAGCAAAGCCTCACCCATGCGCCAAATGGGCAGGATCGTGTCCAGGATCGTGCCGGGGGGGAAGGTTTCCTGGCTATCCTCCGTATAGCCACGCATGAAAAACAGCCGTCCGCTCGGTGCGGCGCGCCAGAAATCGCTGTGGGCGGCATCGTCGGAATGGCGTTCAGTGCCCCTCTGACCCTTCAGCGCAACCCAGCACTCAATCGCACCGTCGACCTCGCGCGGAGCAATCTCGGGCTGATTCGGAACCCAGAACACGGGCCAGATCGTGTGCGGATTGACCACCTTGCGGAGCATCAATTCGAAGGCGGCGAGGTCGGGCGTTTTCAGTTCGCCTTCGAGGCAATAGTCGAAGCGGTAACATCCATGCGGGAACCGTGCCGGAGTGTCCTGCGGCAACGGCGCTGTCAGGCTGCGCCAACGCGCGAACGCCTCACGCACGAACGCCTCCTGTGCTCCCTCCCCGGCGGCCTCGTCCACCAGCCCGACAACGCGCAAAATGTCGAGCGCCTTGGACAGGGTCAGCGTTGTCTCGCCGCGCTCGAAGGCCGCCATTGTCGGGATGCTGATGTTCGCCAGCGCCGCGTGCTCACGCTGCGTCAGCTTCTCCGCCTTCCGCCGCCGCAAGGTTTCGTCAACCAGCGCGCGCCAGTTCAGGCGCGCTATTCCCCGAGGATTCTCAGGCATGAATTGCTCACAATTTCAGAGAAGCGCGTGACGAAACCGTCCGGGCTTTCAGCGGCGGATGGCGTAATGATGGGTGCAGCCTTACGCACCTGACGTTTGATATCCGAGAAAGCCTGATCGACGGCTTTGTCCGGCAGGCCGATCTGTAGCCCGAAATGCTGGAACAGGGCGCCGTCCGCGGCATCGAGATGAACTTTCCGGCCGCCAATCCCAAGCGCCAATGTCTGATCGAAACCGTCGTAGATCGCCGTGTTGACGACATCGTAGGCCGGCGACAGGCGCAGCCCTGACGGCGTTTCCAGCAGCGAAAAGTTCTTGAGATGCGCGTCGCAGTTGCCGACGAGCGCAAAGGCGATGAGGCGGCGATAGAAACGGGCGAGGTCGATCGCCGGTCGCGCGGAGTATCGTTGAATGATCGTCGCGATATCCTCGTATGCCGCGTCATATTTCCCGGCATAATCCTGGCCGCGGGGCTTGCAGAGGATCTGGGCGCAATCTTCCAGGCGTAGCTTCTCGCCGCGAGTCCCCCGGTCGAAGCGGGTGACGACAAGAGCCACCTCCTCGACGATAGGGATTTGGGTCAGCGTGAACGCGTTGACCTCCTTGGCTCCGAGAACGGCGGCTGTCCACCGCAGGCTCAGGGCCTCGTTGCGCACAAGGGTATTGATGCTGTTCGAGTTGAATTTCGCGATGTAGGGCGCGGACCCGTCTGCGGTGGCCGGCCGGAAGGCGTTCCCCTCCTTGACCACAAGCAATTTCTTCTGGATGCCAGAGACCGTCCTGCCGGGGCTGGCCGTGGCTTCAGTGATCTCCGGGATCGGAGCGGAGGTGCTGGGAGGCCGGACGCTGATCGCACCGATGCAATCCGCCCCATAGCGCAGCAGCAGGCCGAGATCATCCTCCTCGACAACGTGCGCGACCCGGGCCTGTTGCTCACGCAGCCAGCCTTCGGGTCCGAGGTGCTGGAAAAACGGATGCAGCCCCTGCGCCCACTCATGCTCCCGTCGCCCCGCCGGGAAGCAACAGGCGATGCCTTCCGCCCAGTCCGGCTGATAGGTAAAGCACGTCCCGCCGCCCGCCGTCTCGGTGAGCGTACCGGCGAACTTGTCCTTGTAAAGAATGTCCGCGATCCGTCGTGTCATACTAAACTAAGATTTCATCCCGTGCCATCGCTAAGCCAAATACCAAAATCGGACGATCTATGGGTTCGTATATGAAACCTCGATCACATAAATCAAATTGTATCGTCATTTTAAGCAAAAAAATTACAAAAGAAAATTCCGATTTCATTTATATGGCATATATTTGGCTAATGCGAGTCCGATGAAACCTTAGTTCGTAAACGCGTCCTCAAATGTCAATGCCGAGGACGGTGCTTACGATCTGCGTACGGCCGTGATGGTGGCGACGGCTCGCAGGTTACCCACCCGCTGTTAGACGATGGCCGCCTCGGGCCGGCGGTCGCAGGCCGAAGACCCTGACAATTGCCCAGCCAACCGCCGAACCCCTTGCGCAACGCCCCTAATGCCGCGCCCGCCGCGCCAGAACGGAAGGCGTCATCGGTTCCGCGAACAGGATCGGCAGCTTGGCCTTCCGCTGGACCGCCTTCCGCTCCGCCGGCTTCGCGGCCGCCGGCTCCATCGCCGCCATATACACCGCCAATCTGGCGTTCGCCTCGGCCAACTTCCCCAGCGCTCGGCCCAACGCCAACTGCAACTCGGCTGCATCCCACCGTGTGTTCTCCGGCGTCATGCCAGCCGGGTTCTTCGCCCGCTCCTTCCGCCGCGCCTCCAGCGCATTGGTCGATTTCACCGACCAGCCATTGAGCGTGAGGGCACTCTTCTGCAAATCCAGCATGTCGTCGATCGACAACGCTTGCACCGCCGAGGACGCGCCCAAACACGCCAGCGAGGCCCACCCAAACGCGACAATCTGGGTCGCAAGCTGAAGCTCTTTCGGGGTGACGGCCTTATAGCAGTCCAGCAAGTCTCTGGCCGTCTCCCGCGCCGACGCCACATCGTTGGTCGCCGCATCCAGAAAGAACGGCACCAGCGCCTCCGAAGCTTGGTCATATAAGGCGGATAAGGCGGAAAGATCAACGTCGCTCATGGCACCAATGTTCTTCATTTGTTCGAAAACCCTTCTACGCCACCACACAACCCGAACGCAAGCAAAAAACGCTCTGCCCAAGCCCGGCCACCTGCCGCATAGTGCCATCACGCAACCGGAGACCGACCGATCATGAGCTGGCCCACGCAGCAAGGCACTTTCGAGGCCGGCGATATCACGCTGCAATCCGGCGCCCGCCTGCCCGCCGCCAAACTGTCGTGGAAGACGCATGGCACGCTATCGCCCGCGCGGGACAACGTCATCGTCTATCCGACCAGCTACGGCGCCCAGCATCCGGACCTGGAATGGCTGTTCGGCCCGGACAAGATCCTCGACCCCACACGCTGGTTCATCGTGATCCCCGACATGTTCGGCAACGGCCTGTCGTCCTCGCCATCCGACACCGCCGATTATCCGACCCTGGTGACGATCCACGACAACGTGCAGGTGCAGCGCCGAGCGCTGGCGGACCTGTTCGGGATTGATCGCATCGCCTGCGTCTATGGCTGGTCGATGGGCGCCTTGCAGGCCTACCACTGGGCGGCGCTGTTCCCCGCGGCGGTGGAGCGCATCGTCGTCAATTGCGGTGTCGCCCGCACCGCCGTGCACAACCAGGTCTTCCTGCGGTCCTTGATGGCGACGTTGGAGGCCGCCCCCCAGCATATCGGCAACGGCCGCTTTTCCGCCGAACCGCGCGCCGCCAAACGGGCGTTCGGGCGCATTTACGCCGGCTGGGCGCTGAGCCAGGATTTCTATCGCGAAGGCCGCCATCTGGCGGACGGACCAACCCCCAACCTGGGTGCCCCCGACCTGGAGACGTTTCTGAAAACCGACTGGGAGGACCGCTTCGGTGCGCGCCCCGCCGCCAATTTGTATGCTCAGCTTCGCACCTGGGACGCAGCCGACATCAGCGCCAACGCCCTTTACGACGGCGACCTCACCGCCGCCCTGAAAGCCATCCAGGCCAAGGTTCTCCTGATGCCGGGCGCCACCGATCTGTATTTCCGCACCGCCGACAACGCGGCGGAGCTGCCATTCCTGGCACACGGGGCGTTGCGGCCGATCCCTAGTATTTGGGGGCATCGCGCCGGCAACCCGGTTGTCAATCCCGAGGATATGCTGTTCATCAAGCAGGCAGTGCGCGCCTGGCTCGCACAATAAAACAGGAAGAGACGACATGCCCGCCACGATCACCCGCAGCAACCCGCCGTCCGTTAGCGCCCCTACGGGCTATACGCATGCCATCCACATCACCGGCGACCACCACCGGCTGATCATTTCCGGTCAGGTCGGCATGGCCCTTGATGGCAGCGTGCCCGGCACGGGAGAGGGACAGATCGCCCAGGCGCTCGCCAATCTGCGGGCGATTCTCACGGCGAACGGCATGACGGTGGACAACATCGTCAAAACCACGGCCTTCCTCACCGACCGTGGCCTGTTGCCGGCGTATCGCCAAGCCCGCAGCGCGGTGTTCGGGGAGCATGCGCCAGCCTCCACCCTGCTGTTCGTCACTGGTTTGGCGGACCCGCGCTGGGTGGTGGAAATCGAAGCCGAAGCGGTATCGTAAAATGGACCCGCTCCGGCGCAACACGGTTGGCGACGCGGTCAACCGAGCCGCTCGGTTGTTCCGGAACCGGTCGGCGCTGGTGTTCGGGGGGCGGGATTGGTCGTTCCATGCGCTCGACCGCGCCGCCGATCGGGTGGCGGGCCATTTCGCCGGCCTCGGACTGAACGCCGGCGACCGGATCGCCGCGTACGGGCGCAATTCCGACGCCTATTTCATCGCGTGGCTGGCCTGTGTGCGCGGTGGATTCGTGCATGTGCCGGTGAACTACGCGCTGACCGGTGAGGAGTTGTCCTACATCGTGCGCCAGTCGGGCTCGCGGCTGGTGCTGACCGGCGCCGGGTTGGAGGACCATCTGGCCGGGATCGACGTGCGGTCGCTGGCATTGGACGAGTTGATCGCCGTCGCGTTGGACCCGCTTGCCCCGCATGGAGTGGAACCGGACCTGGACGACGACAGCCTGGCGCAGATCGTCTATACATCCGGCACCACAGCCGCGCCGAAGGGTGCGATGATGACGCACAAGGCGATGGTGTCGCAGTATTACTCGGTCATCCACAACATGGATTATGCCGAAACCGATCGGGCCCTGGCGGCCCTGCCGCTTTATCACACCGCGCAGACCCACGCCTTTACCATGCCGCAGTTGCTGGTGGGGGCGCGCACCATCCTGATCGAGGCACCGGTGCCGGACGTGGTGCTGCGCTTGATCGAGCAGGAGCGCATCACATCGTTCTTCGCCCCGCCAACGGTGTGGATCAGCCTGCTGCGGCATCCGGATTTCGCCACCCGCGATCTGTCGTCGCTGGAAAAAGTCTATTACGGCGCGTCCATCATGCCCGTCCCGGTGCTGCACGAACTGCGCGAACGGCTGCCGGCCGCGCGTCCCTACAACTGTTATGGCCAGACCGAGATCGCGCCGCTGGCCACGGTATTGCGGCCGGAGGAACACGACGCGCGTCCGGCGTCCTGCGGCCGGCCGGTGCTGAACGTGGCAACCCGGGTGGTCGATCCGGACATGAACGATGTAGCCCCGGGCACGCATGGAGAGATCGTGCACCGGTCGCCGCATCTAATGGTCGGCTACTGGGAAAAACCGGCGGAAACGGCGGAAGCGTTCGCCGGCGGCTGGTTTCACTCGGGAGACGTCGGTTATTTCGACGACGCCGGCTACCTGTTTATCGTCGATCGCATCCGTGACGTGATCAACACCGGCGGCGTGCTGGTCGCGAGCCGGGAGGTCGAGGAAGTGCTGTTCACCCACCAAGCTGTCTCCGAAGTCGCGGTGGTCGGACTGCCCGACGACAAATGGATCGAAGCGGTCACCGCGTTCGTGGTGCTGCGGCCGGGACACGCTGTGGGGGAAGTGGCGTTGCAGGCACTCGCCCGCGACCATCTGGCGGCCTACAAGGTGCCGAAAAAAGTGGTCTTCGTGGACCATTTACCGCGCAACACGGCCGGCAAACTATTGAAGCGGGAATTACGAAAGCAGTACAGCTAAAGTATTTTCCGGACTGGCGGATGCCCCGCATCAAAGTCGTTGACAGGCCCCTGGGTGCTGTCAAGTTGCCGCCGTGGGCGTGCCCAAGCCCGAATCACGACAGGGAGACAAACGCATGCGCCTGAAAAACTGCCTCGCCGGACTGGCCATGGCTGCGACGTTCACCGGCGCCGCATCGGCCGCCGAACCGGTCAAGATCGGCCTGGTACTGGCGTTGACAGGCCCGTTCGCCGCCTATGGTAAACAGATCGAGCATGGGGTGGAACTCTACCTCAAAACCAATGGCGACGTGTTTGGCGGCCGCAAGGTCGAGTTGGTCGTCAAGGACGACAGCCCCGGCACCGCCGGCGACGTCAGCAAGCGCCTCGCGCAGGAACTGGTGGTGAAGGACAAGGTCGATATCCTGGCCGGCTTCACCCTGACCCCGTCGGCCTTCGCCGTGGCCCCGATCGCCACCGAAGCCAAGAAGCCGATGATCGTGATGAACGCCGCGACATCGGCGATTACCACCAAGTCGCCGTATATTGTGCGCACCTCCATGACCTTGCCGCAAAACACCGCGCCGATCGCCAGTTGGGCGGCGAAGAACAATATCAAGAAGGCCTTTATCCTGGTCGCCGACTACGGTCCCGGGTACGACGCCGAGGGCCAGTTCAAAAAAACCTTCGAAGCCGCCGGCGGTGAAATCGTCGGCGACGTGCGCGCCCCGGTGAAAAATCCCGACTACGGCCCATTTCTGGAACGTATCAAGGACGCCAAACCCGATGCGGTCTTCCTGTTCCTGCCGCCCGGCGCCGGCACGATCGCCTTCATGAAAGGCTTTACCGAACGCGGGCTGGGCAAAGCGGGCATCCGCCTGATCGCGACCGGGGACCTGACGGACGAGGAAATTCTCGACGCCACCGGCGAGGATGAAATCGGCATGGTCACCTCGTTCCACTACTCGGAAGCCCATAAATCGCCGGAGAACGCGGCCTATACGGCGGCCTATCACAAGGCATATCCGAACGATCGGCCCGACTTCATGTCGGTGGCCGGGTATGACGGAATGCACCTGATCGCGACGGTACTGCAACAAACTCATGGCAACACCGACGCCGACGCGTTCGTCGCCGCCGCCAAGGGCATGAAATGGATCAGCCCGCGCGGCCCGATCAGCATCGATCCGGACACCCGCGACATCGTGCAGGACATCTATATCCGCAAGGTGGAGAAAGTGAACGGCAAGCTGCAAAACGTCGAATTCGATCACGTCTCCGCCGTGAAAGATCCAGGCAAGCAGTAAGGCCCGCAGCGATCGCATCGTAATGACAGTCCTGTTCGACGGCGTCGCCTCAGGCATCTTGTTGTTCCTCATCAGCGTCGGGCTTTCCGTCACGCTCGGCCTGATGAATTTCGTGAACCTCGCGCACGGGGCGTTCGCGATGTTGGGCGGCTATGTCTGCGTCGTTCTGCTCAACCGCTTCAACGTGCCATTCCTGGCCACGCTGCCGATCGCCATGATCGTTGCGGCGCTGGCCGGAGTGGTGCTGGAGCGTACGCTGTACCGGCGCCTGTATGGCGCCTCTCATCTCGATCAAGTGCTGTTCTCCATCGGCCTGGTCTTCATGTCGATCTCCACCGCGAACTTCTTCTTCGGCGACCACCAGCAGCCGTTGCACCTGCCGCCCATGCTGAAGGGCCAGTTTCATCTGGCCGGTGCCGATATCGGTGCCTACCGCCTGTTCCTGATCGTCGTCGGTCTGGCGCTGGCCGTCGCGTTGCAGTGGCTGGTCGCCGGAACCAAATTCGGCGCCAGCCTGCGTGCCGCCGTCGATAACCCGAGGGCAGCGCGCGGCCTGGGCATCGACGTGGACCGAGTCTTCGTTGCCACCTTCGCCCTCGGCACCGCCCTGGCCGCGCTGGGCGGCGCGCTGGGCATCGAAATGCTGGGCCTGGACCCCGAATTTCCCATCACCTACATCGTCTACTTCCTGATCGTCGTCGCCGTCGGCGGCAGCGGCAACATCAAAGGCTCGTTGATCGCATCGCTGATCCTTGGCATCTGCGACGTCGAGGGTAAGTATTACGTCCCGCAAATCGGCGCCTTCGTCATCTACCTGGTGATGGTGGCGACGCTGATCGTCCGTCCGCAAGGCCTGTTCGGCCGTTCGGCGACGAAATGAGCCTGACTTTCGACAACACCCGGTCGCGCCGGGCGGCAAACTGGCACACAGCCGAATACGGCTTCTGGATGCTGCCGATCGTTGCCTATTTCGTATTTCCCGAAAACCTGGCGCTGCTCTCACAGATCGCGATCACCGCGCTGTTCGCGGTGTCGCTCGACCTGATCCTGGGCTACGCCGGAATCGTTTCGTTAGGTCATGCCGCCTTCTTCGGCGTCGGCGCCTACGCGGCGGGATTGCTGGCCCAGGCCGGCTGGGGAGACCCCATCCTGGGCCTGGCCTGCGCCGGGGTGGTGGCCGGACTCGTCGGCTGGATCACCAGTTTCCTGGTGTTGCGAGGCACCGACCTGACGCGTCTCATGGTCACCATGGGCGTCGCATCGATGCTGTATGTCTCGGCCAACAAACTGACCGGCATCACCGGCGGACTGGACGGAATGCAAGGCGTCGATATGAAACCGCTGTTCGGACAGTTCGCTTTCGATCTATACGGCAAAACCGCCTATATCTACTGCGTTGCCGTCCTGTTCATTCTGTTCTGGCTCGCTCGGCGCATCGTCCACTCCCCGTTCGGCCTGTCGCTGCAAGGCATCCGGCAGAACGTCTTCCGCATGCCGGCCCTGGGAACCCCAGTCAACGCAAGGCTGATCGCCGTCTATACACTCGGCGCCGTCTATGCCGGCATCGCGGGCGGGTTGCTGACCCAGACCACACAATTCGTGTCGATCGACGTGCTTAGCTTCTCGCGTTCGGCGGAGTTGCTGCTGATCCTGGTGCTGGGCGGCACCGGCAGCCTGTATGGCGGAATCCTCGGCGCGGCGATCTTCATGACGATGCACAATTATCTGTCGGACATTGATCCGCAGTACTGGCAATTCTGGTTGGGGCTGCTGCTGATCTTCGTCGTGCTGTTCGCGCGCGGCGGTATCATGGGCGCCCTTCGGACCGTGGCGAAGCGGCTGGCATGACCTACGCCCTGCAAACTCGCAACCTGGTCAAACGCTTCGGCGGGTTCGTTGCAACCAACGATGTCACGCTGAACATTGCCACCGGCGCCCGCCACGCCTTGATCGGCCCGAACGGCGCCGGCAAAACCACCCTGATCAACCTCCTGACCGGCTTTCTAGAACCCACCGCCGGTTCGGTCATCCTGCAAGACCGGGACGTCACCCGCCTGCCACAGCACCGGCGCGTCAAGCGCGGCCTGGCGCGCACCTTCCAGATCAACCGTTTGTTCGCCGACATGACCGTGCTGGAATCCGTCACCCTCGCGGTGAACGAGCGCCTTGGCATCGGCGCCCATTGGTGGCGTTCGGTTGGCGCGCATGCCGAGGCAATCGATCAGGCCGCGTCACTGCTGGGCCAACTCGGATTGCTCGACGTCGCGCATGCCACCACCAAAGACCTCGCTTACGGCCGGCAACGGCTGATCGAGATCGCGCTCGCCCTAGCCGCGCAACCCAGTGTGTTGCTGCTGGATGAGCCGGCAGCCGGCGTTCCCACCGAAGAAAGCCGGGACCTGTTCGAAACGATCGCGCAATTGCCGCGCGACGTGACCATCCTGCTAATCGAGCACGACATGGACCTGGTGTTTCGCTTCGCCGACCGCATTTCCGTGCTGGTCATGGGGGCGATCCTGACCGAGGACGTGCCGGCGGCGATCGCCGCCGACCCGCGCGTCAAGCAAGTCTATCTGGGCGAATCCACCCATGACTGAACTGCTGCAAGTCGAGGGCCTGTGGGCAGGCTACGGCAACGCCACCGTGCTGGAAGACGTCTCCTTCACCCTGCAAGCCGGCGCCAGCCTCGCGTTGCTCGGGCGTAACGGAATGGGCAAGACCACCCTGCTCGCCACATTGATGGGCGCCACCCGACAGTTGCGCGGGCGTATCCGTTTCGACGGACAGGATCTCGCCTCCATCCCCAGCCATCGTCGTGCCCGAGCGGGATTGGGGTGGGTGCCGCAAGAGCGTGACATCTTTCCCTCGCTCAGCGTCGAAGAAAACCTGACAGTGGTCGCGCGCCCCGGAGCCTGGGACCTGAACAAGGTCTACGCGATTTTCCCGCGCCTGCGGGAACGGCGCACCAACATGGGCAACCAACTCTCCGGCGGCGAACAGCAAATGCTGGCGCTCGGGCGCGCCCTGATGCTGAACCCGAAAATGCTGCTGCTGGATGAGCCGCTGGAGGGACTGGCACCACTGATCGTGCAGGAATTGCTGGGCATCATCGGGGCGATGGTGCGGGAGGGCAGCATGGCGGTCATCCTGGTCGAACAGCACGCCCGACAGATCCTCCCGATCACCCGCGACGCCCTGATACTGGAACGTGGGCGGGTCGTTCATAACGGCCCGAGTGACGCCCTCGCAGCCGATCCCGCACTGTTGGACCGCTGGTTGGGCGTCGCCTCGCATTAGAGCATCATCTGATCAATCGACCCCGCTCTAGAAACTCAGAGGCTCATCCAGCACCGGAGCCCAGCGTTTGTTCTTCACTTGCGACAGAAACGACTCACTGGATGCATGATGGTTGGTCGGGCTGAGTGACAGTGCCGGCCCCCCGAAGATGTCGTGCCAGTCCTTCATGCCTTCCATCGCCCCAATAAAGCTGTCCAGGGTCAGGTCGCGGCCAGCCCTGCGCAGCACTTCGATGGCGAACGTCGTGCAAGTATAGCCAGCCTCGCCCAAATAGTTTGCCTCGATGCCGAACGTCTTGCGGTATTTCGCGGTGAAGGCCTGCACCGCCGGGACCGGATAATCCGGATACCGGAACAGCGCCGGGGCCATCGAATAGAATCCCTCCGCCGGTTCGCCCGGCGCTTCGGCGACCGCGGTGGAGTAGCTGGCGAACTGCCCGACGAACTCCACATTCCAGCCCATCTTGCGCGCCGTCTGCAGAATAATCGTCGTGTCCTTGACGATGGTACCCATGCAAATCAGGTCGCAACCGGCGTCTTTCTGGCGGGCGAGCGCCGCGTTGAAATCGGTGTCGGTCGGGCGATGCGCCGTCTCGGCCGCCACCTTCATGCCCATCGCGGCAAGCTGCGCCGCCGCGCCGGCGTGCACGTCCCGGCCGAAGTCGCTGTCCTGATACATCGAACCCACGACTTTCTTGCCGCGTTTCTCCACGAAATACTTCACGCCGGCCCGCATCTGATCATAGTAAGAGGCAAATTGGCCAAATTTCAGCCGGTTGAACGGTTCGTACATCGAGCGGGCACAGGTCAGCGGAAATACATTCGGTACATTCTTCTCAAGCATCGATGGCATCACCGCGTCGTTGTGCGGCGTGCCGCCATTGCCGAGGCCAATGAAAATGTTGTCCCGATTGAGCAGTTTGTTCATCGCCTGCACGGCCTTGGGAACAAGATATTCCATATCCTCGACGATCCAGCGCACCTTGCGGCCATTGATGCCGCCGGCGGCATTGACCTCGTCGAACGCCATCCGCATGGCATTGGCGTTGTTGACGCCCTGCACGGCGGTAACGCCGGACAGGTCCTGCATCGTGCCGATGACAATCTCGGTATCGGTAACGCCGCGCGTCGCGGCGGAGGCACGACCGATAATGGCAGGCGAGGCGAGCAGTCCGGCACTGCCGGCCAGCAAGGAACGGCGTGTTGTGTTCATCGCGTAGTCTCCCTGTCGCGGCTGGATTGGCCCAGCCGTCATGTTGTCCCGGTATCGTGCGACAAGGGAGGGGGCGACGTAAAGAACTTTGCGATTGCCCGCGCCGGCATGAAGGTTCACAAACCGGGTTTCAAACACCAGGGGAAACAACCAATGCTTTTGTTTGACTCAATCGGGCCGAACCCAAAAACCGTGCGCATGTTCATGGCGGAGCGCGGCATTACCAGCATTCCGGTGCAGACGGTCGATCTGCGGGGCGGCGAGAACCGGCAACCGGCCTATCTGGCCAAAAACCCGGCCGGTCAGTGCCCGGCGCTGCAACTCGACGACGGCTCCTATCTGACCGAGATCACCGCGATTTGCGAATACCTGGACGAGACTTCCCCCGGGAACAGCCTGATCGGCGCCACGCCACAGGAACGCGCCGAGACCCGGATGTGGACGCGCCGCATCGATCTGGGGATTATCGAGCCGCTGACGGCGGGCTACCGCTATGGCGAAGGGCTGAAGTTCTTCACCCCGCGCATGCGTTGCATTCCGCAGGCCGCCGATGATTTGAAGGCGCTGGCCAAGGAAAAGCTGGCGTGGCTGGACGGGCTGATCGCCGGCCGCCAGTTCATCCGCGGCGATCGGTTAAGCCTGGCCGACATCCTGTTGTTCGTGTTCCTGCAATTCGCCGCGAACGTGGGCCAGCCGTTAGACCCGGCGAACACCAACCTGACCGCTTGGTATGAACGCATGGCGGCGCGTCCCAGCGCCGCGGCGTAACATGTCGCGACATGGCCGGGGGTAACCCCGGCCACACCGATTCACCGAGGCTTGCTGGCAGCGTCGATTTTCTGGATCGAGTCCGAATCAAGCTCGATCTCCGCCGCCTCCACCAATTCCGCAAGCTGTTCCAAATTCGTGGCACTCGCGATCGGCGCCGTGACGCTCGGCCGAGCGATCAACCACGCCAGGGCAATTTGGCCGGGTTTGGCGTGGTATCGCGCCGCCACCTCCTCCAGCGTCGTGATCACACCAAAACCATAGTCGTTGAGGTATTTTTCCACCCGCGGCCCCCGGATCCGGCCTTCCATATCGGCACGAGACCGGTATTTCCCCGTCAGGAACCCGCTGGCCAACGAGTAGTATCCAATCACACCGATCTTCTCGGCCAAACAAAGATCTTCCAGCGGACCTTCGAACTCCGCCCGTTCCACCAGGCTATAATGCGGTTGTAGGCTTTGATACCGCGGCAGCCCCTTCTCGGTGCTGACCTTCAAGGATTCCGCCAACCGAACGGCGGAGAAATTCGACGCCCCGATCTCCCGCACTTTGCCTTGCTTGATTAGGTCGGCGTATGCGGACAGCGTTTCCTCGATCGGGGTTTCCGGGTCGTCGCGATGCGACTGATACAGATCGATGTAATCAGTTTGCAGCCGGCGCAACGAATCCTCGACCGCCGTCTGCATATAGGCCCTGGACAGACCTTTCTTGCCCGGCGCCATCTCGATCCCCAGCTTGGTCGCCAGCACGACCTTGTCGCGGTTGCCGCGCGCCTTCAGCCACCTGCCCATGATCAGTTCGGAATCACCGCCGGTATTACCCGGGTGCCAACGGGAATAAACGTCAGCCGTGTCCAGGAAATTGAAGCCGGCATCCAGCCACGCGTCCAACAGCGCGAAGGAGGTCTTCTCGTCAGCCGTCCAGCCGAACACATTGCAGCCGAACGTGATCGGAGGCACTTCCAAAGATGATTGACCCAACCTACGCTTTTCCATATTTAGTCCCCTGCCCGTGGCAAAAAAGAAGTGGGCGGCACCCTAGGCGCCGCCCACCCTGCCGGTCAATGTCGCTCAGATGGCCCTGGCGCGCACCAGCCGTCCTGGCGTGGCGCCTGTATAGACGCCGTTTTCGAACGTCGAGACGCCCGACATGAAGGTGTTGCGATACCCATCCACCCGCTGCACCAACCGACGGCCATTCATCGGCAGGTCGTAACGGACCTCCGGAATATGCAGGCGCAGCGCCGCATAGTCGATCACGTTCACATCGGCTTTCTTACCGACGGCCAACCGGCCGCGATCATGGAAACCGAAGAAATCGGCCGTCTCGCTGGTTTGCCGTTTCACCATCATTTCCAACGGCAATTTCGGCCCGCGTGACCGGTCCCGCGCCCAATGGATCAACATCCAGCTTGGCACGCTGGCATCGATGATAGACGAGCAATGCGCGCCGCCATCCGACAACCCAAGGATCGTCGCATCGTCCATCAGCATCGTATGAATGATGTCGAGGTTGTCTTCGTTGTAGCCGACGATTGGGAAAAACAGGAACCGTTCCGCCCCGCCCGCGAGGTAATCATACGCGACCTCATCCGGCGAGTGGTTGGACCGCTGCGCCATCGCCGCGATGCTGTCCTTTTCTTCCGGCTCGTAGTTCGGCGGATCGCCCATCGGGAACATCCGGTTCCAGCGTGTAACAATATGCTGGCGGAACTGCGACAGCCGGTTCAGCAGCGCGGGAGACGGCGCCTCCGACAGGATTTGCGCCCGCATCGCCGGGTCCTGCATCCGCCTGATCCGTTCCGCCACCGGCAGCGCCAACAACGCCTGATAGCTTGGGCGGATCGAAAATGGATTCAGCGCGGTATCGATACCGAGCATGACGCCGACAGGGCGTCCGGCGATTTGGGCGGTGACGTGGGCGCCCTCGGCGCGGGCCTTGTGAACGCCGTCCATCAGCCGCTTCCAGCGCACGGTGTCGGTCGGACGGTCGGTCAGCAGGAACCACACCGGACGACCGGTGTCCTGCCCGAATTTGGTCATCCATTTCAGCTCGCCGGCTTCATCGTCGAAGTCGCTGTTCACACCGAACGCGCCGTGATTGAGCCCCTTGAACGCCGAACCGATCCCCAGCAGTTCGTCCACTTCGGAATACCGGCCGGGAACCATGTCGCCCGACGGCGTCTTGTGCGAATTGGTGCGCGAGGTCGTAAACCCGAACGCGCCGGCTTGCAGGCCCGTCCGGACCGCATCACGCATCGCAATGATATCGTCGGCCGTGGCCGCCTCGCGATTGATCGCCCGGTCGCCCATCACATAAACCCGCAGCGGATGGTGCGGAATCTGCGCGGCGATATCGATGGCGCGCGGCCTTTCCTCCAGCGCGTCCAGATATTGCGGGAACGTTTCCCAGTTCCACTTCAATCCGTCGGCCAGGGCGACGCCGGGAATTTCCTCGATCGATTCCATCATGCCGTTCAGGGCCGAGTGATCCACGTTCCGCAC
>Ga0209698_10003508_pt1 | contig 17454 bp, 19 predicted proteins | sample LitLauG_LLR_2012_FD_187203 | JGI IMG/M metagenome (GOLD analysis project Ga0209698, IMG submission 187203) | Freshwater sediment microbial communities from Pennsylvania, USA - Little Laurel Run_MetaG_LLR_2012 (SPAdes) (version 2) | ecosystem: Environmental > Aquatic > Freshwater > Creek >...
CTCCTGTTCCAGTGCCCGGTGGGGGCGGACGAGGCGGAGCGTTGGGGGTTCCGTCCTTCTATCGCCGTGACCGGAGAGGGCCTCGCCTTCGGGCCGCCGAATTTCGCCGGCGATCTCAAACTCCGGTTCGCCCATGTGACGCCGCTGGAAACGTTTTCGCGAAAAGTCGCCGGAACGTCCCTTGAAACCTACCAACTCTTCGCCGTTGGCGGGCAAGCCCCTTAGCTGCGTGCGCTTTGCAGGGAGAATTCAACCTTGCGAAGCGCCAGCCTGCCTTCGATTGCGCTTCTGCTCAATAAAAGTCGGACTTCAATAGATTTGGAGATGTCTACGACCTGGAAATTCATTTGCCAGCTGAAGATCCCCCTCACGGGCAAATCGAATTCGCCGATGCTGGCGATGATTCCGCCAAGCAGGATATCGGCGGTTACGCTGTTCCAGGAAAGACTTTCCGTGACTTCGAATTCCATAGTCACGGTCCAATTCGATTTGGGTAAGTAGAGATAGGGACCCCAAATTAACAGGCGGGCCGGTCCCATCAAATCGATGGGCCCCGATAATTTGAAGTCTCTGGATGTGCAATGAAACAATTCCAAAGGACAAACGAATGGATTGTCTAAATTGCCTCCGAGGATGTTGTGGAAATTATTTGACATGACCTCAAATGAGGACATTTCCGTAGCGGACCAATTTGAAATAACGTCTTGAACAGGGATTGTTTGGCGGGTCAGTTCCACCATCTCTCGGACAGTGACATCCTTACTCGATAGCCAATCGAGGTTTTTTCCGCGCATGGCTTGGAATATTTGATCGGCGTCACATTTTATATTAATAGACAAAAGAAATAAGTTGATAAATTCGTCAAATGACGCGTCTAAATATTCCGGACCGAAAATGAGAGTATTGTCTTGGCTCAGTAAATGGTCGAGGGAGGCAAGATATAGGGACGTGTGGCGCACGCAATCCACAAATGACATTTTCCGCAAGACGGCGGCGGTCGTAATCGCCGTCTCGACGGAATCCAAAACGGCGACAATTCGGGCGCCGGAAGACAATAATATTTCCGAAAGCCCATCTTCCAGAAAATCGGTGGTGAACAGGACAGGTTTGTCCTTCCTGTTTTCCCATTGCACCAGCATTTCCGCTGCGCCGGTACAGTGAATGCGATGAAAGTCATCAAAGGCGAGCTTCATTACGCACGAAGCCAAATCAAAAGCCCAATACGCGAAACTACTGGAGGTGCCTACTACGCAAAACAGCATTGTATTTCGGATCGCTTATTCCGGAACGTAGACATAATCGTCGGAGGTCTGACCGATTTTGCGATAATGCAACGACTCGAGATAACCGTGAATAGGGCCGTATTCATGTGGGAAAGCCTCGACAACGATGCTGGGGCGGTTGTTCTGAATGCTCTCCCGCGCCCCTTGCAAGACTTCCAGCGCCATGCCCTCGACGTCGATTTTCATGCACCGAAACGGCTCAATCGGCAGGCTGTCGAGCGGAACAACTTTGATCCCGCCGTCCACAGCCGGGGTGAGGCTGCTACCGCCGGCATTGGCGGAATTCACTGTGGCTCGCGCATTCTTCTCAAGGGCCCCCAGACCCACATTATGCAGTTTTGCATTGACCTGATTGAGTTCGACGTTGCGAGACAGCGCCCTGAAGGAGGCGCGAATAGGTTCGAACGATTCAACTTCCGCTGCGCCACAAATTTTTGAAAAATAGACCGTGTGATTGCCGATATAGGCGCCGATGTCCAAAATGCGTTCGCCGCGCATAGGCATAAGCTCCCGGATCATTTCCAGCGACTCCGCGTGAAAGAAGGATCGCTTCCAAATAATATCTCTTTGAATCAGATCATCAGGACCCGTCGGGAGGAACATTTTGACGGGTATATTATCGTATTCGAAATCGAATGTTTTATCTTTGCCCAGTTCATCGTAACGACGAAAAAGCGTAAGATTTACAACCTCCTGTATAAGAGAATGCTGCAAATTGTGAACATGCATCAAATGATCTCTGCACGCTTCTATATCTCGATTCGTCTTCGCCAAAGCGGCGCGAATTTCGCTTATGATCTCACTACCCGAAAAAATGCTCATCGGTGACGCCTCTGCTACCGCTTCAAGTTATCAGAAGATGTCCAGGGTTCAAAGGGTCCCTAGACGAGGGACCTCCCTATCTCAGGGCTTGGATCGGCCGCAAAACTCAGCACTTCCCGTCGACGACATCCTCGGCCGCCGCGTACCAGCCGCCGGGGTGAGAACGGATCGCCACCACCACGACATCGGACGGGCGCTCCACCACCGCCAGCGTCGTGCGCGCCAGCAATTTGTCGTCGCCGCCGAGGGTCTTCAACAGCCGGAACGGGTAGAGGCCGCCGAGCGGCTTGCCGCCGGCGCGGAACGTCCATAGCTCCAGGCCCGGCGCCATGTCGGGGCCACGGAACCATTCGCCGGCTTTGGGTCCCAGCGCGTGGTCGAGCCGCCCGATGAAATCCTCCGACAGACAGCCCATGTGGATGTGCAACTGATCCTGCGACCGGGCGAGCCGCGAATTGACGGCCAACGCGAGCCGCCCCTTGGAATCGCCGATCCAGTGGCGCGACGCCCAGGCGAACGCGAAATAATTGGGCGTATCGGGCGCCTGCAACTGCGCGTCTTCGACGCCCTTGATGGCCTTCAGCGGCGTCAGGATGGTGTCCGGGCGGCCGAAAGGCGGGCGCAGCACGGCGTAACCCGCTTCGAGATTCGTCTCCAGACAGGGCAGCGGCGAGCCGGTCGTCGACTGGTCGAGCGCGCAGGCGCGGGCGACCTGCAACAGCATGTTGCGGCCAGCGAAATTGGCGGCGTAGGCCACAGCCACCGAACCCACCAGCGCCGCCACGACGAGAACGCTGCGCCGGGGCCACCCGAAGGGGCCCAGACGCAGGCGCGAGCCGTCGTTCGCGAGAGGCGCCGAGACAGACATGGACGTCCTTATGCCTTGTCGAGGTTTCGCGGACATGAACGCGACTTCATAGACCCGACGCGCCGCCGTCGGCTCTGGGATCATGCGTCGCCTCGATCTCGCCCTTCAGCCCGCGCCGCAGCGCCCCCGCATGGCCGAAGCCGTCGCGTTTGGCGATCGTCAGCCGCTCGATCTCGTGGCCGCGCCGGGCGAGTCCTGAAGCGATGGAATCCTCGAAAGCCTCCTCGACCTTCACCGTGACGCTGTCGGCGCCCCAGGTCTTGCCCCACAGCCAGCGCGGCGCAGCGACGGCGCGGGCGAGCCGCTCGCCTGCCGCGATGCGGGTAAAGACCTGCGCCTGAAATTGCGGCTGCCCGTCGCCGCCCATCGAGCCATAGGGCATCACGCGCCCGTCAGAGAAAACCGCCAGCGCGGGGTTCAGCGTGTGGAACGGGCGGCGGCCAGGGGCCAGCAGGCGTGGCGACTTGGGGTCGAGCGAGAAGGCGACGCCGCGATTCTGCATCAGTACGCCGGTGCGCGGGAGCACGACGCCCGAGCCATATTCCCAATAGACCGACTGGATGTAAGAGACGGCGAGGCCGTCCTTGTCGATGGCGCCCATCCAGATCGTGTCGCCTTTGGCGGGCGGCATCGGCCAGGAGGCGGCGCGCTTCATGTCGATTCGTCCCGCCTCGGCCTGCAGCGAGGCGGGCGACAGCAGCTGATCGAAATTCTCGGTCGCGTGGTCGAAATCGACGCAGGCGCGGTCGCGGTGGACGAAGGCGCGCTTCGTCGCCTCGATCAAGGCGTGCGCGTGGTCGACGCTTTCGATGTCCTTGACGCCGAGGCGCTCGTAAATGCCCAGAATCATCAGCGAGGCGAGGCCCTGCGTCGGGACCGGCGTATTGTAGAGCATGGCGGTTTTTGTCTTGATCGAAAGCGGCTCGCGCCAACGCGCAGAGTATGCTTTCAGGTCGGCGCGGGTGACGGGCGCGCCCAGCTTTTCAAGGTCCGCCGCCAGTTCACGCGCGATGTCGCCGCGATAGAAATCCTCAAGACCGCCGTCGGCGAGCTGGGTCAGCGTCTCGGCCAGTTGCGGCTGTTTGCGCATCGCGCCCGCTTTCGGCGGGGCGTTGTCGATGAAGTAAGTCGACTTGAAATTCGGCGAATCATAGAGGTTGGCGCCATCGCGCGGCTGCGAGCGCTGCTCGGAGGGCGAGACGGGGACGCCCTCGCGCGCCATTTTCGCGGCCGGGCCGAGAATGTCGGCAAGCGGCAAATTGCCGCCCAGATGCTCGCCAAGCTCCAGCGCGGCGCGCCAGCCCCCGACCGCGCCGGGCGCAGTCAGCGCGGCGAGCGGCCCGCGCGTCGGAATGCCGCCCAGCGCCTCGTAGGATTCGCGGGTCGCCTTTTCGCCTGCAAAACCACAGGCTTCAATGGCGCGCACTTTGCCCTTGGGCTCGCGGACGATCCAAAAACCGTCGCCGCCGATCCCGTTCATATGTGGGTAGACGACGGCGATGGCGGCCGCCATGGCGACCATCGCCTCGAGCGCGTTGCCCCCTTGCGCCAGAATGTTGCGACCGGTCTCGGCGGCCAGCATATGCGGGGCGGCGACGGCGGCGTGGCTGAAAATGGCGTCGTCGGACATGGGCGGTTCCGTTGCGGGGTCAGAGCCGCTATAAGGCCGGTCTCAAAGCGGCGAAAGGGTGACGAGGTGGCGCGTCCGATCAATTGGACCAATGCGACGACGCTGTTGAGCGTCGCCGTGCTGGTGGGCACGGAGCTTGTCGGGGCGGGCGGCGCGGCTGGCTGGGCCATCGGCGGCCTGTTCCAGCTTGGCGATTTGCTGACGCACGCGCTGGAGGTCGCGCTGATTGCGCTGGCGCTGGCGGGGCTGTTTTATTTTCTGCGCGCGGCCATCGCGCATGAGCCGATCCGGGGGTAGCGGTCAGCTACTGGTTTGCGCGGTCAACGTTAGCCCTGTAGCGAGGGCGCCCAGCGATGGCGTGACATCGTATTGATCGAGCGTGAATCGGCGCATTTCCAGCAGCATCACCACCTGATGCGCCAGCCTCTCCAGCGCGCGCATTTGCGGCAGTTGCAGACGTCGGGGCACGCGGTCGATCACGCAGAGCGTGCCCAGCGCGATATTATCGGGCGTCGTCAGTTTGGCCCCGCAATAGAACCTGATCTTGGGTTCGCCGGTCACCAGCGCATTGTCGCGAAACCGGGGATCGTCGAGCGTGTCGGGCACCATGAAAACATTCGGCGCTTCGCGCACGGCATGCGCGCAAAACGACTGATTTCGGGGAGTCTCCGAAATGTTGAGGCCAATTCGGGATTTGAACCATTGCCGGTCGCGGTCGAGGAACGAAATCAGTGCGATGGGACAATCTGCGATGTAAGAGGCGAGCGCAGTCAGATCGTCATAGGCCTGGTCGGCCAGCGTATCCAGAATCGCGTAGCGCAACAGTGCGCTCTCACGTGGCGAATCGGAGTTCATCGAGGTCCGGCGCAATGTCGCCTCCAACGCTCGACTGGCCGAGTCGCTGCATCTCGATGTAACAGATCGTATATTCTGTGTCAAATATTTGTGAGATGCGATTTCCGCGCGCAGGGTCTGTTGTAATTACATCGTGGGAATGCGAATTTAATTGACGCTACGGCATGTATACTTCCGGGTCAGAATAGTCCCAGCAACCTGGAGCAAAGGCTTCGATGGCCGACGAAAATGTGCGAAAACGGCTGCCGCCGCTTTATGTCGGCGCGAATATATTCGCCCGCGCGGCGTTTCCCAAACCGCATCCGCTGGCCATTCCTCGCGCCGGGGCGGTCGAGGACTTGTGCCGGGCGTTGGATTGGCTGGATGCCGATTTCGTGCGCAGCGCGCCGGCGAGCTTTGACGACCTGACGCGCTATCACGATCCCGACTATGTCGAGGCGCTGATTCGGGCAGACCGCGACCAGCAGGTGGATGAGGCGACGCGGGGGCGGTTCCATATCGGAATCGGCAATAATCCGGTGTTTCCCGGCATGTTCGAGCGCGCGGCCACCGCCGTGGGCGGTTCGCTGCTTTCGGCGCGGCTCGCATGGGAAGGGCGGATCGTCCACCATCCGGCCGGCGGCACGCATCATGGCGGCAAGGCGCGGGCGAGCGGGTTCTGCTTCTTCAACGATCCCGTGCTTGCGGTTTTGGAGTTTCTGGCGCTGGGCGCGAAGCGGGTGGCTTACGTCGATTTCGACGCCCACCACGGCGACGGCGTCGAAGACGCCTTCGCCGACGATCTGCGCGTCACCACCGTGTCGATCCACGAGGCGAACCGCTGGCCGCGCACCGGGGCGCTTGGCGACAGGCGCGGCGGGAACGCGCGCAATCTGCCGGCGCCGCGCGAATTGAACGATGACGAATTCGCTGTGTTGGTCGACGAGGCCGTCGCGCCGTGGGTCGCACGCTTCGCGCCCGACGCCGTCGTCGTGTTGACCGGCGCCGACGCACTGTTGGGCGATCCCCTCGCCAAGCTGGCTTTGTCGAACGGCGCGCTTTGGCGCGCGGTCGAGACGGTGACGGCGCTGGCGCCGGCGGTTTTGGTGTTGGGTGGGGGCGGGTACAATCCGTGGAACGTGGTTCGCTGCTGGGGCGGGCTTTGGGGGCGGCTGTCGGATCGGGCGTTTCCCGATCCGTTGCCCGACGCCGCGCGCGCGGTGCTGGAGAGGTTGTGGAGCCCGCGCGTCGCGACGCCCGATCCGCTTTGGACGTCCACGCTAGCGGACCCGCCGCGCGGCGGGCCGGTGCGGGCGGAGATTTACGAGATCGTGCGGGCGACGCTGGCGGACTGACAGACCTCCCTGGCAGCGCGAAACGTCCACGCGCTTGACCTTCGGCGGGCGCCCCTCATCCGGTCTTTGGCCACCGTCTCTCCAAAGCGGAGAAGACCCTTGTTTGGCGGAGCGCGGCGTTTGAGGCACGCGGCTTGCGTGGCGAGCTTGCAACACGGAGTCTTTCATGCCCGCCTTTACGCCCGCCCGCGCCCGCTGGAGCCAGCTTGTGCTGGGGCTGATCGTCATGATGTCGATCTCCAGCCCGCAATATGTGTGGACGCTGTTCGTCAAACCGTTCCAGAGCGCGACCGGCGCGGCGTTGCCCGCCACGCAATTCACGTTCTCGCTGCTGGTGGTGCTGCAAACGCTGTTCTCGCCCGCGCAGGGGTTTCTGGTCGACCGCTTCGGTCCACGCCTGTTGATCGCCTGCGGCGCGGCGCTGAGCGGGCTGGGATGGGTGCTGGCGGCCCACGTGGACAGCCTCGTCGGACTTTATCTGACCTACGGCCTGTTCTGCGGCCTCGGCACCGGCATCGTCTATGTCGGCGTCGTTGGGCTGATGGCGCGCTGGTTTCCCGGCGCGCGCGGCTTCGCCATTGGGCTGGCGGCGGCGGGCTATGGCATGGGCGCGATGCTGACCACCTTTCCCATCGACGCCACGCTGCGCGCCTCGGGGCTGCCCTCGACGCTGACGATCTACGGGATTGGGCTGGGCGTGGTTGGGGTCGCGGCGGCTTTGTTGCTGCGCTCGCCGCGTCCGGGCGAGGCCGAGACGCCCGCCGCCGCGCTGAGCGGCGTCAGCCCCCGCGAAATGCTGAAGACGCCGCTGTTCTGGTTGATGTTCGTCATGATGACGATGATGTCGACGGGCGGGCTGATGGCGACCTCCAATTTCGCCAATTTCGCGCGCGATTTCGGCGTGGCGGGCGCGACCGTGCTGGGCATGGCGGCGCTGCCGCTGGCGCTGACCGTCGACCGGCTGCTGAATGGGTTCACGCGGCCGTTCTTTGGTTGGGTTTCCGACAGCATCGGGCGCGAGGCGACGATGGCGCTGGCGTTTTCGTTCGAGGCGCTGGCGATTTTGGCGCTGCTGACGCTGCGCTCCGATCCCGTTGCGTTCGTTGTCTTGTCGGGGCTGGTGTTTTTTGGTTGGGGCGAGATTTTCTCGCTGTTTCCCTCCACGCTCACCGACACTTTTGGCGCTCGGCATGCGACGACCAATTATGGGTTCCTCTATATCGCACAGGGCGTCGGTTCGATCCTCGGCGGGCCGGTGGCGGCGCAGATCCATGATCTCACGGGCGGCTGGACGGCGGCGTTCGGCGTCTCGGCGGCGATGGATGCGTTGACGGCGCTGCTCGCCTGGTTCGTGCTGCGGCCGATGCGGCGCGACTATTTGGCGGGCGCGTCACACTTCGTGACAGGCGACCCGGCGCCCGTCGTCTAGAATACGCAGGGCGGGGGCCTCTGTGAGGCAGTGAGTTGTCGCCAGCGGGCAGCGGGGCGCGTAGCGGCAGCCGGTCTGCGCTTGGGGGAAGGGCGGGCTCTTGGTTGAAATCTCCGGCGCTATGTCAAAGCGGGGAACGGCTGCGACCAGCTCGCGCGTGTAGGGATGCTTGGGGTTTGTCAGCAGCGTGTCCGCTGGCCCGGTCTCGACGAAGCGCCCCTGAAACATCACGGCGATCTCGTCGCAGACGTGACCAACCACCGCCAGGTCGTGGCTGATCAGCAGATAGGTCACGCCCGCCTCGCGTTGCAAGTCGCCCATCAGGTTGAGCACCTGCGCCTGAACGGACACGTCGAGCGCCGACACCGGTTCGTCGGCGACGACGAGTTTGGGCCTTGTCACGAGCGCGCGGGCGATGGCGATGCGCTGGCGCTGGCCGCCCGAGAATTCGTGCGGATAGCGCTGAGCGGCTTCCGGGCCGAGGCCGACCGCCGCCAGCGCTTCGGCGACGCGCGCGGCCTTGGCCGCGCGCGGCAGGAACAGCGGCTCGGCGACGATGCGCGCGACCCGCTGGCGCGGATCGAGCGAGCCATAGGGGTCCTGAAACACCATTTGGAATTTTGTCCGCGCCGCTTTCAGTTCGGCGGCGGACATCGAAAACAGCGAGCGCCCCTCCAGCTTGACCTCGCCCGCGCTCGGCGTTGTCAGCGCCATGACGAGCCGGGCGAGGGTCGATTTGCCGGAGCCGGATTCGCCGACGATCCCGAACGAACGGCCCGCCTCCACCGCGAAATCGACGCCGTCCACGGCGACGCGCTGCGGCTTGCGAGCCAACAAATGCGGGCGCGGCAGCACGTACGTCTTGCGAAGGCCGACGACTTCCAGCAGCGGCGCGCTCATGTCGGCTTAAACGGGGACATGATATCAATTGTCGCATTCGCCTTGGCTGAGCGATGGGGGCTGCTGGCGTCAATATCGACAATTGATATCATGTCCCCGTTATCCTTACACAGGCGACGGTCTGGCCTCCGGGCAGCGCCAAGGCGGGCGGCGGCGCCTCGCGACACAGGGGCAAAACCAGCGGGCAGCGCGGCGCGAAAGGGCAACCCGCGCCGGGCGCCGAGGCGGCGCCGGGGATAGCCTCCAATCGTACGCCGCGCGGGGCGCCCAGTTGCGGGCGGGCGGCGAGCAGGGCGCGCGTGTAGGGATGAAGCGGGCGGCGCAGCACGGTGTCGGCGGGGCCGGATTCCATCACCGCGCCGCCGTACATCACCAAAACATTTTGACAGCGCCCCGCGACGACGGCCAGATCGTGGCTCACCAGCAAGACCGCCATGCCGCTCTCTTGGCCCAGCGTCGCGATGAGATCGAGAATTTGCGCTTGAACCGTCACGTCGAGCGCGGTGGTGGGTTCGTCGGCGATCAACAGCTTAGGCGAGCAGGCCAGCGCCATCGCGATCATCACGCGCTGACGCTCGCCGCCCGAAAGCTGGAAGGGATGCGCGCGGGCGAGCTTTTCGGGTTCGCGCAGGCGCACGCGCGCGAGCAGTCCGACCGCCGCCTCGCGGGCGGCGGCGCGAGACGCTCCGCGATGCAGCCGCAACGGCTCGGCGACCTGATCGCCGACGCGATGCAGCGGGTTGAGCGCGCTCATCGGCTCCTGAAACACCATCGCAAGCCTGTCGCCGCGCAGGCCTTGCATCTCGCGCTCGGAGAGCTTTGTGAGATCGCGGCCCTCGAAGCGGATGGCGCCCTGGGTTCGCGAGCCGTAAGGCAAGAGGCCCATCAACGACAGTGCGGCGATCGTCTTGCCGGAGCCGGATTCGCCGACCACGCCCAGCGATCCGCCGTTTGCAAGCGTGAACGAAACCTCGCGTACGACGCGCTTGGGGCCGGGGAGATCGACGGTGAGGTTTTCGACGTTCAGCATCACGAGCGCGCGCGCAGTTTGGGGTCGAGCGCGTCGCGCAGACCGTCGCCGAGCAGATTGAGGCCCAGCACCGAAAAGGCGATGGCGAGGCCGGGAAATACGGCCAGGCGCGGCGCGACGAACAACCAGCCTTGCGCATCCGCCAGCATCCGCCCCCAGGACACCAGCGGCGGCTGCGCGCCAAGGCCGAGATAGGACAGCGCGGCTTCCGCCAGAATGGCGATGGCGAACTGGATCGTCGCCTGCACGATCAACGGCGCGGCGATGTTGGGCAGCACGTGGTCGAGCGCAATGGCCACAGGCCCGCGCCCCGCTGCGCGGGCGGCGAGCGCATATTCGCGCGACAGCACTGCGTTGGCCGCCGCGCGCGTCAGCTTGGCGAAGACAGGCACGTTGGCCAAGCCAATGGCTGATATTGCGTTGACGATTCCCGGGCCGTAAGTGGCGGTCAGCAGGATCGCCAGCAGCAGCGCGGGGAACGCGTAGGCGAAGTCGCAGGCTTTCATGACCGCATCTTCAAACCCACCCTTGACGCTCGCCGCGAGCAGCCCCAGCGCGACGCCCATCGTCAACCCGACGCCGACCGCGATGACGCCGACCAGCAGAGAGACGCGGGCGCCGGCGAGGATTTCGGAGACGACGTCGCGCCCCAGCGCGTCCGAGCCCAGCCAATGCGCAGCGGAGGGCGCGCTCAGCTTGTGGGCGATGTCGAGGGCGGCGGGCGGGTAGGGCGTCCAGACCAGCGACAGCAACGCGGCGAGCGCGACGAGGGCGACGCCCAACAGCCCCAGCCGTAGGCTCATGCGGCGCGCAATCTGGGATCGATGGCCGCCGCCGCCACGTCAACCAAAGCGTTGACGAGGATGACGAGGCCCGCCAGCAACATCACGCAATTCTCGACCACCAGCACGTCGCGATTGGCGATCGATTGGGCGATCAACCGGCCAAGACCGGGCAGGACAAATACGTTTTCAACCACCACCGCGCCGGCGATCAGCGAGGAGAATTGCAGGCCCGCGATGACGAGGATCGGCGGCGCGGCGTTGGGCAGGGCATGCCGCCACAGCGCGGCGCGGCGTGAAAGCCCTTTCGCGCGCGCCGTTCGCATGAAATCCTCGTTCATCGCCTCCACCAAAGCCGAGCGCGTCACGCGCGTCAGGATTGCGGCTTGAACCAGGCCCAGCGCCAGCGCGGGCAGGATCAGCGCGCGCAAAGCCCTCGCTGGATCGCCCCAGCCGGGAAAGCCGCCTGACGGCAACAGCCGCCAATGCACGGAAAAGATCAGCACCAACACAATGCCGAACCAAAAACTGGGGATGGCGAGGCCAAACTGGCTCAGCGCCATCACCGCCGCGTCGCCCGTGCGGCCACGCCGCTCGGCGGCGTAGACGCCGGCGCCCAACGCGACGGCGGAAGCGACGGCCATAGCCAGCAGCGTCAGCGGCAGCGTGACCAGCAGCCGCTCGCCGATCAGCGCCGCTATCGGGGAATTATAGGCGTAGGAGAGGCCGAGATCGCCGTGCAGCGCGCCGCCGATCCAGGAGAGATAGCGGGCATAGACGGGCTGATCGAGGCCGAGCTTGTGGGCGAGCGCGGCGACGGCGTCGGGCGTCGCGCTGGCGCCGAGCATGGTCTGCGCGGCGTTGCCCGGCAGCGCCTCTAGCGCCGCAAACACGATGAGCGACGCCACAAACAAGGTGGCGGTGAGCACGCCGAGGCGACGCAGGGCGAAGAACAGCATGGCGCCGGTCTAGCGGCGCGCGCGGCGCGAGGCAATCGGGCGGGCTTGTCGGCGCTTCTGGCGCCGACTTGATCGGCGCCAGGGGGCGGGTTAGCGTAGCGTCATATTTGGGGGGATTGCTTTGTCCGACAAAAGATCCGTTTGCATGGCTTTGTTCGCGGGAGAGCCTGTCGTAGGCAAGCAGGGGTTCACTTACGCGCCCGCTGTTTCGGCGGAGACTGTGGGGTCGCAGGCGCTGCATATGCAATTGCTGACCATCCCGCCAGGAGGACGCGCCAAAGCCCACAAGCACGAGAGCCACGAGACGGCGATCTATGTGCTGAGCGGGGAAGGGCGCATGTGGTGGGGCGAGCGGTTGGAGAACCATATGATCACCCCGACCGACAGTTTCGTCTACATCCCCGCCAACGTGCCGCATCTGCCCTATAACGCCAGCGCGACCGAGCCCTGCCTCGCCGTGATCGCGCGCACCGATCCCAACGATCAGGAAAGCGTCGTGCTGTTGCCGGAGCTGGAGGGGATACATCCGTGAGGCTGACGTCGGGCGTCGCTTTTGTGATCTCGGCGCGACCCAACTCTTGGATTGTTCGCCGACCAAGGCGCCGCGCCAAACGGGTGGTTTTTGGACTTTTGAGGGGCCTATCGGCTTATGGCCTCTTTTCTAGCTGCGCTTGAGATTGTAGCTCACGTGGGCTACTATCTCTCGTTAGTTGGACATTTTCCCATGTCCGCCAATGCAGTTGTGCGCGCCCGTATCGACCAAAAGCTGAAAGAGCACGCGACGAAGCTCTTGAGCGAACTCGGGCTGACCGTTTCGGATTTGGTTCGCATCGCCTAAACCCGCGTCACGCGGGACAAGGCGCTGCCGTTCGATCTGAGAAAGCCCAACGCCGAGACGCGCGCCGCCACGGAAGAATCCCGCGCCATGATGGCGGCGAGACGAGGGCGTTTCTCGACAGGTCAGGATTTGATCGATGACCTCGATAAAGCGGTCGGCTGACGCCGAGCGCTCCCCAGATCCTCGGATCACACAAAAGCATTCGTCAAGGATTGGGAGCGGCTTTCCCGCTATGGGCGTTTCGACATGCGGCGGTTGAAGGAGGCTATGTTGCTGCTGGTCGCCGACGATGCGCCCTTAAGCGCGGAATGGCTCGACCACCCTCTGAAGGGCAAATGGGCCGACCATCGCGAATGCCGCATAGGCGGGGACTCTCTGTTGGTTTTTCAGATCGAGGCAAACCGCGTGAATTTCGTTCGCGCGGGTACGCACGCCGAGCTATTCGAGTAGAGCCGACCGCAGATGGCGCCACCGCTATCCCACCGTCCCGTCCGGTTTGGCCTCGCAGACCTCGACCCAGTAATTGTCGGGGTCCTGAAAATAGGTCTGGCGCACGCCGTCGCCGCGATGGTTGAACGTCATCGGCTCGCCCGAGACGCTGCAATAGCGCACGCCGCGCTCGGCCAGATATTTGAGCGTCGCGTCGAAATGCGGCGTCGACAGGCAAAAATGCGCGTCGATGGGGCGCTGCGGCGGCGGTTCGTCGGGGCCGGTGATGATGTGGATCGAGCGGTGGCCGTCGAAGCCGAACCAGCGGATGGTCGAGCGCCGGGTCCTGTTCTCGATCTCGGGCAGACCCAGCAACTCCCCGTAAAATGCGGCGCTGGCGGCGAGATTGCGCGCGCTGATCGCGATATGGTCGAAGCGAAAATCGGCTTGCACGGCGTCCACTCCCTGTTCCGAGCCAGTTTGCGTCCGCGAGGGCGCGGCGTCCAGCCCCTTGCCGCAGCGGCGTCCCGGCGCCACCATCGCGCGCAAATGCTCGACCTTCGCCATCGCCCCGAATTGCTGACGCCGCAGGAGATGGGCGAGGCCGACCGATTCGCGATTTCGGCGGGCGTGCCCGGATGGACGCTGATGGAGCGCGCAGGCCGCGCGGTCGCGCGCGCCGCCGTGCGGCTGGCGCGCACGCAAGGGCGCGTCGCCGTGCTCGCCGGGCCCGGCGGCAATGGCGGCGACGGGTTCGTGGCGGCGCGCTATCTGCGCGATTGGGGCTATCCGACGAAACTCTGGTTGCTCGGTTCGCCCGACGCCCTGCGCGCGGACGCGGCCGAAATGGCGGCGCGCTGGGGGGGCGAGATCGCTTCCGCCGAGAGTTTTGATCCCGCAGGCGCCGATCTCGTGATCGACGCGCTCTATGGCGCGGGCCTGTCGCGCAACGTGGACGGTCTCGCCGCCTCCTGCATCGCGCGAATCAACGCCTTCGGCGAAGCCAGCGGCAAAGTGCTGGCGGTCGACGTGCCCTCTGGCCTGGACGGCGAAACCGGGGCCGTGCGCGGCCTCGCCGTGCAAGCCGCTGCGACCGTCACGTTCTTCCGGCTGAAGCCCGGCCATCTCCTGTCTTCGGGCGGGGGAAGTCCGGGACGGCTGGAGCTTGCCGACATCGGCATTCCCGCCGCCGCCCTCGACGGGATCGCGCCGCAGGCGTTCGCCAATCAGCCCGGCGTCTGGCGCGCCGCCTTGCCGCCGCTCGGCGCGAGCGCCAATAAATATACGCGCGGCGCGGCTTTGGTGCTGTCGGGCGCCTCGGCGCAGACGGGGGCGGCGCGGCTAGCGGCGCGCGCCGCTTTGCGCGCCGGGGCGGGCCTGGTGACGCTGGCGACCCCGCAGGGCGCGCTCGCCGTCGTGGCGAGCCACGAGACGGCGGTGATGGTGGCGCCCTTCTTCGGCTCGGGCGGGTTTTCCGCGCTGCTCGAAGACCCGCGCCGCAATGCGATCCTGCTTGGCCCCGGCGCGGGCGTCGGCGAGGCGACGCGCAGCCTCGTCGAAGCCGCGCTGACGAGCGCCGGCGATAAACCCCGCGCCGTCGTGCTCGACGCCGACGCGCTGACCTCGTTTTCGGGCGAGGCCGACAAGCTTGCGGCGGCGATAGCCGGCCGCGCCGTCGTCGTCACGCCGCATGAGGGCGAGTTCGCCCGGCTGTTCAAGGGCCGAGACGACGTGCTCGGCCAGCCCTCCAAGCTGGCGCGCGCCCGCGCCGCCGCGCGCGCTCTGGGGGCCGTGGTTGTATTGAAAGGCGCCGACACGGTGGTCGCCGCGCCGGACGGGCGCGCCGCCATCGGCTGCGACTTGCCGCCGACGCTGGCCACGGCAGGGTCCGGCGATACGCTGGCGGGGTTTGTCTGCGGGCTTCTGGCTCAGGGGGCGCCGTCTTTCGAGGCCGCGAGCGCGTCGGTGTGGCTGCACGGCGCCTGTGCGCGGGCGCTGGGACCGGGGCTGATCGCCGAGGACCTCGCCGACGCGCTCCCTCGCGTGTTGCAGGCGCTTTCATGCGCAATCTGATTACCGACGTGCCGGGCGTGCTCGTGGGCTGCGCCGACGACGCTCACCTCGCCTCAGGCGCGACGGTCGTGCTGTTTGAACGTCCGGCGGTGGCCGCGCTCGCTACGCCGGGCGGCGCGCCGGCCTTGCGCGACGCCCATCTCCTGGCGCCGGAAATGACCGTGGAGGCGGTCGACGCCTTCGTGCTCTCGGGCGGCTCGGCCTTCGGGCTCGACGCCAGCGGCGGGGCGATGCGTTGGCTGGCGGCGCGCGGGCGCGGGTTCGCTTATGGCGGCGTGCGGGTGCCGATCTGTCCGGGGGCGGCGCTGTTCGACCTCGCCAATGGCGGCGACAAGTCGCGCGCGCCTTACGCCGAACTGGCGGAAGCCGCCGTCGCCGCCGCAGGCGAAGACTTTGCGCTGGGGACGGCGGGCGCCGGCCATGGCGCCACCACCTGCGACCTCAAGGGCGGGCAGGGATCGGCGAGCGCCGTGTCGTCGCGCGGCTTTATCGTGGGCGCAGTGGCGGCGGTCAATTGCATCGGCCGCGTCACGCGTGGGACCAGCCCGCATTTCTGGGCCGCCCCTTATGAGCAGGGCGCCGAGTTCGGCGGGCTGGGCGAAGGCTCGCCCGCGCTTGACCGGCTGGAGTTCAAACTCAAGAGCGACCCTGCCGGCTCGACCACGCTCGCCGTGGTCGCCACCGACGCCGCCTTCGCCAAGGGGCAGATGATGCGGGTGGCGATCATGGCGTCGGGCGGCTTCGCGCTGAGCTTTCGCCCCGCCTTCGGTCCCGTCGACGGCGACGTGGTGTTCGCCGCCTCGACCGCGCGGGCGGCGCACGCGCCCGATCTGCGCGATCTCGCGGAGATCGGCACGCTGGCGGCGGAATGTTTGGCCCGCGCGGTTGCGCGCGGAATCTATGAGGCGCGGGCGCTGCCGTTTGCGGGCGCCAAGCCGGCCTGGCGCGAGCGCTGGGGCGACAGGTGAGCTAGCGCCACGCCACTCGCTCACGTCGCATCCACGGCCATAGCTTTGCGAGTCGTCGCGCCTGTCCAAGTAACCTTGCGGCCTCGCGGACGAGCCGGGGCCGCCCCCGGGGTTTGTTGAGCCGGGCCGCCTCAGTCAACCGCTGGCGGTCGGGCTCCTGTAAGGTTGTGGCGATCTCGCGGCGCGCGCTCGCGTCGGGCAACAGGCGGTCCTGCACGACGACGGCGGGCGTCAATTGCAGCACGCGCACCCGCCCCGCAAATACGGCCTCGCGTCCAAACAAGATTTGATCGATGGGCTCGCTCAAGCCCCGCGTGGCCGCCAGCATCTTGCGGGCGCCTTCGCGGCTGATCAGATAGCCCCCGGTTCCCAGATGCTCGGCGCCGAGACGTCGCAAATGCCGGTCCGCGATGGGCGCGCCGCAGCGCGCGATCCAGACACGATCAAACATCGTCTCCAGTTTGACGGCGTCGAACGACGGCGCGCCCCAGTCGGCGGCGAGCAACGCCGCGAAACCCTCGCCCAAATGCACGTCGTCCTCCAGCACCACGGCGAACGCCGCATCGCCCGCCAGCAAAAGACGCCACGCCTTGCGATGGCTCAGGATCAGCGCCGTCTCCGCCATCGAAATGCCCGGCGACGCAAGGCGCTGGATGCGGCGCGCGCGCCCGTCGACGGCGATCACGAATTGCGCCGCCGCCCCCGCCTTCGCGAGGCCCTGCGCCATGAAGGCGCGGCGCTCGGGCGAGCGCGCCAGGTTGATGACATAGACCGGGATCATCGCTGAAAGTGCGTCTTCAGCCGCCGCCACCAGATCACCTTGCGCCAGCGCGCGAACCGCCGCGCCCATTTCTGCGACCCGCGCGCCTCCAGCGCCTTCCTCATAAGTTCGCCGTAGTCGATGGCGCGGTCGTTCAGCACCGCGTCCGCGACGTCAAACAAGAGGAACGCGAACGGCGTCCGGCGCGATTCGAACAGATGGAACACGCCGCCGCGATAGAACGTGCCCACGCCATAGAAACCGACGTCGCCGAGCCGCCATTTCGGCACGACGGCGCCGAATGGATAGAGCATCTCGATCTCGACCCCTTGCGCGCGCGCGTGATCGCAAAGCCGCTGCGCGACGTCGTTGTCTGCGTCCGGCCGGAAGCTCGGACGACCCAGCGCGACCCATGTCCGGCGCGAAATCGCCATGAACATCGGCGCGACGAATAGCCGGTCGGGGTCGATATGGTTGCTCGATTGCGCGCAGCC
>Ga0209698_10003509_pt1 | contig 17447 bp, 12 predicted proteins | sample LitLauG_LLR_2012_FD_187203 | JGI IMG/M metagenome (GOLD analysis project Ga0209698, IMG submission 187203) | Freshwater sediment microbial communities from Pennsylvania, USA - Little Laurel Run_MetaG_LLR_2012 (SPAdes) (version 2) | ecosystem: Environmental > Aquatic > Freshwater > Creek >...
GAAGGGCATGCACCCGAACACGATCAATCCAGATGACGAGACATTCTTGTACTCTGACGGAATCCCCTCAGGACGTGAATAAATATAAAAAAGAATCCACGCCGCGAGATCCGCCGCGACCGCAGGCAGGACCCTAAGCGCAAGCCAGCGGTCGCGACATGCCGCTACTTCGCTCGCAAGAGCGATTAACAGGAACGCCGTGACGAACGGCACCAGATCATGCGTCGCAATGAGCAGCGCCAGCAGGGTCACCACGGCGGCAACATTGATCACCCAGACCACGGTGGTTAGATTGCGCTTCCACGCCAGCGCGTCGGCAGCAAGCACGAAGGCGGCGAGAATGGCGGCCGTCGCGAAAGTCGGTAACACCTCGAATCGAAGAGTCAACTCCCACAGCATGGGAGCAAGGATGAGAGCTGACGTGGTGGCATATACGGTGCTCGCAAAGCGTTCCCCGTCCCGAGTTCGCACGGCCCAAACCAGCCACATCGCGGCATAAGCCAGCGCGAGAGCGACGACCGCCAGTTTTGGAAACGAGCCCGATTCGGCCACCGCCCGGAGCAGATAGGCGCCCGCCATCCCGAGCATCGCCTTCCCCAAAACTCCAAAAATTCCACTGCCTTCTTCAGCCGGCAACGCCCCGGTGCTAGATGTCGGTGTGACAGGGAAGGCCGCTTCCGTCGGAGGCTCGGCGACAACCTGAGATTGACCTTCGAGCACAGAGACTCGCCGTTCCAGAGTCTCAATGCGCGCCGTGAGCCGTGTTAAAGCGTCGAGATCGTTCATAATCCCCACTCGCTTTAAAGCTGGCACCGAATATGTTCAAACTTTAGTGTGCTGGAGCGATGTCCGGCAGCGATCCCGATTTCTTCTCTGGCCAGGGTGGCAGCAGTTTCACCAGCACCCCTAGAATGACCAGCGGCATCACGGTCAGGACAATCGCCACGAGCAAGCCCTCACGGGTAACCAAGCCCATCTTGTACGTCGTGTACCCCAGAAAGCTCTTGGAAAACAGCTGTCCGCCGATCACCACATTCCAACGCATGGCAAAAATGCCGATCAAAGTTAGGCAACCCGCCAGGACATAGATGCGTTTACGCGCCATTTCGCCGAGCTTCCACAACTGCGTGAGAGCAAGTAGCAAAATTGGAGTGACCGTGCCAAGAACAATCTGAATCACAATGTGCGACATGTACAGCTTGGTATGAACCATGAAGTCCAGACTGCGGAACGATTCATCCGACTCATAAATGCGATGAATGAGATCGAGCATTTCCAGGCTGAAATCAATGATGAAGGTATAAAAGAGGTAGCGTGCCACCGTGTCCACGCAAGTTATTTCAATAGTCTCTTTGCGCAACCACGTCAGCAGCATGTAAAGCAGCATGACAGCGGCGATTCCTGAAACCATGGCCGAGAAGATGAATACCACCGGCATGAGCGGCGTCGACCACCATGGATTCGCTTTAATCGAACCAAAAATAAAGCCAACATATCCGTGAAGCAAGAACGCGGAAGGAATGCCGATGAGAGTGATTATCCATCCGACGCGGTCATCGATTGCAAGAGCGCGTGGGCTCAGATTGCTCGAGCCCAGGGTCATCATTCGATAGATCAGGCGTTTCCATCCCGTCGTGGATTGCGAAAGCAACACAATGTCACGCCGGTAGTCGAGCCAGATTTCTAACACCAGGACAGCCATCAGGTACCAGAGATACACGAACCCGAACATCGCCATCGCTGATGTCTTGTGTGGCGTCAAATACATTTCATACGACCGTTCCGGATGCCCAAGATGCAGTTGCAGCGGCAGCGGCGCGATGAGCAAGAACGACAGCGCTGTTAGCAGCGCGAGACGGTAGGTCGGCTTGACTTCCTGCACCTGGAAAACGCGCTCCAGAGAGGCAAGAATGAACGCGCCCGCCACTAGTCCCGTGAGGAACGGATATAAGACGATCAGCACGCTCCACTGCAACTCGACTTCGTTCGGATACATGAAGCCTTCAACGCCAGGCATAACTGTTAATCGTCTCCTTGCTCGTGCCGATCTACCTCACCTCTACCTCACAGAACCGTCGAGGCCGTTATAGAAAGTCTTTGAATGAGTCGCCATGTAGGGCTTCAAAACCTGAACACTGTGTGTTTTCAGAAATTCGTGAATCGGGTCGTTAGGATTCTTCAGGTCCGCCAACTGGCGTGCGCCGGTTGGGCAATTCTCGCAACAGGCTGTGGTCAAGCCCTTGGTGATCCGGTGATAGCAGAGCGTGCATTTCTCGGCCACGTTTTTCTGCGGGTGGATGAAGCGGCATCCATACGGACACGCCTGCACGCAATACCGGCATCCGAGGCAATATTTTTGATCCACAAGCACAACGCCATCGGGGCTAATGAAGGTCGCGCCCACCGGACAAACCTGGGTGCATGGCGAATCCGAACAGTGGTTGCAAAGCTTGGGGACGAAGAAATTCTTCCCACCCTCTTCCTTCGACGGCAAAAACCCTTTCTTGCCGCCATCAGGTGAATCCACATGGGGATTTTCAATGTCGTAGTCCGATACGTGATAGCGCTCGACCCAGGTGCGGAAATATCCATCTGGAACGTCGTTCTCCGTCTGGCAGGCCCGAACGCAGTTGCCGCAGCCAATACATTTGGTGATGTCGATCAACATGCCCCACCAGTGATCGGACAACTTGTAATTCGGGGAGGCTTCCGGAGTTCCGGCTAGAACGTGTTTCCAAGCGACGGCCGCAGCTGGCAGCAGCAGCAACATTTGGCGGCGAGAAATGCTCATTTTTTCCCTCCGGCCTTTGCTTCCGACTTCTCCTCGGCGACGATCGCCGGGCTGTGCGGCTGGTGACAGGTGTCGCAGGGTAATCCGGAGGAGTGGTCCGCGGACGCGACTTGTGGGAATCCTTTGGGCTTGGCGAGATTCGCCTCGTGGCAACGTACGCAGAGCACTGCCGTATCAAGCTTTGCCGGTTGCACTGAGCCCGGATCATCAACGTGCTTTGCCAGCGGTCCATGGCACGCTTCGCAGTTGACGTTTACGTGCTTTCCGCTCTTCTTTTTTTCTAGAACATCCGCATGGCAATCTTCACAAGCCTGATGGCCTGCGAAGTTCACCGGACGAGCAGCGATCTCGGTGATGGCATCTCCTCGATAGTGCCCGTACTGACCGAAGCTTCTCGGTACCAGCGAGGCACGTACCCCTAGAAACACGAGGATGCCGACAACAAAAACGGCGGCCAAGCGAAACAGGTGTCCTGCATCTTTAAAGGCATTCATAAAACCGCGCACTTTGTAGATACCGTAGTTATTGGCGGTCGGCTGTGCGCAGGATCACTGGAGGGGTGTAGCTAAATCACAGGTCGGAGTGATTCTTGTTCGCGTATCCCGCACGGGTTCACCACGCTAACTGAACCGGAGCGGGCGCCAACAGGAATCGTCAATGTCAGATGGGCGGGGCTATGGGGGTCTGGCCCTTCCCAGCCCGACCCCCAGCTTCGGTAGTCCCCTTCGCAATTTTCGTGCTCCGGCGACCCCAGTTCGTGGCAAAATAGCTGCCACCTACCAGGGGCCGTTGGACAGCCAGTCTGCATGATCCCCCGCTGTGTGTCCTGACGGATTTCTAAAGAACTCTAAAGCATGGCTAGTCCTATGAATTACAAGGGAGATCCGGGGGAGACGGTCGAGACTTCCGGCCGTCTCTGGCGGTTCGCCGACTATGAGTTCGACGAGCTGGGAAGGGAACTCCGGGTCAAAGGTAAGCCAGTCGATCTCGAGTCGAAACCCCTGGACATCCTGCTCCAGCTCCTTCTTCATGCCGGCGAGGTAGTGACGAAGGAAGAATTGCTGGAATCGGTCTGGCCAAATGTCATGGTCGTGGACGGCTCTCTTGCGACGGCGGTCTCCAAGTTGCGCAAGGCGATGGGGGACGAAGACCACCCCGCAATCATGACCGTTCCCCGGGTTGGGTACCGGCTGGCGGTGCCGGTCTTCTGCAAGACGGTGGCTGCCTCCTCGGGGGCCGAGCTTGGATTCAAGCCGGGCGACACGGTTCCTGGTCGCGAGCAGTGGCGCCTTGTTCGTCCCATGGATATTTCCGGGTCGAGCGAAGTCTGGCTCGCGGAAAACCCAAAAACTCACGAACAGCGCGTATTCAAGTTCGCCGCCGATGGCGCACGATTGAAGGGTCTGAAACGCGAGATCACGATCTCGCGTTTCCTCCGGGAATCGCTGGGCGACCGTCCGGAATTCGTTCGCATCCTCGAATGGAACTTCGAAACATCCCCGTTCTTTCTGGAGAGCGAATACGCCGGGCCCAATCTCGCCGAATGGGCGGCTGCGCAAGGTGGACTGAACAACATTGCTTTCGATGTCCGCCTTCGCCTGCTTATCGATATTGCCCACGCCCTCGCGGACGCGCACGATATCGGCGTGCTTCACAAGGACTTGAAACCAGCCAACATCCTGATGGTCCCCAATGCTAAAGGAGGATGGCAGGTCAAGATCGCCGACTTTGGCAGTGCGTCGTTGTTCGAGCCTTCGCGGCTCCAAGCTTTGGGAATCACTAACCTTGGGTTCACACTGAATTCTTCGCTGGAAAACCAATCCGTCGCCGGCACTCCGGCGGGAGTGCTGACCGGTACATTGATGTATCTCGCCCCCGAAGTTCTGGCCGGACAGTCGCCCAGCGCCGGGGCTGATGTTTACGCGCTCGGCGTGATGCTCTACCAGTTGGTGATCGGCGACTTCCGCAAGCCTTTGGCTCCCGGATGGGAAGCGGAAGTTAAGGACCCGTTGCTCCGCGAAGACATCGCCGATGCCGCGTGCGGCGATCCCCTCAAACGTCTGAGCAGCGCGGCCGATCTCGCAGAGCGGTTGCTCACGCTCGCTGTACGTCGGATCAAGCGCGATGAACTGCAAACCGCGAAGCTGCGGGTCCAGGTAGCCGAGCGCAAACTCGCTGCGGCCCAGGCGCGGCGTCCCTGGGTGGCGCTCGCCGTGATCGCTTTAGCCGTCGGAATGGGAACGAGTTTCGTTCTTTATCGCCGCGCCGTTCACGAACGCGATGTTGCTAACCGGCAGACTGCGATTGCCAGTTCCATCAACCGGTTTCTTTCCGATGATTTGCTCGGCCGCAGCAATCCCTTTTCGAGTGGCAAGTCGAGCGAGTCGTTGATGGATGCCATCAAGCAGGCATCGCCCAGTATCGACCGCAAATTTAAAGACGAGCCGCTGGTCGCTGCACGCCTCCACCAGACCATCGCTCGAGCTTTCGACAACCGCACCGACTATCCCGACGCTCGGGTGGAATATGACCGCGCCGCTGCTCTCTTCAAGCAAGTCGACGGTGATTTATCGCAGGACGCCATCATCATTCAGCTGCAACGAACTACGCTGGAATCGCGCAGCTATGAAAGTGGCTCTCTGCCGCTGGCCAAATCCATCCTCGCGCAGCAGGAAGCGATCATTGCCAAGCTCCCGCATCCGCGGCCCGATCTTGAGGTCTGGCTTTCCTCGGCCCGCGGAATGGTCGCGCTCATCGATAACAATGCCAAGTCGGCGGCCGAGAACTTTCAGACGGCGGTGAACAGGGCAGAGGCACTTCCGGACTTCGACGAGACGGCTCGACTGACCTTCAAGCAGAGGCTGGCCTTCTCTGACATCCGTCTGGGAGAGGGAGCAAAGGCCGAGCAACTGTTTCGCGAACTGATCGACGCCTTCACGCGCGTAGTGGGTCCGGACAGTCCCCACGTGCTGCGAGTCCGCCTGAATTTAGCGCAGGCCTTCATGATTCAGAACAAGCATGAGGAGGCGATCAAAGAGGCAACTGCCATCTATCCGGAGTTTGTATCCCGGCTCGGGCCGGACCACGAACTCACAATGCAGTTGCTGAGCACGCGCGCCCAATCGGAAGGCAGCCTCGGCATTTGGGAGGACGCCATTCGCGACGACTTAGCGATTCACGAACTCGCTGTGCATAAGCAGGGGCCGCTCTCTTTCTTCGCTATCGCTCCGCTGATTGACGGCTCTCTCGCGCAGTGCCGGGGCGGGCACGTTCGCGAAGGAGAGTCCAACGCCCGTCAGGCCTATGACGCATCAAAGAAAGCATTCGGCCCGACCGCAGGACTAAGCGGCGGCGCGGCCTATGCCTTCGCTAGTTGCCTGATCGGCGCCGGTAAATTGGGCGAAGCGACGACGTTGTTGCAGCAAATTAATGTCTCAGCGCTGGCGCAACTCACGGGCAATCCGGACTGCGGCGCGGACATCAAACTGGCGCAGGCCGAAATCGCCTATCGTCGAGGAGATTACAACGCAGCGCGCGGCTATGTCCAAGCCGTCACGCCCGTCTTCACCCGCAAAGACGCCGAAAAATATCAGAAGCACGCGCTCGAAGTTCTGACTGCTATGCTCGACAAACCGCCCCATCGCGAGTAACTACATCGCAGGACCGGCGTCCCTCCCTCGATCTGACAAATAACGGTCACAATGGTCGGTGACCTGAATCACTGATCAGCACGATCAATCCGGGCGATAACCGATGCTGTCCCATCCCAGGGTGCTGTCGAATGGAAGCGCGGAACCAAAGGGATACAGGCGGACGAGAAGAGAAAACCGGTATCGCGTCATACCGCATTAATTTCTAGTCTTTATAGTTTGGCAGCGCGCCACCGTCGACCTCGATTTCAGTATCCCGCCTCCTCTGCCACTTCGCTGATAGCACACAGCTTAGTTGTGCCCAGGGTACACCCCTGGGTCTGGGGAAATGCCGTGTGCGAGGAAGGCGCTCCATGTCGAAGCAACCAACCATTGCAGAACATCTCAAGGCTACCGGCGTCTCGCGAAGAAGCTTCATTCAGCTGTGTGGCGCGTTGATGGCCACAGCGCCAGCCGGGTTAGCTCTCACCACTAACAAGTCGGTCTTGCAAGTGGCACAGGCGATCGGCAAGACGAAGCGTCCATCGGTGATCTGGCTGCATTTCCAGGACTGCACCGGCTGTACCGAGACTCTGCTGCGAACCTCCGCTCCCGATGTGGCCCACCTGATCCTCGACGTGATCTCCCTCGACTATCACGAGACTTTGATGGCGGCGTCGGGCGCGCAAGCGGAAGCCGCGTTGCGCTCCGCCATCGCCGAGAACGCCGGCAAGTACGTGCTAGTGGTGGAGGGCGCGATTCCCACTCGCGACAATGGCATCTACATGGAGCTCGCCGGAAAGCCTGCCGTAGAGGTCGTTCGGGATGTTGCTTCGAAGGCCGCGGCAGTGATCGCGATCGGTTCCTGCGCGTCGTGGGGCGGCGTACCCTCAGCTGATCCCAATCCCACCGGAGCGGTCGGAGTGGATTCCGTGATTTCCGGCAAGCCTCTCGTGAACCTTCCCGGATGCCCCCCAAATCCTTACAACCTGCTCGCCTTGGTTCTTGAGTACGTCACTATGGGGAGACTGCCCGCGCTCGACGAGTTCGGCCGTCCCAAGTTTGCCTACGAGCGAGTGATTCACGAAAATTGCCCGCGGCGCGCACACTTCGACGCCGGCCGTTTTGCTGCTTCCTTCGGCGATGAGGGACACCGCAAGGGCTGGTGTCTCTACAAGCTCGGATGCAAGGGGCCAATCACACACGCCGCCTGCTCCACTCGACACTTCAACGAAATTCCCGGTGTCTGGCCGATCGGAATCGGAGCCCCCTGCGTTGGCTGCACCGAGAAAGGCGTGGTCTGGAGAATGGGTACGTTCGAGACCGTTCCGATTCACCTGGCGACACCGCCTGATACTTATCCCCCGATCTACTCCGGCACGGGTGGAATTAAGGTGGGCGCAGCAGCTCTTGTAGGTGCAGTCGCAGGAGCCGTCGGTGGCGCAACCTGGGTTGCTGCGCAGCGATTCCAGAGCAGCCAGGAGGCTGGGATCGAACGCGTTTCCGCCGACCGCGCTCATGCCGAAAAACTCAAGGCAGCGAGCGACAAAAAGCTAGACAAGCCGACCGACAGGAAAGAGGTCTGAACGTGGCCATCACCCGGCGAGAATTGATCTCCAGCATCGCCAAGACCAGCGTGCCTGCGGCCGTGGCCATGAGCGTGGGTGCCGAAACGCTGCATGCAGAAACCGAGCAGATTCCCGTTCCAAGTGCGGCAGTCGGATTACTCTACGACGCCAGCATTTGTATCGGCTGCAAGGCCTGCGTTGCCGCCTGTGCCGAGGCAAACGACACTCCACCGGATACGCGCGGCGATGCTCTCCACCAGTCGCCCTCCGATTTGAACGATGTTACGCGCAACGTCATCAAGCTCTACAAACCGGAGGACGGTTCTCTTTCATCGTTTGTAAAACGCCAGTGCATGCACTGTCTCGATCCAGCATGCGCGGCGGGCTGTCCCTTCCAGGCTCTGCACAAGGATCCCGAGTCCGGCATCGTGAGTTGGACAGCCGAAGAATGTATTGGCTGTCGCTACTGCACCATTACCTGTCCCTATCACGTACCTCGCTTCCAGTGGCAGGGATACAACCCGCGCGTGACCAAGTGCGAGCTATGCAGCACGCGTCTAGAGAGAGGCCTGCGTCCAGGTTGCACCACTGTCTGCCCGACCGGTGCCGTGATCTTTGGACCGCGGACCGTGTTGCTCACTGAGGCCAAGCGCCGGATCAGTAACAATCCCGGCAAGTACTACCAGGAACGCGTGTATGGGGAAACAGACAACGGTGGAACGCAATGTTTGTACCTGTCTCGAGTTCCCTTTGAAAAGCTCGGCCTACCCGAACTCGGATCGGAGTCGGTGCCCGCCAAGACGCTTCGCTGGCAGCGCCGCCTCTATCAGTACTTCGCACTTCCCGCGTTGTTGTACGTCGGCCTCGTGCAGGTGATTCGCAAGAGTCTCAAGGGGCACGAAGAAGAAGCTCACGAGCGTGAAAGAGAAACCGGCTTGCGAGCCCAACTGTGAGGGTGCAGATATGAGCACGGCAACAATCAACAACGTGCCGGTCACTACCAGCAAGACGCGCTGGGAGCGGGCAGTGCCCGTGTACGGCTTTCCTGTGGTGAACGGAACTTTTGTCGTGCTGGTGGCGATGACCCTGCTGGCGTTCACGCTAACCGCTTACCGCGAACTGGCAGGTCTCGGCCCCGTCAGCGGTATGAATGACGCGTACGGCTGGGGCATTTGGAAGACCTTCAATGTGATGGTGCTCACGGCTCTCGGATCAGGCGCCTTTGCGGTGGGAATCGCCGCATGGGTGTTCCGGCGCAAGCGTCTGCATGCTCTCATGCGCATGGCTTTGCTCACGAGCTTCCTCGCGTACGCCTGCGGTCTTCTTTTGTTGGGTATCGACGCCGGCCGCCCGTGGAATTTCTACTGGATCGTTTTCCCCTGGAAATGGAACATGCACTCGCCGCTCGCGGAAGTCGCGATCTGCATGTCGATCTATGCGATGATCCCGTTAGCGCTCGAAAATATCCCCCCAGTGCTCGAGCGGCTCTGGTACTTCGATTCCCGCCTGCGTCCCGGAGTCGAACGGCTAGAACGCGGTCTCCACAAATTCTTCCCCTGGATTATCGCTGCCGCATACCTGCTGCCGGGGATGCACCAATCGTCTTTGGGGGCACTGATGCTGCTCGCCGGAGAGCGCGTTCATCCGTTGTGGCAGACTCCGTGGCTGCCCTTCCTTTATCTGGGCGCTGCGACCTTCATGTCGTTTGGCTGCGTCGCCGGAACCACCATGCTGTGCTGCGTTGTCTGGAAGCGTGCCATGGACATGGAGGTTCTGGACGAAGCGGCCCGCATTACTTCGTGGTTGATTTTCGGCTGGCTGGGATGGCGCTTACTGGACATCTTCGTCCGAGGAGCACTGGGCACGGCTTTCCACTTCGATCGCTTCGCCGGCGTTTTCTGGCTTGAGATGCTGCTGGTCTCGATCGGCGGCTGGATGCTTCGCCGCTCGCTGCAAACGCACCAGACACGGGAGATGTTCCTAGGCTACATTCTGAGTTCGTTGGGCGGCATGATCTACCGCTTCAGCCCCACTACGCTGGCATTCCGCCCCAATCCCGAGTCGCTCTACTTTCCGACCACGATCGAAGTTCTGGTGTCCCTCGGTTTCATCTGCATGGGCATCGCGGGATTCCTTCTAATTGTGAAGCGCTTTGGAATTCTCCCCGCACCCTTGCAGGAGTGGCATGACATGGCGAGCTACTTCCGCTTCCGCCGCCCATACATCCGCTGGACCGGATATTTCAAGTACGGATACTTCGGCGAAAACGAATCTGAAGAAGACTAGGACGAACGGCAGGCACTATGGCAAACCGAATCACCATTGATCCCATCACCCGAATTGAAGGCCATCTTCGCATCGACGTCGAAGTCGACAACAACGCGGTTAGCAACGCATGGGCTTCGTGCACCATGTGGCGCGGTATCGAAAAGATTCTGCGCGGCCGCGACCCTCGCGATGCGTGGCTATTCACCCAGCGCTTTTGCGGAGTTTGTACGACCGTGCATGCGATGGCTAGCGTGCGTTCGGTGGAAGATGCCCTGCAACTCGAAGTGCCGCTTAACGCTCAGTACATCCGCAACCTGATTCTGATAGCGCACGCACTGCACGATCACATCGTTCACTTCTATCAACTGTCCGCGCTCGACTGGGTCGATATTATGCAGATCCCGAAGGCCGATCCGGTCGCGACGTCGAAATTGGCCGAGAGCCTGTCACCCTGGACGCGCAATTCGGACAAAGAGTTCAAAGCAGCGCAAGATCGCGTCAATGCCGTTGCCGCCAGCGGCCAGCTCGGAATTTTCATGAACGGCTACTGGGGCCATCCCGCGATGCGCCTCTCGCCCAACGTGAACCTGCTTGCCTTCTCGCACTATGTGCAAGCGCTCGAGTATCAACGCAAGGCGCTCCAAGTAGTGGGAATTCTTGGATCGAAGACTCCCCACATCCAGAACCTTACGGTAGGCGGCGTAGCCAACGCGATCGATCTCGATAGCGCCACCGCCCTGAACATGGACCGCTTGGAGATGGTCCGGGTTCTGCTCGACGAAGTGGTGCAGTTCATACATCAGGTTTACCTGGTCGACGTTTGCGCTGTGGCCGCGATGTATCCCGAGTGGTTCAAGATTGGCGGCGGCGTGCGGAATTACCTCGCCGTCCCGGATCTGCCGCTCGATACCACCGCCAAGTCCTACGATTTGCCGGGCGGCTACATCATGAACGGCAATCTCGGCGGGGTGCATTCGTTCAAGACTGCATCCGACAAGGAATTTCGCGATGCCGTCAGCGAAGATGTCGCTCACGCCTACTATGAGGGTGGAAAGCCGCTTCACCCGTGGTCTGGCGAGACCGAGTCCGATTTCACCGGCTGGGACGCGGAAAAGAAATACTCCTGGGTCAAGGCGCCACGCTTTAATGGAGCACCGATGCAGGTTGGCCCGCTGGCGCAAGTACTGATCGGTTATGCACAGGGTCATCCGCTGACCGTGAAGCACGCGAACCTTGCAATCGGCAAGATCGAAGCCGTTGCCGGGATCAAAGTCAGCCCCGACATGCTGCACTCGACTCTTGGCCGCCACGCCGCGCGCGCGATCCGCGCCAGTATGCTGGCGGAACTGGCGCAAAAGCACCTGCAACTTCTCATCGACAACATCGCCAAGGGTGATCTCACTGTGCACAACCAGCCTGTGTTGCCAACTCACGAAGTGGAGGGTGTCGGCACCCACGAAGCTCCGCGCGGCACCCTGTCGCACTGGGTTGTCGTGAAAGACGCGAAGATCAAGAACTATCAGGCTGTCGTGCCCTCAACCTGGAACGCCAGTCCGCGCGATGCATCCGGCGCGCACGGACCCTACGAGGCTTCTCTACTGCACACGCCGTTGGCGCGCCCCGAGGAACCGCTGGAGGTCCTCCGCACAGTACACTCCTTCGATCCCTGCATGGCCTGCGCGTGTCATACGTTCGATCCGTCAGGACGACAGATCGCCAAAGTGAAGGTGTTGTAACGATGACGAGAGCGCGATGAAGAAGATCCTGATCGGCGGCATCGGTGGCGTATTACTGGGAGACGACGGCGTCGGCCCGTACGTGGCGCGGCTTCTGGCTGCTCGCTACGACTTCGACGAGGGCATTGAAGTCGCCGACCTCGGCACGCCGGCGCTCGATCTGATCGATGAACTCTCCGGGAGAGAAGCCGTCATTCTGATCGACTCCGTCAACGTGGAAGCCAAGCCTGGCGACGTTCTGCTTTATCGCAAGGCCGACATCATGAGCCAGCGCCCCGCCGTGCGTATGGATCCGCACGCGCCGGCATTGGTTGATGCGCTGCTGAGCGCCGAACTTTTCGGAGTTGGGCCTGTCGAAGTACTCTTGGTGGGAATTAAAGCCGAGTCCTTCGAGCCATGCTGCAGTCTGAGTGAGCCAGTGAAGGCAGCGCTGGATCACGTAATTGCAGAAGTCTTGCGTGAGCTGGATCGCTTGGGCGTCAGTTATCGTGCGCGCATAAATCCCGCCAAAATCGATATCTGGTGGGCCGACGATCAGAAGGTGTCGTCTTTGACGGCATAGATCACTTTGCCCACGGTTTCAGCCGCGGTACCCATCGTCGGACATTCTTGCAGTACTCCTCGTACTCCGCGCCGAAGATCTTGCGCAGGTGCGGCTCCTCGTAGAGCATTACGAACAGATGTACTCCCAGAGCCACCAGGCACGCCACGGCGATGACCGCCACGTCGGCACGTCCGAAGACGATCCAGAGCCCGACCCAGCCCACCAGAAATCCCACGTACATCGGATTCCGCACATAGCGATAAAACCCGACCACGACAAGTCTGGTCGGAGGAGCGATTGGCACCGGCGTTCCGTGTCCTGTGCGCCCGAAATCCCATACGCAACGAAGTGCCACTGCGAAGCCGAGCACGGACGGCACAGCCCCAATCCAGCGCCACGGTGCTCCGGCTGCGGCTTCAACTTCGAACCCGAGCCACGACGGTAGGAGCCAGAACCACAAAGCAAAGAACCCGGCACCCACAAGAAGAGAGGCAATCGTTTTGGGCCAATGCGAGTCGCGATCTGGACTTTCTGCACTTGTCATAAGCCCTCCAGCACACATGAAGGAATGCGCCAGGCTGCTCAAACACGAACTCTTGCCGCCGCGACCAACGCCTGTCCCAAACTCAATCCGCCGTCGCCGGACGGCACTTCTTTCTGCGTAAACACCTGAAAGCCAGCTGCAGACAGCCGCGCTTCTAGTTGCTGCGAAAGATAGATGTTGTGAAACGTCCCGCCACTCAGGCAGATGCGATCAAGATTAGTCTTTTTTTGGAGTAGCGTCGCTAGCTCGACAAAGCCTTCCACCAATCCGTTGTGGAACCGTTGACTGATCGCGGCCGTGGAAACATTTCGGCCAAGATCCTCGACCAGCGCCGTAAACAGAGGCTGAGTGCCGATGATCCACCCGTTGCCCTCCGAAATCAACTTGATTGGGTAGCCCTGTTTTTCCTCGGACCCCGCCATCGCCATCTCAAGTTCAATCGCGGCCTGCGCTTCGTAGTTCACTTCGCGGCGAATTCCGATCAAAGCGGCCACAGCATCGAACAGCCGTCCGCAACTGGACGTCAGCGGCGAATTCACGCCCTGTTCCATCATGCGCAAGAGCAGTTCCACTTTGCCGGGATCGAGGATGCGAACAAACGGAATCTCCAGCTTGAGAAATTCGCGCCCAAAATGATGCGCCAGATAGCTGACCGCCATCCTCCATGGTTCGCGAATCGCCGCCGCTCCGCCAAGTAACGACAAATATTCAAGATGCGCCACGCGCTCGAAATCCTCGTATCCCGCGACCAGCACTTCTCCACCCCAGATATTTCCGTCGGTGCCGTAGCCTGTGCCGTCGAGCGCGAAGCCGATTACCCGCCCTTCGAGATGATTCTCCGCCATGCAACTCGCAATATGCGCGTGATGGTGCTGCACGCCGACGAGTTTGGTCCCCGTCTGTTGCAGGGCCCACTTCGTCGCAAAGTAATCGGGATGCAGGTCATACGCGATGACTTCGGGCCGGATTTCGAGAATTCTCTCCAGGTGCTCGATGGCCTCATGGAAAAAACTGTAGCTCTCGACGTTCTCCAGATCGCCAACGTGCTGGCTCAAGAAGGCATGCTTGCCTTTCGTAAGACAAATCGTGTTCTTGAGTTCGCCGCCCACAGCCAACACCGAAGGCTGCTCGTTCTTCAGGAAGACAGGAACAGGCACGAAACCGCGAGACCGCCGCAAATGCCGCGTCGCTCCACCCGCGACGCGCACTACGGAATCGTCGCAGCGCAGCAGGATGTCGCGGTTGTGCACAAGAAAATAGTCGACCAGGCCGCCCAGGCGGTGAACCGCTTCCTGATTGTCAATCGCGATCGGTTCCTCGCTCAGATTGCCGCTGGTCATCACCAACGCTTTGAACCGGCCGGTCGAGAGCAGCAGGTAGTGTAGCGGCGTGTAGGGCAGAAAGACCCCCAGGTAGCGATTGAACGGCGCGACTTCCTCGGGAATGACGCTAGCCGCCTTCTTCGGCAGAAGAATAATTGGCCGTTGAATCGATTCCAGAATTGCGCGTGCAGTATCGTCCAGTTCGCAGATGTCTGCGGCCGCCTCGGCATCGGGCACCATCACCGCAAACGGCTTCTCTACGCGACGTTTCCTCTGCCGCAGGCTAGCGACCGCTGCAGGATTTGTGGCATCTACCGCCAGATGGAAGCCGCCCAATCCCTTCACCGCCACGACGGATCCGCCGAGCAAGGCTGAGACGGCTTCCACGATCGGATCTGGGCATTCAATCCGCTTTCCATGTCTGTCCCAGAGTTCGACCTTCGGTCCGCATTCCCAGCAGGCGTTCGGCTGGGCATGAAATCGGCGGTCCAGCGGATTTTCGTACTCCGCACGGCACGCTGCGCACATCGGAAACACAGCCATCGACGTGCCTGGCCGGTCATAGGGAATATCGCGAATGATGGTGAAACGGGGACCGCAATTAGTGCAGTTGATAAACGGATAGCGATAACGCCGGTCGGCCGGGTCAATCATCTCGCGCAGGCAATCCGGGCAGACTGCCACATCCGGAGAAATCAGTGTGCGGATTTCTTCTCCCTCGTGGCTGTGAACAATGGAGAAGTCATGATCGCCGTTGCATGGCAGCTCACGAATCTCTACGCCGGTGATGCGCGCCAGAGGCGGCACTTCGGCGGGCAGGCGTTCAACAAAATCCTGAACCTGCTCTGGAGGCCCCTGAATTTCAATAGTGACACCGGCCGACGTATTGCGAATCGAGCCGCTCAGGTGTCGGCCAGTGGCCAGACGGTAGACATAGGGCCGAAATCCAACTCCCTGCACAATTCCTGAAACATCGATCTGGCGCCGGACGTCCATACATCTTCAGGTCGTGGATTTCTGCAGCGGCTGATGCACTCGACGCTTCTCCTCCAGCCACATCAACCATTCATGCAGACCATTGCCAGTGAGGCAAGACACTTTTACGATCTCCATCTCCGGATGCACCTTGCGCGCGTTCTCAGCCGCTGCCTCGATGTCAAAAGGAACGTAGGGAAGCAGATCGATTTTGCTCAGAACGAGCAGAGAAGACTTGAAGAAGATTGAGGGATACTTCAGCGGCTTGTCTTCACCCTCGGTCACGCTTAGCACGACAATCTTGGCGGCTTCCCCAAGGTCATAGCTTGAAGGGCAAACCAGATTGCCGACGTTTTCGATCAGCAGAAGGTCGATATCTTCGAGTTTCCAATCCTCCAAGTGACGCTGAATCATGCGAGCGTCAAGGTGGCAGGTGCCGCCGGTCGTGATCTGCTTGACCGGGAAGTGAAATCGCTTCAGCCGGTTGGCATCGTTCTCCGTCTGGATATCACCCGTCAAGACTGCCACGTGGTCGTTCCGTGGCAGGCTCGCGAGCGTACTTTCAAGCAGACTGGTCTTTCCGGACCCGGGCGAACTGATGATGTTCAAGCACAAGACACCGTGTTCTTGAAACCGCTCGCGCAACTCGGCCGCAAGGCGGTCGTTCTCACTGAGGACTTTTCGCTCCAACGGTACTCGGTCCATATTCTTCTACCTCCAGATAGGCCAATTCCAATTCATCTCCACTGACGCATGTGGTTTCCAGGCTGCTGCACTTCGGACACCGCGAATTGTAGTCCCGCACCACGAATTCTTCTGTGCACGCCTGACAACGATGGCGGCGCGGGCAAACTTCGATCCCAAGTTCCAGTGACGCCAGATCCGTATCGAGAATGATCGCTTCAAAGCAGAAGCGCAGTGCGTCCTGATCGATGGCCGCCATCTCGCCAATGCGTACGCCAACTTTGCACGGATACATCCCCGGATAGCGCGTCATCTCGGTCCGGACTGCCTCCAGCACCGAATTCGCGATTCCCATTTCGTGCATACTTTCCTCAGCAGATTCGCGGCAGCTGATCGCCCGCCAGCATATCTACGATTCGCGTCGTGCCAAACGCTGTTCGCATCGTAACCAATCCAGGGTTTTCTCTCTTCACCGTGCCGATTACACGTGCTTCCTCGCCCAATGGATGTTGTCTCATCGCTCGCAAGACCGCATCTGCGGACCCTGGCGCAACAATAGCAATCAGTTTCCCTTCGTTCGCGACATACAGCGGGTCAAGTCCCAGCAACTCGCACGCCCCGCGAACCTCTTCATGGATGGGAAGGGAACTCTCTTCCAGTTCAATGCCCACCCGCGAACTCTCGGCAATTTCATTCAGCGTGCTCGATACGCCGCCGCGAGTCGGATCGCGCATGCAGCGGATTGCGCCAGTCGCGTTGAGCATGTCACCCACTAGCGTATGCAACGCCGCGCTGTCACTCTTGATTTGCGTCTCAAACTCCAAGCCCTCGCGCTGTGCCAGGATCGCAATGCCGTGATCGCCGATCGAACCGCTCAGGAGAACGCTGTCTCCGGGCCGCGCACGGTCAGCAGAAAGGTCGATTCCATCCGGCACCAACCCGATTCCCGTCGTGTTGATGAACAGTCCATCGCCCTTGCCTCTCTCGACGACTTTCGTGTCACCAGTGATCACTTGAACTTTGGCATCGGCCGCAGCCTGGCGTAACGAATTCACTACTCGCCGAAGATCAGACATCGGGAAGCCTTCTTCGATGATGAATGCCGCAGTCAAGAACCGCGGCATTGCTCCGCCCATGGCTAAGTCATTGACCGTGCCATGAACTGCGAGTGAACCAATGTCGCCGCCGGGAAAAAATAGCGGCTTTACTACAAACGAATCGGTGGTCACGGCCAGACGCTGCCCGTTCACATTCACGATGGCCTGATCGTCCAGTCGTGCCAGCGCCGGGTTCTGGAACGCAGGCAGGAAAATGTCGCGAATCAACTCAGCGCTCAGTTTGCCACCGCTGCCATGCCCGAGCAGAATCGTGTCCTTAGCCGGGAGC
>Ga0209698_10003510_pt1 | contig 17444 bp, 14 predicted proteins | sample LitLauG_LLR_2012_FD_187203 | JGI IMG/M metagenome (GOLD analysis project Ga0209698, IMG submission 187203) | Freshwater sediment microbial communities from Pennsylvania, USA - Little Laurel Run_MetaG_LLR_2012 (SPAdes) (version 2) | ecosystem: Environmental > Aquatic > Freshwater > Creek >...
GAGGGCGAGTGCAACGGGAAAATGCGCTCGATGCCCACGCCAAAGCTGACGCGGCGAACCGTAAAGGTGGCGCTGCTGGCGCGGCCCTTCTTGGAGATCACCACACCTTCAAAGGTCTGGATGCGTTCCTTGACCTTTTCGCCCTCGCCTTCCAGCAGGCGGACGTTCACCTTGATGGTATCGCCAGCGCGGAAATCGGGGAGGTCTTTGCGCAGTTGCGCTTCGTGTAATTTTCGAATAACCGGATTCATGTTCGTAGTTCCCTGCAGACCCACTCAGGCGGGGCCAGCACTTCTAAGGCAAACACTAATTATAAACAAACTTTTACGCTTTGCCTAGCCGATTTTCGGGACCAAAGAGGCGTCCATTCACCAGGATTTCATTCCGAGGAGTCGCCGGCGCGCTGGTCAGGAACCGAATTCCGCCCTCCCTCCCGAGAAGCGGCTACTAGGGAATCGTTCTTCCTTTGCGCACGTCGAGCCCAATTGAGAAACAGCAAGCCAAAGAGTGGGTACCCACTGAGAATCTGAGGTGAAATTCCCATGTTTCCGACACCCGTCGCACCAGCAATGCTCATTGAAATCTCACGAGGCATAGGCGAACCCCACATAAGACCAATGGCAAAGAAAAACGTAACCTCCGCGATGAATGTGAAGTTGCAAATGGAGACTCCGACCTCTCTAAGACGCCACAAAAAGATGCCTCCAAGTGCGAGGAGACCTAGTAGAAAGGTATTCGCAAACACCATGATCCAGAAAGCCCAGCTGAAGTAGGGACTCTCAGGGGTGTTTGCAATTGCTCCGTTGTAGACAGTCCATGCGTCCGGCAGCAGGAAGAACAGGCCTGTGGTGACAAAGATTAAATTAGCAACTGCGAAGATCCGGTAAGTGACGGAAGGCCAGCGAAGATTTCCCATAGGTAAGCCTTAGTCGGCGATCAAATTTGCATACAAATTACGTATAACACATTATACCCAGTTCTTTTCTCTTGTCATTTCAGAAGATCGGGACGGTTTTTGCGGGTTCTGCGCTCGGCTTGCTGCTTGCGCCATTTGGCGACCTCAGCGTGATGGCCACCGATCAGGACATCCGGGACTTTCCAGCCGCGAAAGTCGGCGGGGCGGGTGTAATGGGGAAAGTCTAAAAGGCAGTGGCGAGTGGCGAGTGGCGAGTGGCGAGAATGCGAGCCCGGGAGTTCACTGGTCTCCGAGAAGGACTCGTTTTCGGTGGAGGCCTCGTTTCCCAGTGCGCCGGGAAGGAGGCGCGTGACCGCATCAAGCACAATCGCAGCCGGGAGTTCACCCCCGCTCAGGACGTAGTCGCCGACGCAAATCTCGTCAGTGGCCAGGTGTTCGGCAACGCGCTCGTCCACGCCCTCGTAACGGCCGCAGATCAGAACGATGCGATTCAGTTTTGCGTAGCGCCGCGCCGTCTCCTGCGTGAACAGCCGCCCCGCCGCTGACATCAGTACAACAGCCGTCCCCGTCTCCAGGGCCATGGGTTGCTGTGCATCGCCGACGCCGTGCCCGAGCAACTTCTCGACAGCTTCGAACAACGGCTCCGGCTTCAGCACCATGCCTTCGCCGCCGCCAAACGGCCGATCGTCCACCGTCTTGTGCCGGTCCTTCGTGAACTCGCGCAAATCCTGCACGTGAATCTGCACAATCCCGGCTTCCTTGGCGCGGCGAACGATGCCGTGGTCCAGCGGCCCCGCAAAAAACTCCGGAAAGATGGTGATCAGGTCAAATCGCATGGAACTTTAATCGAACCGGCCTCAACGAAGACTATCATGCAGCGGGCCGGATTCGAGGAAGCCACCGGCTCACGCGGCGGCAGTAGTCTTGATACTCTTCACCGAACACAGCTCGCAAGTGCGGCTCTTCATACAGCAAGACAAATAGATGAAAGGCCGCAAAGATCGAGAAAAAATAAACCACCACGGCCTTCGAAAAATAATGCAACACCTGTGCCGCAATCATGCAGAGCACAGCAACATACATAGGATTCCGCACATAACGGAAAGGACCGCTTACTACGAGCTTGCGAGGTGCATCAATGGGTGCGGGTGTGCCCTCACCTTTCCGCACAAAATCCCAAGCACACCAAAGGTAGAGAACAATGCCGTAAACCAGGAAAATATATCCCGCGATGACTGTCGGCATTCCCAAAAACACATCTGGAGTGCCGTAGCGATCCTCCAGCCACGCCGGAATAAGAATACCCACCGATAATGGCGCGATGCCTGTGAAAATCGCGGTTTTGACAAGTCGCCAGAACACACGGCTACTCCGGGGAGCTCAACTCCCGCAGCCCTTCCGGCAGCGTAACATCAATACGTCGCGCGGCGACGTCAATGCTCCGGCAAATATCCTCCGCCAGCGGCACCAGTAATTCACCTGCTGGCGTTTCCACCTGCAGCAGCGGCGTGCCCACGACCCCTTCCCCTGGGAAAAATACATCCCGCACCGTGCCCAGAACGCGCGGCGCATCCTCCATCTCGCACGCTGGGGAAGAAAGCTTTTTCTGCGCCGATGGAATTTCAAAAACCGTGCAGCCAATCAGGTCGCTGACAAAATATTTTCCCGCGGGAAGCTCCACGCGCTCTGAAAAGGGAATCAGCACGTCGAGCCCGCGCAGTTTTTCCGCGGCGTCAATCGAAGCGCATCCCGTGAAATGAAAAATGCCGAACTCCGGATGGTTGCGATCCACCCAGAAATTCTGCAACTCCGTCAGCCGAGGCTCGCCCTGGCCGCCGCGCAAATATAGTTTAGAAAGGGAACTCAGACGGGCAGGAAAATCGGTGAAAAGCTCCGCCAGGACCTCACCCTTGTTGCCGCGCGGGCGGAGAGTCCGCGCGATCAAAACCCACTGCTGCTTATGGGTCGAGGCGTTCAATCCTCAAGTATCTCTAGCGTGAAGCGCTTGTGCAGTTTCATCCCGCCCGCGCCCAACAGCGTGCGGATGGCCTTGGCTGTGCGCCCCTGCCGGCCGATCACTTTGCCAAGATCCTCCGGATGGACTCGCAGTTCCAGCACCGTCACCTGGGTGCCCTCGACTGCCTTTACCTGCACGCCTTCCGGATGATCCACCAGCGCTTTGGCAATTTCCTCAACGAGTTCCTTCATATGGGCCCCCGGCTTTCCTGTCCAGTTGACGTAGTCGTGCAAATGCCTCCCCGCTCATCCGTAAGAGGGGAAGCGAACAAGTTTTGACCTGGACATAAGCTAGAGAGCTCAGCCGGAAACAGCGGAACTACGCTATTTTCTGCTGCTTGATGAAACTCCGAACCGTATCGCTGGGTTGTGCCCCCACTCCCAGCCAATACTTGATGCGCTCGGAATCCAACTTGATCTCCGCGGGCTTCTTCAACGGATCATAGGTGCCAACGGCTTCCCGCACACGCCCGTCCCGGGCTCGTGTCCGCTCAATCACCACCACGCGGTAATACGGCTTCTTCTTTTTGCCAATTCTGGCCAGACGAATCGTTAACACTAAAGTACGACCTCCATATTCGAGCTATTATTCTACGTGACTTCGCACCCGGCAGCAATTGCCGCCTTCGGACCAAAGGGCCCGAGCAACCAGCCATCGCGGTGCTTCAGCCCTCCTGGCCGCTTCTTAGAATGCTTGCTTTCCTCAGTCCCGTCGGCAAGACTTAGGTTCATACGTCCGGGGATTGCCAGCCCGATCTCCCTTCCGCGCGAAACACTTTGCGTCTTGCCGATTGGAACTTACCATGAAGTCCTTCGTTCTCATGATGTTCCTCGCTGCGGGCCAAGCGGCATTTCTGCTGTTTCCCGTCGGTGTTTCAGCGCAAAAGCCGGGGGCGAATCCACGTAACTCCCGCAGCAACTCGGCGGGCTCAGCCGCTGAAACCGCCGATTTGAACATTACCCTGCGTGATGAAAAGAACGCGGAACTCACGGTACCCGCAAAGGTCACGCTGCGAAATTCCAAAGGTGTGGTTCCGGGCACGGCGGTCACCGTGGTGGGGCGCGCCACTTACAGGGGCCTGGCACTGGATATCTATGAAGTGGATATCGAAGTCGCGCAACGCCCCAAGACACACACTACAATCTCCCTGCAAACCGCGGGCGAATCTCGCTTTCTGGACATGACGGTTCCCACGGGCGATCCATCCTCCGCCCCCAGTGGTCCGCCAACACCGCCTCCCCTCACCATCAAGGAACAAAGAGACCTCACGTCGGGAATTCGCTCACTGCAAGCGCAGAAAATTTCAGAGGCGCGCAAGAAATTCCGTTCCGCCGCGAAGACCGCGCCCAATCATCCGGACGTGGATTACCTGCTGGGCGTAACGGCCGCCATGTCGGGAGACCCAGTGGCGGCGAGGCACTACTTTGAAAACGCGGCCACCCGTTACCAGCATGGACGCTCTCTCGTCGCTCTCGGGGAACTCGATTTGGTGGATGGAAAACTTGCCGACGCGCAAACCTATCTCGAGAAGGCGCTGCAGGTGGACCCGAACAGCTGGCGAGCCGAACAACTGTTGGCCGCGGTGAACCTTCGCCAGCATTCCTATCCGGATGCCATTCAACATGCGGAGCATGCCCTGCAGTTGGGCAAAAGCGAAGCTAAAGGCGCCCGTCTGACCCTTGCCGAAGCCCTGTCTGCCACGGGGAACTACCCGCGCTCCAATCAGGTGTTGGACGAGTTGTTGAAACAAAGTCCGAGCACTGCGCAGACACAAGAAGCGAATCAAGTCCTGGCGGCCAATCACGCGGCACTGGATCCCTCGAACCCAAATCCGGGATCCACTTCCGGGACCTTTTCCTTCGCCAATCTTCCCCTTCCGCCCAGCCTGCCGCCGCGTTCAGATAACCCGCTGGCGGAGAATACCCGTTGGACTCCTCCGAATGTGGACGACGCGGTTCCGCCCGTGGAAACTGGCGCTGCTTGCCCGCTTCCGCAGATTCTTCAGCATACCGGCAAGCGCGTGTTGGAGTTTTCGGAGCTTCTGGACCGCTTCTCGGCCACCGAAAAGCTGAAGCACGAATCCCTGAATGAATTCGGACTTGTCACGCGCACCGAACAGCTGAAGTTCAACTACCTGGTGACCGTGCGTGAGGTAAAGCCCGGCGTGTTCGACGTATCTGAGTTTCGCGACGGCAGCAATTCCATGGAGATCTTTCCCGAACACGTGGCGACGCTCGGCACCGTGGCGCTGGTCTTCGTCTTTCATCCGAATTACTCCGAGGATTTTGATTTCCGGTGCGAGGGGGAAACACACCAGGGAGGGGAGCTTGCCTGGCAAATTCATTTCCAGCAAAAGCCCGGCCTGCAATCGCGGCTCAGGAGCTACCAACTGGGCAACCGGTATTTCCGCGTAGGCGTGAAGGGCCGTGCGTGGGTGGCCGCCGAATCCTTTCAGATCCTGCGCATGGAAAGCGATCTGGTGAATCAGGTGCCCGCGATTCGCCTGAATGCCGAACATCAGGATATTACTTACGGACCGGTTTCCTTGAAAGAGCGGGATATTGTTCTCTGGTTACCGTCGTCGGCCGAAACTTACCTGGACTTTAACGGCCACCGGATTCACCGTCGCCAGGAGCTCAGCAACTTTGTCTTCTTCTGGATCGAAGATGCCCCGCACGTTAAACCGCCGAAAGAGGCCGAAAGCCCTCCTGACAGCAGTGCGGCGCAATAAACGTTTGCGAAGACAGGTAGCTGTGTCCGTTCACGACAATCGGTTCAGCCCATTGAAGGCGGCGGCCTTGTAGCATTCCGCCAGCGTGGGGTAGTTGAAGACGGTGTTGATGAAATAGGTGATTTTGCCCTTCAGAAGCAGCACGGCTTGGCCAATGTGCAGCAATTCCGCGGCGTTTTCGCCGAAAATGTGCACACCCAGCAACTCGAGTGTTTCCCGGTGAAAGAGGAGCTTCAGCCGTCCATCCGTGTGCCCGGAGATCTGGCCGCGCGCAATTTCGCGATAGTAGGCCACACCCACTTCGTAGGGCACGTCGCTTTCGGTAAGTTGTTCCTCGGTCTTTCCGATGAATGAAATTTGCGGAATGGTGTAAATCCCGTAGGGATATCCCTCGGGATCGGATTCCATCGGGAGGCCGAAAGCCCGCGCAGCAGCGATGCGGCCCTGCTCCATGGAAACCGAGGCGAGGCTGGGAAACCCGATCACGTCGCCGACGGCAAAAATGTGCGGCTGGCTGGTGCGAAAATCCTTGTCTACCTTGATGCGCCCGCGATCGTCGGCTTCGATACTTGCCGCCGGAAGATTCAGGCGGTCAATATTTCCCTGGCGCCCCACAGCGTAAAGCAAAGCGTCGCCGACGATGCGCTTGTTGCTGCCCAGATTCGCGGCGACTTTGCCGTCGGGCTGTTCCTCCACGCTTTCCACTTCTTCGTTGAGCCGCATGGTGGCCCGCCGGTCACGCATGTGATAGCTGAGTGCCTCCACCATTTCGGCATCGGCAAATTCCAGCAACCGCGGACGCTTCTCCACGATGATGACGCGCACGCCCAGCGTGGCCCACATGCAGGCGTATTCCACGCCGATAACGCCGCCGCCGACCACGATCATGGTCCGGGGAACCAGCGGCATGGTCAGGATCTGGTCACTGTTGATGATGTTGCGCCCGTTGATGGGCACTTTGTCGTTCACCGCCGGCTTTGTGCCCGTGGCGACCACCACGTAAGCCGCTTCCAGTTCGCTGAAACCCGTGCTGTTTTCCACGCGCAGATGATGGGGATCGGTGAACGAGGCGGTGCCATGAAAGAGTTCAATATTGTTGCGCCGCAACTGGTCCTGCAGCACGGCGGCTTCGTTCTCAATCACGCGGTTCACGCGGAAATTGAGGTCACTCATGGTGACGTTTTCTTTCATGTGGTAATTGGCGCCGTAAAACGCCTGGTCGTAAAAACCGGAAAGATGCAGCACCGCTTCGCGCATGGTTTTGCTGGGGATGGTGCCAGAGTTGATGCACACCCCGCCGACCATGGTCTGCTTTTCCACCACCGCAACCGACTTTCCGATTTTCGCGGCTTGGATGGCGGCGCGCTGTCCACCGGGGCCTGAACCGATCACCACGAGGTCAAACGGTCGCATTCGAGGAATCCTGAACATCTTCGGAGGGTGCTGCAGGTTGTGCCGAGGGGGGCCCTTCCGTACCCTTATTATAGGCGACTTTGGTCGACGTCTGCCTCGCTTTGCCGGAACCGTTAACGCCGCCGTGCGCCAGGTTCATCAGATGCGCCTGCACGGAAAAGCTCTTGCCATTCTTTCCGTGCCGCGCGTAGGTGTACTTGCCATCCGGGCCGAGCACGCGCGCCTTTGAATTGTCCGCCAGATACGCTGGAAGAATTTCGTTGCAGATGCGCTGCCGCAGCAATTCGTCTTTCAGTGGGAAGAGCACTTCCACGCGCTCATAAAGATTCCGAGGCATCCAGTCCGCGCTGCCGAGATAGATTTCCGATTTGCCGCCGTTTTCAAAATAGAAAATGCGGCTGTGCTCAAGAAAACGTCCTACGATGCTGCGCACGCGAATGCGGCTGCTGATGCCGCGCAAGCCGGGCACCAGCGTGCATTGGCCGCGCACGATCAGGTCAATCTGCACACCGGCCCGCGAAGCGCGATAGAGGGCGCGGATCACCGGCGGGTCCACAATGGCGTTGCACTTGGCAATGATGCGTGCCGGGCGGCCGCGCCGCGCGTGGCGTGCTTCGCGGTCAATCAGGGCGATGCACGTCTTGGCCATATCTTTCGGGGCCACCATCAGTGGTTTGTAGTGCGCTTTTTCGGCATATGCAGTCAGGTGATTAAAAACGTCGTGCACCGCCGAAGTGATGGCTTCGTCGCTGGTAAACAGGCTCAGGTCGGTATAAAAGCGCGCGGTGGAAGGATTGTAATTGCCTGTGCCGAGGTGCGCGTAACGGCGAATTTTCCCATCGGGATCCTGGCGTACGATTAACGCCAGCTTGGCGTGCGTCTTTAATCCCACCAATCCGTGGAATACCTGCACCCCGGCGTCTTCAAAGCTGCGCGCCCACTTGATGTTGGTGGCTTCGTCGAAACTCGCCTTCAATTCCACCACCACCGTGACTTCCTTCTTGTCCGCGGCTTCCACCAGCGCGCGCGCAATCGGTGAATCGGAGTTGGTGCGATAAAGGGTCTGCTTGATGGAGAGCACGCGCGGATCGTGCGCCGCCGTCTGCAGGAAATGCACCACCGGGTCGTAGCAATCGTAGGGGTGATGCAACAGCAGGTCTTGCCTGCGCAGTGTTTCGAACTGTGAATCCGCGTCGTGACCGACCTGCAGGTGCCGCGGCACGAACTTCGTATACTTCAGGTCTGGCCGGGGCGTTTCTTCGTAAAGATGAAACAACCGCTGCAGGTTGACAGGGCCCTCGACGCGAAACACCAGCGACTCATCCAGTTCAAACGTCGAGACCAGATGATCCACGATCTCCGGATGCGCGCCGGTTTCAATCTCCATGCGTACGGCATGACCCTTACGCCGCTGCGCCACCTGCGAATCCACGGCATCCATCAGCGTACGCGCCTCTTCCTCTTCCAGGTAGAGATTGCTGTTGCGAGTGATGCGGAACGGCGCCGAGGCGAGTATTTCGTAACCACGGTAGAGCTTCTCCGCATACACGGAGATGAGATCCTGTAAAAACACGAAATGGATGCCACCATTCGCGGTCGGCAAGCGCAACAGGCGCGGCAAGGCGCGCGGCACCGTGACCACGCCAAATACGGGTTTTTCCGCGGAATGCTTGCGGCGCCGCAACAAAAACGCGATGCACAAAGCTTTGTTCAGCACGTGGGGAAAAGGATGCGTGGGATCGACGGTCACCGGGGTCAGCATCGGGTAGACGCGGCGGTCGTAGAACGTCTTCGCTACGTGCGCCGCTTTGGGACTGAGTTGATCCACCGACAGGACGCGAATCTGATGCTTGCCCAGAGCGGGCAGCAAATCATCGTTCCAGCATTTGTATTGCTCTTTCACAAAACCCTGCATCGAGGAAGTGACCAGTTCGAGTTCCTCGACGGGCGTGCGGCCATCGGGGCTTACGTCGCGCGAACCATGTTCGATTTTCTGCAGGAAGCTGGACACGCGGATTTCCACGAATTCGTCGAGATTGTTCGCGGTGATGGCGAGGAACTTCACCCGCTCCAGGAGGGGGTTGCTGCGGTCCTGCGCCTCTTGCAGCACGCGCTGATTGAAGGCCATCCATTGCAGGTGGCGGTTGAAGTAAAGGCTTGGGTCGTCCAGCGAAACGCGTGTCATTAAGCTCCCCCAAGGGGCGGGTTAAAGTATCTCACGCGTGTTACCAGCAGATGAATGCCCTTTGCCGATGATATGCTGCTGGCGTTGCCGGAGTGGACTATGCCCTGCCATCGCAAAATATTGATTCCAGTGCTCTCTTTACAGCTTATTTGCGCCCTGCTTTGGTCCCGGGAAGGACGCGCAGCGGAACAGAAGGGCACTCCGAAACAGGTCGATGCGAAGTTGGCAGTTTTGGTTCGGCCAGGCGAACCGGGTTTGGCCGTGCTGATCAAAAAAGACGGGCAAACTGTCTTTGAAGAGGGATACGGGTTGCGGAAACTCGGATCGGCCGAAGCCATCACGCCGGAGACGAACTTTCGCCTCGCCTCCTTCACCAAGCAGTTTACGGCCATGGCCGTCATGCTGCTGGTTCACGATGGCAAACTTCGCTACGACACTCCGCTGACCGAAATATTCCCCGCGTTTCCTGGATATGGAAAGGGCATCACCATCCGGCACCTGTTAACTCACACTTCCGGGCTGCCCGATTATGAAGAGTTGATAGATCGGGACGAGAAAGCGCATGGAGCCCGCTGGACAGCGGAACATCAAATCCAGGATGAAGAGGTTTTGGCGCTACTGGAGAAGGAATCCAAAGGAAAATTCGCGCCGGGCACCAGTTGGGCCTATAGCAATTCCGGCTATGTTGTTCTCGGATTAATCGTGGCGAAGATTTCGGGCAGCTCCTATGGAGATTTTCTGGAGCGCCACGTTTTTGCGCCGCTGGGAATGAAGGAAACGCTTGTGTACCAGAGCGGAAAGAACGAAATCCGCAACCGCGCCTATGGTCACAGCCTGAAGCAGGGAAAATTTATCGTGACCGACCAGAGTTCAACGTCCGCCACGCTCGGTGACGGTGGAATTTACTCCAATCTGCAAGATCTGTCCAAGTGGGATGAGGCCCTGGCCAATCACAAACTCTTGTCCGCAGAAGAAATGCAGCTAGCCCTGACTCCCATGAAGTTAGCCGACGGCCGCGAACCGCACTGGCCCGCGGAAGCGGACGACGACAATCTGGCGCCCGGGAAACTGGTTTTCTACGGATTTGGCTGGTTTCGCGATCCCTACCAAGGCCACCCGCGCATGTGGCACAGCGGCAGCACGATGGGCTTCCGCACGGTCATCGAGTGTTTCACCGCGGAGCGCCTAACCATCGTGATCCTTTGCAATCGGACAGACCTCGACCCCGCAAAGCTCGCAGAGCAAATCGCTGATTTTTATTTGTATGAAAAATAATCCGTGAGTGAAGCCACGCCGCCGCTTGGCTAGTGCGGATGGAACCCAGAGTGCTTAGCCGAGACCGGCTAGTTTGCCGAGGCCCTTCATTCGGGAGCGGGCGGCCATGGCGCCATATTGCTTCATCATTGTGCGCATCTGCAGGTATTGCTTGATCACCTGGTTGACGTCCTGCACGGTGGTGCCGCTGCCCCTGGCGATGCGTTTGCGGCGCTTGCCGTCAATGACGTTGTGGTCGCGACGCTCTTCGTTGGTCATCGAATTGATGATTGCTTCCACCTGCTTGAGTTTCTTTTCATCCACGGAAGCATCTTTTGGCAAATTCTGCAGCGGTCCGACCTTGGGCAGCATGTCCACCAACTGATCCAGCGGCCCCATCTTGCGGATCTGCTTCAACTGGTCGCGAAAATCTTCCAGCGTGAACTCTTCCTTGCGCAGCTTGCGCTCGAGTTCCAGCGCGGTCTTCCGGTCGAAGGCCGATTCGGCGCGTTCAATCAGCGAGAGGATGTCGCCCATGCCCATCACGCGCGAAACGATGCGCTCCGGATAAAAGCCTTCCAGTGCATCGTACTTTTCGCCGAGGCCCACGAATTTTACCGGGGCGCCGGAAACCTTGCTGATGGAAAGCGCCGCGCCGCCGCGGGCATCGCCATCGAGCTTCGTCAGAATCACGCCGGTCAGGCCCAGACGTTTGTGAAATTCGCCGGCAGAGCGAACCGCATCCTGGCCGATCATGGCGTCCGCGATAAACAGCATCTCGGTTGGTTGCAGCTCCTTCTTCAGCGTCGAGAGCTCGTTCATCAGATCATCATCAATGTGCAGGCGGCCGGCCGTGTCCACGATGATCACGTCGCTGGCGGAAAGCTTCGCTTCCTTGATTGCGCCGCGCACAATTTCCAGCGGTTTGTCCGTTCCCGTGGCGGGCCACACGGAAATCCCGATGGACTTGGCGACCTGCGAGAGCTGTTCGCGCGCAGCGGGCCGGTAAACGTCCGTTGAGACCACGATCGGCCGGTGGCCGTGCTGCGTCAGCCATTTGGCCAATTTGCCCGTGGTGGTGGTTTTGCCGGAGCCCTGCAGTCCGACGATCATCCACACCGATGGCGGCCGCGATGCGAACAACGGCTTGGCGTGCTTGCCGAGGAGGTTCAGCAGTTCGTCGCGGACAATCTTAACCACCTGCTGGTCCGGCGAAAGCTGCAGCATCACTTCGGTGCCGAGGGCTTTCGTGCGGATGTTGGCGAGCAATTCATCCGCCACGCTGACGGCGACGTCGCCATCCAGCAGCGCCTCGCGGATTTCCGTCAGCGCGATGTCGAGATGCTCTTCGGAAAGCTTTCCCTGCCCGCGCAGGTTTTTGAATGTTCGTTGCAGCCGTTCTGTCAGGTTCTCAAACATGGTTTAGGTCGCTTATGTGCCTGCTTTTATTGTAACAGCCCGCAGCGCCGCCCTGCAGCCACTCGCGGTCAAACGTGCTGCAGATGCGTGTCCTTGAATTGGGTGGGATATTTCAGGCCGTAACCCAGCATGCGGTCGAATCCAATGTGCGCCAGCCAGACAAGCGCAAAGGGGGCGAGTTGCGGCGCCGGAGCCAGATAGCTAGCTAGCAGAAGCAAAATGGAGCCAGAAAGTGTGTGGACCAAATTGTAGCTTGCGGCTCCCCACTTCACATTGACGAGATACCCGAGCATAAAGAGGTCCGGAGCGAGAAACAGCAGCGCGAACCTCCCCCAGGAAAAATGGCCGGCGCGATAAAAGTAGAGCGTAAGCGCGAAAATAAGCGCGCCTTCCAGATGTAGCAGCCATCTTGGTCGTGTGAGCATGAACGGCTCCGTCTCATCCAAAGGTCTGACTCAGAATGTGAATTTGATGCCAAGCTGAGCTGCGAACGGTATGCCGACTGTGGTGCCTGGGCCGAAGAAATCGCCGAGAGCGCCGGCGGGGGCGCGCAGTTGGCTCAAGCTGGTTATTGGTATCGCGCACGCGGGCGTAGGACACAGCGACGTGGCGTTTGCAAGATTGTTCACTGGAACGGGCAGCGCGGAAAGGTTGGTCACATAATTGGCGCCGGGGTTATTGCGGTTGAACAAATTGAAGAATTCCGCGAACGGCGTGACCGACCAGCGGTCGTGAAACGTAAACGGGCGGCTGACGCGCATATCGAATTGAGCGTATGGCGTGCCGCGCAGTTCATCCAGCGTGGTTTTCACGCCGTTCACCACGGCACGATCCCCCACCGGCGTCGTCAGCGTAAATGGCCGCGCGCTTTCAGCTTGTCCCAGCATAGCCAACTGTACGCCACCTGGAATTTGGAACGTGCCCACCAGCACGAAGCGATGGCGCACGTCTTCCCCTGATGGGCCATAGTCGCCCGGGGCAAATCCATTTTGCGGATCGCAGACGCTATTCACGTAGTCGAACAGTTCGCCTAGCACGCAGCCCCACGTCTGCGCCTTGGCCAGCGTGTAGTGCGCCGTGAAATGTGCGCGCCGCGCTACATTTCCTTGCACGCGCAAGGAGAGAGCGTCGTAGACCGAGCGGTTGTCGCTGCGAAAAACGTGGGCATCGGGAAAGCCATAATTCCGGTACGCGTGCATGCCGGTTTCATGTGTGTAATCCGCGCTGATCAGCCAGTTCGCTGATAGCGCGTGCTGGAGTCCCGCCGAGGCGTGCAATGAATAGGGCGTGTGATAGTTGGGATCAATCAGCGCGGAAGCCGGGGATGGATACTTGCCGCTAACGGTTCCATTGTTGACGGACTGAAACGCGGTGACCCAGCCGTTCTGAGCGAGATCGTCGTAGTAAAGTCCGACGCCTGCGCGCAGCACCGTGTTTTGAGAAGCGCCGAATGTTTTGGCAATCCCCAGGCGTGGCGCAAACGCTTTCCGATAATCGTGAGGGATACCATTAACGAGCCCCGTGGCCAGCGCCGGGTTGAAACTCTGGTCGCGCCCCGAAGCAAGGAACAGGCCGAATGTCGTGTCGTAGCGAAGGCCATAATTTACGGTCAGATTGCGCGCTATGCGCCACGAATCCTCAGCGTAGAGCCCAAGCCGCTGCACATTCTGCGAAAAGCCGCCATCGGTCGCCGGGTTTGCCGCACAAGTGACGCCATCTGGAATTGGCCCCAGGCAGTCGCGATTGGCGTAGAACGAAGTGGGATTCGCCGCATAGAACGTGGGGTCTTGCGTATAAGTGAGCAGTGTTTCCGCATTCGAGGTCAGCGCGCCGCTCAATACCGGTTCGTGAATGAAGTTCACGCCGAATCGCAGCGAGTGGCTGCCCTGTGCGTGGGCCACGTCGTAGCGAACTTGATATTTCTGCTGATTGCGGAGCACGGGAAATGCCGCGATGCCGGTGATGAATTGATTGTCGCCGTAGGTTTCGAAACCCGTGATCGTGCTCGACGTACTTGTGAATGGAAACGCCAAGGCAAAGCCCTGCGTTTCATTTCGCGTCTGCGTCAAATGCAGGCCGCCGGCATTCAGCACCAGCGAGCCGTACCACGAAGGTGAAAAGGTGTACTGTTGGCCGAGCACAAAACTGAAATAATTGTTGTGCGAAGTCGCCCCGGTGGAGGGAAGCGCGCCTTGCTGCACCAGCGCGTTGTGCAGCGTATAGGTGTCCAAAGCTCCGCGCAAGAACCAGCGCGAATGATCCGATTGCGCCCAGTCCAGGCGTGCTGTGAAGAGATAATCGCGAAACGGCACCGGCACATTATTCGGAGCGCCGATGCCTGAAGTTTCCGGGATCAATCCGTCCGCGGCCAACTGAGACAACGCAGCAAACTGCTGCTGGCTTGCCGGACTATAAGCGATACTCGCGTCCTCGTGGACATATTCCAGGGAAGTGAAAAACCAAAGACGATCCCTCACGATCGGTCCGCCCAGCGTGCCAACATAATTTTGCCGCGAAAACGGTTGCTTCGGGTCCGGCGATGGATTGTCAATCGGGAAGCGCGCATTCAGCGCCGCGGCTCGTTCATAGAACGCAATCTCGCCGTGCCATTCCTTGGTGCCGCTGCGCGTGGCAATCACCACCGATCCCGCGGTCGTCCTGCCGGTGTCCGCATCCATTTGCGCGGTGCGGAAGGCAAACTCCTGCAATGCGTCTGGCGAAAAATTCTGCAAGAATCCGCCGATGTAATCGTCGGAATTGTCCGCGCCGTCCACGGAAACTTCGTTGTTGAGGCCAGAGCTACCCCCAGTGGAGACGGCCGTGATGCGGGCCTTGGTGGGGTCAGAAGGTTCCACCGGCTCAGTGCCGGGAGCAAGGTAAGCGATATTGGCAAAGCTCCGCGCCGCCAATGGGATTGTTTCCAGATCCTGACGGTAGATCACCGCCTGGTGAGTCGCGCTCCCGGTTTCCAGGGGGGCGAAAGTGATGGACGGCTCGCCATCCACTACAATTTTTTCACTCAACTTTTTGGGCTGCAGGGTAATCAGAATTTCTCTTGTCCCGCTGACGGCCACCAGCACGGTGGCGCGCGCATCGGCAAAGCCTCCGGCTGTGACCACCACCTGGTAGGAATCGGGCGAGAGTTCCTCCACATGAAACTCGCCGCGGTAATCGGATCGTGATTTGCGCAGAAACGATTTCCCGGCGTTGCTGATCGAAATTTCTGCTCCGGCTATTCGCGCACCGCTGGAATCCTGCACCGTGCCGCGCACTGCGCCCATGGGATTCTGCCCGCGCAAGGCAGTTGCGAACACTGCGCAAAGCAAGAGCACGAAAATGGGACTGGCTCGACGCGCCGGCTTCATCGGGAAATTTTGCTTCCTTTGCAACCTGCAGGGTAGAGGAAAGTATATCGCGCCCGCGGCTGCGCTTCCTGAGCGGGGGAATCTGCTTCCAGGCTTGCCTCCGCCTCACTTCAAATATTCGTCGAACCAGGCGACAGTGCGGTCCGCGACGTCCCGCAGGTGGTCGGGTTTCGCGAACATGTGGCCCTCGTGCTGGTAAACCACAAGCTCAGTTTTCACGCCGAGGGTTTTCAGCGCGTGCCAAAATTCGTAAGACTGCGGCGTGGGGCATTCGCCGTCGCTATCGCCCACAATAATCAGCGTTGGCGTCTTCACATTCTTGATGAACGTCAGCGGCGCGCTGCGCGCGTACACTTCCGGATCGTCGTATACCGATTTTCCAAAAAACGGGATCATCCATTGGTCAATTTTATTTTCGCCATAGTAGCTGGACCAGTTGGCGATTCCTGCACCCGCCATGGCCGCTTTGAAACGGTCGGTCTGCGTCACGCCCCACATGGTCATGTAGCCGCCGTAGCTCCAACCTGTGAGGCCGAGGCGCTGCGGATCTACCGGCGCCCCGCGGAGCGCTTCGTCCACACCCGCCATAATGTCGCGCCAGTCACCGTAGCCAAAATCGCGCACATTCGCACGCGTGAAGGCTTCCCCTTGTCCATAGCTCCCGCGCGGATTTGGCAAAAGCAGGAAATAGCCGTGCGCCGGCAGAGCCATCTGGTATTCGAATGCGCTCGGCCAGTTGGACTGAACCCCGAGGCTCGGCCCGCCGTGGACGCTGACCACCATCGGATATTTTTTCGCGGGATCGAAATTCGCGGGGTAAATCAGCCAACCCTGCACGTCAAAACCGTCGCTCTTCCAGTGCAGACTCTTTGCTTCGCCCCAAGGGGCTTTCACGCCGGCATTTTTCCGCGTCAGCCGCTTCCAACTCCCAAACGGCCCGGCCCAGATTTCCGGCGGCGCGCTGAACGAACTGCGGATAAACGCCGCGGTCGTGCCGTCCGCGCTGAGCGAAATGCTCGTGGCCCAGTAACCGAGTGTCAGCAACTCGGGTGCATGGTACAGCACCGTGGTCTGTCCACTGGCCGGATCGATCTGGGAGATACTGGACTCGCCTTCCACATCTTCCGCCACACTCAGCTTTCCGCCGCTCGTCCAGGTGAGTGAGGAAGCCGACGCTTTGCGGTCCGGCGTGAGATTCCGCGGGGTGCCCCCTGAAAGTGGCAGGAGAAAGACATCTCCGCCAACGGAGTCTTCATCGCTCATCAGGCCTTCAACAAACGCAACGTTTTTGCCATCCGGGGAAACCACCGGCCGTGAAATCTGGAGTTTCGGCTTGTAGATGGATTCCATGTGTTCCGCCGCCATATCCAGCGAATAGAGTTCCGCGATCCACCAGTTGTTGTCGCCGTTGCCTTTGGCCGCGGTCAGCAGGATCGTTTTGCTGTCCGGTGCCCAATCGAAGTCGTAGATGTAGGTGTCCGTGGGAGTAACCTGCCGGAGTTTCCCCGAAGCCCGATCCACGATTGCCAGCCTCTGCTCGAAAAAAGAGTCTTTGATTTCGCCGGTTTCCGGTGTTTCCGCCACCAGGGGACCCGCTTCGCGCGTGGCATTTTCCGTGAAGAGCACAGCAATCGACTTTCCATCCGGAGCCCACTTCGCGCCCTCGAGAAACCCCTTCATGGTGGTGAGTTTTTTGGCCGGACTCCCATTCAAGCCCGAAACATAAAGTTGCAACTGCCCGCTTTTGGCCGCGTCCGAGAGAAACGCGATGCCCTTGCTGTCGGCTGACCACGCCACGCCGCCTTCGTCAGAGTGGCCCGTGGGCGCGCCGGCCGTCAGCCGCAGCGGCTCGCCGGTGCCGGAAGACGCTCCGATATAAATGTCCTGCTTACCGGTAGGGCTGCCTGCAGCGTCGGTGCGAACCTCCACCCAAGCCACTCGCTGCCCGTCAGGGGAAATCGCCGCCTGCTGAAAATGCTGCGCGGCAAAGAGACTTCCCTTGTCGGCCTTAGCACTGGATTTCACCGCTGCTTTTGCGGTTGAAGGCGCGGGCTTCGAATCCTGCCCCGAAAGCACACCACTGCACAACACGCACAATCCCAGCACGATCGCGAATTGTTTGCCCGGGCAATTTCATCGGAATT